>WNGJ01009577.1_pt1 | contig 14777 bp, 14 predicted proteins | sample 5400611 | NCBI WGS metagenome assembly WNGJ01 (sample SAMN13153375, study PRJNA577476) | soil metagenome | isolation source: 40 cm soil or saprolite under Garry oak tree replicate 1 | place: USA:California | collected 2016-06-15
GTCCATGCCCACGATCTGCGGGCCGTCGTACGCTTCCACAAGGGGCCTCCCATCGTCGTAGATGACGTAGACACCCCGAGCATGAACGCCCGGGACAGCTACGGGGAGCGAGGAGGCCCCGCTCCTTCATGACATCAGGTTTCCTCGGTGACGTGGCTTACGTGCGTCAAGCCAGATCGCGATGCCTGCGGTGTTGTCCGGGAGTGGCCATGGTAGCCCTGGGTCGACCATCTCATCGGGCACGCGGCGGGCACGACCTTCTAATCCGTAGATACCTGTCTGCCGTTCAGGGCCGTCCAGACCGGTCCGCGAGCTGGCATGATCGCCACTCGCCTGTCCGTACCTGTTCACCCGGCGTGGGAAGTCGTTCGCCCGGATGGCTCCCACACTGGCTCCCAGTGGGCCATCTTCATCGGTAGCGGGCAGGCGATCGGCGTGGTCGACGACCGCCCGGGGTCGTCTCCTTGGGCGTCGGTGCGGGTGCGCCCGCAGTATCAGGGTTGGGCCGGGTCGCCGTTGATCCGGAATGGCACGGTGACGATGTTGGACGCGACCCCCAGGAGCTTAAGGTCTTTGGCGTTGATGCTCCCGTCGTTGTTCAGATCGGGGACCACATTCGGCGCATCGTTGAAGATGCCGTCGTGATTGAGGTCGTCGATGACCGCGACGGTGAGCGTGGTGTCGACATTCTGACCGGCGATGGGCGCACCCACGATCCAGGTGTCCCACAACTCGGTCTCCTTGGAGTCCCGGTTGGTGATGCCGGTGAGGTTGAACAGGTTGGCCAGGTTGGTGCCGGGGCCGGAGAAGCCCGGAAGGGTGTTGTTGGTGGTGGATGTGAGAACGACCAGGCCGGGCATGCGGTCGTCCCGGCCGGTCGAGAAGAGGCCGGGGAACGGCGGAATGTTGGTGTGCCCCGCCGGCCCGGTCAGCTGCAGACCGCTGAAACCGGCCTGGTGCAGGTTCTTGCCCAGGAAGTCGACTTCCATGTCGACGAACCAGCCGAATCCGCTGGCGCCGGCGTTGGCGCCCCGCTCGGGCGCGAAGACCTCGATCCTTACCGGCTTGGCCCGGTGTGAATCACCGGTGGAGCTGGCCGACGATGTGCTCGCGTTGACGGCCGACGTAACCGCGACGGTGGTGCCGATGACCATGGCGACGGTAGCAGCCGCGACGATAGGGCTCTTCTTCATGTGACACGTCCTTCTCTGGCGATCTGGTTTGCTCATAGGAGGCCGACGGTGAGCGGCCCGGCCGCAAGTTCGGCGGTTCGGTCGTCGTCTTAGATCAGCGCCCCCAGCCGACCATCACGCGCCTGCCCCACCGCCGTAGGCACTAGCGGGCGAGGCAAGCCCCACGGCCAGTACCGCCGCGGCGGCAAGCCCGGCCACCATCAGGATCGAACGTCGCAGCGCGCCTGTCAGCTGTCGTTTCAGTTTTCTCCCCTGGTTCGCTGATTCCGCCTCCGTATGCCCCTGTGGCGGCCAGTTCCAGCACCGCACGGTGCGGCATCCGGTGTCAGCCCATCCAGCAGTAGCACTCCGGCCGGATGCGCGGCAAGGACTGACCGGCGGGTAACTTATCCTTCCTGGCTATTTCTGAGCGAAATCGTGTGCCCGGAAGGAAAGCAGCCGTGCGTAGGCCAAGTTCTCGGTGGGGCGGCGCCGTCGGACGACCGTCCGTTTTTCAGGCCGGACATATCCCGAGTTGGCGCGGATCGTGCGAGCGTTATGCGCTGTCGCTGGTCGCTGTTGTTGGCCAGTGGCTGCTGCTGTTGCTGTCAGCCGCTGGTCCTGTTCCCCATCTCCGAGAGGGGTCTCCCCGGCGTCGTGACCGCGCCCTGCCCTCCCCAGGCCCCTGCCCCGAACCCGACTGCTGCCGAACCTGACGGCAGACGGGTTCTGTCCAGGGTCGGCGTAGCCGATCACGCAGTGACGCCGCAGGCGCCCTAGACAGGTTCCGGCTGTCGTGAACACTCCTGCGGCGGGTTCGATGGAGGCCACCCACACTTCCTCCCGCATGCTCCTGACCTCCTGATCCGCAGAAGTGGGCACATTGCCCAGGATCGTCCGGTGCAGGTTGTGTGCTGGGTAGTCAGGTTCAAGCGGCGGGCTGGCGCCGTTGCTGTCAAGCTGGTGCATCGTATCGTGACCAGTCGCACGGCCAGGAAATTCCTTACGCGCCGGGGCCAGAGAGTTCCGGCCCGGACGCCGAATGGAGGATTGCCGGAGTCCGGGCCGGTAGGATTCTCAGCCGGTGCAGCCTGCGATAGTGCCCGGGGGCTCGCAGTTGCCCGGGGTGTTGCCGGTGACCGACGTGGCGGCCAGGGTCACCGTTCCGCCGTTGGTGAAGATGCCTCCCCCGTGGGCTGCGGTGTTGCCGGTCACCTTGCTGTGGTTCAAGGTAAGAGTTCCGCCGATCAGCGGCATCGGGCCGGGAAGGGGTATGCCGTTGGCGATGCCGCCCCCGTCGCCGCCTGCGCGGTTGTTGTTCACCGAGCTGTTGTTGAGGCTGAGGGTCGTGGGCACCGATCCGGGCGGGCCCTGGGCGCTGATGAGGCCCCCGCCGGAGGCGAGCACGCCGCTCCCGGCCGCGGTGTTGCCGTTCACCTCGGACTTGTTCAGGGTCATCGTCCCGTGGTTGACGATCCCGGCGCCGCTGGTGTGGCTGGCGGTGTTGTTATCGACCCGGGTGTTGTTCAAGGTGGCGTTGCCGCCATTCGCGATACCACCGGCAGCGATCGGAGGACCTCCTCCGCTCCAGGCTGGGGGACCGGGGCGGTGGCCGTGTTGCCGTTCACCTCGGACTTGCTCAGGACGAGCTGGCTGGTGGCCGGCCCCGGCTGGCCTCCGTTGCCCGGTCCGGGCCCGCTGGAGATGCCGCCCCCGTTCAGGGAGGTGTTGCCGTCCACCTGGCTGTTGTTGAGGGTCAGGGAACAGCTGGCCTCGGAGAAGTTCAGGTAGTCGCCGCTGGCGATCCCGCCGCCGACAAAGCCCTGAGCAATGTTGTTGTTCACCCGGCTGCTGTTGAGGGTGACCGTGCCCAAGATGTTCACGATGCCGCCGCCCCCGAGGCTGTCGGGGGGAGGGGCGGTCTGGCTGTTGCCGGTCACCGCGCTGTTGTTCAGGGTGAGCTTGGCGACGCTGGCGGGGTCGAAGGTGGCGCTGGCGATACCGCCCCCGCCTGGGTGGCGGTGTTGCCGGTCACCTGGGTGTGATTCAGCGTGACCGTGCCGCCGACGTTTTCGATGCCGCCCGCCTTGGAGTTCAGCCGCGCGACCCCAAGAGACGATCACGGTGCTCGCCACCGGCGGGCGGGCTGATCCCGCGCCGAATCTCGGCACGGCCGGCGGGGCAGGAACGATGAAGGATGTGGTCAGCCGGGAGACACCAGATGCGGTATTCACCATCGTACCGACGGTAGTTTTACCTCCCGTTTACCTGGGGACGACGTACGATCGCGGTAGACGACTGTCTGCAGGCATTTCCTGCATCGGGCCTGGTGAGGATGCAGGACCGCGCCGCTCTGGACCCTGGCGGCATGGCCAGTCATGGCCGGATCGGATCAGGGTTTCAGCGATGCGCCAGCCAGAAGCCGCGCGCCGCGCGACCGCAATACCTAGCTCACCCGTGGCTTGCCGGGTCTGCCGTGGACGCTGCCATGCGTGAGGACATCGACCCGGCGCAATGGGTCGGCCAGCAGGCGGTGGTGGCCCTTCCGGTGGATATGGACGCCTCCAACGCCGGGCAGATCCGCGAGGAGCTGCTATCGGTCATCAACGGCGGCGCAACGGCGCTAATCGCGGACATGACCGCGACGACCTCGTGTGATCACGCTGGCGCGGATGCCGTGATACGCGCCTTCCAGCGCGCCGTCATCTGCGGCGCCCAGCTGCGGCTGGTGGTCACCGCCGAGCACGTTTCACGCGTGCTCAGCCTCACCGGCCTGGACCGTCTGGTCCCCATCTACCCGTCCCTGGAAGCGGCCACGGCCGCCAGCCCGCTGGCGGAGGTGCTCGCCGTGGTGGCCGGGCCGGGGCTTGGTGGCAGCAGATCATGGGGGGAAGGACCGTCGGGTATGGGCGATAGCGACGTTCGTGAGCGGATCGGCCGCCCACGCCAGGCGGGCGAGCCGGTGGTCGACCTGGTTGTGTCGAAACTCCGTGGTCCGCTGATCCGGCCCGGGACGGTGCGCCGTTCGCGGCTGATCGCGCGTCTGGCTCGTGGCGACCGGTGTCCGATCGTGTCGGTGGCCGCGCCGGCGGGCTACGGCAAGACGACGCTGTTGTCGCAGTGGGCCGAGAGTAACGACCAGGCCTTCGCATGGGTGTCGGTCGACGAAGCAGACAACGATCCGAAGGTCCTGCTCAGTTATGTCGCGGCGGCGCTCGATGCGGTCGAGCCGATCGGTGAGCGCGTGTTCGACGCGCTGGCCTCCGCGGCGAGTTCGGTGCCCGGCTCGGTCGTCCCCCGGCTCGCATCCGCCTTCTCGTCTATGATCTCGCCCATCGTGCTAGTCCTAGATGCCGGGCCGCGCTATCAGTGCTGGCCGATCACGTGCCGGACGGCTCGCGGCTGGCGCTGGCGGGCCGCGCCGGGCCGCCGCTGCGGATCGCGCGGCTGCGCGCCAAGGGCAAGATCACCGAGATCGGCCCGCGCGACCTGTCCTTTACCCGCGAGGAGGCATCATCGCTGCTGCGTGCCGCTGGGGTCGCGCTCGGCCAGGTAGAGATGGCCGAACTGCATGAGCGGACCGAGGGGTGGCCGGCCGGGCTCTATCTGGCGGCCCTGTGTCTGAGGGAGGGTGGCCCGTTTGCGGCGGCGGTCTCCTTCGGCGGGGACAACCATCTGGTCAGTGAGTACGTGGAGTCGGAGTTCCTGTCCCGGATCTCCCCCCGGCAACGGGCCTTTCTGACCCGGACCGCGGTCCTGGAGCGCATGTGCGGATCGCTGTGCGATGCGGTGCTCGACGTGGCCGGGTCGGCGGAGGTCCTGGCGGATCTGGCCGGGTCGAACGTGCTGCTGGACCGGCACGGGGAGTGGTACCGCTACCACCATCTGTTCCGCGACATGCTGCTGGCGGAGCTGCGGCGCCAGGAGCCCGCCCTGATGCCAGTCCTGCGGCGCCGCGCCGCACGCTGGTACCTGGACAACAGCATGCCCGAAGCGGCGCTGGAGTACTCGATGGCAGCCGGGGACGTCGATGGGGCCGCCCAGCTGGTGGGGCCCCTCACGGTGTCGGCTTACCGGCAGGGCCGGGTCGCCACCATCCAGCGGTGGTACGGCTGGCTGAAGGATCGCGGCGGGATCGAGGGACATCCGATGGCCGCGGTGCTCGCCTCGTTCTTTTCCGCGCTGGCGGGCAGGCCGGTGGAGACCGAGCGGTGGGCCGATGCGGTCGATCGCTGGCAGTACGGGGACCTGGCCCGGCCCGATGACCCTTCGGTCGAGGCGTGGGCCGCGCTGCTGCGGGCCATGTTGTGCCGGCGGGGGGCCGAACAGATGTGCGCCGACGCAGACGAGGCCGTGCGCAGGTTCGCGGCGGAGAGCTTCATGACACCGACACCCGCGCTCATGCAGGGGATCGCGCGGGTCCTTTGCGGTGACCTCGATGGTAGCGAGGTATCCCTGGAAAATGCGGTCAGGGTCGGCGAGCAAATCGGCTTGCCCGAGCATGTCGCGGTCGCGTTGTGCGAGCGGGCGCTGGTGGCGATGGCACGCAGCCAATGGGACCGGGCCGAGGCCCACGCCGAAAGGGCAGGCACCGTTTTGCGCCGGGCCGGGATCGAGGAAAGCTACGCGACGCCGCTGGTCAGCGCGGTGCGAGCCCGTACGGCCATGCAGGGGGCAGACCTCCCCGCAGTACATCAGGGGCTCGCCAGTGCTCAGCGGCTACGGCATTTGCTGACCTACGCGCTCCCCCACTTTGCCGTCCAGGCCCGGATCGAGCTGGCTCGCGTCTACCTGGCGCTTGCCGACCCGGCCAGCGCGCGGACGCTCATACGTGAGGTCGATGACCTGCTCAGGCGCCGGCCCGGCCTCGGGACCCTTGCCGCGGACGCCGGGGCGCTCAGGGACCAGCTCTCCAAGGAACGTGGTTCCGGCGTACCGGCGCTAACCGCTGCCGAGCTGCGCCTGCTGCCACTGTTGTCCACCCACCTGTCGTTCCCGGAGATCGCCGCGGAGCTGTTCCTGTCCCGCTACACGATCAAGTCGGAGGCGATGTCGATCTACCGCAAGCTGGGGGCCTGCTCACGCAGCCAGGCCGTCGCCCGGTCCCGTGAGCTCGGCCTCCCGGAGGGATGATTCCCGGTCTTTCATCCCATCAGAGGGATGGAATCCGCTCCGGCATGAGGTGTCATGGTGCCGTGACGGTGGGTGAGTCATCTGGGTCAGACGGTGAGATTCCAGGAGATTCTGTGCAGGCTGGCGATGATCGACGAAGGCTTCGTCGAAGACCATGCCGGGTTCGGGCTTGATCCAGCCGGGCCGTCGGCTCCGGATCCCAAGACCGCGGCGCTGCTGCGGGCACGGGTATGCGTGGCCACCAGGTCGCCGGGGTGTGCCTGGAATGGAGTACCGGGAGGGAGCTGGCGGCAGGCGCGGCCGAGGACGAGATCGCCAACGCGCTAGCGATCGCCCCGGTGGCCGGGCTCGGCCGGGTCGTCGCCGCGGCGCCCGATGTGGCGGCTGCGCTGGGATATGACATCACGGCCGCGCTGGAGGAACCAGACGGTCGCTAATGCTCTTCAGCTGGTCACGTTGACGTGCCAGCGGACCGGCGGATGAGCAATCCCACCCGCTGTGGATGAATTGACCCCAGCGGCAGGCACGCGAGTCCAGTGCAGCGACCGCAAAGGAGGCAGGCATGGCGGCCGGTGATCAGTACGGAGCCGGGTGGGCGGTGGTGCTGCCGCGCCAGCCGGTCAGCATCGCTAAGGGCCGCCGGGAAGGCGGCTACACGGCTCCGTGTGAGATTCGCTGCGACTGCGGTGATCATCCCTACCTGGATTACCGCGAAATCTTCCCCCGGCTTCAGCGGATCCGGGGGCCCTATCTGATCGCGGACGGTGTTGCCAGATACGAGAAACGCCTCGGGCCTGGAGCCGCAGCCCGGGGCAGTGTGCCGGCCGGGATGACAGAGGTGGCTGACCGGCGGTGAACGCCGAATTCTTCGTGCTGGCTTTCACCGCTGCGCTGAACCCCAAGCTCCTCGCCCTTGACTTGCTGCTGATTGAGAACCGGCGGCCACGGGCGATGTTCCTGTGCGTCCTGCTCGGCGGCATGATCGTAGCCCTGACGATCGGCTTGCTGGACGTGCTCACCATCCACGCCGACGCGATCAAATCCCAGGGAAAGGCGAGCGCCGGAGTCGACCTGGCCGTGGGCCTGCTGCTGCTGACCGCCGGCGGGCTGCTGGCGACCGGCCGCCTGCACGGCCGGAAGCGGTCACCAGTCCCGGTCGGCAACATGCCGCCGGAGCAGCCGGAGAAGAAGCAGAGCTGGGCGGCGCGAGTGCTGGCCGAGCCACGGCTCGGGCTGGCGATGCTGGTCGGCGCGGTGGTCGGCCTGCCGGGCGCCAGCTACCTCACCGCGTTGCGCCACCTGGTCGCCGGGAATTACTCCACCGTGACCCAGGTCATCGCCGTTGTTGTCTTCGTCGTCATCGAGTTCTTGCTGATCATCATCCCGTTCGCGTTCCTGGAACTGCGGCCGGAGGGCACCAAGGCGCTGCTCAGGCGCTCTCAGGACTGGCTGCTAGGCCATGCCTTTCAGCTCATGGCCGGCATCGCCCTGGCCCTGGGCGCCTACCTGACAGTCAGCGGCCTGGTACGCCTCGGCTGACCTGCCACTGGCACTATGACCACCACCTGCCGCCCAAGGGTTCGCAGATTCGCTTCTCCCAGACCGGGAACGGGGACTCTCAGGGTGGCGTGGGCCTGCTTGAGCCAACTGCGCGCTTGGCGCAGCTCAGCAGAACGTCGCGGACCTGCGGTGGCCCGGTGCTGAGCACCTCCTCCACCAGATAACCGGTCAGGCGCCGTCCTCCGCGGCCAGCTCCCCGAGGAACTGGTCCGGGTCCGGATGACCGTCCAGGAAGACCGCGGCCAGGCGGAGCCCAGCCGCCGAGCCTTCTGTCCGCCGGATCAGGTATTCCAGCTGGCCTGCCGTCAGCGTGCTGCCATGCCAGGCCGGTGACAACAGTCAGCTGGCATCACCGCACGTCCTCGGCGATGAGCTTGGTGATGCGCGGGCGCTGCACGGCCCACTCGGGCACACCAGGCGCCGTGATCTTCGCTGCCAGAACCGGATCGTCGGCGGACACTGCGGACCGTCTGGCGCGGGTCGCCACCTGGCCGGTGCCATGGGTCGCCATCGATACCTCCCCTGGTCCCTTCTCCTCTGGCCAGCGACTTGACAGTCGCGGACCATTGGCTGCACCTGTCTGGGATACGGGCCGGCCCGCCATTCCCGGCCGGTATGGAAAGCGCCTCCCCCTCATAATCACGAAACGCCAGCCGGTCGGGGCGGTGCATCGCGCCATCGGCATGAAATCCGAACCCCGGAGCTCAGTGTCATGCGATCTCCGGCAGGCCCTAACAGGGCGTCCTGAGATCGTGCATGCGAGATCGCCCAGCTGCGTGACAAACTTCCAGCCTCCGGTAGGCGAAGTAGGCCTCTACCTTGGCCGTGTGCACGCCATCAAGCACCCGGCTCAGCAGACAGAAGACTCTTCACGTGTCGGCGTAACTATCGGTGCCCGGCCGCTGACCTAGCCATTCCGCGTAGGACCTGGAGTCCTGCGGGCCGGGTTTCATGTCACCGGGCAGGGCCTGGGCGAAGACGAGCGCGACGGTGGCCTGGAGTTCGCTGGGGAGCAGGTCAGCGGGGCCGGTGGCTTCGAATCCCAGGGTCCACCAGTCCTGGCCACGTGTCTGGACCTCAGTGAGTTCCACCTCGCACTGCGGCTGCTCGCCCAGTCTCGGGCCGCGCGCTTCAAGCTGTCCGCTGGCGAGTGAGAACCGGCTGATGCGCCGGCGCTTGCGTACCGGCCTCCAGCCGGCCGGGTCGCCGCTGCCGGGGCCGAGCGGGCTGAACGGAAAGGACCACTTCTGCCAGGACTCCATGCGGCCGCGGGCACGGCCCGCGACCCCAAGGATCCCCGGGCTGCCGCAGTACACCTTCACTTCCAGTACCCCGCCCCCGCGGACCTTCACCGACAGCCCGCGCAACTGCGGATCCAGCAGGTAGGTGTCCTCTCGTGATTCCGTCCGGGCCGGGAAGCGCGCGAACCATCCGGCCACCGCAGCCTCCAGCTGGCCCGGGAAGATCCAGCGCACCTCCAGGCTGCGGGCTTCTTTCGTGACCGGGCTCTCGGGCCGTTCAGCCGTCATCGTCACACGCTCCTGACACTGGCCGACGGCCAGCCCGGGGCACTGCTGCTGCATGCGGCACCTCACCTAGCCGGAGCTTGCCGACCTTCTCCGTGGCCGTCCCGCGGGGCGCCGCGGACCGGCAAGGCACCGCCTTGGGCGGCCTCTCGCTCCTCCTTGTCCGGCAGTCCCCGCACGGCGGCGATGATCGCCACGGCGATGGCGGCGCCGATCACCGGGCCGGCGATATAGATCCACCACCCGGTGTAGTCGTTGCCGACGATGTCCGGGCCCAGGGTGCGGGCCGGGTTCATCGAGGCGCCGCTGATCGGGCTGGCGAACAGTCCCAGCAGCGCCACGGTGGACCCGACCGCGAGGGCGGCGTTGTGGCCGATGCTGCGGCCGCCAGTGGCGGTGTTGAGGATGATGCTGACCAAGATCGCGGTCAGCACGGTCTCCATCACCAGCGACCGCCAGTCCCCGCCCGGCTTGGCGATCGGGTAGTTCCCGCCCGCGCTCACGTCACCGAACATGGCCCGCAGGAACAAGGCGGCCGCAATGGCCCCGGCGAACTGGGCCACCCAGTACGGCACCACCCACCCGGCCGGGAACACCCGGCGGCTGGCGAAGGCGAAGGTCACCGCCGGGTTGATGTGCAGCCCCGACAGCGGGCCCCAGGCGTAGATCATGGCCTTCACCACCGCGCCGGGCGCGATCACCGCGGCGGTCCGGCTGATCGGACCGCCGCCGGCGTAATGATTGACCACCCCGGATCCGGCCGCCACCGTCACCAGCACGACGGTGCCGACGAACTCGATGATCAGCCGGATCCACAGCGGCCGCGGCCGCAGGGTGTCCTCCTCGAACTGGATCAGGTACCGGCGCCGCAGCGACGCGGCGTGCTCGGCGTCGAGATCGGCGGTGACGTCTGCCATGGTGCGCCTCCATGTTCTCCGGACGCAGCCCAGCTGGATCTGGCTACCAGGCTGGGTCACCTCAGTTGAGTCAGTCGGCTGGCAAAACGGGGCTCTGCCGTTTCAGGCGACCGCTTGCCGGATTGGATGGGCGGACCGGGGTCCGGTCTTAGATCTCGGTGGTCGCCTCGGCTTTGCCGTCCTTCACGGCGGCCTGGAGCGCGGCGTAGTCCCGTTCGTTCTGGTCGGCGTAGGTTTCGGCGAAGTCGGCGATCGCCTGGTCGAATGCGCCTGAGCCGCCCAGGTAGGAAGCCAGGGCGATGCGGTCGCCGGAGCGGGCGTGCGCCCGGGCGAGAGTCCACCCGCACAGGCCGGCGTAGACCCTCAGGCCCGAGGGGAGCGCCAGCTCGATCGGGGCGGAGAATTTCCAGTCCTTGAGCTGGCGTATGTAAAAGTCGCGGTCCACCTTGTCCGGGCCGGGCACGCGGGTCCAGCCGAGGAAGATGTCGCTTTCGGCCTGCATCAGGTGCTGCCCGGCGACGACCCGCTCGCCCTGGTTGGCGTACTGGCTGCGCCCGCAGTAGGGGGCTAGGACCGATGGCTGGGCCTCCTTAGCCTGCAGGAACAGCGGCTCGACTCCGTCTCCGCTGTCCATGAGCAAGATCCGGGCGCGGGTGCCGACGCTGCCGACCCCGACGACCTTTTGGGCCGCCTGGACCAGCGCGAACTGCTCCAGCAGGTGCCGCCGGTCAGACTGCAGGGTGCGCCGGTACTTGCCTAGCACCGTGCGGATCTCCGCATAAATCGCGCTGGCCTGCACGTCGGTGAAGAGCTCCTCGAGGGGAACGATCATCGGCGGGTCGCTGATGATCCGCCGCCGGCCCTCGACAAGGGCGGTCAGCTTGCCCAGCGCCTTCGTGCTGTCCTTGGTATGGGCCTTGGCCAGTAGCTTCTCGGCCTCCTTGAACCTCTTCGCCTTGAACTGCGACCTGAACTGCCCCAAGGCCTGCTCGATGTCCAGGTGCGCATACCACACGTCCAGGAACGGCTGCTCCGCGAAGCCGCGCATCGCCGTTCGGTACCCCTCCACCGCCGCCAGGACGATCTTACGCCGGTCCTTGGTACCGAACCCGTTGTCCCGGCCCGCCACCGCCAGGCTGGCGGCCAGCCGCTTGACGTCCCACTCGAACGGGCCCGGCAGGGTCTCGTCGAAGTCGTTGACGTCGAAGACCAGGTTCCGCTCCGGCGAGGCGAACGCGCCGAAATTGGACAGGTGCGCGTCCCCGCACAGCTGCACCTGAAGCCCCGAGGCGGGCGTGCTGGCCAGATCCGCCGCCATCGGCAGCGCCGCTCCCCGGTAGAAGGTGAACGGGGACACCAGCATCCGCCCGTGCCGGACCGGCACCAGCTCCGGCACCCGCGACTTCGCCTGGTCCAGCAGCAGCCCGACCGGATCCCGCAACCCGGCCGGAGCGAACTCCGCATGCGACTCCAGCGGGGCCTCCGCCCGGGCATCCTTACCCCGCGCCACCCGGTCCGCGCGGCTCAACTGCTCCACTGTCCCGGCCCGCGTTGAACCATTACCGGATGTCCGCGCGGCAGGGCTTCCTGACGCGACACCCCCAGTCTTCACGGTCATGGCCACTCCTTCCGTCTGCTGGGAACTCCCCGGCTGGCCCTAGGGCCTCCGCTCGACGCCCAGGGCGCCATTCCACCTCGTGGCGGGGCGAGTGCCATCCCCCTGATGGGACCAAAGGCGGTCGTCACTCCCGGTTTGCCGGCCAGTCTGGTGCCAGTCATGCATCGTTTGGATTGGATTAACCCAGTGGGGTGTGTTGTCGCGCATTGACCGGATCTGGGGCTCCGGCAGATTATGGAAGGTCAGACCGTTGGGGGGCTCTGTCAGGTCATGGTAGAGAGCGACGTGCGTGAGCGGGACGGCCGGGCCCGGCGTGCGGCCGGGTCAGCGTTCGACCTTGTGGCGTCGAAGCTCCATCGCCCGCTGATACGGCCCGGGACGGTGCGCCGTTCGTCTCTGGTCGAACGTCTGGCGCGGTCCGGTCCGTGCCCGGTCGTTTCGGTGGTCGCGCCGGCCGGCTACGGCAAGACGACGCTGCTGTCGCAGTGGGCCGAGCGTAGCGGTCAAGCGTTCGCATGGGTGTCGGTCGACGAAGCAGACAACGACCCGAAGGTCCTGCTCAGCTACGTCGCGGAAGCGCTCGATGCGGTCGAGCCGATCGATGAGCGGGTGTTCGACGCGCTGGCTTCCCCGGTGAGCTCGGTGCCCGGTTCGGTCGTCCCCCGGTTGGGGGCGGCCTTTTCGTCGATGACCTCGCCGGTGGTGCTGGTCCTGGACGACGTGCACGTGCTGCGCAATTCCGAATGCCGGTCCGCTCTGTCGGTGCTGGCCGATCACGTGCCGGGCGGCTCGCGGCTGGCGTTCGCCGGCCGGGCCCAGCCGCCGCTGCGGATCGCGCGGCTGCGCGCCGAGGGCAAGATCACCGAGATCGGCCCGGACGACTTGTCGCTGACCCGAGATGAGGCGTCATCGCTGCTGCGCAACGCGGGTCTCGCCCTGACCGAGGACGATGCGGCGGAGCTGCATGAGCGGACCGAGGGGTGGCCGGCCGGGCTGTATCTGGCGGCCCTTTACCTGCGGGAGGGGGGCCCGCTGGCGAGCGCGGCGTTCTCCTTCGGCGGCGACGACCGGCCCGTCAGCGACTACATGGAGTCGGAGTTCCTGTCCCGGATTTCCCTCCGGCAGCGGGCGTTCCTGACCCGGACCGCGGTGCTGGAGCGCATGTTCGGCCGCTGTGCGATGCGGTGCTCGACGTGGACGGGTCGGCGGCGGTCCTGGCGGATCTGGCCGGGTCGAACGTGCTGCTGGTGCCGCTGGACCGGCGCGGGCAGTGGTACCGCTACCACCATCTGTTCCGGGACATGCTGCTGGCGGAGCTGCATCGCCAGGAGCCGGCCCTGATGCCGGTGCTGCGGCGCCGCGCCGCCGGCTGGTACCTGGACAACAGCACGCCCGAGGCGGCGCTGGAGTACTGCATGGCAGCCGGGGACGTCGATGGGGCCGCCCGCCTGGTGGGGCCGCTCACGGTGTCGGCTTACCGGCAGGGCCGGGTCACGACCATCCAGCGGTGGTACGGCTGGCTGGAGGATCGGGGCGGGATCGGGAGACACCCCGATGGCCGCGGTGCTGGCCTCGTTCTTTTCCGCGCTGATGGGCAGGCCGGCTGACGCCGAGCGGTGGGTCGATGCGGTCGATCGCTGGCAGTACGGGGATCCGGCCCGGCCCGATGACCCTACCGCCGAGGCATGGGCCATCATGGTCCGCGCCGTGCTGGGCCGGCGCGGGGCCGAACAGATGCGCGCCGACGCCGACGAGGCGGTACGCAGGTTCGCGGCGGAGAGCTTCTTGACGCCGACACCCGTGCTCATGCAGGGGATCGCACGCGTCCTGTGCGGTGACCTCGACGGGGGCGACGCGTCCCTGGAGGACGCGGTCAGGGTCGGCGAGCAGGTCGGCTCGCCCGAGGATGTCGCGGTCGCGTTGTGCGAACGGGCGCTGGTGGCGATGGCACGCGGCCAATGGGACCGGGCCGAGGCCCTGGCCGGCCAGGCACGGACCGTTTTGCGCCGGGCCGGGATCGAGGAGAGCTTCGCGACACCCCTCATCTGCGCGCTGCGAGCGCGCGCAGCCATGCACCGGGGAGATGTCCCGGCGACACGCCGGGAACTGCTCGGTGCCCAGCACCTGCGGCCGTTGCTGACCTACTCGCTTCCCTACCTCGCCGTCCAGGCCCGGCTCGAGCTGGCCCGCGTCCACCTGGCGCTCGCCGACACGGCCGGCGCCAGGACGCTCATGCGTGAGGTCGATGACCTGCTCAGGCGCCGGCCCGGCCTCGGGACCCTCGTCGGGGAGGCCACGGCGGTCCGGGCTCAGCTCTCCAGGGACCGCGGTTCAAGCGTCCCCGGAGCATCGGCGCTAACCGCTGCCGAGCTGCGCCTGCTCCCGCTGCTGTCCACCCACCTGTCGTTCCCGCAGATCGCCGGGGAGATGTTCCTGTCCCGCCACACGATCAAGTCGCAAGCGATGTCCATCTACCGCAAGCTGGGCGCCCCCTCCCGCAGCCAGGCCGTCGCCCGGTCCCGTGAGCTCGGTCTCCTGGAGGGATGACTACCCGGTCTTTCATCCCATCGGGGGGATGGAACTCGCCCCGGCACGACGTGGACTGGTGCCTACGGCGGGCGGAGGTTCCCAGGCCAGGGCCGACGCGTAATTGGATCGATCGCGCAATTGAGTAAGAGGGACCAGAGCCAAGATTCCGGCGATTCCGACCAACATAGGGGGTCACCATGACGTCGTCAACAACCCAGCCAGCCCAGGGCACGGGCGGGCGGCACGCGGAAGGCCGGGGCTATGGCCTGGTCTTGTTCGCGTCGGTGCTGCTGGTAGTCGTCGGCTGCTTCAACCTGATCTA
>WNGJ01004659.1_pt1 | contig 14776 bp, 17 predicted proteins | sample 5400611 | NCBI WGS metagenome assembly WNGJ01 (sample SAMN13153375, study PRJNA577476) | soil metagenome | isolation source: 40 cm soil or saprolite under Garry oak tree replicate 1 | place: USA:California | collected 2016-06-15
CATCAGTACGTTCGCTTGATGACGTCGCGCTCCATCAGGGCAACCGCCTTCGACACGGCCTCGAGCAACGGCGATTTCGCCTGGCGCAGCGCGAACTCGAGTTGGCGGAGCAGCGAGTACAGCGCCTTCATCGCTTTGATCGCGTCGCCGATGTCCACGTTGGCGGGGAGCGGGATCCGATCCAGCGGGTCGCCCGAGGACCAGTGATAAGCGAAGTCGATGTAGTCATGCGACGGCGCGCGCAGGTTTGGTTCGTCGAGATCGCGCTCCATGTCGGCGAACCGGAAGTACAGCGAGCGGACCAGGCGCGCGGTCTGCGCGATAGCCGGAGTCGGATAGCGGCGCGGGCCGCGTGACTGACGGTCTCCCCTTCGTTCGCGGTCCTCGGCGGCCAGCATGATGATCACCGCGCACAGCTCTTCGGGGGTCAGGCCCTCGAGCCAGCCGAGCCACACGGCCTCGGCCACCAGGATCGTGTTCTCGCCGTAGACGCGCGCGGCGAACAGTCCCTTGTCGGTCGGCTTGCTGCTCTTGAGAAAGCCGGTTTCGGACAGGATCGCGGAGAGCCGGCGAAGCTTGCGCGGGTACTCGTCCATCTGGCCCGTCGCCTCGCGCTGCCCGCGGTCGAGCTCCTGCTGCAGCGTGCGAATCTCGCCGTATCGCTGCACGAGATCTCCGAACCGCGGCGAGCGGACCACCTTCAGCTTGCGCTGCCGGTCTCGGACGTTGGCCAGCCGCTCGCCGGCGTCGGAGGCCGCGAGGCGCTTCTGGAACTGTCCGAACGACCGCTGCATGAGCGCCTCGGCCTCCGACGGCGTGTACACGCGCAGGAGGTTGAGGGCCATGTTGTAGCTCGGCAGAAACTTGGACTCGACCACAAGCGTCGGGCCCATCGCCACCTCGTAGATCGTGCCGACCTCGACGTCGGCTTCTTTGAGGATCGCGCCGTGCCCGATGACGTCGATTCCGCGCCGTCCCGCGCGACCCATCAGCTGCGTCAGCTCTCCAGTGGTCAGCGTTGAGAAGTTGACGCCGTCGAATTTCGTGAACGACGAGACCACCACACCGCGTGCCGGCATGTTGATGCCCAGCGACAACGTCTCGGTCGCGAACACGACCTTGATCAAGCCGCGCTGGAAAAGCTCCTCGACCATCTCCTTGTGGTAGGGCAGGAGGCCGGCGTGGTGCTCGGCCAACCCGCGGCGCAGCAGCCTGGCGTCGACCATGCGGCGGAACAAGGCCTCTTCGTCCTGGTCCTTCAGACCCTGCAGCCGTTCGGCGGCGACGCGATCGATCGCCTCCTTCTCGGCGGCCGTCGTCAGGTCGAGCTCGTGGTAGGCGCATCGCTGCAGCGCTTCCCGGCAGCCGCGCCTGGAGAAGATGAAGTAGATCGCCGGCAGCATCTCGAGGCCGCGAAGCTGCTCGATCACGTGCAGCAGGTCATTCGACGGCAGCCCGCGGTAGCCGCCGATCCTGTACGAGGCCTCCTCTTCCTGTGCCGCCTTGCTCCAGGTCCGCTGATCGATGCCGCCGTCTGACTTGAAGAGCGGATAGAACCGGTTGTTGATCGCGAGCCACATCTTCAGCTCGACCGGGCGGACGTCGTGGAACACGGTCTCCATCCCGCCGCGGTTCTCGGCCATCCAATCGGCGATCTCGCGGTAGTTGCCAATCGTGGCCGACAGGCCGACGAGCTTGATCGTCAGCGGCGCCTGGATGACGATCTCCTCCCACACTGAGCCACGAGGGAAGTCGTCGATGTAATGCACTTCGTCGAGCACGACGTAACGGACGAGGTCGAGACGTCCGGGATCCTCGTAGATCAGGTTGCGCAAGATCTCGGTAGTCATCACGACGACGGGCGCGTCGTCGTGGATCGTGTTCTCGCCCGTCACCAGGCCGACCAGCGATTCGCCGTAGGCGCGGACGAAGTCGTGGTACTTCTGATTGCTCAGGGCCTTGAGAGGTGTCGTGTACAGGACCTTCGCCCCTTCGCGCAGGGCGCGAAAGATCGCGTACTCGGCGACGATCGTCTTGCCGCTCGAAGTCGGGGCGCTGACCAGCACGCCGCCCCGGCCGCGATCTAGCTTCTCGATTGCCTCGCGCTGAAACGGGTCGAGGCTGAAGGGCAGGGTGCCCTCGAATTCGGCGATCAGTGGGCCGGAGGTCTCCTCGCGGACGGCGTTCATAGTTGGATCAGCTCGGTCGTGACGTCGGTGATCCGCGCCCCGTCACTGTGTGCCTCGATGAAGGACAGCGCCGCGGCGAGGACCCTGTCGGCCTGGCGGCCGTCCCCGCTGACCGTGGCGATGGCCAGTTCGGCGAGCTGCCATCGGTCGAGCTCGCCGACCTCAGCGGCGGTCACCTTCAGCTCCTGGCGGAGGCGGCGGAGCAGCCCGCTGACCACCTGCCGCTTGGACTTGAGCGATCCGGAGTCCGGCAGGTGCAGCACGACACGGGCGACGCCGATCGCGACGTTGGAGGCCATCACGATTTGTTTTTGACCATATACCGCTAATACTCATAATCATGGCTTCAGGCTTTGCAGCGGCCCGTCGCTCAAAGGCGGGCGCTCAGTCGATCCAGGCGCAGATCATCAACCTGCTTGAAAACCTGCAGTCGAAGTTCAAGCTCACGTACCTGTTCATCGCGCACGACCTGTCGGTGGTCAAGCACATCTCGAACCGCATCGCGGTGATGTATCTGGACAAGGTCATGGAGGTTGCGCCGGCGTCCCAGCTGTACCGGCGTCCACGCTATCGTTCGGCGGCGACCAGTGGGCGGCCTGCTTCTATCCACTAGATTGAGGCGGTGGTGGCAATCCCCACGAATTCCGAGGCTGCGCCGTGAATTCGCGGGGGCCCCTCACCAAGGGGCGGGAGGCCCTGGCGCGGGAGCTGGTCAAGGCCTCTTATCTGAAGGGCGACTTCGTGCTGCGGTCGGGCCGGCGCTCCAATCGCTATTTCGACAAGTTCCTGTTCGAGACCGATCCGGCGCTCCTGAAAGAGCTCGGCCGCCACCTTGCCGAGCTGGTTCCTAAAGAGACGCAGCGCCTTGCCGCGCCTGAGCTTGGGGCGGTCCTACTCGGAGGCGCGGTCTCGATGGAAACCGGACTCCCCCTCGTGCTCGTGCGCAAGGAACCCAAGGGCTACGGCACGGCCAAGCAGCTCGAGGGACGGTTCGAGAGCGGCGATCGGGTCACCGTGATCGAGGACGTCGTCACGACGGGAGGCGACTCGCTTCGCTCCGCGCAGGTGCTTCGCGACGCAGGCCTCGAGGTGATCCATCTAGTCGTCGTGCTGGATCGCGGAGAAGGTGGCGAGGGCAACATCCGCGACGCGAAGATTCCTTACGCGCCGCTGTTTCGCGCGCAAGACCTGCAGCTTGACTGAGCTTCTGTTCCGGGGCGGGACGGTCCACACGGTGGATGGTCCCAAGCAGGCCGACGTCAACGTCACCGACGGGGTGATCACCCGCGTGGAGCAGCGCCTTCCAGTCCAAGGCAGGGTGATCGACGTGTCGGGGATGTACGTGCTGCCTGGCGGCGTGGATGTCCACGTCCACAGTCGCGACCCGGGGTTCCCCGAGAAAGAGGATTTTGCAAGTCTTACCGCCGCTGCTGCCGCCGGAGGGATCACCGTCGTGCTCGACATGCCGAACACGGTCCCGGCGGTCGACACCGCCGGCATGCTGGAGTCGAAGGCCGCGATGGCGCGCAGCAAGGCGCGCGTCGACTTCGGCCTGTGGGGCCTCATCCGGTCGAGCACCAAAACGGATCAGCTCGAGGCGATGGCTGCCGCGGGCGCGATCGGTTTCAAGGCTTACCTGGCTTACTCGTTCAGCATGAGCCGCAAACAGGTCCTTTACTCGCCGGGCACCGACGACCCGGACCTGGAGCCGCCCGCGGACTACGGCACGCTCGCCCAGCTGGCGCCGGCGGTGGCCCACCTTGGCCTTCCCCTGGCGATCCACGCCGAGGACCCCACGGTACTGGCTGCGTTCCGGCGGCCCATCTCGAGCTACGAGGACCTGCTCGCCTCGCGCCCGCCCGAGGCCGAAGCTGTCGCCGTCTCGGCCGCCGCGGCGGTGGCGCGAGAATCCGGCGCCCATCTGCACATCGCGCACCTGTCCAGCGCGTTGGGCCTGCAGGCGGCCGAGGACGCGATGCGGATAGGAACCACCTTGACCCTAGAAACGTGCCCCCAGTTCCTGCTCCTGACATCAGAAGACTTCGATCGCGTCGGATCGGCGATGAAGATGCTTCCGCCGATACGAACCGCCGCCGACCGCGAGGCGTTGGTCGATGGCCTCGAGCGCGGGGCGATCACGATGGTCAGCACCGATCACGCGCCCCACTCCGATGAGGAGAAGTCGCTTCCCTTCCAAGATGCGCCGGCGGGAAGCCCGGGGGTGCAGACCCTCTACCTCAGCTGCCTGCAGATCGCCAAGGACCTCGGTGACGTCTGGCTCGCGCCCCGGTGGGTCAGCGAGGCACCGGCTCGTCTTGTGGGCCTGGAAGGGCACAAAGGCGCCATCGCTCCCGGCTTCGACGCCGACCTCGTGATCGTCGATCCCAATGCGAAAACGCGCGTGCACGCGGAGCAGATGCGTTCGCGGCAGCGCCACGGCGTGCTCGAGGGCATGGACTTCGATTTCGCGATCAAAGACGTCTACCTGCGAGGAGAGTCGATCGCGAACCGGGCGCCCGCTCGGGGGCGCATGGTTCGACCCGCGATGGTTGTTGGATGAGTTTTCGGCTTATCGCGCTCGCGGGGCTGGTCCTCCTCGCCGGTTGCGCGAGTGGGGGTGGGAGCGCGGGCGCGTCGCCGTCCACGACGCGCAGCCCGGAGCCTTCGCCTCTCGCAAGGCCGTCAGGTCAGCTGGACGCCGAGGTCTCCATGCCGCCAGGCTTTCCATCCGACGTCCCGATCTACACAAAAGCGCGGCTCACGGCGGGCGCGTCGTTCGTCTCCAGCGGCCAGGTTTCGTGGGGGATGGAGTGGGAGACGCTCGACAGCGTCGCGAAGGTGAAGACGTTCTACTCGGACAAGCTGAACCAGGGCGATTGGAGGATCTCGGTCACAGGCTCTGGGAGCAACACTTTCGCCGCGACCTTTTCGCGCAAGAGCAACCCGCACGTCCTGGGCACGCTTGCGTCGAACGGTTCTTCAGGGGTGACCAAGATCCTGATGAGCCTGATCGCCCCCGCCTAGGCTCTCGCCCGCGCGCCTCCGAAGATCGGGTTTTGAGCCCACTCGCGCTCGAGGCTTGTCGCGGGGCCGTGGCCAGGATAGAGGGCGGTGGCCGGCGCCAGCCGCAGCAGCTTGGTTTGGATGCTAATCATCTGGCGCCGGAGGTCCGTCTCCGGCATCTGACGGCCGATGCCGCCGGCCAGGATCGTGTCGCCGACGAACGCGTGGTTCGCGATCACGAAGCAGACGCTGCCAGGCGTGTGCCCTGGGGTGTGCAGGACCTCGACCTTGAACTCGCCGAAGTCGAGCTCGTCGCCGTCGATGAGGTAGCGGTCCGCCGAGCGGAGGAACTGCTTGGCGTCGGCGGAGTGGATCCCCGTCTCCCCGCCGGCGATTGACTTCAGGTCGTCTTTGCCACCCACATGGCCGGGATGCCCGTGTGTGGCGAGGATGTACTTGATCGTCAGGCCACTGGCCTGCTCGGCGATCTTCTCCGCGGGCATGCCGGGATCGATGACCACGGCCTCTTTGGACCTGGCGTCCGAGACGACGTAGCAGTTGACCTCACGGTCGAGCTTGACCTTGACGATGGAAAGCTTTGCCAACAGTCACTATTTACCGCAATGGAGCGCACGGCGGTGGTCGGATTTGCGGTCGTGCTCCTGCTTGTATGTCTTTTCTGGATCTACGGGTACATCAGGCGCCGGTCGAAAAAGCGCTACTAGCCCCTCCGGCCCTTCGGGCCGCCTCCCATGAATGGGGAGGAGTTGCTTAGCTACCCCTACTGGTCGACGACTGCCTGGATCTTCTGCCGCAGCCCGTCTAGCGTGTCGAACCTGTCCAGCGCCGGTTTCGCGCGCGCTCGGTCGGGATACTTGGCGATCTGCACGGCTTCGAGCAGCAGGTCGATCTCCTCAGGCGTGAAGTTCAAAGTCTTGATGACGACCTCTTGGGGCCGGCTCCCCGGGCGGTCGACCGTTTCTTTGATCACATCGTCGGTGTCGGTGACCACTTGAGGCCGCGTCGGTCGGAACAGATCTTCGGAACCGACGAGAGATGCGCGCTTGAAATTCGGCATTGGTGAACCCCTTAATCCGGTACCCGATGATCTTCCATGACTTTGACCGCCAGCGCGCGATAGGCCTTCGCACCGTCGGACTCGCGGGCGTACGTAAGGATCGATTGACCCGCCAGCGGTGTCTCCGCAAAGCGGATCGAGTCGGTCACCCAGAAGTCATACACCTTGTCGCCATATTTTTCTCTCACCGCTGCGAGCACTTCCTGCGAGTGCAGGGCTCGGTGCTTGTACAGTGTGGGCAGGATTCCAATCAGCTCGAGCCGCGGGTTTAGCCTGCGCTTCACACGTTCCATGGTGACGAGCAGCTCTTGCATTCCTTTCAGCGCAAGGAACTCGGCCTGCAACGGGACGAGTACCTCGTCCGCGGCGACAAGCGCGTTGATGACGATGAGGTCGAGCGACGGCGGGCAGTCGATGATGATGAAGTCGTAGCGGCGCTGCACGGGGTCGAGCTTGTCGCGCAGGATGCTTTCCCGGCCGATCTCGTTGATCAGCTGGTTTTCGGCGCCGGCGAGCTCGATGTCCGCCGGAATGTAGTGGACGCCCATCTGGGCTGCTTCCTGGACAACGTCCGTAACGGTGGTCTCCGGGTCCACCAGAAGGTGGTAGATGGTCTTCTCCAGCTCGCCCGACGGCTTCATGTACAGGGTCAGGTGACCCTGGGCGTCGAGATCGATGAGTAGGACGCGTTGGCCCAACTCGGCGAGAGCGGCGCCCAGGTTGACGGCGGTGGTCGTCTTGCCAACCCCGCCCTTCTGCATCGCTACGGCGATCGTTCGGGCCAAAAGTCGATGCGAGTCTAACTGAATACGGCCGGTTTGACCCGTGCGGCTTAGCTGGGGGAGGCTACGTACCCGTCCTCTAGAATGCTGCCCGACCCGTGATCATCGACATCGTCATCGTCCTGGTAGTGGTGGTCGCGTTGATCACCGGTTTTCAGCGCGGCGTCATTCAGCCGCTGATGGCGGAGATCTTTTTCTTCGGCACGCTCCTCGCCGTGTTCCGATTCCACGACCAGTACACGACCGAGATGCAGAAGCTGCTGCACCTCACGCCGGTTCTCAGCGTCTTCCTCGCGCTCATCATCGCGGTGGTTCTGGGCGCGATCGGCGGCGCCATCGGCGGCATGTTCCATCGCATGGAGGCGATCCGAGGCGTGGATGGTCTCCTTGGGGTATTCGTCCACGGCGCGGTCACGGTGGTCGTCATCTACCTCGCCGTCTCTGCGCTCGTCACCCTCGACAACGCGTTCCAGCCTACGTTGAAGAGCGCCAACCTCACGTTGACGCAGGTGAACCAGCTCGAGAACCAGATCCTTTCGAATCCGATCACCGCTGCCCTGGTGTCCAAGTCTGACCTGGCGGCGCTCAAGGCGGCGGCGGCCAAAAACAACGCAGCCCACCTCGACTCGGTCGGCGGAATTCACCAGCTGCAGCAGATCTACACCGACTTCTTGCAGCCGCAGCTGCATGGGTCACGGATCGTTCCGTTCATCCTGGGCTTCGGCAAACATCTGCCGTTCATCGGGCGCGTCGGGCCCGAAGACCTCAAGCCGGTTCCGACTCCCAGTCCAGTGACGTGTCCATCTCCGTCCGTAAAGGCCACGGCTTCACCGAAGCCCACTACCTCGCCCAAGACGACGCCCACGCCGGTGCGCTGCCCGACTCCGAGCCCGACGAAGTAACTTAGACAGGTGCTTGAGCTGGGGCTGACCTCCGATCAGGAGCAGCTTGTCGACACGGTCCGGGATTTCTGTGCCCGCGAGTTCGCGCCCAACATCGCGGCCAATGACCGCGCCGGGCATCATGACCCAGAGATCTTCGCCAAGCTGGCGTCGCTCGGTCTGCCGGGCGTGTGCTTCCCGCAGCGTTACGGCGGCTACGGCCTCGACTACCTCTCGTTGGGCCTGGTATGCGAGGAGCTGGAGTACATCGACACCGTCTACCGGACGGTGCTCTCCGTGCACGTCGGTCTCGTCGGCATGGGGCTCTACACCTGGGCCACAGAAGATCAGAAGCAGCAATGGCTCGTCCCGATGGCATCGGGCAAGAAGCTCGCCTGCTACGGGCTGACCGAGCCCAACGCGGGCTCAGACGTGGCCTCGATGCAATCGACCGCCAAGCGTCGTGGCGATGGCTACGTGCTCAACGGGCAGAAGGTCTGGGTCTCCGACGCTGACACCGCGGACTTCCTGCTCGTGTTCGCGAAGACGGATCCGAAAACCGGCTATCGCGGCGTCTCGGCGTTCATGCTCGACCGCGAGGCCTGCGGCAAGGCCTTGCGCACCGAGCCGATCGAGGATCGTCTGGGAATCCGCGCTGGCGATGTGGGGTCGATCTTCATGAGCGATGTCGAGGTGCCCGAGGCGAATCGAATCGGTGACGAAGGCGACGGTTTCAAGATCGCGATGAGCTGCCTCGACAACGGGCGCTACACCGTCGCGGCGGGCGCAACCGGCACTGTCCGTGCCTGCCTGGATGCGTCGGTCAAATACGCGCGTGAGCGGAAGACCTTCGGCCAGGAGATCGGGCGCTACCAGCTCGTCCAGCAGATGATCGCGCGCATGTCGCGCGACTACGAGATCTGCCGGCTCCTTTACTTCAAGGTGGCCTGGATGAAGAACACCGGCGCGCGGCACACGCGGCAGGTTTCGATGGCCAAGCAATATGCGACCGACGCCGCATTCAACGCCGCACACGACGCGGTCGAGGTGCATGGCGCGTACGGATACTCGGCCGAGTATCCCGTCGAGCGTTTTCTGCGGAATGCGCGCGCCCCGATCATCTACGAAGGCACGCGCGAGGTGCACACGATCCTCCAGGGCGAGTACGCCCTGGGCTATCGCGAGGACCGACCGGTCAAGAAGTCGCTGCCGCCGTACCAGCCCGATTGACCATCGCGGCGGTCGCCGCGCCGCAGCGTCGACTCAACCACCTCGACTTCATCGTCCTGTCGCTCTACTGGGTGGCGATCGGTTACCTCTGGAACAGCCTGACCGCTCTGATCCTTCCGGACATGATCATCCAGTTCGTCGGCCGCGAGCACGAGGGAGTCGCGGCGAGCCTGCTCAAGGGGATCGGCACCGCGATGGCCATCATCTGGCAGCCGATCGTTGGAGGGATCTCCGACCGCACGGCCACGCCATGGGGCCGCCGGCGCCCGTTTATCGCCGCGGGGACGATCGGCGACCTGCTCTTTCTCACGGGAATCGCGCTGGCCGGCAGCTACTGGTGGCTCGTGCTCTTTTACTTCCTGCTTCAGTTCGCATCCAACACGGCACAGGCTCCATACCAGGGACTGCTGCCTGACGTCGTGCCCGGCGCGCAGCGTGGCGAGGCGTCTGGTTACTACGGAGTCGCCAACCTGGTTGGCATCGCGAGCGGCACGATCGGCGCCGGTCTCCTGCTGTCGCACTTCGGCCGCACCGCCGCCATCGCCTCCATCGGAGTGGTCCTTTTGACGACGATGCTCGCGACCGTGCTCGCGGTACCGGATCGCGTCCACCCGACCGAGTCGCAATACCGCAGCCTCAGACAGCTCCTGAGCACGACTTTCGGCGTCCCGCTGCAGCACCGCGCATTCCTGTGGCTGATGGCTTCAAGGCTGCTGATCTTCATGGGCTTCGGCGGCCTGCAGAACTTTGCGTTCTTCTACTTCGACAACGTGTTCTTCCCACACGAGCCGAAAGCGACCGCCGCCGCGACGTCGACGCTGCTCGGCATCTCGATCGCCGTCGCCGCGCTGGTGACCTGGCCGGCCTCCCGCCTGTCCGACCGCGTGGGCCGCCGTCCGCTGATATTCGTGGCGGGGCTGGTTGGAGCAGTCGGCACCCTCGTGCTCGTCTTCAGCCACTACCAATGGGTGCCGGACTCGGTCGTCGGCCCGCTTGCCAGAGCCCTCCGTGTGCCGGACCTCGCCGCGCAAGCCACGCTCACCGGCCTCATGATCGGCATCGGCCTGGGGATGTTCTTCTCCGTGGACTGGGCCTTCATCCAGGACATCATCCCGGCCGACCAGGGCGGCCTCTACATGGGGTTCTCGAACATCGCGACGGCCGGCGCGGGCATCATCGCAGTGTTCGTCGGCGGGCCATTACTCGACGCCTTCAACGCAGGCCCGAAAATTCTTGGCCTGCCGGGCGGATTTCCGGTGATCTTTGCGGTTTTCGTCCTTTGGTTTGTGATCGGGTCGCTTAGCATCCTCAAGGTGCCCGAGAGGCGAGTGGTGTGAATCTGGACGGACTTCGCCCATGGGCGGGGCTGGTGGGAGGGACACCTCCTGATGTCGTCGTCGCGGGCATCGCTTACGACGGCTCGGCTGTCTACCGGAAGGGCGCCGCTTTGGCGCCGCAACGGATTCGCGAGCTGTCAGCGGTGATGCCTCCGGTCACGGAGGAGGGTCATCTGCTGACGGGACTCCACGTGCAGGACATCGGCGACCTGGACCCGGGTCACGACATCGAGTCCGGTTGGATGACACCTATGCAGCGGCTCGCCGCCGTACCGGCCGAGTCGTTCCTGACGGTGCTCGGCGGAGACCACTGCACGGCAATCTCGACGTTGAGCGCGCAGATGCGCCGGCACCCTGGCCTGTTCGTGCTCTGGGTCGACGCGCATCCCGACCTGTGTGACTTCTCGCGTGGCGGTCGCTGGACCTGCGGATGCGCGTTGCGCCGCGCGCTCGAAGCCTCCGGCATCGAGCCATCCCGGGTCGTGATCGCCGGCGGCCGCGACTACGACCCCGAAGAACTCGACTTCATCGCCAAGAACGGCGTGCTGCTGGTGTCGGCTGTGGAGATCGCACGCGACCTGCCGGCTGCGGCGCGCAAGATCGCGGAACAGCTGGCCGGCCACAAGGTGCACGTCTCGTTTGACATTGACGCTCTCGATCCCGCCTACGCGCCGGGCACTGAGATTCCATCCGCGGGCGGCCTGTCGAGCCGCCAGGCGCTGGAGCTGCTGCGCGGCGCGACGGAGCGGTCGCGCCTGGTCGGCTTCGACGTGGTTGAGGTCTCTCCGCCCTTTGACCACGGGGACATCACCACCCTCGCCGCGCTGAAGCTGATCTTCGAGGTGTGGGGCATGGTGAAGAGCGCGCGCGAAGCCGGCGCGTACGAGATGCGTGGAAAGCGCTGATGTAGTCATCGTGGGCGGCGGCGTCATGGGTTGCGCCCTCGCCTACCAGCTTGCGAAGCGGAACGTCGACGTCGTCCTCCTCGAGCGCGAGACCCTCGGCTCTCAGTCGACCGGCAAATGCGCCGGCGGTGTGCGGCAGCAGTTCTCGATGGAAGCCAACGTACGGCTGCAGCGCATGTCGGTGCGGATGTTCGAAAACTTCGAGTTCGAGACCGGACATCCGGCCGACTTTCGTCAGATCGGCTACCTCTTCGTGCTGACCCTGCCGCAGCACGTCGAGGACTTCCGCCAAAACATGGAGATGTGGCAGCGCGTCGGCTTGACCGAGGCACGATGGGTCGACCCTGACGAGGCCGCGCGCATGGTGCCGGCGCTAAACGTCGAAGACGTGCTCGGTTGCACGTTCTGTCCCAGCGACGGCATCGCGAGCCCGGCCGACGTGACCGCGGGTTACGTGTCGTCCGCCCGCCGCCACGGCGCCCGGCTCAAGGAAGGGGTGGAGGTTACCGGCATAGACCTCGCCGGCGGGCGGGTCCAGGGCGTGCGAACGTCGGCCGGCGACATCGCGACGCGCCTCCTGTTCAACTGCGCCGGCGCGTGGGCATCATCGATCGGGCGGATGGCGGGCCTCGAGATCCCGGTGCTTCCCTACCGTCGCCAGGTCGCGGTCACCGGCACGTTTCCGACTGTGCCGCGCACTAATCCGATGACGGTGGATTTTCAGACGTCGTTCTACTTTCATCCCGAAGGCGACGGCGTGCTCATGGGGATGAGCGACCGCAGCGAGCCGCCCGGGTACGTCACCGAGGTGAACTGGGACTTCCTGGAGAAGATGTTTGTCCAGGCGGAGCGTCGCGCCCCGGCGTTGGCGGGCGCGGGGATCAAGACGGCGTGGGCGGGGCTGTACGAGACCACTCCGGATCACCAGGCGATCCTTGGGCCCGTGCCCGAGCTCGAGGGCTTCTGGTGCGCCGCGGGGTTCAGCGGGCATGGGTTCATGCAGGCGCCGGCGGCCGCGCTGCTGCTGACGCAGCTGCTGCTCGATCAACGCTCCCAGGTCGACATCAGCCCGTTCGCCTCTACCCGGTTCGCGAAGGGCTCACTCGTCCATGAGAAGAATGTGATCTAGCGGATACCCCACCCGGCCGCCCCATCCCCCGGCTCCGCCGGGTACTTCCCCATAAATGGGGAAGAGTTGGGGAGGTGGACTCCCTCCTAGTGTCTGAAGATCAGGGCCAGGGCCATCAGGCCCCCGCCGGCCAAGAGCAAAACCGCTCCGCAGCCCATCGAGACCGCCGTGTAGATGATGCCGCCGCTCGCGGCGTACGTTTCCGGGTAGCGCTCCCGGCCCCGCCGGCGCCGGATCGCGGCCGCGATGGCGGCGATGCCGAGCAGGAAAGCGAAAACTCCCAGTACGAACCCACTCGAGGCTGCCCCAGCCATTGAGCCTCAGTATTGCGTCTCCCGGCTACGATTCTCAGCCGTGGCGAGAATCCTCCTCCTGGGCTCGACCGGCTTCGTGGGCCGCGGCGTGGCGCACAAGATCCTCGACGGCGGCCACCAGCTGCGCGTCCTGGTCCGCGACCCGATGAAGGCCGCCGCATTCAAGGTGCGCGGCGCCCAGGTGGTGGTTGGAGACGCGCTCGACCCGGCCTCGGTCACCCAGGCCGCGCAGGGCGTCGAGCACATCATCAGCCTGATCGCGGTGCGGCGAAACCGCCCCCAGTCCTATCTGGCGGTGAACGTCGATGGTCCGCGCATCGTGGGCGAGGTCGCCAAGGCGGTGGGAGCCCGCTCCGTGGTGCTGGTGAGCGCGATCGGGTCGAAGCTCGACCCGCACTACAAGTACTACACATCGCGCTGGATGGGCGAGCAGGAGCTGGCCAAGACAGGGGTCGCGGGAACGATCCTTCGCTTCTCGTTCGTGCTGGCCGAGGAAGGCGGAATCCTCAACGACTTCGAGCGCGCGATCGTCGGGCCGTTCGCTGTGATCCCCGGCAGCGGCCAGGCAAAGATGCAGCCGATCCTGCGCGAAGACGCGGCACGATGCATCGTCGAGACGATCTCCCGCCCCGAGCTGCTCGGCCACATCGTCGAGCTGGGGGGTCCCGAGGTCGTCACCTACGAGAACATCTTCGACTGGTTCCTCCAGGCTCGGAAGATCAAAAAGGCCAAGCTCAAGCTGCCGGTACCGCTGCTCGCGATCCCGGCGATGGCGATGGAGGCGCTGTCGGCCAACCCGCCGATCACGTCCGACGAGGTCAGGATGATCCAGGTCGACAACCTCGCCGCGGGTATCGACTCCGTCAGCTCCCAGTTCGGCTGGCGCCCGACGGCGCCGAGCTCATGGGCACCGGTCAACTGGGCCAAGAGAGCGAGACCGGCCCGCTAAGAGTGCGGGCATTCTTTGGAGTGCCAATCCCCGAAGAGCATCGCGCGCAGCTCGGGGCCTTCATCCAGGCGCAGGCCCTGCTGGCCCCGAAGTTCAGGTGGACGCCCGCAGAAAACCTTCACCTCACGATTCGTTTCCTCGGTCACCTGGAGCTTGAGGTCGCCGACCGAATCGCCGGCCGCGTCGAGGCGTCGGCGCCGCGCGCATTCACGATGCAGCTGGGCGAGCACGGGGCCTTCAAGCGCGGGCGCCTCGCAAGGGTGCTCTGGATCGGTCTGAGCCTTGGCGAAACCGAGGCGTCGGCGCTCGCCGCCACAGTCGAGGCTGAGTGCGTTCGTGCGGGGCTCGAGGCCGAAAGCCGGCCGTACGCCGCCCACATGACCATCGCGCGCGCCAGGAGGCCGGAGGGCGCGCCGCTGCCCGCAGCGGTTCCACCGACGTTACCGCCGTGGCGAGCCGGTGAGTTGATCCTCTACCGCAGCCACCTCAGTCGCGGGGGCCCGACGTACGAGCCGATCCGGACGATCAGCCTGCGCTGAGCCCGGCCTCCGCGCACTCGAGATCCTGCTCGGGGCGACCGCCGCTCACGCCGACGGCGCCGAGGACGTGATCCCCGCGCTTGATGAGGACCGATCCGAGGCCGGGCACGATCGGAAGTCGCACCAGCCGGTCCGCCACGCTGAAGAAGCCAGGCCGGTCCTTCGACAGCTCGGCGAGGCCAACTCCATCGCGGCCCAGCATCACCGCGCCGACGGCCTTTGCTTCGGCGATCTGAGGTGAGAGTGACGTGGCGCCGTCCATCCGGCCGAGTGCGATCAGGAGGCCGCCCTCATCGACGACCGCGACCGTGACCCGGATGCCGAGGTCGCCAGCTTTGGCGTGCGCGCGCGCGATGACGTCTTGGGCTTCGTGGAGAGTAAGCGGCACCCCGGTGCAAGTTTCGCATGGGCACGGATCGGATCGGGCCGCCCCATCCCCG
>WNGJ01004324.1_pt1 | contig 14774 bp, 11 predicted proteins | sample 5400611 | NCBI WGS metagenome assembly WNGJ01 (sample SAMN13153375, study PRJNA577476) | soil metagenome | isolation source: 40 cm soil or saprolite under Garry oak tree replicate 1 | place: USA:California | collected 2016-06-15
AGGAACGAAAGTATGATAGAGCCGATGCCAAAGAAGAACATGTAGCCGCCCCACTTTTTCATTTCGACGTGTCCTTTCTAATTATGCCGGTGCTGACCAAAAAATTTGCGAACAGGGCAACGAGCCATCCAGCCACCGCCCCGCAGTGGACTGACGCCGCGAGACCGGTGAGGGCGGCCACGGCAGACAATGCGAGCCTGATACTCACGACTTGTTTGGCGTAACATGTCTGGCGAACCAGGGAGCTAACCTTCGCCGGGCCGATATCGCAAGCCTCGACTGGCAGGTGCACACGACCTCCGGTTCAGTAATCCGGCGCTTCGCGCGTTGCGCTCGATTGACCACGGCGTCTGAGGAGCGAAAGCAGATTCGTTCGGGACGAGAACAAACAAAATCTCACCGACGGCGCAGCAGCTCCGGGAAATTCAGACCCAGCGTTTCGTAGAAAAGGTGCGGATGATCCCTATCCCACAGAGGCATGGCCGAGTCCAACGCGTCGAGGACTTCCTGGACCTGACAATGGGTCGGCGTATGAAAGAGGCAGCCGTATTTCCGGTAGAGGTCGAGCACCTGCTTCGAGCCGACGTGCATCTGGGCGACGTCGCAGCATGTGTCCAGCCAAAACTCCTGCCGTTTGGCGATGGCTGAGCCGAGCCGATGCTGACTGTCCTGGGGTTGGCCGTGCTCATCCTGGGCAAGTGTGTCCCTGGCCTTTTCTGCGTTTACTCGAAATTGATAGGCCCCTGAACTGGCGGTCGCTGTGACCCCAGCTTCCACCAGCGTGGCCGCCTTTTGCGGCTTGCGCTCCTTGCCCTCCAGGCGGCAGATTAGGTCCGAGGCCTCGCTTTTGGTCAGGTGATGATCGGGTTTGTAGCCCAGGTTACTCAGATGCCTGAGTTGCTTCCACGTTGCTGGGCCGTCTGTCCAGTTCATACGAACGAGGCTTGGGCTATGTTCTAAAAGGGTACTCATATTTTCTATAAACCCGTGTCCTGCGCTTTGCAAGCGCCTTCTCCACTTTTTTCCAATCGTTCCGCGCTGGCTACCAAGCGCTTGGCCCCGGTGGCCGCAACGCCACCAATGGAGTTCGATCGTTGCGGGCCTCGTCCTCGTCCTCGTAATCGTTTCTCCCCCGGATCGAGGACGAGAACGAGAACGAGGACGAGGCCGCTCCCGCGGGTTACGCGTCTCTCGCGGTTGTCCTTCCGGGGCGGCGTTTTCGCCGCAGCCCTCTTTCAACTGGACGCCATCTCCACCTTATGGATAAATCAGCCGATAGAACTGCGCGCCCGCAGGAGATGGAACGGTATAGACATTCCGGCTGCCGGCTTGCGTGATCCCATTGGTGATGCTGGTCCAATCAGGAGGACCAAGGCTGGGGCTGCTTTGGAGCTTAAAGGGAATCAATGGCCAGGAAAGGGTCACGGCGCCTGCCGAGAGGTTGACCGAAAGGCGCGGTTCGGCAGTGGTCGCCAGGAAATTGTCAAAAGTCGCATCCGCAGGGCCATCGTAGCCTGACTCTGAGGCATTGTTGGCGACCGTCAACCCGGCTTCGCCGCTGGCATAAGCGGGATCGCTTGCGGTGATGTTGACCACCGGCGTGGAGGTATTCGGCAATTCATATACCTGTCCGGTGAAGTTATTTCCTGCGCCGATGAAAACCAGCCGGTACTGTTTATTGGTCTGAAAATGTATCGAATCGCCCCCACTCGGACTGGTGGGCAGACTGGTTGGGTTCTCGCTGTCAAGTCGAACGATGTCCATATCGCCGCCGGTGGCGTTGGTGGGATTGCCGCGATCGTAACTGAACAGGTAACCCGCGGTGCCGCCGGGCCCGAGGTTGCTGACCCGCGCAAGCAGCCCGAAAACTTGATGAATGCTGTCGTCCCAGCCCACCACGTCCGCGGACACATAAAAATCGGTGTAACCGCCGGGCTGCAGACCGCCGGCTCTGCCTTGGCCCAGATGAGCCGGGTCGGGGGAAGCCGCGGCCTGAATGCGATACGTATTGCCTCCGGGAAAACTCCAAGTCCCATTTGGACTGCCTAATAGGGTCCCGATCGGATCATATCTCAACCACGCAGGAGGCGGGTTGGTGTCATCCCCATCGTTGAAATTGTCGAAAACCGTCGGGCCGGCGCTGGTGGGGACGAAGAGTAAATAGTTGAGGAACAGCAATTGGTTGTCCTTAATGGGCGTCCCGCCCATCGTAAGCCGGATGGTGTTGGTGCCGGCCAGATGCACAACCACCGGCACACCTGAAACCAGCAACGGCTCGTACCGATAGTTGAGCCGCATCAAATGGTTTGGGACGGAGAATGTCCCCAAGGGCGTCGTCGTTTGATTGGTGGTCTTCGGGTCGCCGCGCACCAAGTCCAGCTTCACGTCCTGCACGCCAAAACTGCCGCACCGCAGGAGGACGTAATAATTAGTGTCATCGAATACACGGGTGTAATTGAGCCATTCGCCGGCTTCGGTCCGGGCCACCTCGTATTCTTTCATGCTCAACGCAGCGTATTTGTGCCGCGTGTGATCATTGGGTCGCGCCGGATCGGCCCACGGCGGGGTGGTAGGCGCCGGATGATTGAGGTCCTGGATGTCCTCGCGGTTTCCTTGCAGCGTGCCGACGAAATCATCAACCCGATAATCGTTCCAGCCGAATTCCGGCGAGGTCCGGTTGTCGTGGTAGTCCACTTCGGGTGTGCCGTCCAGATTCAGATAGCCCCCACCGTTCCCATTGACTTGAACGCCATTGGTGTCGTAGCCGGACAACTGAACCGGGTCCAGTTGATACAGCCCGTTGGAGTAATTGTAATCTTCAACTTCAATGGTCTTTACCGGAGAATTGGTCAGGAAAGAATCTGTGAACGTATCGAACCAGAAGGTATTGGTGGTTTTCAAGGCGCCGGTGGTGTCCTGCAACTCGATGCGGGCCGCATAGAACGTGTTGTCGGCCAGCGTGCCCGCCGCGGCGCTGAAACTGGCGGTCGTGCCATTGGCGGGGAACGGCGCCAGGGCAGAGGACACATCCACGCCGTTAAGGAACAACTTCGTCGCGCCGGAGTTGATTTGGTCCGTGGAAAACGTCTGCGCCGTGAAGCTGATGCCACTGGACGGCAGATGAAAATTATCAAACCGATTCGCCGGAGTGCGCGTGACCACCTGCGGAGTCCCGGGCACTGGATGCCGGATTGCCGGGGCCACGTCCGCGTCCGGATCGGCAACTGCCGCAACGTAATTATCAAATGTAACATCGCTGACGGTCGCGTCTCTCGAATAGGAGATTAAGCCCGAAACACCTGTTGTGTATGCCGCGTCGTTAGCTTGTATTGCAACCAGGGGCGCCGATAAATCCTCCAGATCATACAGTTGCCCGGTGAGCAGCGCGCCAGCGCCTTTGAATGTTATCCGATACGCTTTCCCTGCAACCAACGTCACTTCTGCGGATGCTATTGTTGTGGGGCTCTCGCCATCAACTCGGTTAATCTGGAACTCACCCCCGCGCCGGTCTCCGGGACCTGCGCCATCCTGGTTGCAGTCGTAATTGCAGACGTACCCGTTGGCGGTGCCCAGTCCCAGGCTGGTCACCCGCGCGCCGATGACCAGGGCCTGATCCAGACTGTTGTCCCAGTTTATGAGATCCGTCGCCACAAAAAAGTCTGTATAAACATTGGTCCGATAGACGTAGGTCCTTGCCGTGCCACAATCCCCGCACATCCCAACCAAGTCCGCCGAACTGCTGCACTGAATGCGATAGCCTTTCCCAAAAGGACCACTGGGGAAAGAGTAAGTTGTTGTCCCACCAAATGGCGCCAGCACGTCGGCGTGCGACCACCCGGCGTCATCACCATCATCAAAGTTGTCCGTTTGGGCCCAAGCGCTGAACGGCCAGGTGAGCAGCAAAAACGTTGCCGCTAAAGCGGCGAGGCTTCCGAAGGGGCACCATCTCCCCTGCTCCGCGTGGGGGAGAGGGTTGAGGTGAGTGGGTGCCCAGGGTTCATAGGGAGCCTCCACGCCATTTTCGGCGCGCATTGGGACCATGAACCAGCACGAGAGAACGGACCCCTCACGCCGGCCCTCTCCCCTTCGGAAGGGGAGAGGGGGAGTCGTCGGCAGCGCGTTTGCAATGGACGGTTCATGGAAAGAGGGACTAGGCGTGAGGGCGATAGGAGAGCCCTGTGAGAGGCGGGGTAAGGGCGAGCCTTCCGTCCGCTGTTTTCGGCGTAATTGGCCGCGCCTGTTTCTGGTCGAGGTTTGCATGAGAACAATTGGTTTGGGTCTTTGTTGGTTTCTGCTCGCTTTGTGGGAACCAATCGAATTTATTCTCCACTCGCTTGGTGGGTCAAGACTAATCTAAAGCTCGAAGTAAGGACATCATGGCCTTTAAAGACTTCCGGGACCAACAGCCAGGTTTGCCGTTGCTCCAGCGCTCGCTGGAGCGCAGGCGCCTGGCGCACTCCTATCTTTTCGCCGGCGGTCAACTGACAGAACTCGAAGGGCTGGCCCGCACACTGGCAAAGACTCTTAACTGCCGACAGCCGATCAAAAAGGCCGGTGCGGCGATCGACTGCTGCGACCTGTGCCTCAGTTGCCAGAAAATCGAACACCTTAATCATGCGGACGTGCATTGGGTGCGGCCAGAGTCGAAATCCCGTGTCATCACGATTGACCAGATGCGCGACCTGATGCAGGTGCTCAACCTCAAGCCGACTGAAGCCCAATTCAAAGTGGCGGTGATCGTGGCGGCTGACCGCTTAAACCCGCAGGCAGCCAATGCGTTCTTGAAAACCCTGGAGGAACCGCCCGCTCAATCGAACTTGATCTTGCTCACGACAGTGCCGCAGCGGATCCTGGAAACTATCCGCTCGCGTTGCCTGCGGCTCAACTTTGGCGGAGAGGGCCCGTCCCGGTTGGACCCGGCGCAATCGGCGTGGCTGACGACTTTCAGCCGGATGGCGGCCACCGAGCAGAAAAGCTTGTTAGGACGCTACCGCCTGATGGATGTGGTGCTGCGGCAATTAAACCAATTGCGGTCCAGCATCGAAGAAGCACTCACGGCGCGCTCCCCGTTGCAGCGATATGCCGACGTAGAACCGGACTTGCAGGAGAAGTGGGAGGAGGAGTTGAAGGCCGCAATCGAAGCGGAGTATCGCCAGCAACGGACGGATCTTCTGGTCGTCCTGCAAAGATGGCTGCGCGATGTCTGGCTGCAAACGCTGCGGATAGGGCATAAGGGACCCGGGCCGGCCGAACTTTTGAACTTTCCTGAGGTTGCCGGTGATTTAACCGCAAAGAACGCAGAGAGCGCAGAGAACGGGCCGGCTGAACTTTTGAATTTTCCTGAGGTTGCCGGGGCCAACGCGGTTGCCGAGCGGATTTCCGCGAAAGAAGCCATGGAGAATCTACAATTCATGGAACAACTCCAGCGCTGGCTGGGAACCAACGTCCAGGAAGCCCTCGCGCTGGAAGTGGCCTTGCTGAAGTTGCATGTGTAGCTCCAATGAATTGTTGCTCCGCGTTTTTGCGGCACTTTTCGGTGGGTTCCTGGGCCTGTCGCTGGTTAAGTTCGGTAACCCGCCCATCATGGAGAAATGGGTCACCTCGCCCGGCGGCTTTCTCGAACTCCTGCTGGGCACACCCTGGCCCATCGGCTGGGCGTACTGGCTCTTGGGGCTGGTTAGCGGCGTCGGTGTGTTGACCGCACACTGGAATCAAGCAGTATTGTTCTCGCCCTCTGCCCGCCGCCCCGCTCAGACAGCCACAAAGCACAGCGAGCGCGATGGCGCGGCAGCGCCGCGAGCCGCAAAGCGTATGGCCTCCTCGCCCTCAACTGCCATTGAATCAAAAGAGCCGCGCCAGGACGGTCTCATCGCTCCCCCCCTCTCCTCCGAGCGGGGAGAGGGTGAATCACAACCGGCTGCACCGCGGTGGCTCATCGCACTGCCGCTCATCTGGCTGGGTTGGCAATTGCTGGCCGGGATTCGGACCCTTGATGGCCAGCTCACGACCAGCACTTTGAAACATTTCACGGCGTGTGCCGCCTGCTTTTATCTGGGTTTCTTTTCACTAAGCAGGGTCAAGCGCCTCCAACCGTTTTGGGCAGGTTTGCTGGGTGGGTTCTTCCTCGTGCTCGCTTCGGGGTTCATGCAGCACTTCGGCGGCTTGGAGGAGACGCGGCGCTATTTCTTTCTTAATTACGTTTATCCCCACCCTCAGGAAGTGCCGCCTGAGTACCTCAAAAGGTTGTCGAGCACTCGTATCTTCGCGACCTTGTTTTATCCTAACGCGCTGGCCGGGTGCTTGCTATTGCTGCTGCCGGTGGTGTTGACGGTTATCTGGCGCTCTGGCCGGTTTTTCACAACGGCTGCGAGAGGGTTGCTAATGGGTTTGGCCGGAGTGGCCGGGCTGGCCTGCCTCTCCTGGTCCGGGTCGAAAGGAGGCTGGTTGCTGACGCTGCTGCTGGCTTTGGCTGTGCTGCTGCGCCTTCCGCTTCGGAAGCAATTAAAGATCACCGTTGTCTGTGCGGTCCTTTTGGCGGGATTGGTTGGATTCTTCTGGAAATATTCGGCTTTTTTCCAAAAAGGCGCCACCAGCGTCGGTGCCAGACTTGATTATTGGCGAGCGGCAGTCCAAACGGCCAGGGACAACCCTATATTCGGCACCGGGCCGGGAACTTTTGCTATTCCCTACCAAAAACTCAAAAGGCCTGACGCCGAGATGTCGCGATTGGTGCACAACGATTATCTGGAGCAGGCATCCGATTCGGGCCTGATTGGCTCGTTGGCTTACACAGTGTTTATTACCGGCGGACTGATGTGGAGCTATCCAAAGGCCCGTTCATCTGCCCGTGCTGAGAAGCTGGTTGATCGCCTTCCTCGTCCCGGCAATTCATCTTCCGGCGCTTCCGACGATTACGTGGACGGACCCAAAGACGAAACAGGCTTGCGTACCCCTGTTCCGTCACCCGACAACTGGCTGCCATTCTCTGTGTGGCTGGGCCTGCTGGGATGGAGTTGCCAGGGTTTGCTGGAATTTGGGCTATATATTCCAGCCCTTGCCTGGCCTGCATTTGCTTTGCTAGGCTGGCTTTTGGGTTCTAAGGCTTCAGCGCACGGATGAGGGGTACTCACGGTTTGCATTGGGTCAAGGCGGGATTGGTTAAGGTCCATACCTCAGCGGGGCCAATTCAAGAACGCCCCAAAAAGCACCATCTTGAACCAACCCTGCATACCTCAGGGAGATTCCAAACTTCAAATCCCATAGACAAGACTCGACTGTCCCTCTACGCTTGGGCCGCAGCATGAAAATCCTGTTCTTGAACGGGCCGAACCTTAATTTGCTGGGCCAGCGTGAAGTTGAGGTGTATGGCCGAGTCAGTTTAGCCGAGATTGAGGCCAAGGTCCGCCAACGAGCAGGCAAACTGGGGGTGGAGATTGAGTTCCTCCAAACCAACCTGGAAGGAGAACTGGTGGCTTGGATTCAGCAGGCCAAGGGCAAGTTCGACGTAGTGGTCCTCAACGCAGCGGCTTACACACATACCAGCATTGCGTTGCGGGATGCGATTGTTGCGACCGGTGTACCCACTATTGAAATCCACCTCTCGAACATCCATGCCCGCGAGGAATTCCGGCATAAATCGCTCATTGCTCCCGTATGCCGCGGTCAAATCCTTGGTTTTGGATCGAATTCGTACGTCTTGGCTGTGGAAGCGGCAGTTAACGTTAATGAGCGATGAACCGTCCCATTTGACCAAGATTATTGGCCTGTTTCCCGAGTCCTCTCGCTAAAGCTGCTTGCCCGATTTTAGTAGTTGACGTATTCTTTACCGCCGAGTATTCTGGTTGGCAATTGAGCTGGCGGGTCAGGCAGAGTCGAAATTCGGCTTCTGCTTTTTTGCTTATTAAATCGAGTGTGGCCGGAACGGATTACGGGCATTGAATTCAACCGGGAAGAAGCTGCTGTGGACCTAAAAGAAATCAAAGCCATCATTGATTTGATGAGAAAAAACTCCGTTTCGGAGTTCGAACTGGAGAAACAGGACTTCAAAATCAGGCTTAAACGGGGCGTCAATGGGCCCGTTTCCAGTGCGTCCTACGAAGAGACTCCTGCCCTGGCCTATCTCTCGCCGGCTGCTACGACCCCAGTTCCGGCTGCGGCTGCGCCTGCGTCAGCGGCCACCAGCACGGAACTGGAGATAAAATCGCCCATGGTCGGCACCTTTTACCGGGCACCTTCACCCGAAGCGGCATCTTATGTCGAGGTCGGGGTTGACGTGAACACGGAGACGGTGGTTTGCATCATTGAGGCGATGAAAGTCATGAACGAGATCAAAGCCGAAGCCAAAGGAGTCATCACCCAGGTCCTGGTCGAGAACGCCAAGCCCGTGGAATTCGGCCAGCCTTTGTTTAAGCTTCGACCGACCTGAGGATTCTCGGCAGGCTGCCGGACTGACCGGCTAATTAAGCTGCGGCTCGTTCGCAACTGCATGTTTGAGAAAATTCTGGTAGCCAACCGCGGGGAAATTGCCGTCCGTATCATCCGCGCTTGCAAGGAAATGAATATCCGCACCGTAGCGGTTTATTCAGAGGCGGATGTCAATTCCATGCATGTCCAACTGGCTGATGAAGCCATTTGTATCGGGAAACCACCCGCCAACGAGAGTTACCTGCGCATTGACCGCATCATCAGCGCGGCGGAAATCGCCGACGTTGATGCCATCCACCCAGGGTACGGTTTCCTGGCTGAAAACGCACATTTCGCCGACGTCTGCCAGAGCTGTAACATCCACTTCATTGGCCCGAGCTCGCGGGCGATGAATGCGCTGCAAGACAAAGCCGTCAGTCGGGCCCTGGCCAAGAAGGCGGGTGTGCCGACGCCGCCGGGGTCCGATGGCGTGGTTGAGAATGAGCAGGAGGCCCTGGCGGTGGCCAAACGCATTGGTTACCCGGTGATGATCAAGGCGGTTGCTGGCGGGGGTGGCCGTGGACTGCGGCCGGCCCATAATGACGTTTCGTTGATCAAAGGCTATCACACCGCGCGCGGCGAGGCCGAAAAGGCGTTTGGCAACTCCGGGGTTTATATCGAGAAACTCATCGAGAACCCGCACCACGTTGAGTTCCAAATCCTGGGCGACAACAAGGGACACATCATCCACTTGGGGGAGCGGGATTGCTCGATCCAGCGGCGCCATCAAAAAGTCGTCGAAGAAAGTCCTTCCCCCCTCATTGATAGCAAATTCAAGAAGCTCCGTGAGAAGATTGGCAAAGCCGCAACCAAGATTGCCGAGGAAGCTAAATATACCAATGCCGGCACGGTGGAATTCATTGTTGATAAGCACGGTAACTACTATTTCCTCGAAATGAACAAGCGCATTCAGGTTGAGCATCCGGTTACCGAGGAAGTCACGGGCATCGACCTGGTTCGCTACCAAATCATGATAGCCATGGGCGAGCCATTGCGGCATTCGCAGAGCGACATTCAGTTCAAGGGCCATGCCATCGAATGCCGGATCAATGCCGAAGACCCCTTCGATGACTTCAGGCCCAGCCCGGGGCGGATCGAAATGTATTACCAGCCAGGTGGCCGCGGGGTGCGGGTGGACAGCCATGCCTACGCCGGCTACACCATCCCTACGGCCTACGACTCGATGATTGGCAAGCTGATTACTTACGGCAAAGACCGGCGTGACGCGATGGACAAAATGAGCCGCGCCTTGAGCGAATACATGATAACCGGGGTCAAGACGACCATCTCCTTCCAGCAGGCCATCCTGCAGGACCCCAATTTCCGGCGCGGTGTCTATTCAACGACCTTCATTGAGCAACTGCTCAGTGGGGCCCGCAGGGAGTTGCTCGGGCCTGAGTAAAATCACGCGCAAGCCAATGGCTGCGCTCCTTTGTCATTCGGACCTCTGAGAAGCGTTTCAACCGCCGAGCGAAGTCAAGAAGCGTTGCCAGCGTGGCCGCCAATAGTGGCTTCTGTCGAAGGACAAAACCACGGTCGTTGCCCGGCTCACGATTTGTTTCCGCTCGACCGGGCCGTAATAGCGCGAGTCAAAGCTATCATCCCGATTGTCGCCCATCATGAAGTAACAGCCTTCCGCCACGCGATAAGGGCCGAAATCCCGCCGCGCCGGCACCGCCGGGTTGGCTGCCACGGTGTGGGGTTGGCCGGGAAGTTGTTCGGTGGCGAAGACATGGCTCGCCCGATCCGCCGGCGCCACATCCCGCAGGAGGCGTTCTGCGGCAGGCGTGTATTCGACAGGCCTGCCGTTGAGGACCAAGGCGTTGTTGCGCAGTTCGATGGTGTCCCCAGGCAACCCAACCACACGTTTGACCAGACGCTTGCCGTCGTGCGGCGAAAAGAAGACCACAATATCGCCACGTTGCGGTTGGCTCCACTCAGCAACATGCCAGGTCGTGAAAGGCGCTTTGAGATCGTAAGCGAGCTTGTTCACAAACACGCGGTCGCCTTCCAGAATCGTTGGCTTCATCGAGCCGCTCGGCACGTCATTCCAATCCGCCAGGGAAGAGCGGAGGGAGAAAAGGACGCACCCCAAAATCACCAAAGGTCGGATTTCTTTGCGCCAGCAATGGCGCATGCGGGGGCGCAGGGCTGCAATATTCATGAGTCTTTCGACCGTGCCGCGCGCCTGTTGTTCAACTGCGGGCTTCGCAAAATTGAGAACCCGTGGCTCATCAAGCGGTGGCGCGGTCGAGTAGTTGAATGAAGCACAAATCAGGCTTACGTTAGGGTATGAAAACTAGAACAATACTGCGTACTTGGGCGGTCGCAGGCGCGGCTGCTTTGACGGCGATTGCCGCGGTCAAGACGCCTGCGTATCCGGCCGGACCGACTACACAGGTTTCTAAACATGAAAAAAACTACACAGGAATAGTGGTTTCCGTTGACCCCAAAGAGCACGTGCTCAACGTGAAACGGTTCGTGTGGACCAAGAAATTCAACCTCGGCGACTCCTGCACCTACACGTTTGTGGGCAAAGGCCCTGGCGCGTTGGAAGACTTGCGGCCGGGGCAGAAGGTGATGCTCAGTTACCAGAACGCCCATGGGGTGTTGGTAGCTGATCGGGTCGAGCAAGAGCCGATGCGTTATGAAGGCACGGTCAAGGCCATTGACCCGCAGAAACGCACCTTAACCGTGCACCTGGGCGCCGTGGACAAGAGGCTCCAGATTGCCGACGATTGCAAAGTTGTGCTTCGGAATGATAAATCCGGCACACTCGACAACCTGCAACCCGGCCATCGCGTTACGGTCATTTACGAGTCACCAAACGGCACGCCGACCGCGCGACAGATCGACCAAACCAGCGCGACCTTCACCGGGGTACTGACGGCCATAGACTTGTCCGACCGGACCGTGAAGGCGAGGGCGACATTCGGCGCCAAGAAATTCAACCTTGCCGATGGCTGCACGATCATGCTCAACGGCAAACCCGAAGGGCAAATGCGCGACCTCAAGCCCGGCGACAGGTTCACCTTCAGCTACGACGAGGTAAACGGTGTGAACGTAGCAACCCGCATCGCCAACGTGGAGACGCCATCCCAGACGCTGACGGCGAAGTCAATGAGGTAATTCGAGTTGGCCGGCGCGCCGGAGCCGTTCGAAATCAGGCACGTCCCAAACCGTGGGACGTGCCTGTTCTATTTCAGGCGTGCGCACTTCGACGCGCGGACGGGGTAATCGGTGGTTGGGTGTCGGGTGGCACGGCTTTTCCCTGAATATGTTAAGGACATAAACGCCGCCTGCGGGGCAGGCCGAGGCTCCAGACAGCCAGGGCGGGGCTTTCTGGTTGAACGGAATTGAGGGGACAGCAGGAGCTTGATTCGTAAGGCGCCTTTACGTTTCGCGTTTATGGTTGTTCTGCTGATGTGAGTCTGCCTAAGATTGCTACGAAACGAAACAAACCGACACGAAAAGAAATCTGATTTGCTGGATTTGCGCGAGTATAGGTGGAATAATGATGTGCAAGCGATGCAGCGATACCCCAAGCATTATTGCGGCGTGTTCGGCGTTTATGGCCATCCGAATGCCGCCGAACTGACCTACTACGGCCTCTACGCCCTTCAGCATCGCGGCCAGGAAAGCGCCGGCATCGTCACCTCCGACGGTCGCCAATTCCGCGTCCATAAAGGTATGGGCCTGGTTTCGCAGCTTTTCGATAGCCAAATCCTGCACGGAATGATTGGTCACATCGCTGTTGGGCACACTCGCTATTCCACCTCCGGCTCATCACTTCTGGCCAACGCCCAACCCTTAACGGTTAATTGCGCGCGCGGGCAGATCGCCATCGCGCATAATGGCAACCTGACCAACGCCGCCCAACTCCGCGAGGAGTTGGAGACCCGAGGCTCGATTTTTCAAACCACGGTGGATAGCGAAATCATCTTGCACCTGATGGCCCAGCCCAGCCTCAACGGCAACGGGAACAACCTCATTCAAAGCATCCGCCGCATCGAAGGAGCTTACTCCCTGGTAATCATGACCGAGAAAGAACTCATCGGCGTGCGCGACCCGCACGGCTTTCGGCCACTGTGCCTTGGCAAGCTCGATGAGGCCTGGGTACTCGCCAGCGAAACCTGCGCGCTGGACCTGATTCATGCCAAATTCGTCCGTGAGGTGGAACCTGGAGAGATTGTCGTTATCAACCAGGACGGATTGAGCAGCGTGCAGGCCTTTCCCGAGCACGAGCGTCGCGCTTTCTGCATTTTTGAATACGTCTATTTCGCCCGCCCGGACAGCACGATAGCCAACCGCAACGTCTATAAGGTGCGTGTCGAAATGGGCCGGCAACTGGCGAGAGAGTTTCCCATCGGCGCCGACCTGGTTGTGCCGCTGCCGGACAGCGGCAACTCCGCGGCGCTGGGTTATTCGCTGGAGTCGGGCATCCCTTTCGAGATGGCCTTCGTGCGCAATCATTATGTCGGCCGCAGCTTTCTGCAGCCTTCACAGCTCATCCGGGACCTGGACGTGCGCATCAAGCTTAACCTCATTACCGAACTGGTGCGCAACAAGCGCGTGATCGTCGTAGATGACTCCATCGTCCGCGGGACGACCTGCAAGGCTCGAGTGAACAACCTTAAGGAAGCGGGAGCGACGCAAGTGCACGTGCTGGTCAGTTGTCCCCCGCACATGAACCCCTGCGTGTACGGCATCGATTTCCCCGACCGCAGCAAGCTCATGGCGGCCAATCATTCGCTGGAAGAAATTCGCAGCTACCTCGATGCCGATTCGCTCCATTACCTTTCAGCCGAAGGCCTGGTCAAAGCTACCGGCCTGCCCAGGAACGCCTTTTGCATGGCCTGTTACGATGGCCGCTATCCCGTGCCCTACGATCCCTCGGTGGATAAGCACAGTATCGAGCGGCGCAACGGCAGGATGGCTGGCTTGAGCGAGGCCTTGGCCATGGAGAAAGCCCAGATTAAACTGCTCTGAGATTCTGCGGACCTCCGTTATGCCCAGCTTGCCTTACTTGGGGCTTTTTCGGACGAGCCTGGTCCTGATGATGCTGCTGGTGCTCATGCCGGCATTGGGATTGGCGCTCTACAGCAACTTGGAGCAGCGCCGAATCGAAAAGGCCAAGGTCCGGGAAGGGGCCACTGCGATCTCTGGACAGGCTGCTGCCCGCGAGGAAAACTTCTTCAAGAACGCCCGCCAGGTGCTGGCTACTCTGACCCAGTTCCCGTTTCTGGTTCTGGCAGGGACTCCATGAAGACGCCTCTGCAGATTCTTCACCTGGAAGATAACCGAACAGATGCGGAGGTCGTTGGACTGATGCTTGATAAGGAAGGCATTGACTGCGAAATAAGATGTGTGCGCACCCGAGCAGAGTTTGAGGCGGCTCTGAGCAGCGCTGATTTCGATTTGATTATCTCCGATCTCTCACTGCCGCAGTTCAACGGCCTGGCCGCCTTGAAGATGGCGCAACGACAATGTCCGGCTAAACCGTTTATCTTCGTGTCCGGAACCATGGGCGAAGAGGCGGCGGTCGAATCGCTAAAGGAGGGCGCAGCCGATTACGTGCTCAAAGACCGGTTGCCGCGCCTCGCGGCCGCCGTGAAGCGCGCGGTGCGAGACGCTGAAGATCGAGCCGAGAAGAAGAAACTGGAAGCCCAATTCTTGCGCGCGCAGCGGATGGAAATCATTGGCGCGCTCGCCGGCGGCATAGCGCATGACCTGAACAACGCGCTGGTGCCGATTCTGGTTGGAGTCGAGTTGCTGCGGATGGAACCGGCTGGCGAGAGCCTGGGAAAGATGTTGGAAGCCATGAGAGCCAGCGCACAGCGCGCGTCCGAGATGGTCAAGCAGATTCTCTCTTTCGCGCGTGGCGTTGCGGGCGAACCAGTCCTGGTGCGCGTCGAGCAGTTGCTGGGCGAGATGGAAAGGTTGGCGACCCAAACTTTCCCTAAATCCATTCGCATACAGACCAAAATAGGGAAAGACCTTTATCCGGTTCTGGGCAATGCGACCCAACTGCATCAAGTGCTATTAAACTTATGCATCAACGCCCGAGATGCCATGCCGGACGGCGGCTCGCTTCTGATCCAGGCCTGGAACACCCTGGTCGAGCAGAAAATAACACCCTGGCAACCCCAGCCGGTCTCCGGCCCGCATGTCGTCCTTGCCGTTTCCGACACCGGGCTGGGCATGTCCCCGGAGGTCCTGGGCAAGATTTTTGAACCGTTTTTTTCAACCAAAGAATCCGGCAAAGGAACGGGGTTGGGGCTTTCCACCGTCCAGGCCATAGTCAAGAGCCA
>WNGJ01004326.1_pt1 | contig 14771 bp, 9 predicted proteins | sample 5400611 | NCBI WGS metagenome assembly WNGJ01 (sample SAMN13153375, study PRJNA577476) | soil metagenome | isolation source: 40 cm soil or saprolite under Garry oak tree replicate 1 | place: USA:California | collected 2016-06-15
TTGTGCACCGAACTGGGGCGGGCGACATAGAAGTGGATGTCAAGCCGCCAGAGCCTCGCGGCGTTCCGCCCAATAGTCGCGGGACGCTGGTCGAACAGTCCTCCCCGGAAGTCCGATCACCTACAAAATAGTCCCTTTTTCAACACGAGAGAATGGCACTCTTGTCCGAACCACCGATGGGCTAATGAGTTGGCTAGGAGCGTCATAGCCTCGGTTCGAATCCGCCCTCGCGCTGACGTGCCAGAGAGTCGAGTAGGAATTCCCGCGGGTAATTTCGTTGTTTTCGCAAATGGTGGCAGCAAACGGGGTTTTCGGCGCGGTCCAGTGCGGCGAGGCCATAACTATCGCGCTGGACGTTCTGCAGCGCGAAACTAACCTTGCTGTGATGTTGCGCACGTTTCGTTTTTGGGCGCTCGAACCACGTTGCTTGACACTTCTCAGCGCCTGACCCGATTGTCATCGCTCGGTTTCCTTGTATTTCAAGTTTCGCAAACTCAGTAGGAAGAGGTTCACCTTCAAGGGCGAGTCAGGCGAGTTGATCTTTGGCAAATTCTGGACAAGATATCGACTGATCCATTTTCCACGGTTCGCGTGTCCTCGCGGGCAATGTGCGCCAGATGGTTCAAACTAAGTGTTTGTGGGTGGGTCAATAGCCTAGCTTCTTGTTCACCAGGTTCTCGAGTGGTTCGCCTTTGCGAAATCGTTCGAATTGTGTCAGGAAAAACTGCATGGCTTGATCCAGCCAATCGGGCGTATGGTCCGCGCAATGCGGCGACAGTAACACGTTCTCCAGTTTGTAGAATGGATGGCGGTCGGGCAACGGCTCCTGATCGAAAACATCTAGAGCCGCGCCCTTGATGCGGCCTTCAAAAAGGGCATTGATCATTGCCGCTTCATCGATTATTGGACCGCGACCCACGTTGATTATCACCGCCGTGGTCTTCATGGCCGCGAATTCGGGCTTTCCAATCATGCTGCGCGTTTCTGAAGTTAGGGGCGCAGACACCACGACATAATCGCAGCGCGAGAGCATCTCGATTCTGCGGTCGGGGCTATAGATTTGGTCGACAAGCGGGTCATCCGACTTGAATAGCGGTGGCGAGTGCCGCTTGATTGCCAGGACTCTCATTCCCATCGCGCGCGTTCCTTTGGCAACTGCACGGCCAATGTCGCCATATCCTATGATTCCGACGGTGGAGCCCGAGACTGGTAGCACATCAAAAGCTTCCCACACGCCTGCATACTGATTGCGGATCATGCGGCGGAAATCCTTGGCGAAATATAAGATCGCGGCGAGCACAAACTCAGCTAGTGATGGACTGAAAACGCCGGTTCCATTTGTGAGGGGTACTGGACTTTCGATCAGTTCCCGAAACAGCACGCTGTCAAGGCCCGCGGCACGGGTATGCACCCACTGTAAGTTTGGGCACATCTGAAATGCTTCACGCAACAGGGCACCGGAGCCCGACCAATTCAAAATTATTGTGGCGTTCCTCGATGCGCTCCGGAAGGCATCAACTGAGTTTCCCACGGCAACGTCGGTCTCCTGCGGCAACTGCCTCAGAAGCGCGAGTTGCGGTTCAGCGGGACTCGCCAGCACCAGGACTGTGTCAGTCGCCATCGGAACAACCTACCACACGTTTTGCTCCCAAAGAAGCCCGCGCTGACTTGAGCCGGCTCCGCCCCGCAGCAACCCAAACTCATCCCTTAATGGCTTCAAATTATTGTGCTCCGTTCAGTGCTTCGCCGAGGGCTGCCCCTGAGAGTCTCTGGACGAATCTGCCAAGGCCGTTACATGCCTTAGAGTTGAGTATGAATTTCCGCAAGAGATTTCATTGTTGAGCGAACGATGAAACCGTGAACGCCAGCACTCGACCTACGATTGCGAAATACTTCTTCATCACCGAATATCTCCTTGAGTCCATCTCGCCGGAGGGGAGATTCAGCCGCGTCATGAAACAGAGGGTTCTTGACCTTCAGAAACGCGTAGATCCCCCAGTCGTGTCGTTGCGAAAGCCCCACCGCAGGGACCGCATGGGCGTTTTATTGACAACGGTAGGGCAGAAGCCTAGCATTGAAATTGAGCAAGCTACCTCTTCTTACTCTTTCAGGTTCTCTGAACTAAGTCAGCCCATCTGAAGTTCGCTCCTCTTAGCTTCCCTCTCGAAGGAGGAACTACGTTATGACTCTATTGACCCGTTGGGAACCGTTCCGTGAGTTTTCCACCATGCAGGACCGCATGAACCGCATGAATCGTCTTTTCCGTGAGTCGTATAGCCCCGAAGCTCCGGAAGAAGCGTTGACAACCACCAACTTCGCACCGCCGGTGGACATCTACGAAGACGAGCACACCATTACCCTGAAGCTTGATGTCCCGGGCGTCGAAGAAAAAGACATTGATGTCCGCATCCAGGACAATACCCTCACCGTGCATGGCGAGCGCAAAATTGAAAAAGAAGAGAAAGAAGAAAACTATCGCCGCGTGGAGCGCCAATATGGCACCTTCACCCGCTCGTTCACGCTACCTAGCTCCGTCGACACGGGGCAAGTGAACGCCCACTATGACAATGGCGTTCTGAAGATCAGCTTGGCCAAGAAGGCCGAAGCCAAGCCCAAGCAGATCAAGGTCAACCTGGGCAGCGAGAAGACACTCGAAGCCCAGGCTCAACGCAAGGCCGCGTAAGACCAGTAGCTAACGAGAAAACCGGGAGGCGGTTTTTATCGCCTCCCTATTGTTTGTCATCCGTGTCATCCCGGAACGAGTAGGGGAAGCCCATGAAAAACACGAACTCTGTTGTGAAAGTGAACCGTGGCGGTACTCGCGCCCCGAATCCGTGCAGCAGATTGACATCCCATCCAGACGATAACCAACCGTGAGCTGGCAATGGTTATGGGAAGATTCACGGCCGAAGACGCCGTTAAAATCCATCCAAAATCCCCGGTGCAGCCCGGAGTTAGTGTCCGTGCAGGTTTGCGACTAATCCAAGCAGATTGCTTCACAAAATAATTCGGAGGCTCGCCATGGAGCGTAGCGCGCCCTGCTCGCAAGACGATCTATGCGCACGTGCAGCGCGGACCGATCCCATATGTGCGGATCGAATCGAACATCCGCTTCTCCAATCACCAGGTCAGGCGCTGGCTGGAGGAGCGCAGCTTCCAGCCCCGGCTGGTGCATGGAAATGGTGCCAAGCAGCTCTGAAGCAATGAGAGCACGGGCCGTGTGGGGTGGCGGAGAGGTCTGGAATTCTCGTTAGCCATTTTCGTAACTTACGGCAAAGGAAAGAGATTGCGATAAAACCTTCCAACGGCCCCACTCGCGTCCTTCCCACACCTCAGACTTTTTCCACCGCAACCACTCTGAGTATCCCCCTTTCTCTCTCCCATGGTATGGATGGTATGGACGCGCGTGTCTCTCCTGAAATTGGTCCCGCTTTCGGATCTTGAATGTAGCTCACGCGCTGAATTTTGAGAGCGTTCCCTATCCATTAAGCCGCAGGGGTGATGAGTTCGTCGCGGAACGTGACGCCGTCAGTGGGAAGCTGACGACTCTCGCGGCTGCAGGCCGACGGAAAGGCGAGCACTCGTTTTTTCGACCAGGCCCTGGCAGATACAACCCCACGAAATTATGATATGGAACAGAGTGAAATAGGAAGGCAAGATCGATGACTCCTTTAGCCTCGGTAAAGTCCGCACCGCTTCGCATTTCTACCCAGCCCCTCACGCCCGAAGATCTGCGCAAGATCGACGCCTACTGGCGCGCGGCCAACTATCTTTCGATCGGCCAGATTTATCTGTACGCAAATCCGCTTCTCCGCGAACCGCTGAAAGTCGGGCACATTAAGCCACGGTTACTAGGACATTGGGGGACCACGCCGGGTCTGAATTTTATCTACGTCCATTTCAATCGGCTGATCACGAACTACGACCTGAATGTCATCTACCTGGCCGGACCCGGTCATGGCGGTCCCGGAATGGTCGCGAATACATATCTGGAAGGTACTTACAGCGAGGTTTATCCAAACATCCCCCAAAATGAAGCGGGGATGAACAACCTGTTCAAACAGTTTTCCTTTCCAGGAGGGATTCCGAGCCACGCGGCGCCCGAAACTCCTGGCTCCATCCACGAAGGTGGAGAATTGGGCTACTCGCTCATGCACGCTTGCGGTGCCGTGTTCGACAATCCAGAACTGCTGGCGTGCTGCGTGGTGGGAGACGGCGAGGCGGAAACGGGACCCCTGGCAACCAGCTGGCATTGCAATAAATTTCTGAATCCCGCACGTGACGGTACCGTGTTGCCCATTCTCCACCTCAATGGCTACAAGATCGCTAATCCAACCCTGCTTGGCCGGATGAATGATGAGGAGCTCACGAATCTCTTCACGGGCTACGGCTGGAAGCCGTATTTTGTCGAGGGGCACGAACCCGAGACGATGCATCAACTCATGGCCGGAACTTTGGACGCCATAGTGAATGAAATTCAGTTTATTCAAAACAACGCTCGAAGTGAGGCAGACTCGGGCCTGCCAACTTGGCCGATGTTGATCTTGCGCAGTCCGAAGGGTTGGACGGGACCAAAAATTGTCGACGGAAAGCCGGTGGAGGACACGTGGCGCGCGCATCAAGTACCGGTGACTGATCTTCAGCTAAAACCTGGACACGTAAAGATCCTCGAAGAGTGGATGAGAAGTTATCGGCCCGAGGAATTGTTTGACGAGAACGGCAAGTTAGTTTCCGAACTTGCGGCATTGGCCCCGAAGGGTGATCGCAGGATGGGGGCGAATCCGCACGCCAACGGCGGCCTGTTATTACGCGACTTGGTGATGCCGGACTTTCGCAATTATGCCGTCAGCGTTGCCAAACCGGGCACGCAGAATGCGGAGGCTACGCGCGTGCTCGGCGGATTCTTACGCGACGTGATGAAGCTGAATGCGGAGTCCAAGAACTTCCGCGTCTTCGGTCCGGACGAAACGGCCTCGAACCGGTTGGAGGCTATCTATGAAGCCACCGACAAGCAGTGGATGGAACCTACTCTTCCCGTTGACGAACATCTCTCGCAGCGCGGCCGGGTATTGGAGATGCTCAGTGAACACATGTGCCAAGGCTGGCTGGAGGGTTATTTGCTCTCCGGGCGCCATGGCTTCTTCTCCTGTTACGAAGCCTTCATCCACATTATTGATTCCATGTTCAACCAGCACGCTAAGTGGCTGAAGGTTACCCGCAAGATCGAGTGGCGGCGCCCGATCGCGTCGCTCAACTACTTGTTGACTTCTCACGTATGGCGTCAGGATCACAACGGATTCACTCACCAAGATCCCGGGTTTATCGATCATGTTGTGAATAAGAAGGCTGACATTGTTCGGGTTTACCTCCCGCCCGACGCCAATTGCCTGGTTTCGGTCGCCGATCACTGTCTGCGGAGCCGCCATTATGTCAATGTGATCGTCGCTGGCAAGCAGCCCGCATTGCAGTGGCTCAACATGGAATCGGCCATCGAACACTGCACAATTGGGATTGGCATTTGGGAGTGGGCAAGCACCGACAACGGGGCTGAACCCGATGTGGTGATGGCCTGTGCGGGCGACGTTCCCACGCTCGAAACGTTGGCGGCGGTCGACCTCTTGCGACAGCATTTCCCTGACATCAGGATTCGCGTAGTGAATGTCGTCGATCTAATGACCATTCAACCGTCGACCGAGCATCCGCACGGTCTCTCCGATCTCGATTTCGACTCCATCTTCACGGCTGACAAGCCGATCATCTTTGCCTATCACGGCTATCCCTGGTTAATTCACCGCCTCACTTATCGCCGGCGCAATCATGACAATCTCCACGTTCGTGGCTACAAGGAAGAGGGCACGACGACAACGCCGTTCGACATGACTGTTCTGAACGATCTCGACCGCTTCCACCTGGCTGGGGATGTGGTGGACCGTGTTCCGAGATTGCAGAGCGTCGGAGGCCACTTCAAGCAGTTGCTGCGCAACCGACTGGTCGAGCATAAACAATACATTTGTGACCACGGTGACGACATGCCGGAAATCCGCGACTGGACCTGGCCCTACTGATGAACGTACTCGTTCTCAACTCCGGCTCTAGCAGCCAGAAGAGCTGTCTGTACGAAGTTGGGGATTCCCTCCCGGAGAATCCTCCGGGTTCGGTTTGGGAGGGTAAGATCGAGTGGGCAGATGATAAAGCTCAATACTCAATAAAGAACTCCGGCGGTGCTTCCCGACAGGACCTGATATCGGTCGGCTCTCGCGAGGAAGCTATTGAGCGCTTGCTGGGCAGTTTGTGGAGCGGCAAAACCCAAGCCATTTCCGGCCCTTCCGCTATCGATGTTGTGGGTCACCGCGTGGTCCATGGCGGTCCGCAACATTTCGAGCCCTCGATCGTTACCGCTGAGGTCAAATCGGCGATCGAAAGCGTTTCCGTTTTTGCGCCGCTCCACAATCGCGCCGAACTGGAAGGAATGGAGATCGTCGCGAAAAAGCTAGGCGCAGTGCCGCAGATCGCGGTCTTTGACACCGGCTTTCATCGCACGATGCCTTTGTCGGCGGCTACCTACCCAGGTCCGTACCATTGGCTCGAGCAAGGAATTCGCCGCTACGGATTCCACGGGATCAATCATCAATATTGCTCCCAGCGTGCCGCACAGCTGCTAGGCAAGGACCCGAATTCCCTGAAACTCGTGACTTGCCACTTGGGAAATGGCTGCTCTTTGGCGGCGATTTTCGGGGGTCGAAGCGTGGATACCACGATGGGCTTCACTCCACTAGAGGGTCTCATGATGGGCACCCGCTCGGGTTCAGTGGATCCTGGCATCCTTACATATCTGATTCGACAGAGACAGTTCTCGAGCCAGCAACTGGACGAGGTCCTTAACCAGAAGTCGGGATTGCTCGGCGTATCGGGAATTTCCAACGATATGCGGCAGATTCTTACCGCCAGCAGGAAGGGCCATGAACGCGCAAAACTGGCGCTTGACATCTATGTTCATCGCCTGCGATCGGGGATCGGTGCCATGATTGCCGTGCTGGGCGGAGTTGATGCTCTCGTATTCACTGCGGGGGTCGGCGAAAACTCACCCGAAGTTCGCGCTGCGGTGTGTGAAAATTTTGCTTTCCTTGACTTGAGGCTCGACCCAGGGAAGAATGCACAATCGCCTTTGGACGAGGATATCTCTGCTCCGGATGCGACCGTCCGCATTTTGGTTATTCACGCACAGGAAGATTGGATGATCGCTCGGGAGTGCTGGAATCTCGTGCAAACGGCTACAACACCCAGGGGCCACTGACAGGCATTACGCGATCAGCAACTGAAGCGACCGAGCGCGCAAACGGAGGTGCTAGCAGGTAGGTTCGGCCCGCAGGCCAGCGGCAAACAAGACCAGCCACAAACCATCTCAAGGTTGGTTTTGCCATCGCCTCGGTTTGTGCGATCACAGCTCTCTCTCAACCACAGCCATACGGTGGGGCCATTGTCGTGCGTTATACGCCGTTCGCCTACATCCTCCTACATCCTCTTCCGAGTTCCACCGACCGCTGCCATAATGTGACAATGGGTGTTTTTTTCTTAGAAGACCGCTGGCTCCCGAAGTCAGTCCTCTGTCTCCGCGACTACAACCGTCACAAATTCCTTCTCGACCTGATCGCCGGAGTCACCGTCGGTCTGGTTGCCCTTCCCCTGGCCATGGCCTTCGCTATCGCCTCGGGGCTCACGCCGCAAGCCGGCATCTACTGCGCCATCGTCACCGGCTTCCTGATCTCGGCCCTCGGTGGATCGAAAACGCAAATCGGCGGACCAACCGGCGCCTTCGTGGTGGTGATCGCGGGAATCATCGCCGTGCACGGAGTTGATGGCTTGTTCATGTGCACGATCATGGCCGGGGTTCTGCTGGTCATCATGGGAGCGACCGGGCTCGGTACCGGCGTAAAATTCATCCCGCGCCCCGTTGTCATCGGATTCACAAATGGCATCGCGGTTCTGATCGCCAGTACGCAAATCAAAGATTTCTTCGGATTGCGTCTCGATAAAGTCCCCGGCGTCTTCTGGCTGCGCATGGAAGCTCTCGCCGGAAACTTCCACACGCTCTCCTACGAAGCCACCGCGCTCGCGATGTTCACCGTGCTGGTGCTGATCATTTGTCGCAGCCTTTCTCCTCGCATCCCTGGACCCATCATCGCGCTGCTCTTGGCAACTTTCGCCGTCTACCTCTTCAAGCTCCCCGTAGAAACCATCGGCACCCGTTTCGGAGGAATCCCCAGCGGCCTGCCGCATCTGCAGATTCCCCGCTTCCGCACCGACCTGATTCACGGCTTGCTCGGCCCAGCCTTCACCGTGGCGATGCTGGGTGCGATCGAATCGCTCATGTCCGCTGTAGTCTCGGACCGCATGAGCAATGACCGCCACAATCCCAATGTCGAGCTCATCGGCCAGGGTGTGGCTAATATTATGTCGCCCCTGTTCGGAGGACTTCCCGCCACCGGCGCCATCGCCCGCACCGCCACCAACATCCGCTCTGGCGCGCAGTCTCCGATCGCCGGCATGATCCACGCGCTCACGCTGCTCGGCATTCTTCTTTTCGCCGCGCCGCTCGTGAGCTACGTACCCATGTCTGCGCTGGCAGGAATCCTGATGATCGTCGCCTACAACATGGGAGAGTGGCGCGAGATTCCGCAGCTGCTGAAATTGACGAAGACCGACATTAGCATCTGGCTGGTCACCCTCGCCCTGACCGTCTTCGCCGACCTCAGCGTCGCCGTCGAAGCCGGAATGATTCTGGCCGCGCTGCTCTTCATCAGCCGCGTCGCCGCCACGACCACGGTGTCGCAGGTCACCGACGACTATATCGAAGACGGCCGTATGCACATTCTCCAAGACAAAGACATCCCCTACTACGCCACCATCTTCCGCATCCACGGTCCGTTCCTGTTCGGGGCCACCGATAAAATCTCTGTCGTCACCGAGAATCTGCACAAGCTACCTCCGGTCGTCATCCTGCGCCTACGCAACATGACGGCTCTCGACGCCACCGGCCTATTCGCCCTGGAAGAAGTCGCCAAGAAGCTGCACGCCAGCAAGCGCACCCTGATCCTCTGTGGCGCCCGCGAGCAACCCGCACAATTGATCCAACAGGGGGAGTTCTCCGAAGTAGTCGGCCCAGAAAACATCTGCGACAACGTGCAAGAAGCTCTGCGGCGGGCGGAGGAAGTGTACGAGCGGCTGGAGGCGAAGTTCGTGGGCAAGTAAGAGCTAGGCCATTTATTGCCGGCATCTCACTTCAACCCAGGTGCAGCCTCGCACCGGACAATGTCACGGTAATCGCATGGAAACGCTCGCACCCCAACGGAGCAGCACACTGGTGGCAGCGGGTGTACACTGCTGCCTGCCGTCAACCACCGCAGAAAAAGGGGACCCCTATGGCGCTTGTACTCATCACGGGGACGAGCACAGGGATCGGTCTGGCGACCGCGTTGACTCTTGGCCGGGCGGGTCACAAAGTATACGCCACCATGCGCAACCCTTCCCGAGCACCGGAACTCGGAAAGAAAGCTGCGCAGGAAGGGCTTCCAGTCAAGATCTCTGTGATGGATGTTGACTCGGATGGTTCGGTGAAAACAGCGATTGCGGATATCCTTAAGGACGCTGGCCACATCGACGTGCTGGTCAATAACGCTGGCGTGGAACGTAACGGATCGGTCGAAGAACTTGCTCTGGCCGATTTCCGGGCGGTGATGGAGACCAACTACTTTGGAGCTTTGCGTTGCATCCATGCGGTGGTGCCGCAGATGCGCCAACGCAAGAACGGATGCATCATCAACGTGACCTCGGTCGCCGGGCGCATCGCTAGTTCGCCGTTGGCCCCCTACACCGCATCCAAGTTTGCCTTGGAGGCGCTAAGCGAGGCTCTTGCCCAGGAGATGAAGACGTTTAACATCCGGGTCGCCGTGGTCGAACCCGGCATCATCGAGACCCCCATGTCCAGACGACTGGAGGAGTCGTCGGACGGTTCACCTTACCCTCAGCAACGGCGTTTTGCCCATTTGTTTGCTGCAGCGCTCAAGAACCCAGCGCCGCCGTCCCTGGTGGCAGAGAAGATCCGCGGGATCATCGAGAGCGGGACTTGGCAACTGCGGCACCCGGTCGGACCCGATGCGGCGCCATTTCTTGACTGGCGTAAGTCCATGACCGATGAAGAATGGGTGGACCTGCATGCCGCCGACGACGAAACCTGGTACCGGCGTATGGAGCGTGACTTCGGCTTGGCGATCCGTCCCAAGAACCGAGGTTGAGGCTTTCGCAAAGCGCTGAGAGCTTGCCCATAACTTCAGAGTCGCCCGTGACTCGCCCAGAATTGCCCGGTGGCGGTCGAGAACCGGAAGCTGCGAGGGGAGAAGCGTCTAAGCTGGGTGTTGAGCATGCCAGACCTCGTAAGCGAAGGACGATCGTTAAGGCAATACAGATGCGCCAGGCCGGTGCAGCCGCGACACACGGGAGCGTGCAGTCAATTTTTGAAAGGAATGCCGCACGGATGCGTTATCCCAAGTTCCGCCAACAACACCTCTTCGTTGGGTCGGGCGTCATTGAAGCAGGTTGCAAAACCATCATTGGTTCCCGTACCAAACAGTCAGGCATGTTTTGGACAGCACGCGGAGCCAACGCCATCATCACCCTGCGCTGCTGCCAGCTCAACCGCCGCTTTGAAGACTACCGGGAGGCGCGGCGAGCATGATTTCCAACTTTCATGTCGCGCACCGGAAAGAGTTCCTTTACTTCAATCCTTCCACGAGATAGAGGTCTGACAGAATTCGGTGATAGCCATACAAGCATGCCCTGCCGTCCGGCGTGATGAGGATGGGACCAATACGGCTTACGCCGGCTGAATCGGAAGGCATAAGCTCCTTCCACAGTGTCCTGTGGCCCGTCGACAAGTCCAGCCGATAAACGTTAGCTGGCAGATCTCCCGGCTTGTAGAGATAGATTGCCTTGCCGTCTGCGCTCCATTGAATGGGTTGCTCTCCAGGCTCAATACCCGGAACAGCCCGAGGGTCCCCTCCTGCCACCGGGTAAAAATATGCTTTCTCATCAGGTCCGATGCCAACCACCTGCTGACCATCCGGAGAGAGAACCAAAACAAGAGGATCGACTCCCTCCGGGGAGATGGGCACCGGCTTTCCGTCGGACGAATCCTGGCGGTAAATACGGGCAGGGCGACCTGGTTCCTTGCCCGAGAAGAGGAAGCGCTGGCCGTCAGGAAGCCACTTCGCCCGGCTGTGATTGGTGGCGTCGTGAGTGAGAGGCTTGGCTTCGCCCGGCCCGGTGGGAAGAAGAACAAGCTGGGCTGGGGGAGAAGGCGGACTCGCAATAACCCATTTGCCATCAGGCGACACGCTGATCGCCTGTCCATCTCCCAAGCGCACGGCCGAGGTCTCACCAATCTTTCGCTGATAAACAGAATAGTTCGTACCTCCACCTTCACCCGCCTCTGTGAAGAGCAAGACCTTGCCATCGGGCGAGAGGTCAGATGGGTAGGAGTAGTCGAGCCACGACAGATCGCGCTCCTTGCTCTCACCAGAAACGAGGCCAATGAGTTCTCGCCGCCATGCGTCCTTGGCGAGGAGTACGCGCCCATCCTGCCAAATATCCTGTAGCGACAGGGTGCCGGGAACTCGTGCGATTAGCCTCTCGCGGCCGCCGAGCGTAGCGGCGTAGATGGCGCGTTTAAGGCCGAGTTCGCAGGCGGTGAACCATATTTCCCCGCCGTCGGCCGACCAAGCCAATCCCTGTATTGTTTGGAACCCGGCCGCCAAAGTCTTGACCTTTCCGGTTAGGTCCACGATACGGAGAGAACCAGCGTCATCTCCGGGCAGAGGATGGTCGAGGAACGCCACCAGGTCCCCTTTTGCTGAAACTCGGGGATGGCTGATCCAGCCTGAGGTTTGGTACAGCACTTTCCCGATGGGAAACTCGAGTTGGTTTCGACCGCCAACATCCCGCACGATGGCTAGGTTATTTCCATCGGGAGACCAATCCGCCCACTGCACGTTTTCCAGCACGGGGCGGGGAGATCCACCGTTGAGTGGCACTCTGGCCAGCGTGCCTACTTGGGCATAAACTCCCGATGGACGGCTATTTATCGATACCGCCATTTCTCCCGAGGAGGAGATACCCAAAAGCGCGGCTCCGCCGAGATTAAGGGAACGCGACTGCGGACTCTCGGGACTGGTAATGAACAGATCGATTGGAGATCCTTCCCAGGAAGCCCCATAGACGACCGACTGCCCATTGGGCGTAAAATGCGCAGACCGAATGGTACCTCGGCGAAAGGTGAGCTGATGGTAGGAAGGCTGTGACACCGCCATCCACCTGCCACGGAGAAGCCAGCCTGCACCTGTGCCCACAAAGAGGGCCGCGCAGGCGATCAATCCCGTCGATCGGATGGCATGTGTCTTTCTGGCCACGGCTGCTGAGGCCACAGCTCCCACTGCCTGTGTCGCTGATACCGTACCCTGCGCCACAGCAATCCGGTTTGAGTCCAAGTCGCGTTTCAATCCCCTTAATTCGGCGCGTATTTCAGAAGCCGTCTGATAGCGCAGCTCGCGGTCCTTTTCGAGCGCCCGGCCAAGAATCCGGTTGAGATCGGATGGCAAGCTGGGATTGAGCTGGGGGGGCGGCGTGGGGGCGCGATTGAGGATGGCCTCGAAGATGATCGCAGAAGTGCTGCCGCCAAATGCCACCTTGCCAGTGCACATCTCATACATGACTGCGCCGAAGGAGAAAAGATCCGTGCGGACATCGAGTTCTTCACCGCGCGCCTGTTCGGGAGACATATAGGCAACCGTGCCCACCGTACTCCCTGGACTTGTGAGTTGTTCTTCCCTGATATCCGCTACCGTGGATTCGTTCCTCGAAGCAGTAAGATTGCGGCTCGCGTTAAGCTTGGCCAGTCCGAAGTCGAGAATCTTCGCCTGTCCCCGGCTCGTGATGAAGATATTGGCCGGTTTTATGTCACGATGCACAATGCCGCGGCTGTGGGCTGCATCGAGTGCATCGGCAATCTGAATGCTCAGCTCCAACAACTCTTCAATCTTGAGTGCACGGTTCTCGACCTTGTGCTTGAGCGTCTGACCATCCAGAAACTCCATCGCTATAAAGGCTTGCGCATCTTGCTCGCCGATGTCATAAATGGTGCAAATGTGGGCGTGATTCAGGGCCGAGGCGGCCTGTGCCTCGCGACGGAAGCGGCTGAGGGATTGCGGATCGCGTGCGACTTCGTCAGGCAGGAACTTCAGGGCGACAAAACGGTGCAGGCGCGTGTCCTCGGCCTTGTAAACCACGCCCATGCCGCCGCCGCCCAGCTTTTCGAGGATGCGGTAGTGCGAAATGGTTTGGCCGATCATTCCGGAGATGCACGGCTTTCGGGTCGCTTCATCTTACGGACACGGAATCCGCTAGTCAACGAATCCCACGATTCTGGATTGTGGGGAACTCTTGCACAACCGCGCACCCAGCTAAGGGGCTCAAGGATTCGGCTCGATGCCAATGCGATCATTGACGACCGATCGAATCCGCTGCTTGCAGCCAAGATATCGTTCGTTCGTTTGCACCGAAAACGTGCCCCAAAAGGAATTGGATGTGCTCCAACTCTCCTCCCGAAGCATGGCATAGCCCGGCACACCTCCGGCGTCGTCGATCGTGGGGCGCCAACTTCGCCAGGCCGATGCTCTTGGCGAATTCCTTCACGGATGTGCCAAACCGCCTTGACCGTCACCCATCTCCCCATGTCTTTCCCACGGTTGACCCTGCGAAAACAGCTTTCCACGATCAATTGCGGCTGCGGTGAGCCAATCGTTCAATTCGGTTCTCACCCAATCTTCCACCCAAACGTCGCTGCGACTCCACTTGCCCACCAAGAAAAACCGTCCCGAGCATAAGCAATCCGACGCCGCTCAGGACGCCAGCGACGGAACCAGCCGCGCGCTTGTCCCAATTATGAAAACCAGGCTTCGAGTAGAGCAATGGCGATTTCTTCCAAACCGAGTTCTGGTTCGCATGGCGGACTAACCTGTTTCGGACACACGGACTCAGTGGGAAACCAAGGCCGGGCACACCTTCTCGTTTGCAGGCAAGACAGACCTAGCGCGCTGCCGGGAAACTGACGGAGACTGCATCAGAGGCGACGAAGCTGATCACTATGTTTGTCTCCGCCTCGACCGCATGGCCCTTTAGTTCGTGGGGACGATACCGCCAATGCCGCACCGCCCGCGCTGCGGCACCTGCGAGTGCACGTTTGCCGCTGAGGACGTCGACTTCCGTTACAGTTCCGTCGGTGCCGATCACTGCTTTCAGGCTGACTTCTCCGGTCAGGGTTGGATTCGGTGCAACCGGGTAGCTAAAGCCGCTCTCGGGCGCTCCTGCAACTTGCAGGCGTTCCCGCGGAGTTGAGTCCATGGTCGCAACATTTTGCCGGGGGAGGATCACCGCATTGCGCTGCGCGCTCTCATGTTGTCTGGAGGAAACTACTGGGGATGACGGTTTGAGGGCAGTGATTGTGGTCGGCTGTCTGCGTTCCGCGGGCATGGACTGCTGAACCTTGTCTGGCGGCGCCGCAGCGGCCGAGGGAATGCTCAGCGCGGGTTCGTGAGCCTCGATCGCAACGGTTATGCGCGGCGTAAGCCGACCTTCTCGAAAGTCAAACAAAATCGCTAGCAGCGCCGCACCACACGCGGCAACAAGCGCCCATCCCACCCTGTTTCGACTCCACGTTCTCC
>WNGJ01005166.1_pt1 | contig 14771 bp, 13 predicted proteins | sample 5400611 | NCBI WGS metagenome assembly WNGJ01 (sample SAMN13153375, study PRJNA577476) | soil metagenome | isolation source: 40 cm soil or saprolite under Garry oak tree replicate 1 | place: USA:California | collected 2016-06-15
GTCGAGTTCGTCCATCGTGTCCGCGACGATCCCGGTGCGTTCGAGCAGCTCCGTCAGGCGGAGTCGCTCCTTGCCGCGCAGCTCGGTGAGCGCGGCGAGCGCGACCCGGCGGAGCACGCTCCGTTCCTGGCGACCCTCGGCGTGCGGCAAGTCCGATGCAGCCTCGTCCCCGAGGTACTCGGCGACTGCGAGCTCGAACGCCGGACGCAGGACGAGATTCGCCCGGCGGCGCACGCGGTGCACGATCTGCTGGGAGAGGATCATCACCAGCAGCCCGACGATGACGAGGCCGAAGACGAACGTGACGTCGATGCTCGCGGCCTTCACTGCGGAGCCTCTCCCCGGGCCAGCACGCGCCTCACGCGCAGCGACAGCTCGCGCGGGCTGAACGGCTTCGGCATGTACTCCTCGACGCCGAGCCCGAGTCCGCCGAGCACATCTTCCTCGCTCGTCTGCGCGGTCAGCATGACAATCGGCACCTGGCGCGTCGCAGGATCCTCCCGCAGCGCCCGGACCACCTCGAAGCCGTCGAGCTTGGGCATCACCTTGTCCAGGATGAGCAGGTCGGGGTGGTTCGAGCGGGCGAGGTCCAGCGCCTCCTCGCCGTCGGCCGCCTCGACCACGTCATACCCGTCCGCCGCAAGCCTGGCGGCCACGAGCCGGCGGATGGTAGCGGAGTCTTCCGCGATGAGGATCTTCATGACTGCCCCCCAGCCAGCCTGGCGCGGCATGCCGCCGCGATGTCACCGATGTCGACGTGCTTGAGCAAGACCTCATGGCGCTGGTCGTCGGGATCAAGATGAGTCAGCGCATGCCAGTAGGAGCGCCGCGCGGCCGGCCCGTCACCGAGCGCGTCGTAGGCGCGGCCCAACGTGAACGCCGCGAGCGCGAACCTGGCGTCGGTGTACAGGGCGCGGCGCAGCGCGGCGGCCGCGGCGCCTGGATCTCCGGCCTCCAGCGCGATGAGCCCGTGCACGAACTGCACCTCGGCGTCCAGCGGATCCTCCGCCAGCATCGCGGTCACCTGCGCGTGCGCCTCGTCCCTGCGGCCGCGGTCGGCGGCGTCTAGCGCGGCGGCCAGCCGCGCCTCTCGCGAGAGGGTCGGCGGGCGGCCGAGCGGCCGGCGCAGCCTGGCGGCCGACCGCGACGGCGCGGGCGGCACGGGCCGTGCGGTGACCTGCGGCGGCTTCGCGGGCCGCAGCAGCGCGGAAACGGGTCATGAGCGAGGTTGTGGCGGGCGAACCGCACCATCGCGCGCAGGCGGTCGCCGACGAGATAGGTTCCGTCGGACTGCTGCTCGAAGTACTGCTTGCGGGTGTGCGCGCTGACCGCCCGGATCGCCCTCTTGCCGTACCGGCCCGCGCTGGCCGCGGCGACCGCCCTGGCCGAGATGTCGGTTCCGAGCACCGAGACCGGCGCCGGGAGGGGCGCGAACGCCTCGCAGGCGTGCAGCGCGAGCGTGTAGGCCTCCTCGCCGTGCGCGCAGCCCGAGCTCCACACCCGGACCAGGTGCGACGTCGAGGTCCCGGCGGCCTGGCCCGCAGCACGCAGGCCGCGCCAGTCGATCAGGTCGAGCTGCGCCCGGTCCCGCAGGAACGAGCTCTCCTGCACCGTGACCTCGTCGATGAGCCGGTCGACCAGCTCGCGGCCGCCGGGCCGCCGTGTCGCCTCCCGCACGAAGGCGCACGAGTCGAGCCCGGGCGCGACCCGGCGCAGCGCGGCGCGCAGCGCACCGTGCCTGTGGGCCGGGAGCACGATGCCGGCCTCCTCCCTGACCAGGGCGCTGACCTGCGCCAGGCACCTGGTCACGACGCGCCGGCCAGCGGGTCGTAGGTCAGCCCGCTCAGGTAGCTGACGATGCCGGCCGGCGACAGCACGAGGTCGACCCCGATCTCGGCCGCGGCCTTCGGCATGCCGAACACCGTCGAGGTCTCCTCGTCCTGAGCGATCGCGAAGCCGCCGGCCAGCCGCACCGCCGTCGCTCCGCGCGCGCCGTCACTGCCCATCCCGGTGAGCACGACCGCCACGCCCCGCCGGCCCGCGGCCGCGGCGATGCTGGAGAACAGGACGTCGCCGGACGGCAGGTAGCGCCCGCCGCGCGGCCGCCGGTCAAGCTCGAGCCGCCCGGTGTCGGCCAGCCGCAGATTCGCTCCTGCCGGGGCGATCCAGGCACCGGGGCCCGCGACCGCGCCATCCGCCGCCACGCGCACCGGCACGCCCGCGCTGAGGTCGAGCCATCTGGCCAGCCCGGCGGTGAAGCCCGGGCTGATGTGCTGCACGACGAGCAGCGGTATCGGGTAGCCGGGCGGCAGCGCGGCGAGCAAAGCCTCCATGATCTTCGGACCCCCGGTCGACGCGCAGAACCCGATCGCGGAGACGTGCCGCCCGCGGCCGGGCACGTGCCGGTGGCGCCTGAGCCTGGCCCGCGGATGCCGGATCACCTTGGACCTGGCGAGCAGCCTGACCCGGTCGCGGATCGCCGCGCCGCCTGGGCCGCCGGGATCGGCCACGTGCACCTCCTCCTTGCCGATCGCCTCGAGCGCTCCCGCGGCGAGCATGGCGGCGGCCACGTCGCCCTTGCCGCTGACGTCGGACATCAGCACCAGCACCGGCAGCGGCCGGGAGCTCATGATCTCTTCGACCGCCTCGAGGCCGTTCATCCCCGGCAGCGCCATGTCGATGGCGACCAGGTCGACGGGCCTGGTGCTGAGCACCGCGATGGCCTCCGCCGCGTGCGCGCAGAGCGCGACCACCGTGATGTCGCCGTCGTACTCGAGCGTCCGCCGCAGGGCGCCGGCGAACCCAGGAGAGTCGTCGCAGATCATTGCGCGCAGCACAGGGGCATCCCGTCAGTGGTCGACCAGCCGCTCGACGGTGGCCAGGAGGGCGTGCTGGTCGAAGCTCCTCTTGGCCATGTACGCGTCGGCGCCCGCCTCGATCCCCTTCCGCGCGTCCTCCTCCGACCCGTGTGCGGTGACGACGACCACGGGCAGCGACGAGCGCACCGGGTCGGCCCGGATCGCGCGCGTCAGGTCCAGGCCACCCAGTTCTGGCATCTCCAGGTCGGTGACCACGAGCGAGATCGCGGGCTCGCGGCCAAGCGTGTCGAGCGCCTCGCGCCCGTCACGCGCCGTCAGTACCTGGTAGCCCGCGGACTCCAGGATGATGCGCTGGAGCTCCCTGGCGGTAAACGAGTCCTCGACGACCAGGATCGTCGGCGCGGGCGCGGGCGCGGCCGCGGGCGCCGGGCCCGCCCCGGTGATCTCGCCGAGCCCGGTCAGCAGCGCGTGCGGCTCGATCAGCAGCGCGATCCGGCCGTCGCCGAGCACCGCCGCGCCGAGGAACTTGTCGGCCCCCGGGAGCAGCGGGCCTAGCGGCTTGACCGCGATCTCCTGCTGGCCGACGAGCGAGTCGCAGGTGACCGCGACGCTGAGCTCGGTCACCCTGACGACCAGCGCGGTCGGCCGGTCGGGCAGCGGCGACGCGGTCGCGCCGACCAGCTCGGCGACGTCGGCGAGTGGCACCGGCCGACCGCGCACGGCCAGCATCGGCCTGCCCTGCAACGCCAGCGCCCTGGTCACCATGACCGCTTCGGCCACCGCCGCGAGCGGCAGCGCGTATACCGTCCCGCCGCGCTCGAACAGCAACACCTCCATCATCGACAGCGCGAGCGGCAGCAGCAGCACGACCTCGGTCCCCGCGCCAGGCTCGCTGCGGAGCTCCAGGCTGCCGCCGAACGACCGCACGTAGTCCCGCACGGCGTCCAGCCCGACGCCGCGGCCGGCCACCTCGGTAACCTCCTCCGCGGTGGAGTAACCGGGCCGGGTCAGCAGATCGGCCAGCGAGCCAGCCCGGCGGCCTGCCTCGGCTACCTCGGGCGAGACCCCCTGGCCGTCGTCGGCGACCGCCACCTCGACGACGCTGCCGCGCGGCACCGCTCGCAGCTCGATCCGGCCGCGGGGCGGCTTCCCCGCCCTGGCGCGCTCGGCCGGGGTCTCGATCCCGTGATTGATCGCGTTGCGCAGCAGGTGGGCGATCGGCTCGGCGAGGCTCTCGAGCACGACCCGGTCGACCTCGGTGTCGGCGCCGCTGATCGAGAAGTCGACGTCCTTGCCCGCCTGCACGGCCAGGTCGCGGACGACCCGGGGCAGCGACCCCGACATCGTCGCCAGCGGCAGCGTCCGCATCCCGACCGCGGTGTCCTTGAGCTCGTCCAGCATCCGCGCCGCGGCCTGCCCGTCGTCGGTCACGTCGGCGTCGGCACCGGCGGCACCCCCGGCAGCGGCACGGGCAGCGGCTCCCGGCTGGGCAAGTTCCTGCCGGTACCGCATGATCTCGGCGACCACGTCGAGCAGACGGTCGATCTTCTTCGCCGGAACCCGGAGCAGGCGCGTGTCCGCCCCCGGCTGCTCGCCGGCGGCTGTTCCTCCGGCCTTCGGCCGGCCCGGCCCACCGTTGCCCGGCCCGCTCCCACCCGCCGGCGCGGCCTCGTCCTCGTCCGCCTCGGGCTGCCCTCCGGCCCGCGCCCCAGCCAGGCTGGCCCTGGTCCGGCTCAGCTCGCCGACCAGGTCGCCCGCGGCCGCCTGGTCCGATCCCATGACCTGCGCCCGCAGCGCGGCCACGGCCTTGAGCAGGAGGCCGGCCAGCTCGGGCTGGAAATGTCCGGCCTCCCGCACGGCGTCGAGCACGTCCTCGATGGCGTGCGCGGTCGTGGCGACGTCCTCTTTGCCGACGAACCCGGCCGTCCCCTTGAGCGTGTGCGCGTGCCGGAACAGCGCGTCGACGGTCTCGGCGCCGGCCTGCCCGGCCTCCACCGCCACCAGGGCCGCGTCCATCTCGTCCAGCCGCTCCGTGGCCTCGTCACGGAAGACCTGGTCGAGATCGGGCCCGCCCTCACCCATGCGGTTTCTCCCCGCGCCGTCCCCTGGATCCGCTGGCCCGCTGGAGCGCCTCGAGCACGCGCGGCACGTCGATGACGCCGACCAGTTCGCCGCCGACCATGGTCGCGCCGGCCAGCAGGCTTGAGTCGGCGGGCTCGGACGGGTCGGCCATCTCGCCGACGTCGACGACCTGGTCGACCGCCAGGCCGACCCGCATGCCGTCGGCCTCGGCGACCAGCATCAGGGTCGCCGGGGCCTGGCTGTGCACGCCCAGCAGGGTGGCGAGGTCGGCCACGGGCAGAACATGGCCGCGGACGTTACGCACGCCGAGCATGGCCGGCCCGGCGCCGGGGACGTGCGTGCCCTGGCCGAGTTCGCGGAACTCGACGACGTGGCCGACCGGGACGGCGTAGCTCTCCGACGCCACCCGCACCCGCGCGTAGATATCCATCACCGCATCTCACTGCGGCTTCGGATCGACGGTCAGCGCGTTCTCGAGCTGGTCGAGCAGGCCTTCCAGCCGCTCGGAGTTCGTGACCCACTGCGTCTGGTCCGCCGCGAGCTGGTCGGCCGCGTCGCGGATCTGCTGGATCGCACTGTCGACCTGGTCGGCCGCCGACTTCTGCTGCTGGGTCGCCAGGATCGACTCGCCGAGCATCGTCGACGTCGACGACATCAGCTCGCCGACGTCCCGCGCCTGCCGGGACCCCTCCTCGGTCGCCATGATCGTGGCATTCGTCTCGTCCTGGACCGCCGTGATGATCTCGCCGATCGACTCGGTGGACCGGGTCGAACGCTCGGCGAGCCGCCTGACCTCCGTGGCGACCACAGCGAACCCGCGCCCCGCCTCACCCGCCCTCGCCGCCTCGATGGCCGCGTTCAGCGCGAGCAGGTTCGTCTGCCCCGCGATGTCGCTGATCAGTTCCAGGATCTGGCTGATCTTCTGCGCCCGCTCGCCCAGTGACAGCACCCGGTCGGCGATCGCCTGGACCTTGTCTTGCATGTCGCGCATCGTGTCGCCGGTGCGCTCGGCGGCCTCGGCCATCGCGCGGACGCCGTCGGCGATCGAACCCGCGGTCGTGGCCAGCTCCTCGATCGTCGCCGAGGTCTGGGTCACGGCCGACGACTGCTCGGCGGCGACGGCGGCGGCGCTCTTCCCCGCGGCCCGCAGCTCGCCGACGACCTCGCCGAGCACGGTCGCGGTCGACCTGAGCTGCGCGAGCAACTCGTCGCGGTCGCCCAGCCGGTCCAGCGCCGCCTTGAGCTCCTCCTCGCGGCGCAGTGCCCGGCCGAGCAGGCGTAGAGCGTAGACCCCGAACAACACCCCGGCCAAGACCGCGAGTATGGCCGCGACGACCCCGGTCGCGCGGGCCTGGGCCGCGGCGGAGCTCGCGCTGGCCGCGGCCACCCTCGCGTCGCGGGCCTGTTCGTTGGCGACCTCCGATATCGGCTGGAGAACACCGGCCGAGACGGCATCGAGATGGTCGAGCCCGGCCACCTCGGTGGCCGGACTGCGGTGCGTCGACTTGCTGATCCGCAGGAAGCTCCGGTAAAAGGCCGCGTGCGCGGCCACGACCTTGACCAGGTCGCGTCGGCCGTCCGCCGTGTCTGGGGTAAGCAGCGACGTGATGCTGACGAAGTCCCCGTGCTGCTCGGCTATGTCATGTGAGGTCGCGGCATTGGGCGCGATCAGGTGCTCGGTCATCTCGGTGCGCTCGTGCCAGAAGATGCCGACGAGCCGCGCGGCCTTGTTGGCCTCAACGCGCGCGGCTTCGGCCCGCTTCCAGTCCGACAACGCGGTCTCATAGCGCCAGATCGTGATCGTGATCGCCAGCGCGATGACCACGATGGCGGTCGCGCTGCCCAGGATGATGCGGCTGTTCGGCCCCCGCCGCAGTCTGCTTGTCACGCGTGTTCGCTTCCGCTCCCCCGAATGCCTGCCGCGAGCCGGCTGCACCGCACGACCTGCGCTGCTGCCGGGACGCCCCCTAGACGATCTACCCTGCTCGCCGGGGAACCTATCGCCACGCTGGTCACCTGCGTCACACACATGGCAGGCAGCGGCCGTGACGAGGCGACCTGAGGTGCCGCGGCGCGGCGGGCGGCTGGGCATCAGCGACAAGCCTGCCCTCCTATGCTTTTTTCATGAATTTCATGAAACACCGGGCAAACAACCACGGGCGAGGAGTTGTCGGCTGCTTGGACTCGCCGGACGGCCGCTAGCCGCGCCGACCCCGCCGGGGCCCGTCGCGGTCGCGCCAAAGCTCAACTCATAAGATCGGTTCTATGCCCGATGACGCCGAAGTGGCCAGGATCCTGGTCGTTGCCGCTCACCCCGACGATGTCGACTTCGGGCTGGCCGGGACGGTCGCCACGTGGACGGACGCGGGCATCGAGGTCGTCTACTGCATCGTGACCAACGGCGAGGCCGGCGGCAGCGACCCGTCCGTGAGCCGCGCCGACATGGTCGTGCTGCGCCGGGCCGAGCAGACCGCGGCCGCCAAGTGCGTCGGCGTCACCGACGTCCGCTTCCTCGGCTACCCCGACGGGAGGCTGGAGCCCTCGATCGGCCTGCGCAGGGACATCGCCCGGGTGATCAGGCAGGTCAGGCCGGACCGGGTCGCGTGCCCGTCGCCAGAGCGCAACTACGCGCGCATCCCGGCCAGCCATCCCGACCACCGCGCGGCGGGTTCGGCCGCCCTCGACGCCGTGTACCCGGACGCGCGCAACCCGTTCGCCTTCCCCGAACTGGCCGCGGAGGGCCTGCAGGCCTGGACCGTGCCGGAGGTCTGGATCTCCGGCAGCCCGCAGCCGACCCACTTCGTCGATGTCACCGGCACCTTCGACCGCAAGATCGCCGCGCTCCGCGCGCACGAGAGCCAGACCGGGCACATGACCAACCTCGAGGAGATGCTGCGCGGCTGGCTGGGCATGTCGGCCGCGCTCGGCGGCCTGCCGGACGGCCGGCTGGCCGAGTCCTTCCAGGTGCTCCAGATCCCCTGACCCCGCCCGAGCGGCGCGACGGCGAGCACGCAGTGCCTTCGTTGCTTAACGCAACCAATCCGGCCGGTGAATGACACCAGGCTGAAGCACGGCGCGGGCGATTCGCCGTTACGCCGGTGCGCGGGCGCGACCCGTCCGGTCGGTCCGAAAGCCGCGTCTGACCTGCAGACTCATGAGCGTGCTCATGGCCGGGCCATGAAGTTGCGGACCCGCATCACCGCGCGGGGATCGATCGCGCCGCCGCACGACTCCGGGTGCTGCACGCACCTGGCCGAGCCGGGATCGGTGACGCTGTAGCTGAACACCGGGAACATCGGGGAACTGGTGATGTTCTGGGTGACCGTCCCCACCAGCGTGCCGTCGTAGAACCACCTGATCGCGGCGGGCCGCCAGCTAACCGCGAACTTATGCCAGCCGCAGTAGCTGCCCGCCGCGTCGCCGCCGTAGCTGGCGGGACTGCCGGAGGGGTCACGGAAGTGGAAGTGCCACCACAGATGGCCGCCGAGTCCCTCGAAGATATCGATCTCACCGGTGGCCGGCCACCGGTACGGGTCACCCACCAGCCAGAACGCCGGCCAGTTCACGACCTGGCCGGCCGCGCACGGCACGAACACGCGCGCCGAGAAATACCCGTAGACATACGACTGCTTCCGGTAGCCGGTGATCGCGCCGGACCTGTAACGATACGTAATCCCGGCCACGGTGACCGGGTCTTTCCGGATGCTCAGCGCCACCGTGCCCGGCGAAAACGCAACCCGCGCCGGGTCGAATGCCTCCAGCTCGTACGAGGGGTTCGGCGGGTGCGTGATCTGGCCCGGCGCGCCCAGCCAGTTCGGCGTCCACATCGCGTGATCTTGATGCGTGAAACTCGTCGGGATAATCGACACGACCATCAGAACCAAGCCGATAGCAGTCAATCGCGAACGGCCAGAAACGGCGCCAGCCTGACCAATTGTGGAATAACTCGGCCGTCGCCTGCAGAATATGCCTCGCGGAACCGCCGGCATCGTTTTCCTCCTCATGCGACCATGCCACACGCACTCCTACCCACGACGGCGAATGACACCCTCTGGGCCTGGTGACTCCGCGGGCTGCCGGGTGACGTTCCGTGGCCGCACAGCCACTCAGGATGAATAGCTACCGGCAGTCAGCTCGCGCGCACGTCAGCCGCGCTTCCGCGGGCTGGGCGTCACCTACAACCCGGACGGCTCGGCAGTGCCGGGGCGAAGCATTCCATCCACGGGTATTCCTTATATTCCCGACACCGCGGGCGGCACCGCGTTCATGTACCACATCGAGGTGGGCGGGCGGCTGAAGCCGCGCGCCCCGGCGACTCCCGAGGCTCGCCGGCGACTTCCCCGCGGCTCCGGGCGGCTCGCCCGAATCAGCGGTATTCGGGCGGGCGCGAACGGGGAATGGGGACTGGTGCACCGCGCCCGGCGGTCATAAGTTTGGCATCAGGCGCACCAGCCGTTCCCCGGAGGAGCCAGCGCATGACCCACATCAACGTGACTGTCGACGGCCTCACCTACGTCGACGAGGTAGAGCCCAGGCTTTTGCTCGTCCACTATCTACGGGACGTGCTCGGCAAGACCGGCACCCCGATCGGCTGTGACACCTCCAACTGCGGTGCGTGCACCGTGCTGATGGACAGCGTCTCGGTCAAGAGCTGCTCGGTCCTGGCCGTGCAGGCCGACGGCACCGAGATCACCACGATCGAGGGACTCGCCAACGGCGAGTGGCACCCGCTGCAGAAGGCGTTCAACACCGAGCACGCGCTCCAGTGCGGTTACTGCACCCCGGGGATGATCCTGGCCTCGGTGGACCTGCTCAAGGACAACCCGAGCCCCACCGACGAAGAGATCCGGGACGGGCTCGAGGGCAACCTCTGCCGCTGCACCGGCTATGAGAACATCGTCCGCGCCGTCCGGCGCGCCGCACAGGCAGGAGCCGGCCAGTGACCGCCACCGCCGAATCACCCGCCGCCGAGCTCGGACGGGCCCGCACCCGCAAGGAAGACGCCAGGCTGGTCACCGGCCAGACCACGTGGACCGACAATCTCGTGCTGCCCGGCATGCTGCACATGGCGTTCCTGCGCAGCCCGTACGCGCACGCCAAGATCACTTCGGTCGACGTCAGCGCGGCCAGGAACGTCCCCGGCGTGGTGGCCGCGTTCTCCGGCGCCGACTTCGCCGACGAGCAGGGCAGCCTGCCGTGCGCCTGGCCGGTCACCCCCGACATCATCATCCCGGCGCACCCGCCGATGGCGACCGAGGAGGTCCGCTACGTCGGCGAGGCGGTCGCCGTCGTGGTCGCCCGCGACCGATACACCGCGGCCGACGCGCTGGCCTCGATCGACGTCAGCTACGAGCCGCTCGAACCGGTGCTCGACATCAGGACGGCGCTGGACGACGGCGCGCCGAAGGTGCACGAGACCGGCAACAAGAGCTACGAGTTCGTGTTCCCCACGGCCGGCGACATCGACGCCGCCTTCTCCGGCGCGGCCGTGGTGGTCGAGCGCGACTACCGGCAGCAGCGGCTGATCCCGTCCGCGATGGAGCCGCGGGCCGTGGTCGCGTCCTGGATCGGCGACGATGTCACGCTCTGGTCGGCCACTCAGATCCCGCACGTGCTCCGGTTCGCGATCGCCGCGTTCTTCGGCATCCCCGAGCAGTCCATTCGGGTCATCGCGCCCGACGTGGGCGGCGGCTTCGGCTCCAAGCTCCAGGTCACGGCCGAGGAGGTGCTCGCCATCCTGGTCTCGCGCAGGCTCGGCAAGCCGGTCAAGTGGACCGAGTCGCGCAGCGAGGGCAACATGACCGTGCACCACGGGCGCGACCAGTGGCAGCGGATCGCCATCGCAGCCGACAGGGACGGCCGGATCCGCGGGCTGAAGGTCGACCTGCTCGCCGACATGGGCGCCTACCTGATGCTGGTCACCCCCGGCGTGCCGATACTCGGCGCGTTCATGTACCCGGCCATCTACAAGATGGACGCCTACTCGTTCCGGTGCACGGGCATCTTCACGACCAAGATGCCGACCGACGCCTACCGCGGCGCGGGCCGCCCCGAGGCGACGTTCGCGATCGAGCGGATCATGGACGAGCTCGCCGTCGAGCTGGGCATGGAACCGCTGGAGCTGCGCGAGCGGAACTGGATCAAGCACGCCGAGTTCCCGCACACCACGATCGCCGGCCTGACCTACGACTCGGGGAACTACGAGGCCGCCACGGCCCGGGCCAAGGAACTGCTCGGCTACGACGCGCTGCGCGCCGAGCAGGCAGACCGGAACGCGCGCGGTGACACGGTCAGGCTGGGCATCGGGATCTCGACCTACACCGAGATGTGCGGCCTGGCCCCGTCCCGGGTGCTCGGCTCGCTGTCCTACGGCGCCGGCGGCTGGGAGCACGCCTCGATCAGGATGCTGCCGACCGGCAAGGTCGAGGTGGTCACCGGGTCGAGCGCGCACGGCCAGGGCCACGAGACGGCGTGGAGCCAGATCGTGGCCGACCAACTCGGCGTGCCGTTCGAGGACATCAGGGTACTGCACGGCGACACTCAGGTCGCGCCGAAGGGCATGGACACCTACGGCTCCCGGTCGCTGACGGTCGGCGGGATGGCCGTGGTCGGCGCGTGCGACAAGGTGATCGAGAAGGCCAAGGTGATCGCCGCGGCCATGATCGAGGCCTCGCCCGATGACATGGAGTGGACGCCGGGGCGTTTCTCGGTCCGCGGCGACCCGGAAAAGGGCGTCGCGATCCAGGAGGTCGCGCTGGCCACGTTCGCGGCGCACAACCTGCCGGACGGAGTCGAGCCATCGCTCGACTCCGACGCCACCTTCGACCCGGACAACTTCTCGTTCCCGCACGGCACCCACCTGTGCGCCGCTGAGGTGGACACCGAGACCGGGATGGTGACGATCAGGTCCTACGTGGCCGTGGACGACATCGGCAAGGTGGTCAACCCGCTGATCGTGGACGGCCAGGTGCACGGCGGCATCGCCCAGGGCATCGGCCAGGCGCTGTACGAGGAGGCCGTGTACGACGACGCGGGCAACCTGCTGACCACGACCCTGGCCGACTACCTGGTGCCGTCGGCGGCCGACCTGCCGTCCTACATCACCGACCGGACGGAGAGCCCGGCCGACAACCGGCTCGGTGTCAAGGGCGTCGGCGAGGCCGGCACGATCGCGTCGACCCCCGCGGTGGTGAACGCGATCGTGGACGCGCTCAGGCCGCTCGGAGTCAGGGATGTCACGATGCCGTGCACCCCGGAACGCGTCTGGCGCGCGCTCCAGACGGCCGCCGGCAACGGCGCGGACAGCAAGGGAGGCGCGGCATGATCCCGGCCAAGTTCGAGTACGTCAAGCCCGGCTCGCTCGACGACGCCGTGCAGGCGCTGGCCGCCGGCGGCGAGGACGCCAAGGTGATCGCCGGCGGGCAGAGCCTGCTGCCGCTGCTGCGGCTGCGGCTCGCCTACCCCGACCTGCTCGTCGACCTGGGCGGCCTGGTAGAGCTGCGCGGTGTCGCCGACTCGGGCGACTCGCTGCTGATCGGGGCGTGCACCACGCACTACCAGCTCGTCCATGATCCGCTGGTGGGCGAGCACTGCGGGATCCTGGCGCAGGCCGCCGGGACGGTCGCCGACCCCGCGGTGCGGCACCGCGGCACGCTCGGCGGATCGCTGTCGCACGGCGATCCCGCCGGTGACCTGCCCGCCGTGGTGCTCGCGCTCGACGCCACGATGGTCGCGCGCGGCCCGGGCGGCGAACGGCAGATCGCCGCCCGCGACTTCTTCGTCGACTACCTGACCACGGCACTGGAACCCAGCGAGATCCTGACCGGGGTACGGGTGCCCAAGCTCGGCGGGGATTGGGGCTATCGTTACGAGAAGTTCCACCGGACCGCGCAGGCCTGGGCGATTGTCGGAGTGGCCGCTTTGGCCAGGCGATCGAACGGGCACGTGGCGCAGGCCAGGGTCGGGCTGACCAACATGGGGTCGGTCCCGGTCAGGGCTAGTGCCGTCGAGGCGGCCGCCGCGGGCGCGGAGGCGACCCGTGAGGCGCTGAACGCGGCAGCCGCCAGCGCAGCCGACGGGACCGAACCACCGGCAGACCTGCACGGAGCGCCCGACTACCGGCGCCACCTGGCGCGGGTCCTGACCGGCCGAGCACTGGCAGCGGCGGCGGGAGCCTAGCAAAATGGAACTAGAGCACTCATTCACCGTCCCGGTCCCCAAGAGCCGGGCCTGGGATGTGCTGCTCGACGTCGAGAGGGTGGCGCCCTGCATGCCGGGCGCCACCCTCGACTCGGTCGACGGCGACGAGATTCGCGGCCGGATCAAGGTCAAGGTCGGCCCGATCAACATGACGTACGCAGGTACGGCCCGCTTCATCGAGAAGGACGCCGAGGCGGGCGTCGTCAAGCTCGAGGCATCGGGCAAGGAGACCAGGGGCGCGGGCACCGCGTCGGCCTCGGTCCGCTCGGTGCTCGAAGACCGCGGCGAGGAGACCCACGTCACCGTGCTCACCACGCTGAACGTGACCGGCAAGCCCGCCCAGTTCGGCCGCGGCGTGCTGAACGAGGTCGGCGGCAAGCTGCTCAGCATCTTCGCCGCCAACCTGGCCACGACGCTCGGCGAGACCGACGGCGCCGGCACCGGCGCTGGCGCCCCGGATTCAGCCGCGGGCGCGGGCGCGGAGCCGGCCGCCAGCGCCCCGGGGACCGCGGCCGGATCCGACCAGCCGCTCGACGATCTCAAGCTGCCGGCCAGGGCGGTCAGCAGCCTGGGGCGCGAGAACATCACGACCGTCAGCCAGCTAGCAACCAGGACCGAGGACCAGTTGCTGGCCATCGACGGCATCGGCCCCGCGTCCATCGTCGACATCAAGGCGAAGCTGGCCGATCTCGGCCTCTCCCTCGGCCAGCCCGCCGCGCCCGGCGCTCCGCCCGCCACTGCTCCGCCCGCCGCCGCGCCGCCCGGTGCCGCACCATCCTCGGCCGACACCGCGGAGTCGGCTGCCGGTGCCGCCACACCCGCCGCCGGCACCCCCGCCGCCGAGACCAGTGCCGCCGAGACCAGTGCCGCCGCGCCGAACCTGGCGCCCGCCCGCGAGGCCGCCCATCAACTCGAAGACGACGCGATCAACCTGCTCAAGGTCGCCGGCATGCCGGTGCTCAAGCGAGCGATCCCGGTACTCGTGGCCGTCGCCGCCGCGCTCCTCATCAGCCTGCGCAAGAAGGTGCGCCGTCGCCACCGCTGACCCCAACTCGGATCCGTGGTCGTGGTGGGTTGACGGCACATAGACCGGTCAATCCACCACGATCATGGTCTGTCCCCCCGGCTAGCAACCCTGCCCGGCCACCTGGCCTCGGAAGAACCCGGCCCGGCGGCCGGATTTTGCGCGAGCACCAGCCGGCCCAGGACCGGACATAACTCGGACATAAACGGGACATAACTGGATATAACCTAGCCAAAATTATCCACACAAACGCCGCAGTGCGCTCTAAAACACATGTTCGCGCCAAGACTCAGTTTCCTTCATTTGTACTGGCAGGCCCGTATAATGTCGGCTGATGCGTGATGTCGCCGCCAGCTGACAGTGACTGCGCACATTCGTACAGTCTTATCCTCACCAAGGAGCAAACGTGAGTGTCAGTCTGAGCAAGGGCGGCAATGTCTCGCTCTCAAAGCAGGCTCCGGGCCTCACCGCGGTCGTCGTCGGGCTCGGGTGGGACCCGCGCACGACGACCGGCGCGGATTTCGACCTTGACGCCTCGGCGATCATGCTGGACATGAGCGGCCGGGTTCTGTCCGACAGCCACTTCGTGTTCTTCAACAACCTCAAGAGCCCGGACGGCTCGGTCGAGCACATGGGCGACAACCTGA
>WNGJ01004328.1_pt1 | contig 14769 bp, 15 predicted proteins | sample 5400611 | NCBI WGS metagenome assembly WNGJ01 (sample SAMN13153375, study PRJNA577476) | soil metagenome | isolation source: 40 cm soil or saprolite under Garry oak tree replicate 1 | place: USA:California | collected 2016-06-15
GACGGCCCCGGTCATGGCCTCACCCAGAATCCCAGGCAGGGCCCCACCCAGAACCCCGGTCAGAGCCCCAACCGTGACCCCGGTCATGGCTCAACCCAGAACCCCGGTCAGAGCCCCAACCGCGACCCGGGTCCGAGCCTCACCCAGAACCCCGGTCAGAGCCAGAACCCCGGCCATGGCCCCACCCAGAATCCCGGTCAGAGCCCCAACCGCGAACCCGGTCAGAGCGCCAGCGGCCGCCGCGCCGCGTCCCGGGCAGGGGGGTGACCGGGGGTGGATCACAACGTCGTCAAGCGCTTGCGCCAGGAAGTTGGTGACCGGCTGGCGGAACAGCGCCGGATGGACGCGTCCGCCGGCATGGCGCCGATGTCCGGCGAGGACGAGCGGCAGTTCGCTCATGCGCTGGTGGCCCAGGTCCTCGAACAGCATGCCCGGGTCGAGATCACGGCCGGGCGCCGCGCGCCCAACGCGGAAGAGGAGGAAGAGCTCGCTGCGGCCGTGCACGCCGCGCTGTTCGGCGTCGGCAGGCTCCAGCCGCTGCTGGAGAACACCGAGATCGAGAATATCGACATCAACGGCTGTGACCAGGTCTTCATCGGCTATGCGGACGGCCGCGAGGAACTCGGCGAGCCGGTCGCGGAAAGCGACGAGGAACTCATCGAGCTGATCCAGATTCTCGCGGCCTACTCGGGCCTGTCGAGCCGGCCGTTCGACACCGCGAACCCGCAGCTCGACCTGCGGCTGCCGGACGGCTCCCGGTTGTCGGCCGTGATGGACGTGACGATCCGGCCCGCGCTGTCGATCCGCCGCGCGCGGATGGGCAAGGTGTTCCTGACCGACCTGGTCGGCAACGCCACGCTCACGGCCGAGCTCGCCTACTTCCTCGCCGCGGCGGTCATGGCACGCAAGAACATCATGATCTCGGGATCGACCAACGCCGGTAAGACGACGCTGCTGCGCGCGATCGCGAACCAGATCCCGCCGGACGAGCGCCTGATCACGGTCGAGCGGGCGCTGGAGCTCGGCCTCGATCATTTTCCCGAACTGCACCCGAACGTGGTGGCGCTCGAAGAGCGGCTGGCCAACATGGAGGGCCAGGGCGCGATCTCCATGGCCGAGCTTGTCCGCCGGTCGCTGCGGATGAACCCAAGCAGGGTGATCGTCGGTGAGGTCCTCGGCGACGAGATCGTGACCATGCTGAACGCGATGACGCAGGGCAACGACGGCTCCCTGTCCACGATTCATGCGAACTCGTCCATGGAGGTGTTCAACCGGATCTCGACGTACGCGATCCAGTCGGCCGAACGCCTGCCGGTGGAAGCGACCCACATGCTGATCGCGGGCGCCATCGACTTCGTCGTGTTCATCGAGAAGCACAATGACTACCGGCGCGGCGGTACGATGCGCCGTTTCGTCAGCAGCGTACGTGAGGTCACCGGCTGCGACGGCCGGGTCCTTTCCAGTGAGGTGTTCACGCCGGGCCCGGACCGCCGCGGCGTGCCGCACGCCCCCATCTCCTGCCTCGATGAACTGGCCGAGCACGGATACGAGCCGATGGCGCGGGTGTGGTGATGGACGTTTCTGCACTGCTGTCTGCCCGGGCGCTGGCCGCCGTCGCGGCGGCCGCCCTCGCGGGAGCGGGCATCTTCCTGCTGGTCGTGGCGCTGCGCGGGATCCCGCGCCAGCCGCCCGGTGGCTTGGCCGGCAAATGGCAGCGCTGGCAGCGTGAGCTGATCGGAGCACGCGGCGCCATCGCCCTGGTAGCCGGCATCGTCGCGCTGATCTCCACCGGCTGGGTGGTCGCGGCGGTGGGCGCGGCCGCGCTTGTGCTTGGCTGGCGCGGACTCGGCGGCGCGGCCGAGGAGCGCAGGGCGGTGGCGCGGCTGGAGGGCCTCGCCACCTGGACGGAGTCGCTGCGGGACACGATCGCCGGTGCGGTCGGCCTCGAGCAGGCGATACCAGCGTCGCTGCGTATCGCGTCGCCCACCCTCGCCGAGCCGCTGGCGGGACTTGTCGGCCGCTTGCGCACACGGGTGCCGATGCCCGAGGCGCTGCACAGGTTCGCCCACGACCTCGATGACCCGAGCTCGGATCTGATCATCGCCGCTCTCATCATCAATGCCCAGTTGCGCGGCCCCGGGCTGCGGGATCTGCTCGGCGCACTCTCCGCCTCCGTGCGCGAGGAGCTTGACATGCGCCGCAAGATAACGGCCCAGCGCAGATCCACGCGCAGGAGCGTGCAGATCGTGGTGATCGTCTCGGTCGGGATGGCGTTCCTGCTGGCCTTCCTGGACCACAGCTACGTGTCTTACTACAGCGGGCTCATCGGCCAACTGGTGCTCGTCATCGTCGCGGGCCTGTATGCGGCGAGTTTTCTCTGGCTGCGCAGGCTGGCCCGGTACGACGCACCGGAGCGGCTGCTCGCGATCCGGGCGCCCGGCGGCGTTGCCGTGGCATCCGGGGACGCCGCCGCGGTGCCTGGAGGCGCCAGATGACGTACGCGATGATCGCCGGGGCCATCGCCGGCATGGGCGCCTTTCTCCTTGTCTGGGCGCTGACTCCGCAGCGCCGCAGCATCGCGCAGGAGCTTGCCACCTTTGACGCGGGGCGCGCCGGCGCGGCGGCGCGCCCCGTCGTCACCCACGGGCCGGAGAGCGAATTCAGCCTCCGGCTCGGTGCGGCACTCGCCGCGTTCTGCGCGGAGCAGGGCTGGCAGTTCCCGTCCCTGCGGGCAAACCTTGCGCTGGTCGGCAAGTCCTTCGAGAACTATCTCGCTACCAAAGCGCTGCTGGCGATCCTGGGTCTCCTGGCCGCGCCGCTGGCCCTCCTGGCGCTGCCGCTGACGGGCATACACACTCCGGTCCTCATACCGGTGGGACTGGGCCTCGCCTTCTCGTTCATCTTTTTCCTCCTGCCAGACCTCGAGCTCAAGCAGCAGGCGGACAACCGGCGGCGCGACTTCAGGCACGCGGTCGGCGCTTTTCTCGACCTCGTCTCGATGAACCTGTCAGGAGGCCGGGGCGTGCCCGAGGCACTCATGACGGCCAGCGAAATCGGCCACGGCTGGGCGATGTGGCGGATCAGGGACGCCCTGTCCAACGCCCGGATCACCGGCCAGACCCCGTGGCAGGCGCTGGGTGCCCTGGGCGACGAGATCAGGGTCGATGAGCTAAGGGACCTCGCCGCGGCGCTCGGGCTCGTCGCCGACGACGGCGCAAAGGTGCGTCAGTCGCTGACTGCGCGGGCGGTGAGCCTGCGGCGGCGGGAAGTCGCGGAACTCGAAGGGCAGGCAGGGGAGAAATCGCAGACCATGCTCGTGGCACAGATGTTGATGTGCGCCGGGTTTCTGGTCTTCCTGCTTTACCCCGCGATTAGAATCCTGCTCGGATTTTGAATTCAACCAGCGATGAACCGGCTATGGGGAAAATGTGGGCTGGCACCACGGAGAGGAATCGCAGTGAACACATTCAATCCCGCGGGAACCGCGCTCGTGAATTACGCGAGGGCAGCGGTCGGCCTGCACGCCGACCGCCTCAGGGCAGCGCGCAAGCGCAGCGACGCGGGGGCATCGGCGATCGAGTTGGCGATCATCACCGCCATCATTGTCGGGCTGGCGGTCGCCGTCCTGATCATTGTGACCAATGTGGTCAATACCAGAAAGGGCCAGATAACGACCAACAACGGCGGCATCCCCTAACCCGGTCGCGAGAAATGCCGCTGCTCAGCCGGTGCCCGTTACGGAACCGCGACCAGGCCCGCGGTTCCGTAACGGGCGCTGCGCACGGGCGTACCCGCCACCTGGCGCGGTACCGGAGCGCACCGTGGCCGCGCCGTGCGGCGGGCGCACGGTGGGCGGGAGCCGCTGCTGACCGCGGTTCGAGCGTGATCGAACTCGCGATCCTGGCGCCGATCGTGCTGCTGATCATCTGGATGTCCATCCAGTTCGCGTTCTGGTACCAGGGCAGGCAGGTTGCCGTCGCCGCGGCACAGGCCGGCGCTCGCGTCGCCAGGCAGGAGGCGAACGTCACGGCGGCCTGGCGGTTCGACGCGCAGAACGCGGCGAGGAGCTACTACGGCGCGCTCGGCACCAAGGTGCTCGGCGGCAACATCACGGCCACGCCCGTCGGATCCGCGGCAAACCAGGTGGGGGTGAGGGTCAGGGGGCAGGTGGTCTCGATCGTGTTCGGTCTCAGGCTGATGATCAACGTGACCGTCTCCGGCCCCGTCGAATGTTTCCGCCCCGACCTGAACGGGGGCCAGCGATGCGGCTGACCCAGCCGCCCCGGCAGATCCAGCCGCCCCGGCAGAAGCAGCCGGCCGGACTGACCCGGCCGGCCCGGCCGGCCCGGGACCGGGCAGATCGCCAGCGCGGCTCCATGGCCGTGGAGTTCGTCGTCCTCGCGCCGCTCATGCTCGTCCTGATGTGCTTCCTCGTGCTGTGCGGCCGGGTGGTCGAGGCGCACGGCCAGGTCGACGGCGCGGCCAGGGACGCGGCCCGCGCCGCGTCCGTCGCGCGGACCCCGACCGAGGCGTACTCGAACGCACAGCAGGCCGCGCAGGGTGACCTGCGCGGCTGGTGCGCGGGAGGAGCGCCAGCGTCGGCGGTCAGCGGATTCGGCCAGAGCGCCGGGCGAGTGATCGTGACCGTGCGGTGCCATGTCAACCTGAAGTTCATCGGTTACGGCTCCATCACCGTCACCGGCCGCGCGGTGGCACCGCTCGACACGTTCGAGGCGAGGAGCTGACATGCGCGCGACCGCCGCCGTGCCCGCGCCGCCCGCGGGATCAGCCCCCGCCGCGGCCGGCCACGCAGAACGCGGCTCCCTGACGATCCTCGTCGTGTTCTTCACCCTTATGGCGCTGGCTTTGGCCGCCCTTCTCGTGGACGTCGGCAACGCGCTGAACGCCCGCGAGCGCGCCGCCGACATCGCCGAGCAGGCGGCCCGCGCCGGCGCCAACGACATCTCCGTTCCCGCGCTGCGTGCGGGCATAGTGGAGATCGACACCGCGACGGCCTGCAGCCGGGCGGCGAACCTGGTCGCGGCCTACGGCGCGCGGGGCGGTTTCCGCGCGACGCTCAGCTGCGCACCCCCCTCACCGCAGCAGATCACCGTCACGGTCTTCGTCACGACGAAGCCGCTGATCGCCGCGTCCCTCGGCAACTTCACCGTGCACGCGACCGCGACCGCGGCGCCCGTGTGCGGCGTCACCCGGGCTGGGCAGTGCTGATGGCACCGCCCATCACGCGCCCACGCAAGCCGGTCCGGGTCAGGCCGCGGCGGTCGGCCGCCGACATGTTCTTCGGCCTGCTCGCGGTGCTCGTCCTCGCCGCGGTGCTCGGCGGGGTCCCCTACGCGCTGATCACGGTGATTGGCCTGCCGGTCCCGCACAACCTCCCGCCGCTGTCCGTGCTGACCCAGCGGCTCGACGTCGTGGCGATCCTGCGGATCCTGTCCGTGATCATCTGGCTGGCGTGGCTGCAACTGTCCGTCTGCGTGCTCGTGGAGGTCAGGGCGGCAATCCGCGGCGTCGGCCTGCCCGCCAGGGTTCCGCTGTCCGGCCACACCCAGACCCTGGCGCACTGGCTGGTCGCCGCGGCACTGCTGCTGTTCAGCGCCGGCACGGCGATCGCCCCGGTGCTGGTGGCGCCCGGGCCGGTGCCTGTCCACCAGACACGCGCCACCGCGGTCACCCAGCCCAGCCGAAGGCTCGGCGCCGAGCTGACGAGCATGCGGACCAGCGATCAGCAGATCGCGCACGAACAGGCCGCCGAACATGGCGACGTCAAGAAGATCTACATCGTCGAGGCGCCGGAAGGCCGCCACCACGACAGCCTGTGGGAGATCGCCGAGCGCTATCTCGGTGACGGCCGCAGGTACCGGCAGATCTTCGCGATGAACTCCGGCAGAACCCAGCCGGACGGGTCCAAGCTCACCATCGCCAGCCTGATCCGTCCCGGCTGGATCCTGGACATGCCGGCCGACGCGCACGGCCCGGGGATCAAGGTCGTCCCCGAGCACACGCAGCCCCCGGCTCACCCCGGCACCGCGCGCCCGGCCCCGCCTACCGCGCACCCGGCGCCGGCCTCCGCGCACCCGGCGCCTGCCTCCGCGCAGCCGGCCCAACCCACCGCGCAGCCGGCGCCACCCTCCGCGCACCCGGCTCACCCTTCCGCGCAGCCGCCGCAGCGGGCCACCGGCCCGTCCGCACCGGCCCATGACGCCGCACCGGGCGCAGCCGTTCGGGATGGGCATGGAAAATCCGGGGAACACAGCGGTCCGCGGCCGGGCCGGGGTGGCCAGGCGACAGTGCCGCTCATTCCCTATGAGCTCGCCGCGGCGTCCCTGCTCGCCGCGGGTGTGCTCGCGGCGCTCGGCCGGCGGCGCCGCGAGCAGTTGTGGAATCGTGCGTTCGGCCGGCGGATACCGATGCCTGAAGGCGCCGCCGCGGCCGCGGAGACGGCGCTGCGGCTGGGCGCTGACCAGCGGGTAGCCCATGCGCTCGACGTCGGCTTGCGGCAGATGTCGCGCTCGCTCGCGCAGCAGGGCCGCCCGCCGCCCGCCGTGTTCGCCGCGTTCGGCGCCCGCGACCACCTCGACCTTTGGCTGGCGCACGCGGACCAGGACCCGCCCGAGCCGTGGGAGGCGCAGGACGGCGGAAACATGTGGCGGTTGCCGCTGTCGGCCGTCCCCGCCCGGGCGAGGGACGAGGCGGGGGCGGCGCTCGCGCCGTATCCGGGCCTGGTATCCATCGGCACGAACGAAGACGGCCGCGTGCTCATCGATCCGGGCGCCGCCGGCGGGATCATCTCCCTCCGCGGGCCGTCGCCGCTCGTGCGCGGCGCGCTCGCCGCCCTCGCCGTCGAGCTTGCCACCAGTTCGTGGTCCGACCGCCTGCGGCTCACGCTGGTTGGTTTCGGCACGGAGCTTACGCTGCTCGCGCCGGGCCGCGTGACCGCCGCACGGACCCTGGACGAAGTTCTGCCCGCGCTGGAAGCCCGCGCGAGCGAGATGGCGCAGGCGCTCGCCGCTTCCGCGCCGGAGCCAGGAATGCGCGACCTTGACGACGGGCCGTGCTGGGAAGCCCCCGCCGGCCCGGCCGCGGAGCAGGACGGTGCCCCCCGCGATCCCCACCCGCCGAACTATGTTCTCGCTGCCGTCGAGCCAACCGCCGAACAGGCAGAACGGCTGCACACGCTGGCGCGAAGCCATTACGGTGCCCCGATCGGCTGCGTGGTCGCCGGGGAGGTTCCAGGCGCCGCCTGGACGCTTGACATCGCGGATACCGGGCGGCTGCGCGCGGGCGAACTTGGCCTGGACCTGACGGCGCAGGTTGTCCCGGAGCAGCAGTACACGTCCGTGGTCGAACTGTTCCGCACGGCCGCTCGCACCAGCGGGCCCGCACTGGCGCCCCCAGAGCTTTTCGCCGCGCCCGTCGCGCAGTTGGCGCCCGACTACCGCAGCCCGCTGGACATCCAGATCCTCGGGCCGATCGTGGTGAATGCCACCGGACCCATCGAGCCGGCCAGGCGCGCCTTCGCGACCGAGCTTGTGGTGTATGTCGCCACGCATCCCGAGGGTGTGCATCCGGCGGTCCTGACGTCGGCGCTGTGGCCACGCGGCGCGCCCGCCGAGGTGGTGCAGGCCGCGATCACACGCGTGCGGGAGTGGCTCGGCACCGACGACGTCGGGCGTCCCAACCTCGGCGCCGACGTGAGCGGGCGGCTTCGGCTCGGGTCGCAGGTCCGGGTCGACTGGCAGGTGTTCAGGACGCTGGTCGCGCGCGCCATCAGCGCGCCGGACGATGCCGGGCGTGCCGCCTGCCTGGCGCAGGCGCTGGCGCTGGTCCGCGGCTCGCTGCTCGAGGGCCACGACAGGTCCCGCTACACCTGGCTGGCCACCGACGGGTTCGAGGCCGAGGTTGCCGCCTGGGTGGCCGACACCGCCCATCAGCTCGCCGGCATCCGGCTCGCGGCCCGCGACCCGCGCGGCGCCATGGAGGCCGCGCGTCTCGGGCTCCGGCTCGCGGGCGGTGACGAGATGCTCTGGCGCGATCTGCTCCGCGCCGCGCAGGCGACCGGCTGGGAGCACGTGCTCCGTGACGTGGTCCGCGAGCTGTCGGCGCGGGTGGCGATCGACCCGGTGCTGCCGCGGATGGCGCCGGAGACGGAGGCCCTGATCGATGAGCTGCTGCCGTCCTGGCGCAGTTCCGTGGCTTGACTGCGGTGAGCCCGGATGGCCGTGACCGATGGTGATGAGCGCGTGAGAGGCTGATGAGACGACAGCGTACGGGGAATGTGGCGGGGGCCACGGCGGTCGCCGCCTGCGCGGTGGCCTGCGCGGCGGCCTGCCTGGCGGCGTGCGGGACCGCGACGTCGCAGGCGTTTCACCCGGCCGGCGACCTCACCGCCGGACCGGGCCAGCCGGCGGTCACGGCCCCGGCCCGGTTCCCCTTCCCCGCGGACGTCCATTTCGACTTCACCTCACCGCTCCCGTCCGATCGGGCGCAGGCCGGCGCCGTCCTCGCGGACGAGAACTTCCAGCTCGCTTACTACTACGCGATCTACTCCCAGGGCAGCGACCACCGGTACGAGGCCTACATCGGGAACCGGCTGCTGCTCGGGTCCGTGCAGGAGACGCTGGCCAAGGAGGCGACGGCGCACGAGGGCTTCACCGGGACGATCGTTTTCTCCGCCACCGCCGTCGCGCCCGCGCCGTGGGCGGGCGAGCTGACCGTGTCGAGTTGCGTCGACAACTCGCGGCTGCTCGACACCGACATCCGGACGGGGCAGGTCCGCCGCGGCAGCGCCCCGGCGGCCCACAGCCATTTTCTCGAGAGCGACATCCTGGCCAGGAAAGCGGGCGGTCCCTGGCGCGTCGTCGGCACCGGCGTGACCTACTACCCGCATGGGCAGGCGAAGGAGTGCGCACCATGAGACAGCGCGATATCGGTATGCACCGGCCCCGGAGCCTGCGGCCTTTCCTGGCGCCGGGCGGGCGCCTGGGGCGTGTCCTGGCGCCGGGCGGGCGCGTGCGGCGCGGCGCGGCGGTGTGCGCCGCGCTCGGCGCGATCTTGTTACCCACCGTCGTCGTGGGCCCGGCCGCCGCGGGCCCGCCGCCACCGGGCGGTGGCGGCGCCGGCTGCGGCGGCGCGAGCTGCTGGACGTGGGCGCTTAATTACGTCCAATTCAGCGGTAACGGGTACACCGGCGGGGTCAACGGCTCCATCCCCATCCCGGCGCCGCCTTGCTGGATGCAGCCCTGGATGAACGCCACCGAGATGTACAGCTACTTCGAGACCTACATCGCGGCGGGCAACACGGGCGACGGTGCCGCGTGGGCGCCGTTCGCCCAGCAGATAATCCAGCTCTACAAGCAGAACGCACAGGGTGAGTGGTGGGGGTCCAACTTCGACGGATCCCTGGCGGGATCGTCGTGCGTCGGTAACCTGCCGCTGATCCAGTGGGTCGCGGCGGGCGCCGCGCCGCCGCTCGGCTGGCTCCCGCCGCAGACGCTCGCGTGGCTCGCGCTCAGCAGGCTCACTCCCGCGCCGCCCGCGCTCAGGACCAACCCGGGCCAGCGCAGCTACGTTGACCTGCCGACATTCGTCACCGCCACCATCCCGCGCGGCGACCCGCTCACCGTCACTGCATCGGTCCCTGGGGAGAGCGAGACGGTGGTCGCGACGCCCCTGACGCGCGGAGCGCTGGTTCTCAACGCGAATGGCTTCGGGGCGGTGACCCCGCCGTGCGGTGCGTCCGGGTCGACCTACAGCGCGGCGCGGATTGCGTCGACCGGGCCGGGCGGCGCGATCGACTGCGGTGTCACGTATTACTCGCCCTCCATCGGTGGCCCCTATCCGCTGACCGGGACGCTCTACTGGCAGGCCACATGGAACGGCCAGCTCCTGGCGCCGCCGCCGGCCCTGGCCGCGACGAGCGCCCCGGCAAACCTGATCGCGGTGGCGGAGGTCCAGAGCATCAACCGGGGCAGGAGACCGTGACGCGGTGACACCGCCGTGGATCGCCGCCGCGGCCGCGGCCGGCCTGATCGCCGGGCCGAGGATCCGGGCCAGCGTGTTCTTCCGGGCCGTGGGCCACGGCCAGTCCCGCAGGCGCGCCTGCCCGGGCTGCGCCCGCGACATCCTGCCCGGCCGCCACCAGCCGGGCGCCCTGGCCCGCGCGGCGCTCGGCGCCGCTGCCCTCACCGGCTTCTACCTCCTGCTTTTCGTCATCAGGCCGGGGGCCTCGGCCTCGGTGACCTGTTGACCGAACTACGGCGAGGCTCTCGGCGGGCGGCCCGACGTCACGGACCGTGGCTGCTTTGCGAGCTCGAGGGGCATGAGTGGTGCTTAGGGGTTCCACAGTTGTGGTCCTGGATGTGTTCCTCTACGACCGTCTGGTCGGCGAGCGTGGAGGTGCATCGATGGGTGAGTCCGGGCCGCCCCCGCACATCGCCGCCAAGATCCTCGGCCACATCGACCTGAATACCACCATGGGGCAGGCGATCTACCCCGAGGATGTCATCACCGGCCACCGGGGGTTCATCGCACGCCGCCGCGCGCTGCGTCCCGGCGAAGAATACCGTGATCTCAGCGCGGCCGAATGGGAGGAATTCCTCAGCCTCGAGCTGCGCAAGGTCGAGCTCGGCGTGTGCACCCGCGACTTCGGCACGCCGTGCCTGCACGAGCACGCCTGCATCCGCTGCCCGGCCCTGCGCCCCGACCCGGCCCGGCGCCCGCGGCTGGAAGACATCCTGGCCAGCCTGCGCGCCCGCCTCGCCGAGGCACATCAGCAAGGCTGGGGCGGCGAGATCGCCGGGCTGGAAGTCAGCATCGCCGCCGCCGGGCAGAAACTCTCGGCCATGGACCAGCTGGCCGCCCGTCACCGGGTCACCCACCTGGGCATGCCCGACTTCCGGCCCGCCGCGCGCCGTTCCTCCGGCGCCGGCGGCGAGCCATGAACCCGCTGCTGATCACCTCCCTGGCGCTCGCCGGTCTTGCCGCTGGCTGGGTACTACGTGCCGTCATCTTCCGCTACGCCGTCCCCCCGGGCGAACCAGCCCGCCAGTGCTGCCCCGCCTGCGGCAGCCAGATCCTGGCGGCCCGGTGGCGGCCCTGGCTTCTGCTGGCCCCGTCCAGCCGGTGCCCCGCCTGCGGTCAGCGCACCGGGCCGCCCGCCCTGGCCGTCGAGGCCATCACCGCGATCCTGCTCGGCGCGCTCGCCGCCCGCATCCATCCCGGCCTGGTCCTTGCCGCGGCATGCTGGCTGGCCCTGTGCGCCGTCCCGCTCGCCTTCATCGACGCGGCCGTCCGGCGGCTGCCCGACCTGCTCACCGCCCCCGCCTACGTCGGCACCGCCGCAGCGCTGCTGCTGGCCGCCGCCATCAGCGGACACTGGCACACCCTGGCACAGGCCGTGCTCGGCGGCATCGCCGTGGCCGGCTTCTACCTGGCACTCGCGCTTATCAGCCCGGCAGGGATGGGCCTGGGGGATGTCAAGGCCGCAGCGAGCCTGAGCACCCTGCTCGCATGGCTAGGCTGGCGCGCCCTGCTCGCCGGCACCCTGGCCGGGTTCCTCCTGGCCGGCCTCTACGGCGCCGCGCTGCTGATATCAGGCCGCGCCACCAGAAAACAGCACATCCCCTTCGGTCCCTTCATGATTGCCGGGGCGTTCCTCGTTATCCTTGCGTGGCACCTTGTAGGTTCTTAGTTTCCGCGGCATATTCTCAGCCGCCGTGGCATCTGGGTGGCACATGTGCCGCTTCGCCGAGATTCGGCGCTCCCTGCGTGTGCGGTCATGCCGAGATACGGATGTCGGAGAACTGTCGTTACACACCGCATTACGGGGCGCGGATCAGTTGATTCGCTGGGCCAAGTTCACGATGAACCCCTCGGGTCCGCGCACAGACGCCATGCGCCAGATGCCCTCGTACTGACCGACGCCGCCGACCAGGTGGTAGCCGTCCGCGGCGAGCCGGTCGAGGATCGCCTGAAGGTCGTCCACCTCGAACGTCACGTTGCGCAACCCCAGTTCGTTCGGCATGGGGTCGGGCGAACCTGGTTCGTGGTTTGGGCGGATGAAGCTCGACAGTTCTAGCCCGGTTCCTCCGTCGGGCGGCCGCAGCATGACGATCTCGGTACGGGAGTTAGGTATGCCAATGACGGTGTCCAGGAACTCGCCCTCCAGAACCGTCCGGCCCTCAGTCTCGAAGCCCAGCCCGACGAAGAAGGCCGTCACCGTGTCGAGATCTCTGACGGTGATGCCGACGTGATCGAAGTGCCGGATAGGCGACATGGGGTGCATCCTCCTGTGTTCGTCCGTCAGGTCAGGTTCTCATTGGTGCGCTTGTCCCCGGAGACCGCCCGTCCGTGGCGGGCGCACGGGAGTCGCGTCTGCGTTGTCGATGGGGTTGACGACCATAGCCGGCTCCGCCCACGGCGACGGCCGCTTTGTAAGCGTCACTACACGACGCGCTGGAACGCACTGATCTGCCGCGTAGCGGACGTGTTGGCGTGGTCAGCGAGTGGCCAGGCTGAGTTCCGCGAGGCGGTGCCGACCGACCCAACAAACTGACAAGATCTCTGAGAATCCACCGCGCCGGGTCTCAGCGGTTCTGTCACTTGCCTGGTCAGAGCCCATAGGAACTGACAAGATCATCGAGACACCGGCTCCGTGACATCCAGGTTCGTCGGCCACCAGCCGGATCGCCTATCCGCTCTGTCTCAACGAAGATGTCAGTGAACAGCTCACGATGCTGGCTCCCTGACACGACGAATGAGAACGGACACCCGGAAGGCTGAGCTGTCTCAGCGGACCCGCTTCCCGTTGGGAGTATCACCGGGTGAGCTGTCCCGTCTCAACCAGTCGGCCTGCTGTCTCATGTGAGCTTGGCTGTTGTGCGGTTGGTCTCACCAGATATTGCCGGTGGCTGTGCGCCTGTCTCACTCGACCTTGTCGGTGATCAAGGTTTGTCTCATCCGAGGTTGCCGCTGATCTTGATTTGTCTCACGTGATTTTCCGGTCTTCGGGACTTGTCTTCGAGTTCTGCTGTACCTTCTGCGACCGTGGGTGTAGTAGGGACAGATGTTACGGCGAAGCTCGCGGCCGACGAGGCGGCCGTTGCGAACGCGCCTCACTCCGTTTTCGACGTCGAGTACGTCGACCGCGATCTGATCCGGCGCCGTGAGCCGCTGACGGCCTGCTGGTCGGAACGCTTCGAGCGGTTTCCCCCTGTCCGGAAGATCAGGCCGTATCCCGGCCAGCGGTCGATCACCCGCGACTACTGGGTGGCGACAACGAGAGCCCGGCTGGCCTGCGAGTCTCATCTGGAACGACATCACGCGATGCTGCTGGATTTCGATCCGCAGGTAGCCGGGCTGGCCGGCCAGCCGTTCCGGCTGTTCTGGCCGGGACGTCGAGGCCGGCAGGGGCATGTGCCGGACCTTTTCGTTCGTCGCCATGACGGCCAGGCCGTGGTGGTCGACGTCCGGCCCGGCGAGCTGATCGAACCCGGGGACGCGGAGGCCTTCGCGGCGACGGCACGAGCCTGCGAGCTGGCAGGTTGGGCGTTCCGCAGAGTCGGAACGATCGAACCGGTGTTGCTGGAGAACGTCAAATGGCTCGCCGGCTACCGGCGCGCCCGCTTCTGCGACGGCGAGATCGCGGGCTCTTTGATGGCCGCGTTCGCGCAGCCCAGGACATTGTCCGACGGCGCGCACGCCGTCGGCGACCGTATCAAGGTTCTTCCTGTCCTCTATCACCTGCTGTGGGTTCAGAAGCTCCGCGTCGACGTGGCGAGCGTGCGCTTGGGGCCGGACAGCGTCGTGAGCACGCCGAGCCTCCCCGGTGGGCCGTGATGCAGAGCCCTGTGGTGGTGCGCCCGGGCTGCCGGGTGCGATACGAGGGCACGATCCACACCGTGGCCGGCATATCCGGCACGCTGGTGAGCGCGCCCGGCTTCGAAGTGATCGGCTCGCTCGCGCCCCGCAGACTGCCTGCGGGCCTGCTCGACGGGCTACCGAAACCCGCCGCGGACAAAGCCTTGTGGTGGCACCGCCACATGACCGAACTGCTGACCGGGCTGCCACCCGATGCGCCCTCAGGTGCGCAACCGCGGCCGGAGTACGACCCGGCGGCGGCGACGCTGACCGAACGTGAGGCCGTCAAGGCGAGCGAGCTGTCGGTCAGCCCGGACACGATCCGTTGGCGGCGACGCCGCTACCAGCGCAACGGCGTGCTCGGCATGGTCGACGGACGATTGACGCCCCGGAAACCCGCCACGGGCCAGGTCGACCCGCGCGTGGTCGAAACCCTGCGAACCTTGATGAGACAGGCGGCCAGCGACTCGACGCACACCGCCGGCTACTTCTACGTCCGCCTCAGCGCGGTGCTGCGCGAGCAGTATGGACCCGGAGTGGTGAAGCTTCCCTCGCGAGCCACGTTCTACCGGCTGTTCGCGAAGTTGGAGGCCGGAGGGCACACCACTGGATCGGCGCGCACCCGGCGTTCGCTTGCCAACCGTCCCGAGGGCGTGTTCGAGCAGGTCACGGTCGCTCGCCCGGGCGAGCTGATGGAGATCGATTCCACGCCGTTCGACGTCATGGTCCGCCTGGATGACGGTGTGGTCGGGCGAGTGGAGATGACCGGCCTGATCGACCTCGCGACTCGTTCGATCACGGCGGTGGTGCTACGCCCGTCCGCCAAGTCGGTGGACGCCGCGTTGCTGCTGGCGCGCACGATCACGCCGGCGCCGATGCGCCCTCAGGTGC
>WNGJ01004746.1_pt1 | contig 14767 bp, 13 predicted proteins | sample 5400611 | NCBI WGS metagenome assembly WNGJ01 (sample SAMN13153375, study PRJNA577476) | soil metagenome | isolation source: 40 cm soil or saprolite under Garry oak tree replicate 1 | place: USA:California | collected 2016-06-15
CGTCCGAGGACGCCGACGAAAACTTGCGGCATGAAGGGATAGACGCTTCGAAAATTCATCGGGCCGGCAATGTGATGATCGATACCTTAGTCCGGCTGTTGCCGCAGAGCCTCAGGTACAAGCCGGACGATCTTCCCGCGCGATACGCCCTAGTCCCCTTCATCGCCCCTCCAATGTGGATGATCCTATTTGGCTGCGTGAGCTGTTCGTGGCGCTGGTGGAGTGTAGCCAGGATCTAGCAATATTCTTTCCAGTTCATCCCCGAACTCGTCAGCGTATATCAGAGCTTGACCTACAGACTGCCAATGGCCGGCTGTGCCTGATGGATCCAAAATCCTACCTGGAGTTTTTGGCCTTGCAGCAAGGAGCCACCGTGGTCATTACGGACTCGGGGGGAATGCAGGAAGAAACCAGTTTTCTCGGTGTTCCGTGTTTGACGTTGCGTGAGAACACGGAACGCCCCATCACTGTCAGCCAGGGGACGAACCGGCTGATCGGACGTGACCGCTCCCTGCTGAAATCTGAAATCCGACGCATCCTGTCTGGCGACACCAAGAAAGCATCACCCATTCCTCTCTGGGATGGACACGCTGCCGAGCGCATTGCGAAGGTCGTCATCCGGGGGCAGCATTTACTGTGAAATTACGTGCGCGCAATTGCAATCGTGCCCGGAATCATAGACTCGCTCCTCGGCCTCAATAAAATGAAAACGCCCGGAACCAAGAGCACCAGATTATAGAGATCGAATAGGCCGGGCACGATGAAAAGGCTGATAGCGAGAATCGAGCTGAGTTGCAACATAAATTGTGGAGAATCGGCAGCGCAGCCTTTATTTCTCCACATCCTCAGACCGATCCACAGAATAATGAGCGCAGTGCCGAGGGCGGCGAGGAAGCTCCTGCCAAAAAGGACTTCGAGGCCCGTGTATCCAGCGTACCGGCGATAAGCGATCATGCCTTTTATAAATTCGACCATCCAACCGTGAACCAGCAGTTCACCGGCAAGACACAAAGACATCGTCGTTGCAAAGAAGGTTATGGCTAAAGACTTTCGTTTTGACCAGTCGCCCATGCACCAAATGAGAAACCAGATCAGAGGGAGTGCCATTGTCTGAGGTTTGATAGTCGCGAATCCGAGCAGCATTCCAGCCAAGGCCAGTCGTCCATTCATCGCGGAAAAAGTGGCCCCGGCGAGTAACGCCGCGACCAACAAGCCAAGCTGTTGAAGCTTTAATCCTCGGAATGCAGCGGGATTGCAAAGTGCCAAAATCAAAATGAGCAATAGCCAGCTCTTGGAAAGTTCCCACTGAATGGCCCGTAGCCACAAAATGACGCTCGCCATCACGGCCAAGCCGAGCAAAATTACAAATACGACCTGCACCGCCGTGAATGGAAAAAGGATGGTTGGCAGCAAGAGAAATGAAACATAGATGGGATAAGCGAATCGTTGTTCATCGCGATCTTCGCCGGGAGCCAATGCATGACCGTAGTAGGTCACCTGAATTTCTTGGGTCACCCTTTCGGAATATGGATCGATCCCATGGAGAAATAATTCGCGCGATCCTAACCATCGCGGATAGATGTCACTATGCGGGCCGAAATACAGCGGTTTCTGAGCCCAACGGGCAGGTCCCCAAGCCGCCGTGCCGAGAAGCAGGAGGGTGCAAAATAGCAGGCGACGTTTAACCATGATATCCATCGGGGCAGTTATGCTGCCATGAAAGGGCAGCAAAAAGAAACCGCTTTCCCTTCGCCCTTAAGAAAAGTTTTATTTCCTGGGAACCAGCGGTATTACTTTCGCCGCACAATTCCCCCATTTAGTCTGTCACCTCGCTCCGGGGTGGAGGATCTGAAGAATGGGCTGGGTCAATCTGCGAGAAGTCAACTTCCTTGCTTTACAAACGGCGTTTTTTGCATCGGGTGTGAGCTGATCAGTCAAAATAATTCGGCCACTTGTTTGGCCTGCGGAAGCCAGGCATTGCTTAGCCTCTCGCGTGTTCTCGGCGGATCGTTGCGGAACCAGCAGACAGCCCACGTGATTGCCGATTCAGAGCTGGATCGGCTGGTGCGAGAACTCATTCGCACCGTGCCATCACCGGAGCTGCACACCAATGAATCTGCATCTTCAGTTTCCTCTCCATCGCAGGTTTCCGGAAGCCATCACGTTCGCTCTCGTTCTTTCGAGAACTCTGAGCGCGATACTTTTTCTGATGAAGAGACTCAACCGGCAGAAATCAGCCTCCAGCCGGCTATCAATGTGATTGCCGAACGTGCCCAGACGTTGACCCGGGCCACTGGCGCTGCCATTGCCCTGCGCAAGGGAAGTGAGATCGTCTGTCGAGCGCGAACCGGTCGCACTGCACCGGACCTTGGTGTTCGCCTGCAGACCGATTCCGGTATTTCCGCAGAATGTGTTCGAACCGGCGAGGTAGTCCTGTGCCATGACGCACAACACAATCCTCAAGTCGATTTAGCCAGCTGCCATCGACTTGGTGCACGATCCATTCTGGCGGCGCCCTTGCGCCATTTCCGCAAGACATTGGGCATCTTCGAGGTTCTCTCTTCTGCTCCGTACGCTTTTAACCACAGCGACGTTGCTACTATGCAGCTGCTGGCCAGTATGATCGTCGCGGCTATATCACGTCTCTCAAATAGTCAACCTCAGAGTCAGGTCCACTCCCTTACGTCATTGCCCTCTTCCTAACAACAGCTCATGATCCTCACTCTCGTGGGTTAATATGTAAGCAATCCTCATGGAACCCGTTGCGACCAAGGTGCCCGACACTAGCCGGGAACCCGATCCCGTTACCCAAAACCGTCGGAGGCGAGTTCGGCACAAGGTCCATACTCCCGCGTATGCCACTTTGAATGGCGCTTCGGGAGGAATGGTGCTGGACCTGAACGAAATCCTGGACATTAGCCAAGACGGGATGGCTATGCAGGCCTCACCCGCGCTCGAGGTGAACCGAACCGTAAGCTTATGTTTGGATTTGTCTGAAACGAAAACGTATATTCATACCACTGGGAACGTCATTTGGGCTGATGGATCAGGTAGGACGGGGATTCGTTTTGCCGACATGCCAGAGGCCTCGGTTAGCCACTTAAAGGAATGGCTCTTCCTGAACGCGATGGCCGGAGTAGCGCGGGGATCGGTGCAACCGCGTCAGACGGAGACCCAACCCAAAGGAGCTGCTTCTACTTCGGCAACTGTTGAGGTCGGCACCTTGCCAGCAGAGAATGATTTTAAATCCGCCGCCCCTCCTGACTACACATCCACCCTGACGGCGCTTGCGGCGGTCGGGCGGGAGGTGGAAGCGCTTGGCAGCGATCTGGACGCCGCGTTGCAATTAGTTGCCGAACGAACCTTGGCATTCATGCACGCGACAGGTGCCGCGATTGCATTATGGCTCGAAGATGAGATGGTATGTGTCGCGTCCGCAGGTCCGGACGCCCCCGCGCGGGGCGCCCGCTTCCAGATGAATTCTGGATTTTCCGGGGAGTGCATTCGCACGGCTAAGCTACTTCGTTGCGATGACACGGGAACTGACCCGCGGGTCGACCGTGAAGCATGCCGCGTCCTTGGTATCCGCTCCATCATCGCGACACCGATTCGCCTGGACCATACTGTGCTCGGGCTTCTGGAAGTGTTTTCGTCTGAACCCAATGCCTTCAGTGAAAACGAAAACAGGATTCTTCAGGGACTCTCGGATATTGCCCTGGCCGCCATTAAACGCGCTGGCCAGCCGCCGGTCGCAAAGCGCTCGCCTGAAGTTTCTGCGGAGCCCTTTCGAAAGCCTTTGTCCGAGACACTAGCAGAAATCGTCGCTCCGAAACGGTTTTCTCTTCGCAGAACTCTGCCGATTGCTGGCGCAGCTGCTTTCGCACTGGTTTTGCTTTGGACGATTACACCTTGGGTCAGAAGCTGGATTAACGGATCAGGTCAAACAAGTTCACAAAAACAGGCGAGCCCTTATCAATCCGTTCCCAGGAACGCGGTAACCAGCATAGCCGACGCCAGTGACCTGGGAGCGCTACGCAAGTTAGCCGAAGAAGGCGACCCCGCGGCGCAGTTTGCACTTGGCGCCCGCTATGCCACAGGTCAAGAAGTCAGTCAAAGTTACACCGAGGCGGTTCGTTGGTTCTCCAAGGCTGGCGAACACGGTCATGTGGTCGCGCAAGCCACGCTTGGGGCTTACTATTGGGCCGGCAGGGGCGTGCCTCAGGACCTGAGCAAAGCCTATTTTTGGTCCATCCTTGCCCAAGCTGGCGGAGATGAAGCCAGCAAGTATCGCGTTGCCGTTCTGGCTTCGCGCATGAGCCACGCCCAAGTCGTCGCCGCTCAGGAACAAGCGAATGACTGGATCAAACGACATCAACTTACCAGCAGCGTGCCTCCGTCCTCTCCGTAGACTCGGTGCTGTACTTCCAACTCAGAGGATTTAGAATATCCAAAGAGGCGTACTCGTCGTGCCTACTCTGCGTGACATCGTTTACGAAAACGTGCGTGAGGGCGAGCTTTACGAAAAGCTCGACCGCAATCGTGTGCGTTGCTACGCTTGCGGCCACTGCTGCCCTATTCCGGACGGTCAGCCAGGAGTTTGCAAGGTTCGCTACAATCGCGGCGGAACGCTGTATGTTCCTTGGGGATACGTTGGCGGGGTGCAGTGCGATCCTATCGAGAAGAAGCCGTTTTTCCATGCCTATCCTGGAGCCCTCGCCTACAGCTTCGGAATGTTGGGGTGCGACCTCCATTGTGGATACTGTCAGAACTGGGTGACGTCTCAAGCATTGCGTGACCCGAGTGCGATCTCGCCACCACTGCAAGCCTCGCCCGAAAACCTGGTACGCGACGCATTGCAACAAGGCGCTAAGGTTTTGGTGAGCACTTATAACGAACCTCTTATCACCAGCGAGTGGGCGGTGGCTGTGTTCAAAGACGCCAGGGCTGCCGGGCTTCTGACAGCTTTCGTGTCAAACGGTAACGGGACGCCGCAAGTCCTGGAATATCTTCGTCCTTGGATCGACCTCTATAAGGTTGACTTGAAGAGTTTTGACGACCGCCATTATCACGAGCTAGGGGGACGAATCGGGCCCATCCTGGACACTATTCGACGACTGCATGAGATGGAGTTGTGGCTGGAGATCGTGACCTTGCTGATTCCAGGTTTCAACGATTCCGACGATGAACTTCGTCGTCTTGCGGATTTTCTGGTTAGTGTTTCCCCGTACATTCCATGGCACGTGACCGCGTTTCACAAGGATTACAAGATGTCCGATCCAGACGACACTCGGCCGGACGACCTTTTACGTGCGGTTGAGATCGGAAAAAGAGCTGGCCTTCGTTATATCTATGCAGGAAATCTGCCCGGAATGGTTGGTGATCTCGAAGATACGCGATGTCACAACTGCGCTGAAACATTGATTAAGCGTCACAGCTACTTCATACAGGATTACCGCCTCACGCCCGAGGGCCGGTGTCCTTCGTGCGGTACCTCGATTCCCGGCCGCTGGGCGGCCAAGTTTGCGGGTCAGATCGCGGACCGACCTTTCTTGCCGCGTCGGACGTCGCGTTTGGTTACAATCCTCAACTAGCAACAACCTGTCGAATTCATGAGGAACTTGCAAATTGTCTGTGCCGTGGCACTTCTTTGTTTCGCAGCCGGTTGCTCCCCTCGCGACTATCTAACGCGCCGGCTTGCAGCTGATCTGATCGCTGGCTCCGATACTTTCAGGAACACGCAGCAGTTCTGGCTGCGGACAGGAATCGTCTCCAATAAAGATTATCTCTCTCCTGAATATATGGTGTTGCAGCGCCGCGGTTGGATCACGGGCGTGAACGTGCCATGTTCTCCCACCATCGCGCCGCCGCCGTGCTGGGATGTCGCTCTCACCCCGCTCGGAGTGGAGACATTTCGCGACTTAATCCCTAGCAACACCGTGGTATCGAAATACTTTCCAGTCATCGTGGCGCGAAGGGAGCTGATTTCAGTAACCGGCATCATGAAAAATGGAAGAGTCGCTGATGTGGATTTCCATTGGAAATGGGTGCCGGTAAATGAAGTGGGAGCAGCGCTCTATCCGGGAGGCGTACAGTTCAGCTCCAGCGTAGTCTTCAAGCACTACGACGACGGATGGCGTTTGATTGAAGGCAATGCTCCAAAAACTAATCAGAGCTTGGATGACGCTTTAAAAGACGCCCAACCGGCGCAATAACTCTACTGAACTAGCAACTATGACAACTCGAAACCTGACGATCATTATGTTCGCTGCCGTAATCTGTGTTTCCTCCTACGCCGCTGACAAACCGAAACTCACACTAGACGAATTCTTTAATTATGTCGACTATCCCGCAATCCGGATTTCGCCTGACGGGCATGCCGTTGTCATCGAAGCCGAGCACGCCGATTGGGACCAGAGCATCTTTCGCAAGGATCTGTGGCTCTACCGCGATAACGGACAACAGGAAGGAACTCTGACCCAGCTCACCCGGTCCGGCCATGACACCAATCCTCAGTGGTCCCCGGACGGGCGATGGATCGCATTTTTCTCCGAACGTAAAGCGGCTGAGAGCAAGGAAAAAGATTTCGCGGAGGGGAACGATACTGCCCAGCTCTATCTGATCTCGCCGAACGGTGGCGAAGCTTTTCCGGTCACTGAAGGAGAAGAGGAAATTCACGCTTTTGCCTGGTCTCCGGATTCCCGCACACTTTATTTCGCTACTCGCGCGCCTTGGACCAAGGCGCAAAAAGCTGCTTACAAGAAGGACTGGAAAGACGTCTCACAGTATCGCGCTGCCGAGCGCGGGGACACGATCTTTAGCCTGGCGGTTGCTGACGCCATCTCACGCCACGCAGTTGCAGGCAGCAAAGCGAAAGATGATGCTGAAGATGACAAAGCTTCGGATGCGACTCCCGGATCCCGCGCTCTTGCCGGCACCGCGTGGAAGGTTCAACAGCTGAAGGTGTCTCCTGACGGACGGAAACTTGCATTCGTTACGACGTCAATTTCCGAGCGTCAAGAAAAGGTAGAGGACTTCGAAATTTTCTCGGTTGATCTGACCAGCGCCTCAATTGACCGGCCGGCTCGCCAGTTAACCCACAACCAGGCAGTGGAAGACGACATTAACTGGTCAAATGACAGTAAGCACATTTTCTTTCAGGTCGGCATCGGCTCGGTGGAAGGGAAGTACATTGACACTCAGAGGCGGCTCTACTGGGTGGATGCCGATAGTGGCGCGGTTCAACGCTGGGCCAGCGACTTCGGTGGTGAAGTTTCCCGTTATACCTTGAAACCGAACGGCGGCGTTTTTGCTACCGGAATTCTGGGCACCGAAGTTCAAATGTATTCTCAGGCTCAACCATCAGCATCCTGTTCACGGCAAACAGGCTGGTCTGGGACGTACGAGCGTCTAGCGTCTGCTGACCATTCCCCGCGAATCGCTTTCACATATTCGAGTCTGGAAAAACCCACCGAGGTTTATTTAGCTGAAAGCGTCGGCCATTTGCAGGAGGCCAAGCCACTCACTGCATTCAACAAGTTATTTACCCAGCGCGATCTGCCACAAGGGAAGCCGTACCGATGGACGGCCGATGATGGCACGACGGTTGAAGGCATGTTGATCTACCCGCCGGGAAAATTCGAAGCGAAAAACCTGCCGACGTTCGTGTTCATTCACGGCGGGCCGGCCGCTGCCGATGGCAATCACTTCGAGGCGGACTGGTATCAGTGGGATCGATTGGCCGCTAGTCAAGGATGGCTGGTCTTTGAACCCAATTACCGGGGATCCAGTGGCTACGGCGACAGATTCCTGATGCAGATTGTTCCTGAGATTGTCTCGCGCCCTGGCAAGGATATTCTGGAAGGAGTGGACGCCTTGGTGAAAGATGGAGTCGCTGATCCCAAGCACCTCGCTGTGGGTGGCTACAGCTATGGCGGATACATGACCAACTGGCTTATCACCCAAACCATACGATTTAACGCCGCAGTAACCGGAGCAGGCGCAGTGGAGCACGTGGCGAACTGGGGCAATGACGATACTACTTTCGATGATGCCTACTTCCTGGGCGGCCTTCCCTGGGCGGCGCAGCAGCGTTACCACGATGAAGCGGCGATCTTCCAGATCAACAAGGTTCGTACTCCTACCCACATTGTCGCGGGAGCGAACGATATCCGCGTGGCGGTTTCGCAAAATTATTTACTCGACCACGCTCTCCACAACCTGGGCGTCCCAAGCACGCTGCTGATCTTCCCCGGTGAAGGCCACTCGCTTTCGAAAAATCCCTGGCACGGCAAGATCAAGGTTCGTGAAGAACTTAAGTGGCTGCAAAAGTACGGTGGAGTGGGTTCCAAGCCGGAATGAAATACCCGACCTTGCGGCTACCGTCCCGTCGGCTTCGCGGAGGTGCTGGCCAGCTTCACGCGGCCGGATTCAGTGGCGTAGCGGGAAATCCCTTTGTACAGAGCTTCGGCTATTTGCTGGCGGTAGGCTGAGTTCTGCAGATTATTCTCGTCAGTCGGGCTGCTGACGAACGAAACTTCCGCCAGAATCGCCGGCATTGAGGTCCCAGTCAACACTACGTACTGAGCTTCCTTAACGCCGCGATCACGGATGCCCGAGGTGCTGGCCTTGAGCATCTCATATAGCTCCCGTTGGACACTGCTTGCGACTCGGCGCGATTGCTGCACTTTCTCTCGAATGTCTACGTTGGTCCAACTTACGTTCTGTGCTGCCCCTGAATCAGAATCCGTTTCTCGAGTCCTTGCATGCAGCGAAGAGTAGGTGTTGGTGTAGTAAGTTTCTACTCCGCGGGCCGTTGAAGTAGCGCTGTAATTGGCGTGAATGGAGACAAACAGATCTGCCCGCGAAAGGTTCGCGATTTCCGCGCGTTTTTCTAATGCAACGTAATTGTCGTCATTGCGCGTATAGATCACTTCAGCATCCAAACCGTTCTCTACCAGTTTCCCTAATCGCTCCACAATATCGAGCACCAGATCTTTCTCCATCAATCCTTTGCGTCCTACTGTCCCAAGGTCCCAGCCTCCATGTCCGGCATCCAGGGCAATACGGAACTTGAGAGCATGCAACGGTACCGGATCAGCACGCCGGTTGCTCAATTCCTGGTTCAGAGATGACAATTGCTTACTTGGTTGCGCGATCGGACTTGGCAAAAACAGATTTATCTTGGTCGTAGGCTGGGCTATTGCCTCGCGCTGACGCAGTTCCACCAGCAGACGGTACGGATTCGATTCGAAACTGACCGAAAAATTCGATCCTCCCTTGGTCTCGAGGACAACTCGTGACACCCCTGGCATAGGCTGTGCGACGCGAATCCGGAGTAGCAGTTCGTCCCCAACCTCGATCGTCTTCCCGAAAAGTCCAGGGGCAAGGGCGGTATCGTGAAGATCGAAGTAGATTCGCTCCGGCTGGCTGAGTCGATGCGCTTCGTACTGCACTTGATCCTTAAGATCGATGGCTACCGTGCTGGAGGTCGCCGAAGACCAGTGTCGTATGCCGCTCACCTGCGGAAGTACAAGTTTTTCCCGTATGTTTGAAGCGGGAGCATCCTCGCTTGCAATCGGTAGCTCCGAACCTGCACTCGGTTGCTGCTCAGTTTCTTCTGACGGTGCAATTCGCTGGGTTCCGGCAGATGGATCCGCCGCGTCCGACATGGTGAGCGTGGCCGGCTTCGCGGTGCGCTGGATGTTCCACCATACCGCCACTCCCAGGGCGAGCGCCACGAAAACCATGAGAAGCACGACTCTCAGACCTGGTCTGGAGTCGTTGAGTTGATCGCTCCCCCTAACGATCGCTGCAACGCCATGCTGTTCTAAGCTGGATTCAGCGGGAACCTGTGCTTTCGGCTCAGGCTTTGTATCCCTTGTTTCAGTCGGCGAGGTTTCGACCGGTTGCTCTTTCCTCCCCACCACTTGCTGGGAAATTTCAGCCAGGCGATCTTCCTCTTCCGGCTTCAAAGCCGAAAGGATCAGTTCAGCCAACAGGTTCAGGCTGCGCACATCGCTGTCATTGAAGCCGTAGCACTCGGTGGAGAAAGCCTCCAGCAAACCAATGACGCTGTGCCGTCCAGTGAGAGGCACGGCCACCATCGAGCGTGCGCCCAAGGCGCGGCAAGCTTGCACATTCACTCGTGCGTCCGTCTCCGCATCGTCACAACGCACAATTTCTTCGCGGCGCAGGCACACTCCCGAGAAACCTGAATTTGGATCCAGGCGAACTCCGGCATCGGGCGCAATGCTTCCTGCCGATGCCCGGCAGACGATCGCTTCTCCTTCCGCCAAAGCGATGGCAATGCCATCCGCGCCGGTGATGGCTAACGCCCGTTCCGCCACCAGCTGAAGAACTTCATCCAGGACAAATTGCTCTAACTCCCAAACATCATCAGTACTGAGTTGGACTCCTCTTTGAACCTCGCGGGCACGACGCTGCCGGATTTGCTCGTGCAGAGAAGAAAAAGCCAAAAGCGCCTGTAAAGCTTCGCGTCCTGTTGCAGGAGATGAAGCAGTTACCCACTCTCGAGGCCTTCCCAACTCGAGTGTCTCGATGGCTGGGTCCAGGTTCGCGTTGGTCAAAATGGTGCTCATGGAAGCTGTGGAAATCGTCGTAGTTTACTATGTTTGTCCAGTGTTAACGCCGGGGAAGCGCTTGTCAATTCACCAGTTGCGTACGTCCGACTTGACGTCATGTGCAACCGTTTGCAGTCTGTAAGTTACAGCTCTTCGTAGACAGTCGCAATCTTCTTACGCGCACGAAGGTTGGGATCATGGAATGCTCTTTGGTAAGCGAAGGTCCGGATCGCTTCCGGACGTGACAGCTCAGTCCATTTGCACTACCCTTTAGTTCAGCATATCCTTAGATTTTGGAAGTAGTTACAGGCTGTGTTGGGTGAGCAAAGAGAATAAAAAATCGCGCTGGAAGTGGCCCTTGGGCGTGGTGGCTACCGGGATAGCCGGGGCTGCCGTTGTCGTCATGCGCGGTTGCTGGCACGGCAAGATGAGTTGGCCGATTCGCGTCCAGGAACACTCCTATCAGGTTTGCCTGGGCTGTGGGATCAAGAGGCTATTCGATGAGCAAGACTTTCGAGCCTTCGGGCCTTACAGCTACGACCTGAACCGACTCATTATCTGGCAGCGAACCCAGCACGAAAAAGCTTTACGCCAAGCCACTACTTCGGCTCAGCGTCCTGCCTCCTGAGGTTTCCAGAACCAGCCCGGTTACTGAGAGGTTTCCGCAGTCAGAGCTAAGATTTGGGCAATGGAATCTCTGCCCAATCTGGTTGAGTCAGTCGAGATCCGCGGGCTAGAAACTCCGCTCAGAAACCCACGCCGCTACCGCCATGGGATTCACCGCTTGTCGTACGTAAATCTGGATCATGCTAACGCTGGAATTCTCCGGAATCTTAATGAAACGGGCATCGCACTGCAGGCGGTTGCACCCTTGCGTCAGAATCAGCAGGTTCACGTTCGCTTTGAATTGATATCTCCTCGGGTTCGCGTCGAAGCCCTGGGCCGCATTCGTTGGGCCGACAACTTTGGCCAGGCAGGCGTCCAGTTTCTCGATCTTCCTGAGCGGACGCGGCGGTTGCTCAAAGATTGGATTTTCACCCAAGTCCTGGCCGACAGCTACCGCTGTTCGAAGGAGTCGATTTTCGTCCAACCGGAAAGCGAAATTAAGCTTCTTTTTTCGCCGAATACCCGCCCGACGATCTCTCTCGATCCCGAGGTGAGCGGCGCGACAGATTCCGAGTTTACCGACGAAGATGCGATGGTGCGCTTTCTATGGTGTCCAGTTGGGATTTCAGCCGGCAGCCTTTCGTGGCTGATAGATAGTTTGATTTTGGTATCCGCCGTATTGCTGTTCTTAATGCTCTCGTTGGCTATGACTCATTCTCTCCCCGCTTGGACCGTAGTCTTAGCTTTAGGCCTCGGGGTGGCCTGCCTTTTCACGACGCTTTACTGGTTCCTGTTCACCATCTGGATGGGTGCCACACCTGGGGTATGCTTAGTGCAACATGCTTGCGTCTCGGAAAGTGTTCGTCTGCGCGAACTAGAGAGGCCGCGCTTTCGTTGAGATTGCCCAGAATGTGCAAGTAACCTAGACAGTGAGGTACTGCTGCTCAAGCCAAAGTTGCAGGTCGCGTTTCATCCCGCCATCCATTTCCAGAAATCGAATGCCTGCATTGCCTTGCTTATCGGTCCACGCAAGCTCTCCTTGGAGTTTGATCGAAAGCTTGGTCCCTGGCAAGGCGAAGCTGACCTTGACCGGGCCGCTCGCGGCGAGTCTTTTAGGAGCACGAATACCCACGCCACCCTGGCTTAGGTTCAGGAGTTTAGCGGCGATGCGTTTGCGGGGTCCACAAGTGAGCGCTACTGGTACATGCAACGGTTGTCTATGATAGCGCAGCCTCCCATCCAGAATCATGTTCCGCGCCGCCGACAGCGTATGCACGGCCTGCTCCACCGAGATCGGTTTTTGAAATTCAAAAGACGGCGGCTGAATTTTTCCTGAACTGGATTTATGCGAGCCACGAAGGACAACCACCGGCACTGACTTGTTGATGAGATCGTTCTGCAACTCACGCAAAAAATCGCCAGCCCCATCCAGGTCACAATCGACGATCACCGCATCGATCTTCGACCGGGATAGCTTCGCGCGAGCGCGCTCCGGATGGGCTTCGATGTCCACCCCAATGTGAAGCCCGCCAAGAATGCATTCCAGTACGCTGATCTCCTGCCAGTCGCGTGAAACAAGCATAGAAGAGAGTGTCATTCCTCCACTCTAGCTGTGGTTGTAAGGTTCGCCCTAGATAACCAAGGTAATTGAGAGCCAGAAACCAGAAACTAGAAACAGGAAACTCCTTCAAGCAGGGCTATGCTCTCGCCGCTCTTTCCTGATTTCGGTACCAGTCGATGGTGCGCCGCAACCCTTCCTCGAAATCGACCTTGGGGATGTAGCCAAGATGCTTTTTCGCTCGGGACAAGTCGGCCAGCGAGTGTTTTACGTCCCCGGCCCGCTCCGGCCCGTAACTCACGTTTCCGGGGTAGCCAGTAAGTTTCTTGAGAATCTGAAAGGTCTCATTGAGATCGACTCGCCGTCCAGTGGCAACGTTGAACACGCGTCCCGCTACTTCATTCGCGGCTGCTTTGCAGGCCAGCAAGTTGGCTTCGACAGCATTGTCCACATAGGTAAAGTCTCGGCTCTGCTTGCCGTCTCCAAGGATGGTGGGTTGTTCCCCCTTGAGCATCTGAGTTATGAATTTAGCTAGAACACCCGAATACGGCGAAGTCGGATCCTGACGCGGTCCAAAAATATTGAAATAGCGCAAGCAGACAGTCTCCAGTCCATAACAGCGATAAAAGGAAATCATGTAGTGCTCACTGGCCAACTTCGCCACCGCATAGGGAGAGATTGGATTCGGAGTCATGTCCTCTTGCTTGGGCAATGTCGGCGTATCGCCGTAGGCGGACGAAGAAGCCGCATAAACTACGCGTTTAACTTTGGCGTCGCGTGCCGCCATCAAAAGATTGACGGTACCATCCAGATTGGCGCGATTGCTGCCCAGCGGGTCCAGCACCGATTTCGGAACCGAAGGGATCGCGGCTTCGTGCAGGACATAATCCACGCCCCGGCAAGCGTTGTATAACGCTTGAAGATCGAGCAAGTCCCCTTCCTGGAAATCGATGCGATGCACGATTTCAGTCAGATTCTCGCGCTTGCCAGTAGAAAGGTTATCAATTCCACGCACCTGGTCGCCTTGCGCCAGTACGGCACGCGCCAGCGCCGATCCGATGAAGCCAGCAACTCCTGTAATCAGATATGTGGCCATAAGTATTTCATCATAGCGGATGCTTGACGGCCAAGCGGCTTCGGGGACACACAAAAGTAACTGAGGATGGCTGCTGCCAGAAGGAGAAGTCCCAGCTAAATAATCACAACCACGAGAATGCTGGAGCAGGATTGTCCCGGAACAAAATCCGTACGGACCATTTGGTTCATCGGAAAGCGGCTGCCCTGATCGCCGCAGAAACCCACCGTCGAACGGGTACCTTCTTGCAGAAAAGTTACAAACGTGACCTCCACCGTCGTCCCGTTCGCGCCAATAACGGTACTGAGCTGCACGATACTGACCACGCCGCTAGTTGTGGAGAAATTTGGCTGAGAAGATGCACTTAAACCGGCGCAGAGCGTAATGAGACAAACTACAAATAGCACGAACAGGAGGGGTTTCATGCGTCAACTACTCTGAAATAGCTGCAAACAGTGTACACCCGCTTGCGGAACTCGCCCCGTGGCCGGTCTCTATGCTCGGCTGCCGGGATTACGATTCTGGCTCTTGTTGACCAGGAGGCTGAACTCTTCTCGCGTGAGCGCCTGGTTGTTCTGGAAAAATCTGGCGAGGGCGTTCAGGGCCGCTCCTGCGTCGATATCCGGTTGTGAGCTCAACTGCCCGAATGCAAAGCTCATTCATACACACGTCGTCTACTCGATCCTATAAAAGATGGCTTCCCAGCGATTGTCTGGCAAACGACGGTGGGCTTACGAAAGGTCGGCAAGGTTCGTTTTCGGAAGCGAGTTCACAATCGGGCAGCGTAGTTTTCCGTTTCCACTTTTATATGTTTCCAGAGTTCCTCTCTTCCAGCTCCCGTCCTGGCCGAGTAGGGGACAATATGCGCTCCAGGATGTTCCTGCGTCATGGTGCGCACCGCATTGCCTAGTTGATTTCCCGACAGCCGATCACTTTTCGTGGCGACTA
>WNGJ01005979.1_pt1 | contig 14760 bp, 14 predicted proteins | sample 5400611 | NCBI WGS metagenome assembly WNGJ01 (sample SAMN13153375, study PRJNA577476) | soil metagenome | isolation source: 40 cm soil or saprolite under Garry oak tree replicate 1 | place: USA:California | collected 2016-06-15
TTAACTACGTACGTGTCCTACTTGCTGAATTACAACGTATCGCCAGCCACCTGGTCTGGTTGGGGACTCATGCACTCGATCTAGGGGCCATGACTGTTTTCCTCTATTGTTTTCGCGAGCGCGAAATGATCCTGGATGTCTTTGAAGAGGTATCCGGTGTTCGCATGATGACCAGCTACATCTGTCCTGGTGGTTTGCAGGCCGACCTGACACCAGCTTTTGACGGCAAGGTACGTGCGTTTACCAGTATCTTCCTTGATCGCTTGCAAGAATATCACGACCTTTTAACAAATAACCAGATCTGGATGGAACGTACAAAAGGTGTAGGTATCTTGAGCGCAAATGATGCTATCGCTTATGGCGCGAGTGGTCCCGTTCTACGCGGGAGCAACATTGTATGGGATATTCGTAAAGCATTCCCTTACAGCGGCTATGAGAAGTTTGATTTCGATATTCCAGTGGGCACGAACGGTGATGTCTATGATCGTTACCTGGTACGAATGCTAGAGATGGAACAGAGCCTGAAGATAGTAAACCAGGCACTTGAAGGCATGCCGACCGGAGCATATCGAGTGCGCGATCTCAAGGTTGCGCCACCGCCAAAGTGGCAGATAACTGGTAGCATGGAAGCGTTAATTCACCACTTCAAGCTCTACACTGAAGGCTATCGTCCACCCAAAGGCGAGGTATTTGTACGTACGGAGGCGCCCAAAGGTGAGCTTGGCTTCTACATTGTGAGTGATGGTACAGCCAAACCATATCGTATGCACGTACGTGCTCCATCATTTGCAAATCTTGAAGCACTGCCGCTCATGATTGAGGGTGGCTTCCTTGCTGATGCAGTAGCGGCGATTGGTAGCATTGATATCGTGCTTGGAGAGGTTGACAGATGATTTCAGAACAGGCGAAACAGCGCATGCGCGACCTGGCCGCACGCTATCCGGTTGCCCGTTCAGCCGTAATGCCCGCACTTTATATTGCCCAACAAGAAGAAGGATATATCACCCGGGAAGCCTTACAAGCAGTGGCCGAGACGATTGGGTTGACTGTTGACGATGTTGAAAGTGTAGCCACCTTTTATACTATGTATTATCAACAGCCCCCTGGAAAAAAGGTTATTAAGATCTGCACCAGTATCTCCTGTTATCTCCGCGGCTGTGATACGCTGGTAAGTCATCTTGAGCAACGTCTGGGTCTTAAACGTGGCGAAACGAGCGCTAATGGCAATTACACATTAATGACCGCTGAATGCCTCGCCTCGTGCGGCACTGCACCGGTACTCCAGGTAAACGATGAATTTGTTGAGAATGTTACGCTCGAGATGGCTGATGCGCTGGTGGATGAATGGAATAAGGATTTAGGAGCAATGCATAATCCGTCGGAAATTTCCAGTCAAGATGGGCGGATCGCAAGAGAAAAGAAATTCGATTCAAAGACAGAGATACCTCTGTAAGGAACTCTAATATATGCCAGAACTTATAATCACAAAAGATATAGATGCTCCAGGTTTGGATACTCTAGATGGCTACCGTCAATACGGGGGCTATGAAGCACTTGCCAGGTCTCTCAAAGAATACCAACCCGATGAACTGGTTGAATTGATCAAGAAATCGGGTCTACGTGGGCGTGGTGGAGCAGGTTTCCCAACCGGCATGAAGTGGAGCTTTCTTGCCAAAAACGACAAGACACGCTACCTTTGCTGTAATGCTGATGAAAGCGAACCTGGTACTTTCAAAGACCGCATGATTATGGAGAAGAACCCACATCTACTGGTTGAGGGAGTAATAATTACTAGTTATGCCTGCCGCGTTTCGACAGCTTTTATTTATGTACGCGGTGAACTGGCCCTGGCAGGTCGACAGATTGAACGGGCGATTGAAGAAGCATATGCCGCTGGCTATATTGGCAAGAATATCCTCGGTAGCGACTTTTCTCTCGACGTGATCTTGCATCGCGGGGCAGGTGCTTATATTTGCGGAGAAGAGAGCGCATTGATGGAGTCACTAGAGGGTAGACGTGGTTATCCGCGTTTGAAGCCGCCATTTCCGGCTGTGATCGGTCTATATGGTGGACCGACAGTCACTGTTGGGTACGCCAATTCGTACATTGATCTATGATGAGCAATATGGAGGGGGTATCCTGGATGACAAGCAGCTCAAAGCTATTATTCCAGGAGGATCTTCCACATTCATACTCGGAGCAGACAAAGTAGACACACCCCTGGATTTTGAATCCATAGCGGCGGCAGGTTCAATGCTTGGTTCCGGTGGAGTGGTTGTCATGCACGAAGATACTTGCATTGTAGATGCAGTGGTACGTATGACTGAATTCTATCGCGATGAGTCATGCGGTAAATGTACACCCTGCCGTGAGGGAACATACTGGCTAACAGAGATTCTGCAACGCATAGAGCACGGTGATGGCAAAGAAAGCGATATTGATCTTCTGATTGATATCTGTGATAACATCAGCGGCAAATCTTTCTGTCCGCTTGGAGACGCTGCTACGAGTCCTATTACAAGCAGTATCAAACTGTTCCCCGAAGAATATAGATACCACATCCGTGAGGGAAGATGCATGGTGGGTGCAGGCGCTGCACTTGTTGCATCTCATTAAATAATACAGAGTCAAAGCGGTAATTAAAGATATGCCAGAGGATAAAATAGACGAGCTTATACACCTGACCATTGACGATATACCTGTCGCAGTCTCTCCCGGGACTTTGGTCTGGGCAGCGGCAAGTCAGGCCGGAATCGAAATTCCGATTTATTGCTATCATCCTAAGATGCCTCCCTTAGGCGCCTGTCGCATGTGCTTCGTCGAAATTGAAAATTTGCCCAAGCCTCCGCAGACAGCTTGCACTACGCCGGTCAGCGAAGGCATGGTTGTCCACACCAAAACTGAAAAAGTGATCAAAGCGCGTAAGGGTACTCTGGAATTTTTGTTGATTAATCACCCACTTGATTGCCCCATTTGCGACAAGGCTGGGGAATGCGATTTACAAGATTTCACACTCCGACATGGACCCGGTGGCACACGTTATGATCTGTATAAGCGCCATTTCCCGAAACCAGTACCCGTTAGCGACAATATTATGCTCGACCGCGAACGATGTATTTTATGCCAGCGCTGCACGCGTTTCAGTTCTGAAATCTCCATGGATAACGGTCTTGTGATGATCTCACGAGGCTACAAAATGGAAGTTGGCACTGCACCTGATCACGCCTTTGACTCGATCTTCTCAGGCAATACCGTGGAGATGTGCCCGGTAGGTGCGCTCACAGCTACTGCTTATCGTTTCAAGGCACGACCCTGGGATTTAAAACGTATTCCGAGTGTATGCAATAACTGCAGCGTTGGCTGCAACGCCCGTGTAGATGTGCGTGTCGATAAAATCATGCGCCTTATGTCTCGTACTAACGATGCGATTGACGATGGCTGGCTATGTGATCGCGGACGTTGGGGCTTTGAGTTTGTTAATAGCCCGCAACGCCTTCGTACACCTCTCATTCGCCACAATGGTACATTAGAACCAGCAACGTGGGATCAGGCATTCTATTTGATAGCTTCACGCGTCAGAAATATTGCAGACAAGCATGGAGCGAACGCCATTGGTGGTATTGGATCGACTCGTACAACAAACGAGGAGGCATACCTCTTCCAGAAATTACTTCGTGAGGTCATTGGTACACCAAATATCGATCATCATCATGGGTACTTCCCTGGCCCGCGTGATCAACTGACTGGCAAGCCCTGGATGATGACCAACAGCATCGCAGACATAGAGAAAGCCTCGCATATCGTGTTAATCGCTGCCGATCCATACGAGCGCCAGCCCATTCTCAACCTGCGCATCAAGAAGGCAATGAATTCAGGAGCGAAAATTTACATCATCAATGAAGGTGAGACCGAACTTGATCGCTTTGCAGTAAGTAAAATAACTGTTCCTCAAAATGGCGCTGGTATGGCCGCGAAGATGCTTTTGAAACAAGTGCTGAATGGCGAGATAGCAAATCTGCACAAGTACGAAGATCTACGAACGAAGATACAAAGTGAGAACGAGAATATTCTCTCAGCCGGAGAAACTTTTGGAGTTGAGACAACGACGCAATTAGAGCATCTTGCAGAAGCATTAGCCGGGTCTAAAGGAGCAATTATCCTCTACGATGAGATGGCTACACTAGCTCCAGGCTGTGAAGACCTGGCTGCTGATGTGCAGGCCCTGGCAGTTATAACCGATAACATAACACGCCCAGGATCCGGCGTTGGTCCACTCGTTGAGGATGCCAACTCACTTGGCGCTCGTGATATGGGTCTTTTGCCCGATGCTCTGCCGGGTTATCAGTCTGTTCCTGAGAATGGACTTCCTTACATCGAGATGCTGAGCAGCCCCGATATCAGAGCATTATATATCATGGGTGCAAATCCCTTACGCCATGTCGAGCAACTTCCATCTAACCTGGAATTTTTAGTAGTGCAAGATATTCTCCTCACTGAGACAGCACAGCAAGCTGATGTGGTACTACCGGCTGTAACTTTCTCAGAAAAAGATGGAAGTATGACGAATATCGACCATCATGTGCAGGCTATTCGACATGCACTACGCCCATTGCCCGGAGCAAAAGCCGATTGGGAAATTCTTACTGAGATTGCGAAATACCTTGGCCAGAAATGGATCTACAGTAGCGCCCAGGACGTACTACTAGAAATTGCTGCCAACAACCCATTTTATACCGGGTTGACATGGGAAAGCCTCGGGAAGCAGGGAGTTCGAACCCAGGAGCAGGAGGGGCAGATATTGCCGAGTGATGCCAACACACCAGGGCAGAAGGGGGTGGCGCATGCTTGATTTTCTCAATAACGAGATTGTTGCTGATGTGATCAAAAGCGGAATTCTGATTCTCGCATTGTTAACAGCCTTCGCATATATGACGCTCATCGAGCGTCGTGTCGTGGCAAAACTCCAGGGCCGCCTTGGGCCAAACCGCGCGGGACCATTCGGCCTCTTTCAGCCAATAGCCGATGCGGTTAAGATGGCATTTAAAGAGCAAATCGTGCCAACACAAGCCAAAAAAGTGATTTACGTGATGGCTCCCGTGATTTCCGTGGTAGTTGCACTATGCGCCTTCGCTGTAATACCTATTGGCAATGGCTGGCTTGATGGCAAGCAAAGTGTCTGGGACCCATACATTGGGGATATCAATGTCGGCCTGCTATGGATTCTCGCAATTTCATCGCTTTCAGTCTATGGCATTGTGCTGGGTGGCTGGGCATCCGGTAATCGTTATTCATTACTAGGGTCGTTACGTAGCGCGGCCCAGATGGTCTCCTACGAAACCAGTCTAGGACTGGCCCTCAGTGGCACCTTAATGTGGGCTGGTACACTGAGCATGGTTGGTATTGTGCATGCACAACTTAATCAAGGTATCTGGTTCGTCTTTGCACAGCCACTTGGCTTCGTGATTTACTTTATCGCTGCTATAGCAGAGGTAAATCGAGCCCCTTTTGACCTTCCGGAAGCCGAGCAAGAATTAACTGCTGGATATTTGACTGAGTACAGTGGTCTGCGCTGGAGCGTGTACCAGATGGCCGAGTACATTAACATGATTACAGTGAGCGCCGTCGCTTCGACACTCTTTTTCGGCGGCTGGGGCTTTTTCGGCTTCGGCCTGGAACGCATTCCCGGGCTATCGATCCTGATCTTTTTAATCAAAGTTGCATTTTTCCTCTTCCTATTTATCTGGATACGTGCCACTCTGCCGCGCATCCGTTATGATCGTCTGATGCGTTTAGGTTGGACATTGCTCCTGCCTTTAGCTGTACTGAATGCAGTAATCACAGCAACAGTTGTAGCGTTTGATTGGCCCTGGTGGGTAAATGGCCTGGCAGGCCTGGCTGTTATCGTGGCCATTCTGCTCTATGAGCGCCGCAGGAACATACTGGCGCAAACTGTTATACCTGAAGAGAAGATGGCGTTACCATCGTCGGTAAGGTTGGCGAAGTTTGAGAAAGTGGCAGTCGAGCAATCTATTGTACAACAGGAAATAAAGGTGTCGTGAATCTATTTCCGAAATTGTTTGATAATATGACAAACATAATCAACTCTGATATGATTTGGTAAGAGCCTGTAATGCCTGTGAACTTTATAAGGAGAGAGAGAATGTCAACGAATGCTTATGAAGAGGTGCTAAATTATGCGCGCCAACTTCCAACTGATGAGCTGCTTCTACTATTGCAGGAGCTGGCAGCTCTTGTTCGTCAACAGATCACTATCACAGAGCAACCTCTCCATAGTTTCTTAGAATTAGAAGGTTTAGGCCAAGAAATTTGGAAAGATATTGATGCACAAGAATATATTAACCAGGTGCGAGATTCATGGGAGTAGGCTTGGAGCTCGCTCCGCTTCTAATGCCTCTGGTGGACGCAAAGGGCAGATGAAACGTACCTGTATTGAACCACATCGAGTGACAAGTGTCATTGACTTCTGGTATGATTTATTTGATTACAGTTTGTAAGACATATCGCAAGGAGAGTCACTATGTCAACCTATGTCTATAATGAGGTGCTAAATGATGTAATCAATCAGGTTGAGCATCTCTCACCTGATGAGCAAATTCAGATACTAGAAGATTTGGGCGTAATTATCCGTCGGCGAATTGCGCAACAGTCCAAGCATAATGTGATGGAATTTCGAGGATTGGCTAAAGAATATTGGAAGGGTGTCGACGTAGAGAAGTTTATAAATGAGGAACGAAACTCATGGGATGGGTAGATTCACTTCTCAGGAAATTGCCGAAGAAGCAGCAAGGCTACGAGCATTCCATAACATCCGCACACCAGACTCCATTCAGATGGCTACTGCTATATTTGGGGTGCTTCATTCTTTCTTACGAATGATACTCATTTACCATCTTTGCCAAATCTAAAAACATTGGTGCTAGAGGACCTGAAAAAGGGATCTGAGGGTTAAACTATGTCATTCGATATTATCAAAGGTATGGCAACAACCCTAAAAAATATAGGTAAAAAGCCAACCACTGTCTCCTATCCGGAAGAGGAACGTGAGTTGCCTGCGCGTTTTCGCGGGCTGCATGTGCTACACCGTTATGAAAATGGTCTGGAGCGCTGTGTTGGATGCTACCTCTGCGCTGGAGCCTGCCCTGCTGATGCGATCTATATTGAGGCCGAAGAAAATACTGAGGAGAATCGAGTCTCACCGGGAGAACGTTACGCTAAAGTTTTTGATGTGAACTTGCTACGTTGCATCTTCTGCGGCTATTGCCAGGCAGCTTGCCCCACAGGAGCCATCACATTGGAACACCAATATAAGCTGGCATCATTTTATCCAGAAGATATGGTGTTCCACAAAGAACATTTGCTTGAGCCTGAGGGACAAGCAACAATTGGCTCGAATGCGGTGTGGGTTGAACCTGCTCCTCACGAAGCAGCGCAACCTGTACCTCAGTCACGACATATGTTTGATGGATCGCAAGCAAGCGCCGCTGCTGTTGGCCTGGGTGATCTTCCTACTGAGCAACCAGTATTGTTGATAGATGAGGAGCAAGACGAGGACAGGAGGAAGTTACAGCATCAAAAGGACGGGGAGGATGTATGATTGACCCACAAATACTCTCATTCTTTGTGCTTGCAGTTGCCAGCATAGTATCTGCGCTAGGGGTAATAATTTTTAGGAATGCCGTGCACAGCGCATTGAGTTTGATACTTACTTTGCTGTTTTTGGCACTCTTTTACCTACAATTGGGTGCGATGTTTATCGCTGTTGTGCAAATCCTTATTTACGCAGGCGCGATTATGGTCTTATTCCTATTTGTGGTTACAATGCTGGCTTCAGAAGCACGCGAAACGGAATTGCCAGATCGTATACCCTGGCAGCGTGGCATCGCAGCTACGCTTGGCCTAATACTGGTAGGAGCATTGAGTTACCTTCTCTTCACTGGGACGCCAGATGTTGATGCTGCCAGGACTACCGGAGCAAATGGCCTCTCACATGTCGTCATGCTGCAGGGTGATACCCAGGCATTTGGCCTCGCGCTTTTCCACGGCTTCGCATTCCCTTTCGAAGTTACCAGCTTGCTGATTGTAGTCGCCATTTTGGGGGCAATGGTGTTAGGTCGAAAAGGGTAATTGGAGGAATCATATGTCACTAAACCTGACCTGGTATTTGATAGTAAGCGCCATCATTTTCACAGTAGGTGTGATGGGAGTGCTTATCAGACGTAATCCATTGATTATTTTCATGTCCATAGAACTGATGTTAAACGCTGTTAATCTTTCGTTTATAGCTTTCTCTCACTATCTGAACTCGGTGGATGGTCAAATGTTTGTCTTCCTTGTACTGACCGTGGCCGCAGCTGAAGTAGTTGTTGGCCTGGCTATCATCGTCTCTATCTTCCGCACTCGTCGCGACATCGATGTCGATGATATGAATGTACTTCGAGGCTAGTTGATTATGACAAATTTGACTGTGTGGGTGCTACTGATGCCCTTGTTGGGGTTCATTATCCTCGGCTTGATCGGTCGAGCTTTGTCACGTAGAGGAATATTAGCGGTGGCACTGGGAGCCTCCGGTTTAGCGTTTTTATTTACAGCTATCAGCTTTCTCTCTATGCTCGGCACAACACCAGCATCAGCACGCTTTAGTGATCAGGTGTTTTACACATGGATAAATTCTGGTGCAACAGTAGGCATTGCTCCACTCACCATTAGTTTTGGATTGCTGTTTGATCCTCTGTCAGCAATCATGTTGATGGTGGTTACGGGTGTCGGCTTCCTTATTCATATCTATTCGGCGGGATATATGGAGGATGATCCAGGTTTCTGGCGATTCTTCTGTTACATGAACTTTTTTATTTTTGCGATGGTATTGCTTGTCAGCGCAGACAACTTTCTCTTTTTGCTCATAGGTTGGGGGCTGGTTGGCCTGGCATCGTTCCTTCTGATTGGTTTCTGGTATCAACGACGCACTGCAGTTGCTGCTGCACAAAAGGCCCTGGTTATCAATGTCATCGGCGACTTTGGCCTGATGATTGCCATCTTCCTCATCTTCAAACACTATGGGGCGCTCAACTACTTTACGAATGGCAATGGTAATATAGGAGTCTTCAACCAGGTAACAGAGGGGGGCATCCCAACGATATCTACAACGATTATCTGCCTGTTGCTCTTTCTCGCCTGTACCGCAAAATCGGCGCAGTTGCCATTGTATATGTGGCTTCCAGATGCAATGGAAGGCCCAACACCAGTTAGCGCACTCATCCATGCTGCAACGATGGTTACGGCTGGTGTGTATCTTGTTGCTCGCGCCAATCCACTTTTTCAGGTATCACCGAATGCATTGATTGTGGTCGCAGTCATCGGCGGTATTACCGCGCTTTTCGCTGCTTCGATAGCTGTGTTCCAGTTGGATATTAAACGTGTGCTAGCTTACTCAACTATCAGTCAGCTTGGTTATATGTTTATGGGTGAGGGTGCTCATAATTATACTGGTGGTATTTTTCTCCTCACTGAGCATGCTTTCTTCAAAGCACTGCTTTTCCTGGCCGCAGGTGCGGTAATTCACTCTCTTGGTGGAGAGCAGGATATGCGCGAAATGGGGGGATTGCGTTACCGCCTTAAGATAACGTTCTGGACATTCTTGATTGGTGCACTGGCGATTAGTGGAATACCGCCCCTTGCTGGCTTCTGGAGTAAAGACGATATTCTCAGTTCGCTATTGGCCAATGCCACCTCAGGAGGAGGTTCAGCTTTCTATCTGCTCTGGGGCATAGGCATTCTTACAGCAGGATTGACTGCTTTCTACATGTTCCGACTTTTCTTTGGCATCTTTGAGGGTGGTTATCGAGGAACAGGACCTACGGAACATGCTGATGAGGATGAAGAGGAAGAACTACGGCATAGTCACCAGCCCAGAAGTGACTACGAGATCTATGAATCTCCGGCCATTATGACGATTCCGATGATTATTCTGGCCGTGCTTTCTATATTTGGAGGATTCATCGGTTCATTCGCACTGTTTGGCAACTCTTCCTGGCATCCTCTGGTGTCGTTTCTGAATCCCGTTTTCACAAATCCGATCTGGACAAACGTGCCGGTACAGGTTCCTGTAGATACATTACCGGTTGAGTGGTTATCAACAGGCTTGAGTGTCGGGCTTGCACTAATAGGCATCCTCGGCGCCTGGACTTTATATAGAAATGGCTTTTTCTATAAAGAAAACAAAAATCCACTTTATCAGTTGGTATTGCATAAGTACTATGTTGATGAGTTCTTCATCCTGGTACTTATACGGCCCGTCCTCTGGATAGGTCGAATGGGAACCCGCCTGCTAGAGCGTGATGTACTCGATGGCGGCAGTCGTTCCGTCGGGAGGGTTTTTGTTGGTGCGAGCGGACTACTGCGCCGACTACAAACAGGATATATGCGCAATTATGCCCTTGCGATTCTGATTGGAGCCTTATTGATTATCGTTTACTATGCGGTGAGGGGGTAGAGGTATGTTTCCATTGTTATCGCTCGTCACTTTCCTACCGTTGCTAGGTGGAATAGTTGTTTTGTTCTTTCCCAAAGAAAGACTGAATCTTATACGCTGGACAGCGCTCGGTGTTGCTTGGGCTGATCTTTTAATCGTTCTGGGTCTGATGCTAGCTTATTCACAGGCTAACCTGGCTTCAGGGTCTACAATCGTAGGTTCAAGTCCAACCAGTACCTTCTTTGCCAATGTAAATGAGCAAGCAACTTGGATTTCAACTGCTGGATTCACTCTCAACTACGGCCTGGGTATCGATGGCATCAGCCTGTTACTTGTTGCACTTACAGCTTTGCTAACAGTTGTATGTATTGGGTCTTCATTTAGAATAGACCTGAAGGTCAAGAATTATATGGCCTTTATGTTGCTGTTGGAGTGTGGTATCATCGGCGTTTTTCTTGCCACCAACCTCTTCCTCTTTTATATTTTCTGGGAACTGATGCTGATACCAGCATATTTCCTGGTTGGAAGTTGGGGAGGCGAACGACGAATCCTTGAAAGCCACTCTGCCAACGACGCTGCTCGTCTAGCCTACGGCTCAGGCAGAGCGCAAGGTAGTGTGTACGCAGCAATCAAGTTTGTGCTCTATACTTCTGTAGGCAGTCTGTTGATGCTCGCCGGCATCATTGCCCTTGGCTACTATCATCAGAAGTTAGTTGGAGGCCGCTATACACTGGACCTGGCAACCTTATTAAACGGTAAACTTGATTCAACTACTCAACTCTGGTTATTTCTAGCGTTTGCTGCTGCTTTCGCTGTAAAGGTGCCTTTTGTGCCATTCCATAGCTGGTTGCCAGATGCTTATAGTGAAGCACCAGCTCCAGTGACAGCTATGCTGGCAGGAGCAATGGCGAAGACAGGAGCTTTTGGTTTCCTACGTTACTGTATACCGCTCTTTCCAACTGCAGCACATACGCTTGCTCCACTTTTCGAGGTCTTAGCGGTAATTAGCATCCTTTACTGTGCGCTGCTGGCATTGGTGCAAACCGACATGAAACGCTTGCTCGCTTACGCCAGTATCAGTCATTTAGGTATTGTCATGCTAGGCATGTTTTCTTTCAATATACAAGGCGTCGAGGGGTCTGTCCTGCAAATGGTGAACCATGGCATCACAATTGCTGCTCTATTCCTGATTGTAGGCTTTATCGAGGCACGAACAGGAACACGTCGCTTGAGCGATTATGGGGGACTTGCTACCCGAATTCCTGTGATGGCGACCGTTTTACTGATTGCTTCTCTTTCAGCCTTAGGCCTACCCGGACTCAACAGTTTCGCGGGCGAGTTCCTGGCACTGATCGGCGTCTTCCGCCATAGCACAATCTTTGGCATACTGGGCACGGCGGTGATCGTACCCGCCGCATGGTATATGATGCGTTTCTTCCAGGGTATGATGGAGGGGCCACGTCAGATGGAGGGTGCAGTAGCTACTCTTCTGCGCAAAGGCACGCTGACTGATATTCAATTTGGCGAGTTTATAACGCTCTCGCCACTGCTACTCTTAATTTTTTACATCGGGCTGCATCCAAATTCGATCACCTTTTTGATGGAGCCATCAGTAGTGAATACGCTACAAAATTTTACAAGTGCCTTGGTAAAGTAATAGTCTTATCGTAATATGGGCAACCTGTGAGGTTATCCTGGGACTGGGGCTGATGGTCGCCCTGGGGGGTTCTATGTCGTTCACATATACAGCATCCGCGGCCGATTGGGGACGTATCGCACCTGAATTAGTGCTGGCAGTTGTTGCGCTGCTGGTTCTAATGGTCGATTTACTGCTGCCACAACCTGGCAAAAATCAAAAAGGCAGTACAAACTTCTTAGTATTGCCCTTATTGAGCCTCCTTGGGTTGGTAGGAGCTATTGTTGCAACAATCCTGCTCTTTATTTTCGGAGATCACCTGACCGCCTTTCATTCGATGATCGGCTCTGATCAAGGCTCTCTTTATGCATATATCATAATCTTGAGCGCGAGTGCTCTCGGAATATCGCTTTCTCCATTTTATCTGAAACGCTTGCATATTATACACCAGGGAGAATATTATGCTCTGATGCTACTGGCAACTATTGGCATGATGATCCTGGCAGCAGCCACCAGCTTTCTGACAGTCTTCCTGGGTCTGGAAATGCTCTCACTGGCGCTCTATATCCTAAGCGGCTTTGTCCTACGGCGCAGCAGTTCCCAGGAATCCGGTATGAAATATTTCTTGCTCAGTTCCTTCGCTTCTGCGTTTTTACTCTATGGTATTGCCATGATCTATGGCGCAACGGGGAACACATCATTTGGAGGTATAAGTATTTTCTTATCGCGACGTTATGCGATACAAGGGATTCCACATCCCTTGCCTTCACACACTCTGGTGCTTATTGGCATGGGCTTACTGATAGTCGGATTCGCCTTCAAAGTATCGGCTATACCCTTCCAGGCCTGGACACCTGATGTCTACGATGGCGCGCCCGCGCCTGTCACGGCGTTTATGTCTGTTGGCACCAAGGCCGCCGCACTGATCGCATTCGCGCGCGTCTTTGATGTTATGCTGCCAGTAGTCAGACCAGATTGGGAACCTATTGTGTTGGCTATCACTATTCTGACAATTGTTGGTGGTAACATAATGGCGCTTGTACAGAGCAATGTTAAGCGTATGCTAGCCTACTCCAGTATTGCAAACGCTGGTTATCTCCTGATAGGGGTTGTGGCCGGGGGTGCTATCGGTCTATCAGCCATACTCTTTTACTTGTTATGTTACACATTCATGAATGTGGGAGCCTTTGGTGTTGTCTCTGTCCTGGAACGTGCGGATAATACTGGCAGCAATTTGAGCCAGATACGTGGCTTATGGTATCGTCAACCTGTACTGGCCGGTCTGCTGGCTTTTTTCATGCTTGCATTGGCAGGTTTCCCTCCTATGGCCGGTTTTGCTGCTAAATATTATATATTTTATGCCGCGTTGCAGAGCGGTCATCCCGAATTGATGATTATTGGTGTGCTCGCAAGTGTCCTTGGCATGTATTACTACCTGCGTGTCATCGCAGCCACGTTCATGGAGAAAGAAACTGTTTCAACGACGGCTCCAGCAATACCCACACCCGTTGCTGGCAAGCGCATCTCTACGAAATTGAGTGAGACTGGTTCGAGAACAGCTACAGCCGTAGTAGTCAAGGCGTCACCAAAGACAACCGTTACTGTTGAGACGAATGTCGAGCAGAGTCTTGCAACGGCAGGCTGGACGACATGGATAGCGTTGGGAATAGCTGCTCTGGGAACTCTGGCGATGGGTACATTTTTGCCGTTCTGGCTGGTTGACCTGGCATTACAGGCGGCAAGAATGATGCTAATCCTGGGAAGATAATGTCCTATTTACTACTGTTTTGTTTAGTATATGACGTTTCATGGCGAATGGCATCGTTGCCAGCTAACACAAAAAAGGTACCTCCATGGCAATGCCTTAGAGGTACCCGATACTAAAACCAGGCGTTTACTACATCATGCCGCCCATACCACCCATACCGCCCATGCCACCGGGCATAGCGCCAGCACCCTCTTCCTCGGGTGTATCGGTGATGAGTGTATCGGTGGTAAGGAACATGCCAGCGATACTGGCTGCATTTTGCAAAGCAGAGCGTGTCACCTTCACAGGATCAATGATACCAGCTTTGAACATATCTACAAACTCGCCACTGAGCACATCGAAGCCGTGTCCACGGGCTCTTGTGCGTACATCATTGACTGTGACAGCGCCATCGCGACCGGCATTCTCAGCAATCTGGCGCAGAGGTTCCTCAAGCGCACGACGCAGGATGTTTACGCCTGTCTGCTCGTCACCAGGAGCAACCTTTACCGTATCCAGCGCGGGAATCGCGTGGACCAGCACAGAACCGCCACCCGCTACAATACCCTCTTCAATTGCCGCGCGTGTAGCAGAGAGAGCATCCTCAACACGATGCTTCTTCTCTTTTAGCTCTACTTCTGTAGCAGCGCCAACTTTAATTACCCCAACGCCACCCGCAAGTTTGGCCAGGCGCTCTTGCAGCTTCTCGCGATCATAGTCACTAGTGGTCTCTTCGATCAAGGCGCGAATTTGCCGTACACGAGCCTGAATATCCTCATGTTTACCGGCACCCTCTACGATTGTGGTGGTATCTTTATTTGCTGTCACTGTGCGAGCGTGGCCTAGGTCGAGAAGTGTGGCGTTCTCCAACTTGAGGCCGGTTTTCTC
>WNGJ01022179.1_pt1 | contig 14758 bp, 19 predicted proteins | sample 5400611 | NCBI WGS metagenome assembly WNGJ01 (sample SAMN13153375, study PRJNA577476) | soil metagenome | isolation source: 40 cm soil or saprolite under Garry oak tree replicate 1 | place: USA:California | collected 2016-06-15
CCGCCGCCCCTGGAAGGTGGCCTGTCGGCTCAACCAGTTCAGATACTCATCCGGGCAATCGCCTAACCACCGACCTGCATACTTGCCAAACCGCAGCTTGACCTCTTTGTAAAGGATGCGGTCATGCTGCACATACAGAGGTTTGCGCACAGCAGTAGGAAGGCCGGGAGCGAATGTGTGCGGCCAGAGATAGAGGCCATCGGCACCAGTCTCTTCGACCAGGCCGATCACCTCAAAGGTTCGGTAGCGGAAACGCACATACTCATCTTTGGAGATACGCATCAGAGCAGCCCTTTGTCGTTGCATGCATTGGTGTTTCCTATTCGTCCTCGACGACCCGGTAGCCGAGCGCCTCGATCCGCCGCGTGGCCTCCGCAACGTCAGGCGTTCGCACCGTGACGTACCACCACCGGTTGGTGTCCGCTGTCTCCTCGCCGGCCTGTTCGATCCCAGCGATGAGATCGGCGAGGGCCGCGTAGATCCGAGGCGGTGCGGAAATAGGTAGCGCCTGACCATTGCCCTCTAGCTCCAGGTCAACGAGTGGCTGAAAGTCGTGTAAAGCCGGATTGCACATCTGCAGAACGGCGAGGAACTGCGCTTGTGTCACCCAACTGGTGCGCAGAAGATTGACACGAATGATCGCCTCTTGCACCCAGGCCGGGATCGCGTAGGGGTACGTCATCGATTGTGGTTCGACCCAGGGCTCGTCGTTGTCCCAGATCTTGCGATGCGCGCGCTGGTTATCGATGTCCCACAGTTCATACCCTGCACGGGGTGGATCGACCTCATTGAGGTAGCAGCGGAAAGGGTGCGCGTAGGTATTCATCGCCCCGCCGAACTGGCTGTGCCAGGTAGTCGCGCCGAGCGCTTCGGTGATTCCCTCCTGCTCGATCTGCTCTCTGAGTGGGGTCTGGCTAAGTAGAAAGGGCGCGAGCCTCGTCTTGCTTGCCCAGTCCCACACCCTTTGCCATTCGAGCAGTTCGAGCAGATCATAAATTTCGTTCATCGGTTCTTCCTCCGTAGGCCTATTCGTCTTCTGCATGTTCAGCATCAATAATCCTTGTGGCGCTGTGACCGCTCTGAATCCACGCAGGCGTGTCATCTGCTCCCAAACTGAGGTGGGTAGCGCGATAGAGCGCGTAGCGCCGTTGGTAGAGGAACTCAAGCAGATCATACTGGGCACGAGGGGACAGTTTGACGCTGCCGTATTCGTCCTGATTGAGCTGCAAGACGCCCATCTGTGAGGCTCCCTCAATTCCACCCTCTAATTCGAGGTAGGTATCTTCCAGCCTGGTCTCTTCGATCATCGTGCTACTCCTTTGGGACAAGAACGTGGCCAGCTCTATAGGACAGATCTACCCGCTTGACCGTTAGACCGGGATTGGCGGCTTCGAGCCTGATGACGGCTGCGTCGTAATCGCCCTGGCTTTGCTGGTTACCCACAAGCCACACGCGGAATGAGTCCTTCTGCTCATACAAGCGATCTAGTTCGCGTAGTACCTGCGCCTGCTCTTGTGAAGTCATTATAGGTTACTCCTTTTCCAGGCCATCATCGAACAACCAGAGGTAGTGCGGCGTCCCACTCTACCAGGGAGAGCGTGTCCTTGAGGAATAACCAGCGATATAGGTACCACTATCCAGCTCTGCTTTTTCAGTCTTCCATTCAGTCATTCTGGTCCTCACTTTCCATAGGTCCCATACTTTACTGAACTATTCCTCTGCTCGTCAAGAATGCGGCCAGCTCCTCTTGTACTCGAGCAATTGTTTCCACAGGTATCATCAGCGAGCGATCAGTATTGAGATTATCTTTATATGCTCCATGACTTGATATGGCTTGGCGCGACAATACGCACAACTCCAAGCAAAGTGATCGAGAATGAGAATCCATTCCGCAATGGTGAGTGTTGCCGGTACTCCTTGTTGTCGTGCTCGCCTGAGTTGCGCCTTTACTCGATCTTCTTCCTTACGCATTCTGGGAGTGCGACAAGCAGGGCAAAGGAAGGAATAGGCATGTCTGTTGAATGCTACATGAGGCTTGCCACAGAGTAGGCAGACACGGTCTCGGCTTCCCTCTTCTAAACGTGCCAGCAATCCATCGTTCATTAATGTCTTCCCTCTGCTGCGCTCTTTTTTGCTACCTTGATGCGCTCTAAATCAGTCAGGGCAATATATGCACGCCGATCGAGAGGAAATTTTTTCGGCTTGATCTCAAGCTGTTCAAGATAATAGTAGACCGTGCTTCGGTTGACATTCAGTTCGTGGGCAGCATCGTCCATAGAGATGTACTGCGGTGCGGACGGTGCTGCGGGTTGCTCTTGCTGCTCACTCATTACTGGTTTCCCCTGTAGGTATTTGATCAATCAAGTGAAGTCTCCTCCTTTCGTCGGTGACGCAATAAGCATACCACAGTCCTCTACGCTCATGCCTCAGTTATACCTTATCTTTCAACAGTTGTCAACGTCTTTCTGATAAATGTATCAAAAGTGTTGACAACTGTTGAAAAATTAAGTACACTAAAATCAGTGAGTCACAGATAGCCGTTCAACCGGATAACCCGATGACAGTCTAGAAGGAGCGACGCAATGGCAACCCAAACCCAGGGAGTGCGTTCCGAGTACTGTCTGGGTACGCCTGCGTTTCTACTATCATCACCAGGAGGTGAGCGATGAGTTCTCTGATGCAACATCTGCAGCGCAATAAATCCTACGTCCAGTGGTATCTCACCATGCTCGTCATCTTTACGCTTGGTCTGCTCGCCGCCCTCACCGGGATCGTAGTGGTCGCGTCCTACCTGATCACCCTTGCGCTCTCGGCTGCGCAGGATGTGATCGTTGGTCTTCTCCATGCGCACCCCGCCGTGCAGGTGGCGCTTCTTCTCATCCTGGCCTGTGTGATCAAGCAGCATTTCCCCCGCATCAAGGGTTGGATCTGGAAGCTCCTCCACTAGTCCGGCCCCTTTCTCGGACTGACGAAGCCCTGTTCTCATGGAGTGGTAGGACCAGTATGTTCTTTCGGCTGCACGAGGCCGGAGCGTTTTATGAATAGAAAAGCGAATGGAGGAATGCCATGTACCAGCGTCAAGATGTGGTAACGGAGTGCCCGATTTGCCATACTCCCATCAACCAGAATCTCAGAAGTTGGGACCGTCCAAAAACAAGTTGTGGCAGTGATCGCTGCCGCCAGGCGATCAGCCGTGAAAACAAGCGGAAGCGCCAGGCAGAGGAGGAAGCGGCGACCAGGGCGCGCGTGCGCCAGTATTGCGACACCTTGCAGCCGGAGAACGGCGACGCCATCTTGCGGATCATGGCTGAGCATGGCTATGAACTGGCCGGGGAAATCATCGATATTCTCGACTCCGCGCGCTGCAAACATGACAAAATCGCGCTGATTGAGGAATATGCGGCTGCCGCCAAACGCCGAGCGGAGAAGGCCGAGGAGTTCAACCGCCAGCTCGAAACGGTGTATAAGCAGCGCATCGCCGAGCTGGAGGCAGAGGTGCAGCTGTACCAGAGCCTCGAAAACGCCATCCACGGCGTAGCCGGGCGGCAGCTTGAGAAGCAGCCCGAAGAGGTGTGATGTCCTCGCCATCGTCACACGCTGCGACCTGGGCTGGCAAACGTGACACCGCCAACTGCGTCACGCTTGTCGGCCTTTTCCTTTCCTTCCAGACGCCCTCTGCTCTCTCACCTCTCCCTTTCCACTATACGTGACCGCACTGGCGGCGTCACATCGTCCAGCTCGCGAGTGCCATGTGACCCCAGCGCTGGGGTCACATGCTCCTCGGCTTCCCGCGCAGCTCCTCCGATTACCCTCCGCTCTCCCTACGCTTTTCGCCACTTTAGAAGGCGAGGTTCGCTTCTGGTCACATGTAAATCCCATGACTTTGCGGGAGAAAATAGTATGATTCTGCGGGCCGTTCCCCTTCCAACACCCCGTATATGTTCAAACCCTTGCCATCCCAGATATTTGTACTGATTTTTCCCGCAAAACCCTGGGATTTACATACAGACTTAAGGAAAAGTTGCCCTGAATTCGAGACAAAATTTGCCATTAGACTAAAGGGTAAATCATAAAGGCTCATGTGCCTACTCAGGGTATCTCCCTGATTTGTCCGTCAACGAAGCCGCAGACTAGCGGCTGCCGATGCTGTCGATGTCGAACCGTTCCAAAGGATCGAACCAAATCGCGTTAGACCCATATGTCCACATGTTGGTAAGTGTATTTTGCCGTTCGGTCAGTCGGCTGCGTAACGTCGGAACATCGGGGACGCCAAGTGAACGAGCCAATTGCTCGGCAAAATCGCCTCGAACAGCTTTATAAAGATAACTGGCCGGCTTCTCCATAGGTATGGTAGTCCAAGCCCGCCACTTCATCTGTTTGGGCTTCGTTTCCGGCTTGAGCAAATCTCGCAGAAAGAGGAAATAATCCGCCTCTATAAACTGCTCTACCGGCACGAAAGTCGCAAGCTCGCCTGCCAGGTGTCGGTCGTACAGTATGTTTCCTTGAAGCGACAGCTTATGCCATCCCAGGCGCTCATTGCGTTGGTAGAGCAGCGCGACCGGTTGACAAAGCGCGGTGAATGGAACAAAGGCGGGTTGGGCATAGTTGCTGGTTCGCGCATAAAGCTCTTCGTCAAGGATCGTTGCCAGCAGTTCCCAGCGTTTATTCTGGATCAGGAGGGCAACGAACATAATAAACAGTTCGTAACCGAGAAACTTTGCAAGATCACGAGTGAAGGTATCACCTCCTGGGTGCGGCCCTGGCGGGAAAGTATACAAATTGAGGATGTCAGCAAATCCCTCGTATACGGTCTGAGCCGCTTCGACTACATTTCTCTCAGCAATTATGGTGACGACCTGCGCAAATTCGACGACTAACGCGGTCGAAGCGCCTATCGCCTGGACCAGCTGCTCGTCCAGTATGTCCTGCTTGTTGGTCGGCGGGATCAACGGAATTTTCGCGACCAGATCCGCCATATAGTCACGCACACGGGCCGGCATGTCAGGATGCCCTTCTCTGATGGCAATCATGGCTTTTTCAGCAAACGACACCACGGCCACCAGCCGCGGCTCGTCTAATTTTAAGATTGCGAGAATATGCTCCTTGAGGCTATTTTCCAGGTTCCTGCGTATGTCAGGACGAGAGAGGCTTTCATCTGCTTCCTTTGGTAGATAATAGCTAACTGCTCTCTGGTGATTCAGGTCAAAAGGCAAATCCTTTGGCACGCCGTATGCAGTATTCAGCACCATGATAATCCGCTCATCACCCAACGCTCTCCGAGCATACCCTAGTTCATGGACAACGTTAGGGTTAGGCGTCAAACGCGGTGCGCCCTGGTTAACGATGGTGACATCCCCGACAAACATTTGCGCCCGGTCGATTTTCTCTAGTATTGTCTTAGTACAACGCCAAGTTGAAAAGGGTCGGGATGGAAAACCGTGTTCCTCTTGTTGTCTTGAAGAGAAACTTCCTTTCATACACTTCCAGGAGGTGAACATGCCCGGTCCCCACTCAGTGTTACAGATCTCCATGAACGACCAAACTCGCGCCCTGTTCCAGAGGTGGCTACGCTGCCCGAAAATGCCTGTAGGCTTGGTGAGACGTGCCTACGCTCTGCTCCTCCTTGAGCAGGGATATCGCTATACTCCCACGGCCAAATGGGTCGGTTTGACTGAGCGCAATCTCAGGAAATGGGCCAGGCGCTTTCGCGATCAAGGCGTGGGAGGTTTGTATGAGCAACCTCGCCCTGGTCGGACCCCTGTGTTTCCTCCACAGGTGGCGCTCTATGTCGTCAAGCTCGTCTGTGAACGCCCCGATCAGGTCAAGCGTTCGCTTTCGCAGTGGAATTGCTCAGATCTGGCCCGTCAGCTCAAAGCCGAGGGGCTCGTGCAAAGCATTTCCTCAGAGACGATCCGATGTATCTTACAGCACCATAAACTCAAGCCGTGGCACTCTCATCTGTGGCTCTCCGCCAAAGTGCCTCATGATGAGCAGTTTGCCAAGCAGGTTCAAGAGATCGTTGATCTCTACACTCGCACACTCGCCGATTGGGAAATGGTGTTGTGTGTTGATGAAAAGACCAATCTGCAACCTCGCCCTCGTAAAGCCCCGACGCTTCCCACGCGACCTGGATCTCCGACGCGCTTGGAGCACGAGTACAAACGAGCAGGAGCCCTCCACTTGTTTGCCGCCTTTGATACGCGGACTGGCAAGGTCTACGCTCGAACGGAACTGCGGAAGCGGCAAAAAGAGTTCATTGCCTTGCTCGCTCAGTTGGATCGGGAGATCCCATCTTCCATTCGTCGCATCTCTCTGGTCCTTGATAACCTGAGCGTACATAAAGGGAAACAGGTCCAGACATGGCTTCAGTCTCACCCACGCTTTGTGTGCTTCTTTGTGCCTGTCCACTGTTCGTGGATGAATCAAGTTGAGCAATGGTTCAGTATCTTGCAGCGAAAGCGACTACGCATTCTTGACTTCGCCGATCGTGATCAGCTAGCTGATCGCTTGATGTCCTTTGTCACTGAGTGGAACGCTCAAGCGCATCCCTTCAATTGGTCGACCAAGTCAGTTGCTAAAGTCATGGCCAAGTGTGATGTTCACCCTTCCAGGGGGGTTGCGGCTTGATCCCGACCCTGTTCAACTTGGTGTTGTACTTAGCGATGTCAGGCGAGCCAGGCACATCTTTTGTGTCGCGATCAATCACCAGCCCAACATCGAGCGTGTCGTCTTTTTGGAGCACCTTAACCGCTTTCTTGAGTGCCTCCTCAATAAACGAACGGGTCGTTTTGCCATCCAGGTCAGACTGCCAGGAGTAGAAGACGATGCGTTTGGGTTTTTCCACAAACCCCTCCATTCCAGCTACGTTACCCCGTATGCCAGATTTGGTCATGCGGTCAGCTTTCTCGTGATAAGTGCAGCTGTATTTTAATGGTTCGACGTGTGAGGCGTCAATAACGGATGGAAATATATAAACTGGGTGGGATACGCAGCCGTTTGGCCTAAACGCTTGCTCTTCCGACCGCCATCGAGTATGATTGTCCAACAACACACCCGTAAACGACGAGCGAGGACTACTCATGCGTTTGGAAGCCACGCGAGACAATAAAACGTTTGCACAGCGTATCGCTATTTTTACCAGATACATCGAGCCTTTCAAACAGATGTGGCCGTTTTATTGGCTGAAAGTTGCCGCGATCCGCGATCCTCAAACGACAACGTGGCGACTGCGCTACTTTTCGCTGGTCGGACGGTGGAGTGAGCACAAGCCCATCCAAGAACTCTGGCACACTGCAGACAGCGCTATCCTGGCTATGAGCCAGCAGATCGACGCGGATACCGCCTGGCGTTTGCTGGCGTCCTTGCAGACGAGTGGCACATTAGAGCCGTTGCCTGGCGTTATCATCGAAGCCACGCCTGAGCCAGATACCACCCTCCCAGCAGGCTCGTACTGGCAAGATGCTCTTTCGTATCCACTTTCGCGTGCTCTCGCGGAGGTTGCTGAACCAGCGAAGTGGCTTTATCTCTATATTTCCGAGAACAAAAAGGGGGAAATCGGAAAGCCATTGTCCGGCGAAGAAAAGTATAAGATGGAGGCTCGTGTCCGCGCTGCGGTGCAGGATGATGTGGATCTGCTCGGTTTGAATGACTTTGCTCACTTCTGCAATGCGTATCTGGGCTTAGGCTACAGTGGACGGGACGCTGGCTGTGGCATCGACGATTTCTTCTACCAGTTCAATTTGCCCCTCGCTTTCCGTGTTGAGCGGGAGGCACCCGACCGAGCCGCTAACAAGCTGCCTCTCGTCGTGTACTGCCAGCCGCCGCTCACCCTGGAGGGATTGGAAGTCCGTCCCGGCGAGAGGCCGCTGCCGAACACTGATACGTTCCCCGTGACCATTGAGACTGCACCAGCGCAAGGTTGGTCCGTTGGAAAGGTGACCGTACCATACACCTGCGGAAAAGTCTGGTTCAAATTCAGCACCCTTGACAAGGCCCTCGCCTACGAGATACCGCTTCCGACACGCGAGGACCAGCTCACCGACGTGTTAGGGAGCCTGTACCAGGCAAGCTCGCCTGAACAGGGCGTGACGAAATGGCGTCGGCACCTACTGGAGAGTGACCAGAACGGAAACGGAACTAACTTTGAAATAGCCCTGCTCAACGCCCTCACGCGACTGGGCATGCCGGTGTTTTTCGCTGGTCAGGTGCAAGAGGCTGGTGCTGGCGGCGGGACGAGTACCGCTGGCTATGATCTCATTGTGCTGGACCAGGCGACACGTCGCGTGACTCTTATTAGCGCAAAAGGCTCTTCCCAGGTTCCAAAGGACGAGATTGGTCAGAAATTACTCGACGCGGTGGCTGGCGTCCAGCGACTCTTACCCGGCTGGTCGGTTCGGGGCGTCATTGCTTGCCATACCCCGAACAACAAATTAGTACGGCTGAAAGCACAAACCGATTTCAAGGTGTGGGGACATGAAGATCTGGAAAGGATCGGCCTCGCGGATAGCCGTGAAGCCATCGTCTCCCTCTTCTAAAGCTTCGTTTTCTTGCTCATCAAAAATGGATAGGGCTGTTTTTGATGATTGGAAATGGGGCCAGGATCTGCGTTAATCAGAAGGAGGAGGGATATATAGTGTCACGCCTGCGAAAACATCTTCTTTTTACGCTTCTGGCCGCCGTTATATTCGAGTCACTGCTCTATCTTTTTGCTCCTGCCGATCTTCCGCCGCTTATTATCCGGTTAGGTTCCATTGTCTGGGGTGTTATTGTCGTCGTTTTAGCTGGTGGTGTGTTGGCGCTGCTGTCAAATAAAGAGGTTCGTGACTGGCTCGGAGGCTTGCCCAAGTTTGTCGAGGCCAGTTTTGTGACGCGTAAGGTGAGGCGTGTCGTCATCATTTCCAGCATCGTGACTGCCCTTCTCTACCCTTTGTATCAGGTCATCGCTTCCCCATCCCGAACTGCCATTCCAAATACATCATATAGCGGCACGATGGTCGTCAACGATCCGCTCACCTCCAACAATCTCGGATGGGACGCGGTTCCATCCCAACCAAATGGCTGCATATTCACCGCTGCTGGCTATGAAGTGCGCGTTGATAGGAAAAGTACGCTACAGGATTGTTTTGCAAATAAAACCAATTTCAGTGATTTTGCGCTGCAAGTGCAGATGACGTTGATGGCGGGAGATGTCGGTGGGATATTGTTTCGAGATAGCTATGTGCTGAACCTGACGAGCGGCTCCCCTCAGGGATCGGTGGATCTTGAAGCATTGCCGCCGGATGGACAGCCAACATACCTGATTCCTGCATGCCTTCCCTTACAAGTTGGATGTTTCATCAAAGAAAGCGTGGTTCCGCAGCAGACCGTCACCATTACTGTCGTTGCAAGAGGTACTTCGATAGAGGCGTATATTGATACATTCAAGGTGACGCAGCTTACCAATGGGGTCTCATCAGCAGGAAAGATTGGAGTCTTGGCAGCAGTAGACGGCGGGCAACAAGATGCTCAAACGGATGTGCTTTTTGCAAATTTGAGGATATGGACAAATATAGTTTAAAACTTGGCTTTGACCCTTGTTGCGTTTAGGGTGCGACGGACGTTCAGCTTTTCGTGAAAACAGCCATCGGCGACTTACAAAGCAGAGCCGATGGCTGTTTTCACCCCTTGCCCCTATTGCTCTATCCTAGTTTGTCCAAGCATGGCGCAGCGCCCTATGATCCACATCATAGTAAAACACCTCCAGTGTTGAGCCGAACATGATAGCCGTAGGGTCAACCCCCCACGTTGGCGTCTTCCCTGGTGCTCGGCTGGTCATCGGCACCGTCCAAGTTTTCCAGGTTGTAAATCCCAGGCTTTGCAGGAAAAATCAGTACAAATATCTGGGATGGCAAGGGTTTGAACATATACGGGGTGTTGGAAGGGGAACGGCCCGCAGAATTATACTATTTTCTCCCGCAAAGTCATGGGATTTACAGGTCACACGCGGCGACTTATGCAGATCTGCGCCGTGTGAGCGCCAATGGAAGTCACACTCAGCCAGGTCCCGCGAAAATGTGACCACGCAGCCGTGTCATGGCTGCACCTGGCCACCGTTTCTGTGACGACAGGTCCGGAGTCACGAACAGGACAAGCCCGTTGGGGGCTTAGGTGGTTTTTACTTCTCTGGTGCAATCTCCTTCTCACTTCCGACATCTCATTATCTGGAATACTGGTTTTCTGGAAAACTGGCTATTGTATACTCACTCATGAACGCTTATAATGCGTCTATCAGGAAATACTTTTCCCAGAAAATGCAGCCCTCACGCCAAGTGAAAAGGAGGAAACATGAGCGTTGCCACTATCATTGGCGCGACTATCGTGATCGCCATTGTCAACGGCAAGGGTGGCTCGGGTAAGACACCGACTGCTGTGCATCTCGCGTTTGCTCTATCCCGCATGGGCTACAAAGTCTTATTTTGCGATATGGATCAGCAGGGGTCGGCGTCGTTTCACTATTTAGGCTTTAAGTACAAACGACAGCAGCCGACCATTTACAACGCGCTCAAAACCCTGGAGCGCATTGAACCCCTCGTGATCATGCCGAATTTGCATCTGCTGCCGGCGCACGATGAGCTACAAAACCTGGAGATAGAGCTGCCCAGCAAGAAGGGATTGTTCTGGCAGGGGCGGCTTTCGGACTTGCTGAACCTCTATCCGGGGTACGACTTTGTCATCGCAGATACCCCTGGCAGCTCCGTCAGCATTTTCCCCACCATGAGTTTAACCTCCGCTAACCTTGCCATCGTTCCGACGAAGACGGAGATCATCTACGTCGTCGGCAGCCAGGACACCGTTAATCTCATCGAGGACGTGCAGGGCACGCCTGACCAGCGGAATCCGCTCAATAAGGATCTCCAGTTGTGGGGCATTCTGCCCAACCAGTATGAAGTAGGCACCGGCAGCCACAACGACGCCATCGCGCTGCTCGGGCAGCTCTTCGGCAAGCGGGGCATCTACGTGTACCCTGAGCCGTCGCGCAAGACCACGCTCTATAACGAGGCCAGCGAGCAGCACATCGATATCAGGGATACTGACCGCAGAATGGGCCCGGTCCTGGGCGCGTACTGGGACGCTATAGCCCAAACCATTGTCGCGAAAAGTACCGCCATTGTGAATGGGAGGAGGCCAGCATGACCACCAGACGTCGCAATATCCGCACCCAAATGGAGCAAGAGCTAGCAGCAGAGGAAGAAGTGGCTCAGACGGGCCAGCAGCAAGAGGGAACCTCTCCACCTGCACTCGCAACGGTGCCCAGCCTACAGGGGCGACTGAGACCTGTTGAACCTCTTTCCAGCAAACCAGCAACCCAGAAAGCTCTTCGCTCCTCTGACGCCTACACCAAAGTCACCTACCGGCTCAGCAACGAGGCCGTGCAGGCCGCTGAGGATATGAAAGCCCTGCTGAAACGGCGCTACGGCTTTAAGCGCGTCAATCTTGAGGAAGTCGTCGAGGAAGCGCTCCTTGCCGCGCAGCGCGATCTCGAGGAGCACCAGGAGCAGGGCTTCCTGGTGCAGCAGTTCAGGCAGCACAAAAATCCAGTAAACCAGTAAGCCAGAAAAACAGCAGGGGAGATACCGTGATGGCATCTCCCCTGCGTATTGTAATCCTCCTGGTAAGCGTGTTCAGAAGGAAATATGCGCTCCTTCGGTGTTACGTATCTCAATGTCAATTGAACCAGTCCCATTATTTGAACGTGAAAGCCGAAAGCTCCCGATCCCTGGAAGTATGCCCACTACCTGTTCCCCATGCTCACCCAAACCATGTGCGTTGGGGTGTTCACGCCGCCAGAGCGCGTAGAGCGCATCGACCATGCGCGGGTTGATGAGCGCGATCCGTTGGAGCTGGCCCTTGCCCTGATTCGTGAGGGCCATGTACAGGTGCCGTATGGCTACATCGACCGTAAACGGGTCTGGCAGCGGCAATCTCTTTATTCTTGGCATCGCAGTATCCTACTCATAGACATCTGACTTCACAATCAAACCACTGTTTTTCCCCGCCTCCAGATATGCGACCTGCTCGGTAGAGAGATCTTCGGTCAGGTGGATGAAGGCCAGGTGAAAGCCGGCTGGGACCTTCTGGCTCGTCACCGAGTGGTCAAACCACTCGCCAGCCCGGTACGGGAAATACTCCTGCAGCGCTTTCATCGCCGTGGCGGAGGCTCGTTGCGGTATCCAGATTTCCAGCTTCATTGCCTGCCTCTTTTGGCTGCCACTCTTGTGCTTCATCCGACCCATACCTCCCCGCTCCGCCAGGTGTCCACTTCCTGCTCGACGGCGGCGATGTAGGCAGCCTCGTCATTGTGGTCCGAGCGTGGCGCGTAGACCGGAATGATCTGCGCGACTGTGATGCACGGGCAGGCGGCTCTACCAATGAAGGCATTGATTCCTCCCTGCACGTACCCGTTCTTGATCAAGCGATACCAAGCTTCGATGCCATCATCCCAGCTCGAAAACCAGGCGTAGTTGTCCTGGCAGGTCGGGTGCAGATCCTCATATCCCGCTCCCACGCAGCGCAGGTTGCCAATAGAGAGTGAGGCGCGCGCTTCGCCAGTCGTGCCAAAGCTCGATTCATGCATGAAAAAAGCCAGGGCGAAGACCGGATCGATGCCATACTTCACGCCATCGTTATAAATCGTCTGCCCTTCACCCACAGCGGGTGAGTGATAGCGCACGAGGACCCGGTTGATGAAATCAGCACTGACTGTGGGCGAGCCTGTGAGAGAGTAGCCTGTCCCCGCGCTTGTCGGTGTGCTGAGCGTGGAGGAAAGCTGGCTGCCTAACCACGTTCCCCCAACAACCAGAACGAGAATGACCAGGGCCGCGGCCAGCAGATAGCCACCGATCCCGCCTGGCTGCGATGGAGCTGCGGCGCCGCGCGAATCTGGAGAGGGAAGTGCGCGAAGGCGAGGCTCCGTGTCACGGCGCACTGCACGGCTCGCCTGAGCATGGAAAGCCTCATGGAACCAATAGTAGGCCGCGTCGTTATAGTCGGGCATGGATGGCAGCCCCCTCTTCCTCGCCTCGTTTGTTCGGGGGCGGCGCACCAGTGGCCCGGCGGTGCGCGTGGGCCGTCTGGAGTAGGTCACGGCAATCCTCCTGTCATGCTGCCGGCTCGACAACTACAGCGAGGCCCGTATAATAGCCTGAGAGCGCCTGGCGTGTCCAGACCGTCATATTCAGTCTGGAAGAATCGGCGACAGAGACCCGCGTGCTAGTCCCGCCTGTCACTACCTGGAAGTGGCCGGTCGGAAAATCGGGGCCGCGCAGGTTGATGATCACCGGCTTCCCGCTGTTTGCCGTGTCGATCACCTGGTTGAGTGAGCCGGGGTGCAGCCAGGTCGCACGAAAGCCGAACCGGGCCACGGTCCGGTCGATGCCAGAACTGTGCAGCAGCCCATCAGCTGCCGTGATCTCGTGCAGGCCAACCTCGACGCGCAAGATATCCGCAATGCGATAGCTGTGGCCGTAGGCATCGATCACCATTGTCATAGCCGCAGCAGAACAGGCCGAGTCCCACCAGGTTTGCTCGTCGAAAGGCGGCGCGTCGTACTGTGATGGGTCAAGTTGGCTCATGCGTACCACACGGGCCGCTGCCGCATCGTGATGTCCGGCCATTCTTGCCTCTGGATGGTGGTAAACCTGAAACCAGTATGCCGCAGCGTGATAGCGCGGCATTGGCGCTGCTCGCGCTGATTGCGGCGCACTGCTGCGCCCAACCCCCGGGCGTGAGGTGCGCGCTGGTGACTTTGGCAATCTCGTTCTTTTCATCATGCGTTCCTCCGCTTCTTCCAGGAAGCGGTCTTCCTCTCTGGAATACTGGTTTTCTGGAAAACTGGAAAGTCAAAAAAGGGGGACGCGGCAATGAAGCGCGTCCCATCTATTCTTACGAAGAGAGCGAAACCTCTTCGGCTTCGTCCCGCTTCTGGTCCGACTGTTCGTTGTTCGCCAGGAGAACCCGCCTGGTGCTGCGGGGACCGTCGGCGGTGGCTGAAACCATCCCCCGCGCAACCAGGATGTCCATAATCCTTGAACTCGCGTGCAAAGCGCGAGGCCGAGATCCATTCCATGCCGCGCATGAGTTCGATAGCACGCTGCACCAGGGCTTCATCGGAATCACTCTCGCCCTGGCTGCTGCCATCGTCCCGTTCCTCTTCCTCCTCTTCCAGGCCGTCATCCGCCTCGTCAGTCCACTCTTCCACGAGCTGCACGCCGATGGAGGACTGAGCCGTTCGCCAGTAGGATGCCATGGCCTCGGCGTCTTCGTCGCTCACAAAGGCTCCTTGCAGGCGCTCCGGGGTCCGTGCATCCGCAGGCAAGTAGAGCATATCGCCAGCGCCGAGCAGTTTTTCGGCTCCCGCCATATCAATGATGGTGCGTGAGTCTACCTGAGAGGCGACGGCAAAGGAAATGCGTGTCGGGATGTTGGCTTTAATCAGGCCCGTGATCACATCGACCGACGGGCGCTGCGTGGCGATGACCAGGTGGATGCCGGTTGCTCGTGCGAGCTGCGCCAGGCGGCAGATGTTGTCTTCCACCTCGTCGGCGGCGGCCATCATCAGGTCTGCCAATTCGTCGATGATGATCAGGATCGCCGGCAAGTTCGCGAGAGAAGCATCTCCGCGGGCCTGCCGCTCTGCTCGCAGTTTGCGATAGCCAGCCAGGTTGCGCACGCCCAACTGCTCGAAGAGGCGGTAGCGCCGGTCCATCTCACCGATGGCGTT
>WNGJ01004334.1_pt1 | contig 14756 bp, 15 predicted proteins | sample 5400611 | NCBI WGS metagenome assembly WNGJ01 (sample SAMN13153375, study PRJNA577476) | soil metagenome | isolation source: 40 cm soil or saprolite under Garry oak tree replicate 1 | place: USA:California | collected 2016-06-15
CCTCCGCGGCAAGATCCTCAACGTGCAGAAGGCCCGGATCGACAAGATCCTCTCGAACGAGGAGATCCGGACCATGATAACGGCGATCGGCACGGGCGTGGGGGAGGACTTCAACCTCGACGATGCGCGCTACCACAAGATCATCATCATGACCGACGCCGACGTGGACGGCGCGCACATCCGGACCCTGCTGCTCACCTTCTTCTATAAGGAGATGAAGCAACTCATCGACGCCGGCTACATCTACATCGCGCAGCCGCCGCTGTACCGCCTCGCCAAGGGCAAGGAGGCGTTTTACGCCTACGACGACAAGGAGCGCGAGGGCTACCTCAAGCGGCTCGCGAACGGCGAGGGCGGAGGGGGCGGGGGGGGGAGCGGCAACGTGGTCATCCAGCGGTACAAGGGCCTGGGAGAGATGAACCCCGATCAGCTGCGTGACACCACGATGGACCCCACCAAGCGCACCCTGCTGAAGGTCACGATGGAGGATGCGGTGGAAGCGTCGGAGCTGTTCGAGACGCTGATGGGCGACGAAGTCGAGCCGCGGCGGAAGTTCATCGAGGAAAACGCGAAGTTCGTGAAGAATCTGGATGTCTGACGGCGAGGGGCACAGGGGCCGTGACGGCATCGCTGATCATCGTAGCACTCCTGGCAATTGCCCTCCTATGGCTCTTACTGGGCGGGCGCGGCGACGCTCCCGAGCCGACCGCCCGGCGGCGGGCGGACGACGCGATCGATCACGCGGAATTGGAGCAGGCGGAACGGGACGTGCAGGAAGCCCCGGATGAGGAGAGCGTGAAGGACTGGGGTCCGGGGGCTTCAAAGCCTCCGATCGCGTGACACCGGAAGCTCCTCGACGCCGTCCTTCGTGACCCGATGTGAGATCAGCGGCAGGGGCCGCTCCCCGAGGTTGGCGTCGATGCCGATGGCCTTTCCGAGCGCCGCGAACCCGAGCTCGATGCCGCCCGCATCCTTCGCGAACACCGACGCGATCGGCTCGCCGGCGAGCACCTTGTCCCCGGGCTTCACGGTGATGACGCAGCCCACGGTCGGATCGATCTGGTCCTCCACTGTGACGCGCCCGCCGCCCATCGCGACGATCGCGCGGCCGATCGTCCTGGGCTCGACCGCCCTCACGACGCCCGTCGCCGGGGCGGAGAAGACCTCGACCGCGCCCGCCTGCGGCAGAAGCGACGGATCCTCGACCACGTGGGGGTTGCCGCCCTGGGCCTCGATCACCTGCTCGAACTTCTCGGCCGCGATGCCGGAGGCGAGGGCGTTCTCGAGGCGCTGGCGCGCCTTCGTGCTGGTCTGGTCGATCCCCGCCGCGAGGAGCATCTCCACGCCGAGCGCGTAGGTCACCGCCATCAGGTCGGGGGGCCCCTCGCCGCGCAGCGCCAGGATCGCCTCCTCGGTCTCGAGGGCGTTGCCGCAGGCACGGCCCAGCGGCCGGTCCATCGCCGTGAGCAGGGCCACGGTCGGGCAGCCGCGATCCTCGCCCAGCGCGATCATCGTCTGCGCCAACCCGAGCGCCTGCTCCAGGGCGGGCAGGAACGCACCGCTCCCCCGCTTCACGTCGAGCACCAGGGCGTTCAGTCCCTCCGCGAGCTTCTTCGACATGATGCTCGCCGCGATGAGGGGGATCGCTTCGACCGTGCCCGTGACGTCGCGCAGCGCATAGAGACGCCGGTCCGCGGGAGCGATCTCGGCCGTCTGGCCGATCATCACGCAGCCGATCTTCACCGTCTGCGCCTTGGCCTCGACGAGCGAGAGCCCGGTGCGGAACCCGGGGATCGCCTCGAGCTTGTCGAGCGTCCCGCCGGTGTGGCCGAGCCCGCGCCCCGACATCATAGGCACGGCGACCCCGCACGCCGCCACGAGCGGGGCGAGCACGAGCGACACTTTGTCGCCCACGCCGCCCGTCGAGTGCTTGTCCACGCGGGGCGTGGCCCACCCCTCGAAGGCGAGCCGCGACCCGGAAGCGAGCATCGCGTCGGTGAGCGCCGCGAGCTCGTGGCGCTCGAGCCCGCGGAACACCACCGCCATCAGCAGGGCGGCCATCTGGTAGTCGGGGACGCGGCCCGCCGTATAGGCGGCGACCAGCGCCGACCACTCCTCCGGCGTCAGCGCCCCGCCGTCGCGCTTGCGCTCGATGAGCGGCGCGGCCAACATTACCGGCGCCCCTCTGTCCGGAGCCCGCGATGCGCGGCGTCCTGGCGTGGCTCGTTTGCGTTGCGCCCGCCCTGCTCCCTGCCCAAACCCCGTTGACCGTGGCGCAGCACATCGCCCTCGGCGACAGCGCGCACGCCGCGCTCGTGCCCGCGCAGGCGCTCGCGCATTTCCGGGCGGCGTACGCGATCGACACGAGCAACTACGAGGTGCTGTGGAAGACCGGGCGGGAGCTGGTGGACATCGCCAAGCAGATCGAGGGCGAGGACGACTCCTCCAGGCACCGGCGGGACAGCCTGTACACGGAAGCGCGGGCGTTCGGCGAGGCGGCGGTGCGGCGGAACCCGGGCGGCGCCGACGGGCACTTCCTGATCGGACAGGCGCTCGGCCGGCTGTCGCGCACCAAGGGGGGGAAGGAGCGCGTGCACTTCGCCCGGATCATCTACGACGAAGGGATGAAGGCGATCGAACTGGACTCCACCCACGACGGCGCCTATCACCTGATCGGCGCGTGGCACGCCGAGGTCAAGCGCCTGTCCTGGATCCAGCGCAAGGCGGCCGCGCTGCTGTTCGGCGGCGGCTTCCTCGCCAAGGGCAACTGGCACGACGCGCAAGCGTATCTCGAGAAGGCCGTGGCCCTCGACCCGCGGAAAATCTTTCATCGCCTCGAGCTGGGAGAGGTATACATCGACCTGGGCCAGTACTCCGAGGCGCGCGCCGAGCTGCGCGCCGTCTCCACGCTGCCCGTCACGGACGTGCTCGACCCCGAGTACAAGAAGGAAGCCGCGCAGCTCCTCGAGGACATCAAGGGCGAACGGGACGAGACCTAGCGCCCGCCCCGCATCAGGCGCTCGATCTCCTGCGTGGTCCGGGGAGCCTTCCCGGACAGCCACTCGGCGCCGCCGGGCGTGACCAGCACGTCGTCCTCGATCCGCACGCCCAGGCTCTCCTGGGGGAGATAAATCCCCGGCTCGATCGTGAGCACCATCCCGGGCCGGAACGGCGTGCTGTAGTCGCCGACGTCGTGCACGTCCATCCCCAGCCAGTGCGACAGGCCGTGGATGAAGTAGGCGTCGCACGTCTGGTCGCCGCACAGCGACCCGGAGTGGGTGCCCATGTAGTCGCGGGCGATGCGGTTGAGCTGGGCGATCGTCACGCCCGGCCTGGTCGAGTCGTACGCCGCCAGCTCGGTGGCGAGCACCAGGTCGTAGATCGCTTTCTGCCGCGGGGTGAACCTCCCGTTCACCGGGAACGTGCGCGTCACGTCGGCGGTGTACTGCCCCCACTCGGCCCCGGCGTCCACGAGGACCAGGTCGCCGTCCCGCGTGCGGCGCCGGTTCACGTCGTAATGGAGCGTCGTGCTGTTGGGCCCGCTCCCCACGATGGACGGGTAGCCGACCCGGTCGGCCCCATTCCGGCGGAACACGGCCTCCAGCGCCGCCTCGATCTCGTACTCCCACATCCCGGGCCGCGCCGCCCGCATCGCGGCGATGTGGCCGAGCGTGGTGATGTCGATCGCCTTGCGCAGCCGGGACACCTCGTCCGCGTCCTTCACGAGCCGCAGGGAGTCCACGATGGGCCGCAGGCTGCGCACGTCCCCACCGTCGAAGGTGAGGTCCGTGATGCGCGGCTCGTCGCGGGTACTCACGTCGAGCGGCAGGTACAGCGGCCCCGGGGCGCGCGCGCGCACACTCCGGAGCACGCGGTCGAGCGAATCGGTCGAGAGGACGCGCGCGATCCCCGAAGCCCGCGCGGCGACGCTGTCGGGCCCGAGGCGCAAGCCGGTCCAGCGCTCCTGGGCGGGGTTGCGGGGCGGGAGGAAGAGCACGGTCTCGCGGTCGTCCCCACCGGGCGCGACGATCAGGAGCCAGGCGTCCTGCGTCTCGAGCTCGGTGAGATAGAAGAACGTATTGTTCTGGCGGAAGTCGTTGTCCTGGACGTAGTCGCGCTCCAGCTGACGCTCGTGGGCCGAGGGGACGAGCACGACCCCGCGGCCGATGCGCGCGGCGAGCGCGCGGCGCCGGGCGGCCACCGCCGCGGTGTCCACCGGCCGGCCCATGACGGGGAGCTCGGGGATTGGTGTCCACGCGCCGAGCGGCGCCGGCGCGGGAGGCCCCTGGGCGGGGGCGGGGGCGGTGATGCCGAACACCAAAAAGAGCGCTATGCGCATGGGCTCCGAAGCTATCGCGCCGCTGGAAAGGCGGCAACGTCTTGACGCGCCCTCCGGTGGGGCAACAAACTATGCCATGACCGTCCCTTCCGCTCCGACGAGCGCCGACGCGAAACGCCTGACGACGCGCGTCGCCGAGCTCGAGCGCGAGCGCAAGCACCTGCTCGCCGTCGTCGAGATCCTGAAAGAGCTCTCGACCTCGCTGCACTTCACCGACATCCTCCAGACCATCGCGCGCAAGCTGGGCGAGGCGTTCGGGCTGGACCGCTGCTCCATTTTCCTCGCCGAGCGCGGCGGCGAGTCGGTGCGGCTCGTCGCGTCATACGAGGACCCGACGATCCGCAATTACGTGGTGGACCTGGAGCGCTACCCGGAGCTCAAGCGCGCGATGCAGAGTGGCGAGACGGTCTTCATCGCCGACGCGGCGACCGATCCGAGCTTGAAGCATGTGAAGGGCGAGTTCATCAGCCGGCGGGTGAAGTCCATCACCGTGGTGCCGATCACATGGCGTGGAACGGCGATCGGCGCGATCTTCCTGCGCACGTTCCGCGACGGCTCCCCCTTCTCGGAAGCGGACATGCGGTTCGTGCAGGTGGTGGCGTCGCTCACGGCGCAGGCGCTCAGCAACGCCCATCGCTACGAGCGGCTCGCCCAGCGGCAGCGGGAGACGGGCGAGACGATGCGGCGCCTGGAGCTGGAGCGGGCCGCGCTCGTTTCCTTCCTGGGGCGTCTGCTCGCCGCCTTCGGGGAGCGCGAAGGCGCGGCAGCCGCGGGTGGGGGAGGTGGCGAGCAGCCGCGGGCGAGCGCCCAGGAGCTCGACCGCCTGGTCGCCGTCGCGATGGCGGTCATCCAGGAAGAAGCCAAGGCTCGGTGAAGGGCGCCGCCCGCGCCGCGGAGCTGCGCCGGATCCTCGAGCGGGCGAACCACGCCTACTACGTACTCGACAAGCCGGAGATGTCGGATGGCGAGTACGACCGGCTGTTCCGCGAGCTGCAGGAGCTCGAAGCCCAGCATCCCGAGCTCCGCACGCCGGACAGCCCCACCCACCGCATCGGCGCCGAGCCCGCGGAGGGGTTCCAGAGGCACCGTCACCTCGTGCCGATGCTGTCGCTCGCCAACGCCTTCAACGAGGCGGAGCTCGTCGAATGGGAAGAGCGGAATGCGCGGCTCGTCCCCGAGGTCAAGCAGGCCGGCTACAGCCTGGAGGTGAAGATCGACGGCGCCGCGGTGAGCCTGACCTACGAAGACGGGGTGTTCGTCATCGGCGCCACGCGGGGGAACGGCGTCGAGGGGGAGGCCATCACGGGCAACCTGCGCACCGTGCTCGACCTCCCGCTCCGGTTGCGCGGCAAGCATTGGCCCCGGAGGATGGAAGTGCGGGGCGAGGTCTATCTCTCCAAGTCCCGGTTCGAGAAGCTGAACCAGGAGCGCGAGGCGGCGGAGGAGCCGCCGTTCGCGAACCCCCGCAACGCCGCCGCCGGGGCGCTGCGCCAGCTCGACCCCAAGATCACCCGTCGCCGGGGGCTCCGCATCTTCTGCTTCCACATTGAGGCGCCGGGCCAGAAGCTCCCCGTGGACACGCAGCACGAGCTGCTCGCCCAGCTGGCCGAATGGGGATTCCCGGTCGAGCCGCATTACGCCGTCGCGCCGGATCTGGCGCGCGCCCAGGCGGAGGTCGCCAAGCTGGAGCAGCTCCTCCCAAACCTCGATTACGGAGCCGACGGCGTGGTGGTGAAGGTCGACGCGCTCAGGCTGCACGCCGAGCTCGGCACCGTGAGCAACCGGGAGCCCCGGTGGGCGGTGGCCCGCAAATTCGCCCCGGAGGTGCAGGTCACGAAGCTCCTGGATATCAAGATCAACGTCGGCCGCACCGGCGCGCTCAACCCCTACGCGGTGCTCGAGCCGGTGGAGATCGGCGGGGTCACCGTCTCCACGGCCACGCTCCATAACTTCGACCTGATCAAGGCGAAGGACATCCGCGTGAACGACATGGTGGAGGTCACCCGCGCCGGCGAGGTGATTCCGCAGATCCTGGGGCCCGTCTTGAAGAAAGGCGTGCGCCGGCACAAGCCCTACGAGCCGCCGGAGCGCTGCCCGGTGTGCCATTCCCGGGTCGAGCACCCTCCGGACGAGGTGATGTTCTACTGCCCGAACGTCTCCTGCCCGGGCCGGATCTTCGAGAGCATCGTCCACTTCACCGCGATCATGGACATCCGCGGGCTCGGCTACGAGCGCGTCCGTGCGCTGCTCGACGCCAAGCTCATCGACGACGTCGCCGACCTGTATGAGCTGACGCCGCTCCAGCTCATGAGGCTCGAGGGGTTCGCCGAGAAATCGGCGCAGCAGATCGTGGACGCGATCCAGGTCTCGAAAGAGCAGCCCCTCTCGACCCTGCTCTACGCCCTGGGGATTCGCCACGTGGGCGCGCAGGGCGCGAAACAGCTCGCCCGCCACTTCGGGACGATGCGAGCGCTGGCGCAGGCCTCGGCGGACGAGATCAACCAGGCCCGCGGGATCGGCCCGGCCATCGCCGACGCCGTCGCCGGCTTTTTCGCCGAGCCCAAGAACCGCAAGCTGATCGAGCGGCTCGAAAAGCTCGGCTTGAGCATGCACGAGCCGGCCGCGGCCGAAGCGAGAGGGCCGCTCGCGGGACAGACCTACGTCATCACCGGGACGCTTCCATCCCTGTCACGCGCCAGGGCGGCGGAAGTGATCGAGGCGGCGGGAGGGCATGTGACGGACAGCGTCTCGAAGAACACCACTGCCCTGGTCGCGGGCGCCGACGCCGGCTCCAAGCTCGACAGGGCGAAGGCGCTCGGCGTGCCGGTCATCGACGAGGCGGAACTCTTGCGCCGCGCCCGCGCTACACCCTAAGTTGGCGTCCGATATGAGCGCCCTCTCCCCGCTCACCGCGGCCGACGGACTCACCATCGGCCGCGAGGCGTTGCGACAGCTCCGCCACAGCCTCCTCCGAAACAGCGCCGACCACGCCATCGGCATCCTTCAGGAAGCGGGGTTCGCCGCCGGGGAGGGGGTGTACCACGCGTTTTGCGGCTGGCTCCCGGCTCAGCTGGGGGTGGCCCGCCCTGAGGAGCTCGACGCCGGCCTCTTGAGCGACGTGCTGTCGGCCTTCTTCCACGCCGCCGGCTGGGGGACGGTCACGGTCGGCCCCCTGGGCGACGCCGCCCTCGCCCTCGATACGGGCGATTGGGTCGAGGCCGAGCCGGGAAGCGCGGAGATGCCCATGTGCTTCTTCTCAGTGGGGATGCTGTCGGATTTTCTGCGCCGGCTCTCGGGCGAGCCCGTGGCCGTTATGGAGGTCGAGTGCCGCAGCAGGAACGACCCCCGCTGCCGCTTCCTGTCGGGGTCGCCGGCCACGCTGAATGCGGTGTACGAGGAGATGAGCCGGGGGCGGGGGTACGAGGAGGTGCTGGGCGCGAGTCAGTGAGTCGACGTGCCCGGGCAAGCCAGGGCGCCCGTCCCCGCAGTTCCCGCCCTGTAGGGCGGGCTCGGCGCGAAGTGGTCCTCCGATGAACCCCATCGAGCAGCAGATCCGCGACATCGTCGATCGCGAAACGAGAGCGTGGAACGCGCAGGATGTCGATCTCCTCATCTCCTGCTTTCATCCCGCCATGGTCTGGCCGTGGCCGCCGACGCCGCAGTCACACGATCCGATGACGTGGGTGATGGTGCTCGGCCGCTTCGACGCGGAGCGCTGGAAGCGGAGCTGGCAGGAGCTGTTCGACACGCACACCCTGGTGCACAACCGGCGGGAGATCAAGAAGGTCGTCGTGTCGAGCGAGGGGGACGGGGCGTTCGCGGTGGTGGACATCGACACCCGGTGGCGGCATACGAAGACGGGCGCCGAGCAGATCTGGAAGGGGCGGACGTGCAAGGTCTACACGCAGGTGGGAACGCAGTGGAAGATGATCGCGCAAACGGGGGCGTTGGAGTACTAAACTGAGAGGTGTTAGGCCATCAATGCGACAGCTCACGTTGACGGACGAGGAGGCCGGCACGCTCAGGCGGGTGCTGGAGCAGTACGTGTCCGACCTGCGCATGGAGATCGCGGACACGGACTCGATGGACTTCCGCGATCAGCTCAAGCGAGAGGAAACGTTCCTCAAGAAGCTCATCGAGCAGCTCGGCACGGACCGCGGATGAAGGCGTGGCGCGCAACAGGTTCCGCTAGGGTTGAGCTAGCCCGTTCAGGGGCCGAAGGCCTCGGTCACCGCGCGTCGGAACGAGGCCGGATCCACCGCCGGATAGCGGTAAAGCTGCGGCTCGATCTCGGCGAAGTATCGCCGCGCGGTTTCTCAGCGGGTTCGTCGCACCACCAAACTGTCGCTGACCTTCACCGCCTGCACCGGCGCCGGCGTGGTCCTCCCGCCGCGCGGGATCATTCCCGGCAAATTCGCCAGCTCGTAGGCCGAGACCGCCATTGCGGCCGACGCCTGCATCAGGTCGGGGGCGATCGCTTTGTCGTACGTATCCGACTGCGAATGGTGGGTGTGGTTGTAGCCGCGCTCGAGCTGGTTGAAGTTGAACGCCGGCACGCCATACGGCAGAAACGAAAGGTGGTCGGTCCCGCCCTTGTTGCGGTCCACCACGGAGTCCGCGTGCAACGCCGCGAGCGGCGCGAGGATCGCCCGCCACAAACCCTCCAGGTCCTTCCGGCCCTGCAGCGCCTGCCCGGTCACCGCTCCCGTCCCGTTGTCGAGCACGATCACGGCCTGGATGGAGTCCGCCTCCGCCGCGTGCGCCTCGGCGTACTTCCGGGAGCCGATGAGGCCCTGCTCTTCGCCGGTGAACAAAATGAACCGGACCGTACGCCGGGGCCGGAGCCCAGACTGCGCGAGGACCCGCGCGGTCTCGAGGGTGCACATCGCCCCGGTGCCGTTGTCGGTCGCGCCCGTGCCCAGGTCCCAGGAATCGAGGTGCGCGCCGACGATCACCACCTCTTCCGGGTGCTCGGTCCCGCGGATCTCGCCGACCGTGTTCCACTGGGGCACCGAGTCGGTGGTCATCGCGTTACGGATGTTCACTTCAAGTTGGACGGGCGCGCCGGAGCGCAGCAGTCGATCGAACATGGCATACTCCTCGTGCGCGACCACGACCTGCGGTAACGGGAGGATGCGGTTGGGCGAGCCGCTCATGTTGAGCAGGTCCTGCTCTTTCCCGGCGTCGAGCACGATGCCGAGCGCTCCCGCGTGGCGAAGCAGGAACGGGAGGTCGTTGCTGAACTGCTGCAGCCGCGCGCGTGTCGCGGAGTCCGCGTTGGGCGGCAGAGCGAAGAAGTTGCGAAAGAACTCACGCTGGCGCTGGGAGTCTGCGGCCGCCATGAGCGGTCCATCGGTGTTCCACACGGGGCTGGGCGGGCGCAGCATCACCCACGCCTGTTTCACGCGGTCGTGGTAGGCGGCCAGGCTCTCCGGAGCGGATGCGTCGATGCGTACCACCGGTCCCTGTAGCGTCTTGCCGTTCGTCCCCGGCGCCCAGGCCCAGCTCGCGGCGATGATATCGTGGACGCGCGGTGCGGTCATGCGGGCCCACATCGGTCCGCGCGCCCAAGTGCCGCCGAAGTTCCATTGCTCGAGGTGGGCGTCCAGCCCGTAGTCCCTGAAGCGCTCGAGCGTCCACTCGTTCGCGCGCCGCGCGGCGGGCGAGCCGGTGAGGCGCGGCCCGACGACATCCGTGAGGTACTGAAGGTTCTCCATCACCTGGGAGTGGTTGAGCGCCTGGTCGATGAGGAGCCCGGCGCCCGTGGTATCGACGGTCAGGCTCTGAGCCGACGCGGGGCGATGACACAACGCGGCAACGATCACGGCCGCGAAGACAAGACCGAGCCGATTCATGGATGGATCCCTCGAGCGGTTCTCCTACGCTACGCGCCGAGTAGCTGCCGCGTAAGGAGCGAGAAGGGCGGCGGCGGGCCTGCCGAGCCACCTCGTCCGTGAGCCGCCCGGTGTAACCGGGTGGCTCACGATGCCAAGCGTGTCGTGTTGGCACCTCGCCCCGATGGCGCCGGTCACGCGGCCGCTGCTATAGAGGACTTGGGACGGCTCGTGCGTTGAGAGTCACCGCCGCGTGATCGTGATCCCGGTCTCTCCCCGCGGAGCAGTGGCTGGAGGGGGGTCGAGGAGGAGCACGGACAGGTGCTCCGCCTCGATAACGTCCGACGCGAGCTCGGCGAGCATACTGACCACACTGGCCACCGGAATGCGGAGTCCCCGGATGCAGGGAACGCCACCCATCTGATTCGGGTTCACCGTGATGCGCTCGAATGCCATCGTACATTCCTCATGTCGAAGCGGTCTTGCGCGAAGCGATCTCCCAACCGGGGACTCGCTGGCCAGGAGGCTGCGAATGGTTCAACCGTGCCGATGTCAGGTGTCTGGTCTTGAGGGCGTCCCGGCGGAACCCTGACACCTGACACCCAACACCTAGCACCTGCCTACCGCCGCGCCACGCTCACCCCCTCGAGCAAGAGCGACGGCGCGAACCGTGTCCCGGACCAGCGCGCGTCGTCCCCGAAGCCCGCGATCCGCTGGAGCAGCTCGTACACATTCCCCGCCACCGCCGCATCCTTCACGCGCCCGGTGATCTCGCCGCGCTCGACCCGATAGGCCAGCGCGACGGGATGACTGAACGCCCCGCCGATCACGTTCCCCTGCCCCACCCCAATCAGCTCGTCCACGAGCAGGCCGTCGCGCAGGTCAGCGAGGAGGCCGCCCCCCAACTGTAGGGGCGCAGCAGGCTGCGCCCCTACATCGCGCGGACGCGATCCTAGCACCAAGTTCGTATACCCCGGCACCGGCTTCCCGAAAATGCCGCGCTGGCCGTGGCCGGTGCTCGCAGTCCGCGCGCGCGCCGCGGTCTCGAGGTCATAGATGAAGCGTTCCACGACGCCACGTTCCACGAGGCACGTGACGCCGGAGGGCACGCATTCGTCGTCGAGAGGACGAGAGGCGGCGCGGCCCGGCACGAGGGGGTCGTCGGTGAGAGCAAACCGCTCGTCGAACACCCGCTCGCCCACCTTCTTCCCAAGGGGCGAGATCCCCTGGAGCACGGCCTTTCCCGACAGCCCCTGGGTGATGGGCAACAACACGGCCGACAAACCCGCCGGTGTGAACACCACCGGAAGCGCGCCCTCGGGCGGCGCCGCGATCGCGAGGGCGAAATCGAGCCGCGCGGTGATCGACTGGACCAGGGCATCGAGCTCGCGCTGGGCGGGGAGATCCGCGCCCGTGATCTCGTCCCCCACGGTCAGCACGTCGTCCCCCGCGATGCGCCACACGTCGGCGCTCACGCCGACGGCCGTGGCCCGATACGCACCCTCGGCCCCGGCCGTGTTCGCGACCCTCGTCTCCGACACCTCGCGCTCGACCGCCACGTTCACCTGGCAGCCCTCGCGCGTGAGCCGCTCCAGGACACCGCGCCCGACCTGAATCAACTGATCGAGCGACGCGCCGGCGGCCCGGTCGAAAAACGTGGGGACCTGGGGCAGTGGAGCCCGGGACGGGAAGGCGAGCTCGATCTCCTCGCCCAGCTCCGCGGAGGCTACGGCACGGTCCAGTAGAGCCGCAGCATGCTGCGCCCCTACATCGTCCCCCACGATCCCCGTCATCCCCGCGACGCCAACCCGGCCCCGGTGTCGCACCCGCAGGTTGATGCCCGTCTCTTCCGTCGCGCCGGCCGACTTGAGCCGGCCCCACTCGAACGAGACAGAGGTGCGCTCCGCCCGGCGCCACAGAGCATCCGCCCCCCCGCCGTCCCTCCCGCCCGCGACGCGCCGGCGGGCGAGGTCGAGCAGCGCCTCGATCACGTGGCGGCGGGGACGTCGCCCCCGATCAGCGCGGCCTCGATGCGCACGTGCGGCGCGCCCTCGGTGACGGGGAGCGGGGACTGGCCGCCCTTGCCGCAGCCGCCGCCCATCTGGTTCCACTGGAAATCCCCGGCGATGTGGTCGATACGGTCGAGCGTCTGGAACAGATTGCCGGCGAGCACCACGTCCTTCACCATCTCGGCGACGTGCCCGTCGCGGATCATGTGCCCGTAGGCCGCGGTGAACGAGAAGTTCTCGAGCAGCGTCTGGCCACCGAACGCGCCGCACGCGTACACGCCGAGCTTCAAGTCCTTGATCAGATCTTCGAACGGGCCCCGCCCGTTCGCGATGTAGGTGTTCGTCATGCGGACGATGGGAGCATGGCGGAAGGAGATAGCGCGGGCGTTCCCCGTGGGATGCTCGCCCATCGCGGCGGCGGTCTCACGCGAATGCAGCCGCCCGACGAGGACGCCTTCCTTTATAAGCACGGTGTCGCGGGTCGGCGTCCCCTCGTCGTCGAACGGGAGCGTGCCGCGCAGCCCCGGCGCCGCCCCGTTGTCGCCGACCGTCAGCACCGGCTTCCCGAACCGCCGGCCGAGCACCATCATCTCGCGCATCTGCGGGTTCGCGTACACGAAATCCGCCTCCGACAGATGGCCGATGGCCTCGTGCGCGAACACGCCCGCCAGCTCGGAGTCGAGGATCACGGGATAGGTGCCGCCTTTCACCCTGGGGGCGTCGAGCAGCCGCACCGCCCGCTCTGCCACCCGGCGGAAGTCGGCCGTCCGGTCTTGCACGGCGTTCCAGCCGCGTCGCAGGCCGATTGATTCGAGCCCCTTCTCGATCGTGCCGTCGCGGCGGGCGGTCGCCGTCCCCGACAGGACCACCTCGGGCCGCAGCTCGTGTAGCGCCGCGCCCTCGGAGTTCACGTACCAGTACTCGTTCACCTCGTCGCGGTAGGTCGCCAGGGTGTCCACGATCGAGTCGCTCACCCCGAGCATCGCGCCATTGTAGGACTCGACGAGCCGCTTCTTCTCGGCGAGGGGCACGCCCCGCACGTCGCCGTCCAGGTCGAGTATCGCCTCGGCCCGCTGGGGCGCGACGGGGGCCAGCTCGACCGCTTGCTCGAGCCGCACGGCGTGGGACAGCTCGTTCGCCCGGGCGACCATCCGCTCGAGCTGGTCGAGCGACGTGAACGACGCCATGCCCCAGCCGTGAGACCGGTTGAGCACGCGCACGAAGCCGCCCTGGTCCTCCGACACCGTGGCGGACTCGAGCCGCCGCCCGCGGAAGGTGACCGACGAGCTCCAGAGACGTTCGACGCGGATTTCGGTGTAGTCGGCGCGCGCGCGGGTGAGCGCCGCCGCGAGTCGGTCGATCAACCCCCGAGTTCCTTCAGCTTCTCGGCGTAGTCCGGCCGCATCACGATCTCCCCGTCGATGATGACGTCGCGGTCCCAGGGGAGAATGATGAAGTTATCGGTCTCGAGCGCGGAGAAGTCGGGCGCGTAAGCGCCGGTGCGGAACGACACTGCCGTCTTCACGGCGGCGGGCTTGAGCTCGCGCACCGCGTTCAGGGCGATTTTCATCGTGTCCCCGGTGTCGCACGTCTCGTCCACGATCAACACGCGCTTTCCGGTGACGAGGCGGGGCGGCCCCGCCAGCACCACGGGCCGCGCCCCGCTCTCCGTGCGGGTGATGGCCACGGAGGCGAAGTCCCGCTGCAGGATGCTCGCCACGACGGCTCCGGGGATGACGCCGGCCCTGGCGATGCCGATGACCACGTCGGGGTCGTATCCCCGGAAGACCTTCAGCGCCAGCGCCCGGCACAGCTCGCCGAAAAACGGCCAGTCGACCTCGAGAACGCCGTGCGGGGCCTTGCGGCCGGTGCGACTGCTCCTGGGGGGCGGGGTTCTGGGCGAGGCGGGCATGGGGTGGGAAGCTACATTGCAAAGTCACGAGGCCGCAAGCTATTTTCGGCGCATGGGTTTCTGGCGCCGCCTCTTCGGCGGCTCGGGCGCCGACGACCTCGCACCACAGCGCCTCGACTATCTCAACGAGGCGCTCGCCCTCGAGCGCCAGGGGGACTACGAGGCGGCGCTCACATCGTACCGCCTGGCGCTGCGCGATCATCCCAACGACGCCCGCATTCTGCAGAACATGGCGATCGCGCTCACCAAGACGCACCGCCACGACGAAGCGATCCGCCACTACCGGCGGGCGCTCGAGCTGGACAACCGCCTCGCCGGCGCCCACTACGGCCTCGCGTTCCTGCTCCTCAAGCGCGGCGACCCCGACGGCGCGGCGCAGCACCTGCGCGCCTTCCTCGCACAACCTCCGAGAGGGCCGGACGCGCAGAAGTGGATCGAGCACGCGAGCGAGGCGCTGCGCGATCTCGGCGCCTCCGGACCCACCCAGCCCGCCGCGGCGGAGGCGCCCTGAGCGTCCGGCCGCGCGGCCGGGCCGGCGTCGTCCTCTTGGTGCTCTCGGCGGCTGGGGCCTGCGGCACGCTTGGCCCGGATCTCGACCAGGTGGTCGCGATCGAGGTCTCGGTGGACTCGGTGGTGGAGGAGCTGGACACGCTGCGACCGCA
>WNGJ01004340.1_pt1 | contig 14753 bp, 10 predicted proteins | sample 5400611 | NCBI WGS metagenome assembly WNGJ01 (sample SAMN13153375, study PRJNA577476) | soil metagenome | isolation source: 40 cm soil or saprolite under Garry oak tree replicate 1 | place: USA:California | collected 2016-06-15
GCTCAAAAGCGTACTGACTCACCGAGTTCAAGGCATCGCGATACGCCAGTTGCGTTTGGCGCAATGCTTGGAATTGTTGGGGCGTGGTCTTCAGTTTGAGCTTGGCTGTGAGCATTTGTTTCATCGAACCAGTCTAGCAAATATTCACGAGTTTGTCAATATGGCTAAACTGGTGAAGAATGGTGGCATTCCTCCCGTCGCCTGAAGGCAGACGGGACTCCTGCCGCGTTTATTGAATTTCTACTGTTGTGCCAATGGAAGCCCAGTTGTAGAGCCAGCTGGCAGCATCGAGTGGCATAGTGATACAGCCATGAGTGCCTGTCTCTTGACCATAGACAGGATCATAGTGCCAGATATTGGTCCCGGGACCGTAGACAGTGCGCCACCACGAATCGTGTAGGAAGTATCCTTGTGCATCCCATTCCAGGGCATACTCTATATGGGTTGGCGCGTACCAGTAAGGCGACCCCTGAGGCCAGGGAGAATAAAAAGTGGTTGGATGAAGCTTTGCAATAACTGAGTACATGCCTGGGGGCGTAGGCAGGGCAGCCTGCCCTGTCGTCACAGGCGAATCATAGACCTGCTCACCATCCTGGTAGACATACATCCACTGCTTGCCGATATTGACTACAATCACTTTGCCCCGTGTCGAAGGCGGCGACGTGTTATTGTCACCCGCTGACGTCGAGGCAACTACCAGCCCACTGTAGATATAGAGAGGACTACTCGCCAGACTGGAGATACGATACCAGTTAGAGATGCCATTCCACACCACCTCCCCGGAGACGGTAGCATAGACAGTGACTGATGTACTAGGCGCGTAGGTATTGGCAATGCTGTAATTCGTACCAGGCCCTGTCCGTACATTAGCCCAGTCGGTTGTGCTAGCCGTCCAGGCCGAGGCTGGATACGTGGCAGCACTACGGGCCTGCACATCAAGGGAAGACGCATAAAGACGAGATGATGAGAACGCACTAAAAAGGAGCAAGAGCGTTAGTAACAGGAGCATTAGCCCAGGATAATATATCCTTCTCATGTTGGTCCGCATAATACTCTCCCTCTCTGCCATTATTGAAAAGCAGACGTCAACGACGCTCTCTTACAGCGGTTCGCAGAAGTGTTGAACCCTCACAGCATTCATTGGTGGGCCAAGTGAAGCGTCTGCCGTAGAGGCCAATACTTTTGGCAACCGCTGTAGGTCTCTTGTCCAGCTCGCCAACGACACTCTCGCGTCTCCCTTCGGTCAGGCGAGCTGAAAGGAAGCGTCTAGCTTCGCTCAGACGTTCTGAAAGGAACGTACGATAAGCGACTACAAAGTGACTGCCTACTTTTAGGTAGTAATCTCTACCATAAGCACATTCATACTTATAAAATAGAGTGTATACAATTATGCAGAGATATACAAGTCTGGATCATCTGCAAGGGTGCGCGTGGGATTTTTGCATGGAGTGACCCCCCTTGGGGGGTCAGGCCATAATCTGAAACGCACTCAGCAACACTTCCCATTTGGCACCCTCCTGTATACTAGAAGCAAAGCGAACAACAACAATCCTCTTCGCTTCCCTCGTAACACGCCCTCATCTCACCTCCACCCGTGAGACACGAAAGGAGCAGATCCTCGCTCACATGACACCCAGAACTCCCCCAGACAGACAAGTCGCTCATCGCGCCTACCACAGTCGCATGCCACTCCTCAACCAACCTCTCAAGGAGACAGAAAACAGATGAAAAGCCTCAAAAGAATTCTTGCGCTCAAGCGCAGAAATGCTCACCTCGTGACTCTGGCCAAGCTCATGCGTAAGCACGGGGCCAGTGACTCATCCATACGCAAAGCCCTCCCCGGACTTGAAGAGTTTGCCAGGTTCGTGGACAGAGAGCTGTCCAATCCCGCCTCTCCTCAGCCAGAGCCTCCCCAGCCTGACTCTGACCCCGACGCACAAGCACCCGGAATATTCCTCTCGCAGGTCGAAGCCCAGCCGGTTCACTGGCTCTGGGACAAACGCATCCCCCTGGGCAAAATCACCCTCCTCGACGGTGACCCTGGCATGGGCAAGTCCCTGCTCGCCCTCGATCTGGCCGCCCGCGTCTCTTCAGGACTGCCCATGCCCGACGGCACCCCCGGCCCACAAGGAGGCGTCATCTTGATCGCCCCGGAAGATGACGCAGGTGACACCCTGCGACCCCGCCTGCAAGCTGCGGGCGGCGATCCTTCCCGCGTCCTGCTGCTCACCACCGTCCCCGGTTTCGATACCCACAAGATGGCTCTCGTCGACCGTCCCTTCTCCCTCTGCCACGATCTGGAACTCTTGGAACGGGCCATTGAGCGCATCAACGCCCGCCTGGTCGTCCTGGACCCTCTCATGGCCGTGCTGGGAGGCGGCATTGACTCCTCCCGTGACCAACAGATCCGTGAGGTCTTCACTCCCCTGGCCCACCTGGCCGAGCGCACCGGCTGTGCCATCCTCCTCATCCGCCACCTCACCAAAGGCACCTCGCCCAATGCCCTCTATCGTGGCGCTGGCTCCATCGGCATCCTCGCCGCCGCCCGCACCAGCTTGCTCGTCGCCGCAGACCCCTCTGACGAGACCACGCGCATCCTCGCCACCACCAAAAACAACCTCAGCCAGCCAGCCCCAAACCTCAGCTACCAGATCGAAGCCAACCCAGCAGGGATTCCCTTTCTCCACTGGCTTGGTGAGAACCACCACCCCATCTCTCCCCTGCTCAGTGCCCACACCAATCTCTCCCTCGAACGCCAGCACATCCTCCAGGTCTTACGTGCTGCCGAGGCTCCCCTGGGTCCCCAAGAGGTGGCCCAACGCACAGGCCAACCAGAACCCTTGGTACGTCGAACCCTCAGTCGCATGTCCGAAGCCCGCGAGGTCGCCCGCCCGTCTCGTGGCCAGTACACCACCCTCGATCACCCTTCACTTCTTCAGACAAGCACCGATGCCCATACAAGTGAGACATCTGACTCATCTGTCTCATTGGACTCATCTGTCTCATTAGACCTATTAGACCCGTCTGACCCATCAGACCCATTAGACTCATCAGACCCATCTGACCCATTGGACTCATCTGTCTCATTAGACCTATTAGACCTATTAGACCCATTGGACTCATCAGACCCATTGGACTCATCAGACTCATTAGACCCATTGGACCCATTGGACCCAAATCTCGCGAACCTCAGAACCCGCAACCACCATTCCCCACCAGCTCCCTGGTTCAATGGAAGCGAGGCACATGTCGGGATGCTCGATCACGCCATGAGCTTCACCACCTGACCCCATTCATGAGATTGTTGCAAAAGCGGACAGGTGGAAGCGCCTGACCCCCACAAGGGGCAATCCATTTCAAAGAAGACGTTTTACGAGTCAAACGAAGCCGATGCAGCCGTGTCATCCTGAGCGCGAGCGAAGGATCTCTGTCCGGACAGAGATCCTTCGCTCGCGCTCAGAGCCTGCGCCTCTCGAGAAGCGAAGGGATGACAAAGCGAGATGGTCTCTTATTTGAAATGTCTTGCCCACAAGGGATCAGGCTCATTCATTTCTCCATTTCACAAAAATCCCACACGCACCCACATTCTCCTTTTCTGTTTGCACTACCACTTGAGGGGGTGATAGAATAAACAAACATGTCGTCTGGAAGCTATACCAGGATTGAGAAGCATATGCAGCAAAATCCAACCATTTCTCCTACGAACACTGAAGCTGTGTCACCCGATCTCTATATCAATCGCGAGCTAAGCTGGATTGAATTTAATCGTCGGGTCTTTGAGCAGGCACAGGATACACGTCATCCCTTACTGGAACGTGTCAAGTTTCTCTCCATCTTTGATTCTAATCTTGATGAGTTCATTATGATTCGCGTGGCAGGACTCAAGGACCAGGTGGCTGCTCATATAACAACTCCCAGTGCTGCCGGATTGACGCCTGAACAACAATTGATGGCTGTCCGCGAGTGTTTGTCGCCTTTGGTTCAACAGGTACACCACTACTGGCTGGATACCCTGGCTCCTTTATTGGCCGAACAGCATATTCACGTTCTTAACTACGAAGAACTGGACGCTACCCAACGGGAAGCCATGTTATCTTATTTTGAAAAGGAAATCTTTCCCGTTCTGACACCTTTAGCCGTTGATGCAGGTCATCGTTTCCCGTTTATCTCCAATCGCAGTTTGAATCTGGCTGTGGTCATTACCGATGCGGTTCATGGCGAACGCTTTGCGCGTGTTAAAGTGCCACCTACCCTGCCGCGCCTTATACCTGTCCCTGTTGCCCCAGCTACTGATGGCGCACCCACGGCCTTTGTATGGATTGAGCAGGTGATCGCTGCCCACCTGAGCATGCTCTTCCGCGGCTTTGAGGTGTGGGAGTCCTATCCATTCCGCGTCCTCCGCGATGCCGACATTGAACTACAAGAGGATGAAGCTTCTGACCTGCTGGAATATATTGAGCAGGAGTTACTCGAACGTCGTTTTGGCTCGGTCGTCGACCTGGCCGTTAATCCTTCTATGCCCGCACGCATTCGCAGTCTGCTCCTCGACAAGCTAGAGATTACCTCCAACGATATAACGGTTATTGATGGTCCGCTTGGTTTAGTCGATCTCATGGAACTCTACAGCGTCGAAGCTCCTGCTCTCAAAGACCCACCCTTTACGCCGCGTACACCGTCGATCTTCCGTCAAGAGGAGGATTTATTTACCCTGATTCGTCGCCATGATATCTTGATGCATCATCCCTATGATAGTTTCAATTCAGTGATCGAATTCATTCGGGCCGCCGCCGATGATCCGCGGGTACTCGCTATTAAGCAGACCCTCTACCGTGTCGGTACCAATGCTCCGATTGTCAATACATTGCTCGATGCTGTGGAAAATGGCAAGCAGGTGGCGGTGCTAGTAGAGTTAAAGGCACGTTTTGACGAGGAAAACAATATTGAGTGGGCGAGAGCTTTAGAGCGCAGGGGAGTCCATGTCGTCTATGGGCTCGTCGGCCTCAAAACCCATGCTAAAGTGGCACTGGTGGTACGCAAGGAAGAAGATGGCTTACGCCGCTATGTCCATCTTGCGACCGGCAACTACAATGCTACTACGGCCCGTATCTATGAAGACGTGGGCATGTTCACCTGCCGCCCTGATCTCGGTGCCGATGTAACCGATCTTTTTAACCTGCTCACAGGCTACTCACGGCAGCATGCTTATCGCAAACTGCTGGTGGCTCCTATCGGACTACGGGAATCCCTCGTGGAGCGTATCGAGCGAGAAATCCGCATACAGCTAGAACATGGCAATGGCCGTCTCATCTTCAAATGTAATGCCCTCGTCGATCCTGAGTTTGTGGCTCTTCTCTACCGTGCCTCGCAGGCAGGCGTCAAGATCGACCTGATTGTGCGCGGGATGTGTTGCCTCCGTCCCGGTTTGCCGGGCATTAGCGACAATATCCGTGTGAGAAGTATTGTTGGGCGTTTCCTGGAACATAGCCGTATTTTCTATTTTGGCAATAACGGCCATGAAGAGATATATCTGGGGAGTGCCGACCTGATGCAGCGCAACCTGAATAACCGTGTTGAGACAGTCTTTCCCCTCGAAGACCCATCATTACGTCGGGCCATACAAACCCACCTGTTTGATCACCTCTTGGCGGATACGGTCAACGCCAGCGAGTTGTTGCCCGATGGGAGCTATGTACATGTGCATCCCCAGCCAGGGCAGGAGCCTTTCGATTGCCAAGCATGGTTTATCAAACATCCATTATTCGATCCACCCCCCTCTGATGATATGCTCGCTACCAGTGCCGTACCATCACTATCTTAAATTTAGAGCAGAGACAAACCACAGTATCATCAGGAAGAGCGACCAGCAGAGTCAGTCTTCCTGATGATGCTCCCCCATTTGGATGCTTCAGTATACTATTAGTAAGGCAGTAAGGAATTTGCCTGTGTTTCCCTGCTAGATTATTGTCTTCTTACTAACAACAGACAACTACATTGGTAGAGATAGATACGCTTAGGAGACTAATAGTGAGTAGTTTACAGGTAAGAAGGTGAGGAGAATTTTGCGGAAAAAAGTACTAGTAGTTGATGATGATGCTGGTTTACAAGATTTATTGCAAGCCATTCTGGAACTAGAAGATCATGAGGTAATTATAGCTGAAAATGGGTTGGTAGCTCTGGAAAAAATTGAGCAGGTCAAGCCCGATCTGATTTTTCTTGATCTGATGATGCCCTATATGGATGGATTGGCCTTCACTAAGGAATTGGAGAGACGTGGTCTACGCTCATCCATTCCAATTATTGTACTGACCTCCGATGTACGTGCCCAGACTACACTTGAGTACAAGGGCTTTGATAGCTATCTGACCAAGCCATTTGACTTACGCCGTTTTCTAGACGAGATGAGAAAGCTGCTTGCACCTGTCCATACCTATTAATACTACTGCTCCCTAAAGGGATAGCTTCATCTCTTTGCGGAGAAAAGCCCACAAGCCCACAAAAAAGTATTGACGAATAGAACAAGACATGGTATAGTTTTGCCACAAGCAAGTTAGCCCAATGGAATGGCTTGCATCCCCGCCAAGGTAGCTCAGTCGGTAGAGCACAGCACTGAAAATGCTGGTGTCGCCGGTTCGATTCCGGCCCTTGGCACTTCTTGATGTTCACAGAGGTGTGAAGCCAATTCTAGAGCGGCTTTACACCTCTTTCTTTTAGAACTCATCCAGCGTTGACATCAAAAGCGAAGCCTGACATCAAAACACCCCATCTACCTTGTTCATTGCATCAGACCTCTGGCTTCATGAGCGAATTTATGGTATCCTGCGAGGGGATACACGTTCTAGCTATCAAAGGGAAACCAATTCGACATGGAATAACTGTATCCTTATGCCCAGATAGTCTCAACAATATAATTATAGCTATTGGCTTGCCAGCGCAAAGAAGGAAAGACAGTTATGACATCCCCTACCGGGCTCTCGCCCTCATCGAATAAACAAGACCTACCCCTCAGCCTGTATCACTTGCTTGACCCTGAAGTTCTCGCCAACCCATATCCCTTGTATCACCGGCTGCGTAGTGAGGACCCCGTTCACTGGGATCCCTTCCTGCATGCATGGGTAGTAACACGTTACTCAGATGTGATCAACATCTTTCAGCACTTCTCAGCCAATCGTACACCTACTCCTGAGCAGCTGACTGCGTTAGGTCTGTCATCCTTAACACCACTGGCTGAGGTGATGGTACACCAGATGCTCTTTCTAGACCCGCCCATGCATGGGCGTGTACGGGGACTGGCTTCCAAGGCCTTCACCGCACGCAGAGTAGAGGTACTACGCACGCACATCCATGAAGTTACCAAGAGCTTGCTGGATGCTGTACACGACAGGGGACATATGGATATACTCAAAGACTTCGCCATCCCCTTGCCTGCCATCATCACTGCCGAGATGTTGGGTGTTCCTACCTCTGACTGGCCGCAATTGACAGTATGGTCAGCCGACTTTGCCCAGGTACTTGGCAACTTCCAACACAACCCGGAACGTGCTCCCCAAGTCATCAAGAGTTTGGAAGCCATGATAGCTTACTTCCGGGCTGCCATCAAAGAGCAGCAGCAGCATCCTCGCGACGGCCTCATCAATGCCCTGCTCAATGCTGAGATCGACGGCGACCGCCTGACAGAAGAAGAGGTGGTGGCTAACACCATTGTTACCATGGTCGGCGGTCAGGAGACAACAACCAATTTGATCGGTAATGGGATATTAACCCTCCTGCGCCATCGCGATCAGATGGAGAAATTGAAAGCTGACCTGACCCTGATTCCCTCAGCAGTAGAGGAACTGTTGCGCTACGAGAGTCCAAGCCAGCACACGGCTCGCTTGGCACCTGATGACGTGATGTTGGGCGAAAAACTGATCCGCAAGCGTCAGGCAGTCATTGCTGTGATGGGAGCCGCTAATCGCGACCCTGAACGCTTCCCAGACCCCGATCGCCTGGACATCTGTCGCCACGACAATCGACATGTGGCCTTTGCCTGGGCCAGCCACTTCTGTTTTGGCGCACCACTGGCACGAATTGAGGGACAGGCTGCCTTTGAACACATAGTGCGCCGCATGCCCAACCTGGAATTGGAACCAGGACCAATCACCTGGCGTGAAAACCTGGGCTTGCGGGGTCTCACAGCGTTACACGTCAAATTTTAGCCACTCGCTTCTTCTATCTCTGCTGGCTCATTTTGAACGGTAGGAACAGGAGCCTCAATGCGGGGTAGATAGAAGCTGAAAGTTGAACCTTCGCCGGGGACACTATGTTGGAGCCACAGACGCCCCCCCATGGCTTCGATGTAGCGACGACAGATATATAATCCCAGACCAGAGCCACGCACAGGGGTGGTCAGGGAACGCTGAGCACGCACAAACTTGTCGAAGATTTTTTGTTGCTCCGCAGGCTCGATACCCTCACCTTCGTCATACACCTGCACGAGAACTACTGGTGTATGGGGATCGCTTTCAACGTCACTTTGCTCATCAGGTATAGCTACTTTGGAGAGAAGAGTCCTACTGGCAATGACCTCGATGCGGCCATCACTTGGCGAGTACTTAGTAGCATTATCCAGCAGATTGGAGATTACCTGACGCACACGCAAAGGATCACTGTGTACCCACAGGCCACCATCCACCTGAGTCACAATCTTTTGCTCAACATTGATACTAATCATATTGACTGCCAGCTCCACAACCGAGAACATTTGCACAGGGCCAATTTGCAGATCGAGCTTTTTATCAACCGTGCCGATCTTGGCCGCCTCAGTCATACTTTCTACCAGATCGGTCAATTGTTGCGTAGCACCAGCAAGCTTGGTGGCATAGTGTAAAATCTTTTGGGTATTAAGACGATTGCTCTGACGCTTAAGCATGGCAGCATAACCGCTAATGGCACTGAGAGGCGTACGTAACTCATGTGAGGCGGTTACCAGAAATTCGTCTTTGAGTCGATCCAGTCGCTGCTGTTCGGCATACGCTTCTTGTATCTCCTCGAAGAGTTGGGCGTTGCGGATAGCACTGGCGGCTTGAGAACAGATAGCCAGTAGCATACCAATATCGGCAGGACGGAAGTTACGACTCTGGCGCGGTGTATGCACACCCAGAATCCCCACTAACTCGTTCTGATACAAGACAGGAATCATGAGCATTTTGCGAATATCCGTCTCAAGCAGAAACATCGCTCCCTCTTCGATACTGGCCTGTGCCAGTTCTTCTGTCATCTCTTCGTCGAGGTAGAAAAAACTGGTGGTGACTAAATTTTCCAGCACCGTCCCTTTGAAGGGAATGTGTATCTTCTCCAACAGGTCATTATGCAGTGTAGGAGACATGGGAGGAAGTGGCTGAGTATCGAGCTCCTGATGTTTCACTGGTTGGGCCGACTCGTAGGCAGCCTGCACGATCAAACGTTGTCCATCGGGCATCAGTTGAAAGAAAACGCTCATTTGTGCATCGAGCAACCGTGCTGCCGACTCAACAAATTTGTGAAGCAGTTCAGTGACATTCAAAACTGAACTGATCGATTGCAGAGAACTATTCATGGCAGCCAGAAATTCCTCACGCTGCCGCGCTTCACGCAGTGACTCCCGTGAACGCTCATACAGCTTCGCGTTTTCAATGCTGACCGTAATAGTCTGTACCATCGTCTCCAGTACCTGAATCTCTTCAGTACGATAGGCATTCGTTGTATTACTGGTGAGCGAAAGAGAGCCAATAACACGCTTAAACATTTTCATGGGTAAAAGTAGAAACGAGCCAGTTTTGCGTTGATCGCCCCATACGCCGGTCAGTAGTTCGTCATAGTCATTGTGTTCTATATGCATTGGCTCAAGCAACAACTGCTCTTGTTCTTCGTGAGCGATCTTCCACCAGACCGGTCGCTCTTCCGGTGAAATTACAGTAGGTCGCTCAACTAATCCCTCCACACGCCTCCCATCCTCAACGGCAAAAACATCGTAAATCAATTCCGTATCGCGATCATAGAGGGTGATCACCATCGAAGAAACATCCACAATCCCGGCCACAAACTGGTAGACTCCCTCCACCAGCTTCGCCAATTGCACTGTTGAAGGAAAGGCCCCACTGATCGCCTGCAACCGTCGCAAATAATCGCTGGTACGCAACTGATGACGGCGTAGTTGATCGTTCTGGAGATAAAGGGCCATACGCTCGGCGCAAGTCAGCACCTCAGCACGTTGTCTCTGCTGAAAGATGGCTCCAGGTGCCGTTCGATAGAGGATAATGACACCCAGGATTTGCGGCTGTCTCTTTCTGCCATGTGCCTCATCGATCAAACTGGACTCGGCAACCGGTACGGCCAGATACCATGCCGGCACAACATCGGCCTGGAAAGGCTCAGGGCCAGTATAAAAGAACGAGAGATAGTCTTCGTGACGCAGAATATACGCCTCGTTTTTGTGCCACACATAGCCAATGAGGTCGTGTCCTCTAGGATAACTTTCTCCCACCGGAAAAAAACTGCCCGTTTGCACTGATATATCTTCTATATCCTCCTCTGTTAGTGCCTGTGAGGGACGTTTCCATTGTTCTAAGGCAGAACTGGAAGGATCGAGTGCTAAAGGAACAGTGCTATGTTTCTGAGATTGATGAGCTATCTCTGTACCATTACTACTCGTGAGAGTCGTAGCATTACGCAGACGGAGATGAAGCTGTATCTCCATCTGTCTGCTACTCTCATTATAGAGCGCAAGACAGGCACCCACAGCATGAAATTGCTCCATCATCTGCCGTAAGAGCTGCTTCAACAATGATAGAGGATATGTTTCTTCTGATGGAGATTTCGATTCTCCCCAAATAGCGGTAGACACACAAATCTCCTGACATTCTCGTTAAGGGGATGGAATATCGTTCCAATCCCTATGGGTAGCTTACAATGAATGCAGCAAAAATACTACTTTTCAGACCGACTGACCGAAGGTAGCCGACTCCTTTCAGACCATACTGAGGTAGAATATCACACGTCTCTTTTATATTCAACTACTATGGTAGGGGTTTTCATCACTTTTTCAGTTGCGTTCTACAAAACTCTTCTTGACACAGGCATTTTCGTAATGCTACATTAGCATGTAATCTAGATTACATCGAAAACGTAATATAGTAGTGGCACCCCTTGCGGGTGTCATAGGAGTGGGGCCGGAGGACTGTTATTTTCTATCGCCCATTAAAGGAGACAGCATGGACCCATATTACAATCCCAAAGACCTTGCCCACTTTCCAGATATTGGTAAAGATGTCCCTGAATTATGGCAGAAGTTTTTAGATTGGTATAATGCAGTCTTTGCCGAAGGCGCATTATCTGAGCGCGAAAAGGCTCTCATCGCGCTGGCTGTTGCCCACACAGTTCAGTGTCCTTACTGTATTGATGCCTACAGCTCTGCCTGCCTTGAGAAAGGCTCTGACATCGAACAGATGACCGAGGCGATTCATGTCGCAGCTGCCATTCGTGGGGGCTCATCTCTTGTCCACGGTGTTCAAATGCGCAATCATGTACATAAGCTCTCGATGTAAATCCAAGAGGTGCCACGATGGCAAAAATTATTCCCACCTTGAACAAGCAGGGTCATCGTCTCTCCAAGGCGGAATGGCAGCGGCAGATACTCGCAGACTTGCCACTACGCTCATTTGCCGAAGCCGTGGCAAACACCGGTCACCAGCCCCTCAGAGCTGATGGTATTCAGGTTTTGCAGATCAACGTTGGTAAACGCTGCAATCAGACGTGTCAACATTGTCATGTAGATGCAGGACCGGACCGCAAAGAGGTTATGCCTCGTGCTGTTCTTGAGATGTGTTTGCAATTTCTGGAACAGACGAACATTCCCACGCTCGATATCACCGGCGGTGCTCCCGAAATGCATCCCAATTTTCGTGAGTTAGTAGAGCGTGCCAGTGTACTTGGGAGGCACATCATTGATCGCTGTAATCTGACGATTACCCGTTTACCTAACTATGCCTATCTTCCTGAATTTCTAGCGCACCATCAGGTTGAGATCATTGCTTCATTGCCATCTTACGCGCCGAAACAAACAGATGCGCAGCGTGGTGATGGCGTTTTCGAGAACTCTATTCTTGCTCTCCAACACCTTAATAGCCTGGGCTATGGTAAAGATGGAACTGGTCTACTACTCAATCTGATCACAAACCCGGTCGGAGCCTTTCTTCCAGGCAATCAACGTTCGCTGGAAACCGATTGGAAACGTCAACTGAAGCGTCGCTACAACATTGAGTTCAATAACCTCTACACCATTACCAACATGCCCATTAGCCGTTACCTGGATTTTCTGATGCGCTCAGACAATCTAGAAGCGTACATGGAGAAGCTGGTCAACGCCTTTAATCCTGCTACGGTAGATGGCTTGATGTGCCGTACTATGATCTCAGTGGGCTGGGATGGTCGGCTCTTCGATTGTGACTTTAACCAGATGCTCGATATAGGCCTTGGCCCGCAGTTACCCCAGACTATCTTCGAGGCTACACTGGACTCATTAGCGAAGCGTGTCATTCAGATTGGTCAGCACTGCTTCGGCTGTACAGCTGGCCTCGGCTCCAGTTGAGGGGGCACCACAACGTAGCGGTCGCTACGCGAGAGCCAAAGAGGTGGAGCACCAGCAAGGATGCTCCACCTCTTTTTCATGGAACACTATGAAGCTATCCTCAATGGTTACCTCTAACCACAAAAATGGAAGGGAATACTACTGATTTGCAGACTCTTGGCCGCGCAGAAAACCCCATATATTCTTGTAACCTATTATCTGTTCAATCCGTAGTAATGAGATATAATATAGTATGAAAGACCACCGATGGAGGCTATTTTTGGGAATAGGGATAGGTTATAAATATGTATAAAAGATTCTTCATAGACACGGTACCAAAGCTATGTTACCCACTTTTCCGTCTTCTGCTGGTAGTAAGCTTTGTGTGTCTCGCCATTATTGGCACCACTACAACTCAGACAGTTTTTGCCGCCACTGGTCCTGCTGGCAATGTGAACGATCCCGTGGTGCGTGCAGTTGATATTGCCGAACCAGCAGTGGTGCGTATATTCACCACCCTCGGTGGGCACCTCACCGTGCATTTTTCTGCGACGAATGTCGTGACCTTCCCCCAGGCGAATAGCACGAGTGGCAATGCTTACCCATTGGAATATTCGGGCACAGGTTCGTTTATTAGCGCACATGGTGATGTGCTAACCGCCGACCATGTGATTAACCCACCACATGACACAACGCTTGACCAATTCTTGAACCAGACAGCCGCTCCCGATGTGGCCGCCTATATCAATCAGGGGAAAACGGGAACCAATCAAGTCACGGCTGATCAAGTGCAGCAGGCACTCGATAATAGCCAGTGGCAACTCGATCATCGCTATGATCCGGCAACCAGTGAGGTTGTGCTCAATACCAGCTATACTGGCCCACTCGCTGCACCAGACCTGAGCAGTATACCGACTCAGATTCATGCCTCGGTGGATCGCATCGAAAAGGAAAGTCCCGTCACCGAGAAAGATGTTGCGATTGTACATGTGAGTATGGATGATATGCCAAGCCTACAACTCGGCGATTCATCCAACGTGCATCAGCAGGATCAACTGACGATTATTGGTTTTCCGGGGAGTGGCGACGTGAGTACGCGACCCACCGATCTGCTGACTGCCTCAACGAATACCATTACAGTGAGTTCGGTGAAAACGACCAACGCCGGCGCACAGGTGATTCAGGTCGGGGGCAATGTCGAGCATGGTGATAGCGGTGGGCCAGCTCTGGACAACACTGGTACAGTCGTGGGTATTGTAAGCTTTGGACTCTCCAATACCGGTGGCACGACATTCTTACAGGCCAGCAATAGTGCCGAGCAACTGATCCAATCGCTCAATCTGGATACGAAACCAGGGCCATTTCAGCAGGCATGGAGTCAGGCACTCACCGATTATTCAGCCACCACTTCCGGTCACTGGCACAAGGCTGCCCAAGAGTTTGCCAGTATCGCTGCCAAATATCCACTCTTTAAGGCTGTACAGCCATACCTGACATATACACAGCAGCAAGCCCAAACGGAGCAGATACCAAATACACCTACACCCACAACCAAGAAGCCATCAACACAAAATCCGGTGCTAGCATATGTATGGACAATTGGTGCAGTAGTGGTCCTCCTGGCTCTCATTGCACTGTCGTTTGCTGTAGTAGTACGACGTCGCAGTAAAAAATCACCTACCGTACCTGCCGAACCAGCATTGCCAAGGGCAGCAGGACCTCCCACCGTTCAGCAGAATGACAATGCAGCGAATATGGCAGCCCAGCGAAGGCAGACACCTCTACCCATCCATGATGACGGCATGACAGCCTTTGGTGCGCCACCTACTTCATCACCAACTCAGCCTGCATCGACACAAACGTCCAGTATACTGCGCCCATGGCCCTGTGGACATCTCAATCGCCCCAATGCCCGCTTCTGTAGCATCTGTGGCGAGCCAGCTCCCCAGACAACGCGGCGCTTTGAGCAGTGATCCATGTGTCACAGTGACGGGCCATTCCTCCCCCGTCATTCATGCGGGGGAGGAATGGCCCTACCTTGTTTGGGCTCTTGTTGGGTGGTTCATACCACCTCTCCTTTTTGATAACGATAGCCATCCCGCCGATGAAGGGGTGTGAAGAAACGATGGCTAATTCCTCGCACCCGTCCTTGTTTGGTTTGAATATCAAA
>WNGJ01009529.1_pt1 | contig 14752 bp, 7 predicted proteins | sample 5400611 | NCBI WGS metagenome assembly WNGJ01 (sample SAMN13153375, study PRJNA577476) | soil metagenome | isolation source: 40 cm soil or saprolite under Garry oak tree replicate 1 | place: USA:California | collected 2016-06-15
TGCCACTCTCTCGGCGCCACCCGCTGACGTAGCCTTTGCTTTGCACGGGCTTTGCGAACCGAAATCCGACGGGCGCGAGGTCGCAGAAGAAGGAATATGATTCAAAATATTCTCTCGACGTGTGAATTTTGACTCTCACCGCCCATACCCACATGGACCTTGCGAGGCGCGAGATCTCCATTGCCGCAGGAATCAGCACTATGTCGAAGACCTGCGAGTCGAGGGGCGAGATGCGGATGGTGAGCGCCACATTGTCGCCTCGAAAAGGCGGGCTGGCCAAAAGAAAGCCCGAACGGTGCAGTCGTTCAGGGCGATTACAGCACAGTCCTTTCGGTATCGCTCCGTGGGGCGGTCGCGTGCACTCAGGAATTCCTCCATCACGAGCGCTGGCAGTTTACGGACCTTCCGATATGTATCAGTCCAAGAACTCGAGCGCATCGCCGAGGGGCCTTCGAAGGCGTCGACAAAACCGTGCGTCCCCCACACTGAAGGCAGTATGATTCGGGAGGGGGAGCCGAAAATGAAGGTATTGGCTGTCATTATGTTGACGCTAGCGGGTGTTGCGACGCCAGGACAGGACACGCGTCTGGAAAATATGCATGGCAAGACTGTTCTGGTTTTTACGCCCCATCCCGACGATGATGTCTTTGGTGCTGGCGGGACAATCGCCTTACTCAACCGCAATCAGAACAACCTCTACATCGTGATCTATACCAATGACGACAAGGGCTCGTACGACCCCACGATGACATCCCAGCAGTTGGCTCGGATCAGAAAGGCCGAGGAAGAAGTGTCCGAGGGCCTGCTTGGTACGCCAAAAGAGAACATTATATGGATGGGATATGACGATGGCATGCTTGAATATGCGCCACAGCCGAAGCTCGTTGAGGAGGCGACAGCTATCATCCGGCGCATCCGTCCCGATGTACTGCTCAGTGTGGATCCCGGCGAGTGGTATGAGCGATGGCACAAAACCGACCATCGCATGGCGGCCTTTAATACTATCGACGCCGTGCGTGCAGCGGAGTTCTGGCTCTATTTTCCCAATCAGCGCCTGCAACAAGGCCTGCAGCCGTACAGAGTTCCGGAAATGTATTTCTTCTACCCCGCGCCGCAAGAAGCCAATTATTATGTAAACATTGATGCCGTGGCCGAACTCAAATTCGATGCTGCCGCTAAACAAGTCAGCCAGTTCGAGCCAGCAGTCAACAAGTATCGGTCCGATTGGGAACCTGCCGATTTGGCCAGAGCCAAAGCCGAGATGCGACGGCAGCAGCCTCAAAAGGACGGCCATTACGTAGAAACCTTCCGCCACGCGAAGGGTTTTGTGCAGAACTGATCATTTAGCAAAGGCGCCGTAGTTCGAAACCAGACTGCAGAAAGGTCGGCCTATGCGAAAACCAGACACTCTCAAGAAATCGGTGTGCAATTTTCCTAGCCACCTTGGTCTGTTCCAGCGCATGGGATTGCCCGAATTAGCGGTCGGAGGCTATTCCTTGTTGCCATTGATTTGTGCTTCTTGAAAGCCGCCATCTCGTTCGTTGTCCTCGTACACGGGCCAGTTGGGCAAAGCGAAAGGCGCCAGTTCCTGCATACGGGTACTTTAGGCTTTGCAGTAACGGTGGCAAACCATCTTCCCGCGTCACCGGCTGCTAAGTTCTACGGCATCCCGCAGTTTCTTAGACAGCCTCTCAATACGCTTGAGCCTTTTGGTCAAATTGCTGAAGACTAAGCCGCGATTGACCTCCTCGATCTCAGCAGGTATAGGCTGCCACAGTTGGGCCAACTCATCGGCGTCTCTTTTTAGCCCTCCCGGGTCGGGCATATTGCTCAGGTGAATTGCGTTGCGCTGTTCCGGTAGCTCGGCCCACCTTTTTTCTCTCGTGGCCGCTCCCAACTGGACCGTGATATTGCGGCCATGCGACTGAGCAGACCAAAAGCACAAAACTTGAGCGGCGAATTGTGTTCATGGCGAGACTCCAACGCACGCCACATTTTAACCCTGGCTGGTGGACGTTCTTGCAACTTTCGTGCGCCTATTACCACCCGTGACCCCTCTGACCCCTCTTGACCTCTTGACATGGTGCTTGTGGCGGAGTATTAAATCGCTCATTCCGACAATTCACTTCTGAACCCACAGGCCAAGGGGGCAATATGAAGGCATCGTCACTTGCTAGCCAGGTTTTGAGGTTGGCGTTTGCTTTGGTCGTATTCACCAGCGCCCCCGCGTTAGTCGCTCAAGTCGATCGGGGCAGTATTGTGGGCATAGTGAGTGATCCCAGTGGCGCGAATGTCGCCGGGGCCGACGTAACCATAAGGAATTTGGCCACCGATCAATCCATTAAGGTCACAACAGACAGTTCCGGATCATATGCAGCCAACTTGTTGCGCATTGGCACGTACTCTGTAACCGTGGAAAAGCAAGGTTTCAAAAGAGCGGTGAAACCGAATGTGGAAGTGGGCGTCAACCAGGTGGTGCGGGTGGATCTCAGCTTGCAGATAGGCGACGTGAACGAATCCGTGGAAGTGACTGGAATCGTACCCTTACTGCAAACGGCGACCTCCTCACTAGGAACAATAGAAACCGAGAAGCGGATTTCTGACTTGCCACTAAATGGGCGCAACTTCATTCAGCTTGCCTATCTGGGGCCAGGCGCCAATAGCGGCATGACTGGGTCCAACGTGTCAGGCGGAGTCTTTGAGAACGAGAGGGCCAATGAAGCGCTTTCGGTAAATGGGCTGCGCGTCTCGAACAACAACTTTCTCCTGAACGGCGTCGACAACAACGAGTTCGGCCTCGGTGGAGTCGTCGTCCTTCCGCCGCCGGATGCCATTCAGGAATTCCGCACCGAAGAAAACTCCATGAGCGCGGAATTCGGCCGCGGAGGTGCGGCGGTGAACGTGGTCGTCAAGTCCGGCACCAACCAGATCCACGGTGGCGTGTTTGAATTTATCCGCAACGACGTACTGGACGCGAGAAACTACTTCGCATCGCCCCCACCCACTCCAAAACCGGCGTTTAAGAGAAATCAATTTGGTGCTTTTCTCGGGGGCCCCATCAAGAAAGACAAGACATTCATTTTCGGCGACTATCAGGGGAGCAGGGTGCGCGAGGCCCTAAGCTACGTATCCAGCGTGCCCAATGCTGCGGAGCGCACTGGCGATTTTAGCGACCGGTTGACAGGAATTACGTTTTCGCCTTGCCCCAATCCCACACCAAGTGAGACCTTCGACATAGGCACCATCTTTGATCCGTTTACCGCTCAGAGCCATGCGTGCGCGAACGGGGGCGGCACCGTTCTGCTCCGCAATCCGATCAGCGATAACGGCCAATTGAACGTAATTCCGCCCACCATGATCAATTTGACGGGATCAAATATTGCCAATTTGTATCCCTTACCCAACGGCCAGGGCTTGGTTAACAACTACCTCTCAAATCCTAATCGAGTGAATGATCAGGATTCGTTCGACATTCGGCTGGACCATCGTTTCCGCGAACAGGACCAGGTCTTCGTGGGGTACAGCTTCGGGGATATCCGTAGCTTCCGGCCCGGTCCTTTGGGGGACCTGGGCGGGCTCAGCTGCTGTCCTAGCCGCGATAAGACGCGATCGCAGCACACCAATCTTGGTTGGACCCACACTTTCTCGGGGCACTTGCTCAATGATTTCCATGGAGGCTTCTTCCGTTACGCGGTGAATGCGTTGCCGCTTCTGTTCGGCAAGAACCTGTCGGATCAGGTCGGAATTCCCTTTGCCAACCGCGGCGATCTAAACTCTTCAGGACTGTCTTTCGTTGACGTCGCCAGCTTCACTCCTCTGGGCGATTCGCTCTGGACGCCCGAACACGCCATCGAAAACATTTATCAAATTGCAGACACCGTCACCTGGACCCATAACAAGCATTCCTTCAAATTCGGTATTGATTTTCGCCGCCAGCAGCGGAACTTCTTTCAGCTGACCGCATCTCGCGGACAGTTCAGCTTTCCAGGTGGGTATACTGCCGACCTGAGTACTTCGAATGGCGGCAACGGGCTAGCCGACTTGCTGTTGGGAATTCCGATTTCCTCAGCGCAGGACTTTCTGAGTGGAATGTACCCAACACGCTATTGGGACTTAGCGGAGTTTGTGCAGGACGATTTCCGCATTTTGCCTAATCTTACTTTGAATATTGGCTTGCGCTACGAGGTGGCCTCGCCCGCCAATGGCCGCGTTGGAAACTTTGATCTGGACCGTGCGGTCGTAGTGAATTCGTATGGCTCCAATGCGGTACCTCACGCAGGCGTTAAGTTTGACAAGAGCGACTGGGCGCCGCGAATCGGTTTGGCGTGGTCTCCGCAGAAAGACACAGTGGTCCACAGCGCTTTTGGCATCTTCTACTCTACCGAGGGAAACATCTTCGATGACTTGGGTCTAAACCCTCCGCAGCTGGCGTTTACGTCTCACTTCTTCAATGTGGGTCAGCCGCCCTCTCATCCCATCGGGGTCGTGCGGACTACTGGCCCCGTGCGTCGCATGCCGCGGATCCTCGAGTGGAATTTGGGGGTTCAACACCAATTCTCGCAGAACTGGATGGCACAGATCGGATACGTAGGCACGCGCGCATACCACTTGTGGAATCACGAGACCAGTGACTTGAATCAGCCTCTTCAGCCGCTGGACTCCAACTTCTCGGATGCCACCGGCAATCTTGGCCGCCCGTACTTCAACGTCTTGCCCGACTTGAGCAACGTGCTGCCGCTAGATTTCCCGCAGCTGCAGATGTTCTACAACGCCTTTCAGACATCGCTAAACAAGCGCTTCTCAAGCGGCTTTAATCTCCTTGCTTCGTACACGCTGGCTCACAATTTGGGTAACGCAGATGGCAATGTTGGAGCGGCCATCCAGGATGCCCACAATCCCGAGAAGGAATTTGGCCCGGTACTACCCGACCTTCGACACCGTTTCGTGGTGAGCTATATCTACGAATTACCGGTCGGTCGGGGACGGCATTTCCTCAGCAGCTTAGGGAGTGTTGCTGAGGGAATTGTTGGCGGATGGCAGATCGGTGGCATTACGACGGCGCAGAGCGGAGAGGCATTTACGGCCGTCATGTCGGGCGATCTCAGCAATACCGGTAGCGGCAGTTATCGACCGAACCAGATTGGTGATCCCTATAATTTCTCCATTGGGCAGAATGTGCAGGCCAATCTGGGCTGCGTTCCGGGTCAACAAACACTGCAGTGCTGGTATAACCAGGCAGTATTTGTGGCGCCGCCTCTGGCCTCCGGACAACAGGTCGCGCACGTCTTCGGTAACTCGCGGATTGGTAACCTGCGTGGCCCGAGGCTTTTCACTATGGATTTCGTTCTACAAAAAAGATTCAAGATACTCGAAACTCACCAGATCGAGTTCCGCGCTGAGTTCTTCAACATGTTGAACCACCCCAATTTTGGCCTTCCCGGCAACACTGTGGATCAGCCAGGAGGCTCTAGTATCACCAATACCACCACTGATAACCGGCAGATTGAGTTCGCCTTGAAATACATGTTCTAGCTTGACCTCTTTAGTGCTATTGACTCGGAACCGTCGCGCGCCATGTCGGCCTGTCCGCATTATGAAACGAAACCGGCTCGGAAGTGATCCCGTCGTGCATCTTGCCGACCGCGGCTGTGTACATTGGATCGCCATATGGTAGCTGTACTTGAGTATTGACACCCAGCGAGTCTACGTGGTCCTCCAGTTCCTGGGAGCTGGAATACACCCTGCGTTCCTTCTCGACCCAATCCCAACCGGTGCGGTCAGAGCTGTTCTCATGCTGGCCAATGCGAATCCACTTGAACCCGGCGCCGAACATCCGTATCCACGACCAGCGGTCTCATGACAGATAAGGGTGTGGCAGGTGCAGGTTCATGCCAAAGCCGTCTTCAATCTGTGAGGAAACTTTGGAAGAACACGATTCGGCAAGCAGCTTACTGGTGTCGCCCGCGTCAGCCTGCTTGGAAGGATCACGGAAATGGTAATACGCCGAACGATAAGACGCTGCCAGTTCTAATTGCCAGACGTCAACGGCATTCTGTTCATTTGTCGCTGCCTTTCTCCCGGGACACAAACGCGACAACACTCGCTATTGAGAGCAACTGAAGTACTTCACAAAGGTGCTTTCCTTCCCGGCGGAGCCGACTCGACACTGGGCTTTGCGAGCACGAATTGCCTGATAGCGCTCCGCATTTGCGCCATTCGGTCCTGGCGATTTCGAGACAACCTCTGGTAGAGATCCAACTCCCGCTGAGCCATCGTCAATTGATTCAAGTCTCGATAAGTCTGCCCAAGCCTGTAGTGCGCCATTTCGGAGTTCGGATCCAGCCGGATTGCCTCGAGGAAACTGGCAACGGCCTTCTTGCTTTGATTGCGCTGAGCATAAACTGTTCCTAACTCGAGGTGCGCTACAGCTAGTTTTGGGTTCAAATGGGTCACTCTCTCGAGCAGCGATTGTGCCAGATCGAAACCGTCTGTCTGAGCCGAAGCCACGCCCTGCCGAAATAGCGCTGCAGCGTAGCAGAATACAGCCTGGGCATTAACAGGAAAGCGTTCCGCTAATCGTTGCAGCCGAGGCTGTATCTTTTCCCATTCAGCCACCACCACGAACGTCGGTAGGGCATTCCAGGCGAGAAACGCGTCAGGAGATGACGGATCCGTCTCCAGAGCGTCTATAAATGCATCTGCTGCGTCGGCATATTGACGCAGCGCAAATTGGGCCAGACCCATCCCTACATATAGGCGCGGGGAGGTGGGGAATTTGTGCGAGCCCACGCGGAACACCTCAACCGCCGGACCAAATGTCAGATGCATAAGGTATTCCGCACCAAGATCAAAATAATATTGTTCGTTGCCCGGGTCCAGGTCGACGGCCCGCTGATAGTGGCGGACGGCTTCCACATAAAGCCCTGTTTCTTCTTCGAGGGATGCCAAGAGGTTATACAGCTCGCCATTCGGTTGTTGTTCGAGGGTGTGTTCAAGCAACTCGATGGCTGCCTGCGACTTACCTTCTTGCCGATAGGCCAGCGCTAAGTTATAGGTTGCCAAATAACTCGTCGGTTCCAGCTGTAAGGTTTGCTGAAAATGCGAGATTGCCGCGGAGTAAGCGCCGCCGGATGCAAATATCAGTCCGAGAGCGAAGTGCTGCTCCGCAGAGAGGGCTGTCGGTGCAGGAGGCAGTTCCGACCACGACTTGTCGCGCGTCCCGAGCGTGCCGCGCACGAGCGCAAGGTAGATCTCGAAGGATTGGGAACTTAGCTCGTACGCACGGCGGTAGTCACGACTTGCGGCGGCTTGGTCTCCAAGCTGTTCAGCTACTGCTGCTGAGAGCGCATAGAACTTCGCGCCAACCGCACTGTCTTGCGGAGGGCTTAACTTCGCGAGTACTCTCTGCGCCTCGGTCGGCCTTTTCAACTCCCGCAGAGTTCGAGCCAACTCATAGCCAGCCTGGAAGTCCGCAGGGTGGCTGGACCAGGCTTTTTCAAGATATGGCAGAGCTTTCCCGTACTCCCGGGTCTCCGCCAATGTCGCGCCCAGACCTACCAACGCCGTAAAATTGTGCGGCTCCTCCGTCAGCGCCTGCCGGAATGATTTCGCAGCCTCAGCATAGCGGCCCAACTGCCAAAGCAGTGCAGCGAGATTGTTGTAGCCCATGGCTGCATGAGGCAGTAAGCGGATGACTTTCCTGAAACTATCCTCGGCTTCCCCAGTACGACCCAGCTTGGCGCTCACCAGTCCTCGAAGGTTGTTCAAAGAGGGGTCGTTCGGTTTACTTGCCAATGCAGTATCTATTTCCATGAGTGCCTCGTCAGCTTTTCCCGTTTGCAATAAATGGAAGGCTTTGTCGTACGCAGTTGACGTGCTGGGCTGACTTCCCTGGCCGGTCGTTTGGGCACACTGAGCTGTCGAGTAGAGGAAAATAAAGACAACCAACGGGATGATGCGACGCAACAAATTCAAAACTTTTCCTGACCAACAATTCCCTTTCCTTCTTGGATTACAATCAAGTGATCGGCCGGAACGTGTTCCAAGATTTCCTGCCCGCCTCCCAACCATTTGATCGTTAAGCGAGTTGCCTCGCGCGCGCGGCCCAGGCCGAAATGCAATCGCAGATCGCTCTGCGAGCAGAAACTGCCACCACTGCGTACTTCCTGGATTTGCCGCCGACCCTCGGCTTCGACAATCACTCTGGATCCGATCGCCGCACGGTTGGTGCGCGTTCCCACAAGTCGTACAAGCAGCCATGAGTTTGGCGACGGCGACTGATTCCGCAGCAAAGTAGGAGGGTCATTCAGGTTGTTAATTGCCACGTCAATCTGCCCGGTATGAAAAATGTCGCCAAAAGCCGCCCCACGGCTGCAACGCGGAAGTAGTAAACCAGATCCGCCACGCTCCGAGATGTCCCGGAAGCGGCCGTTTCCCAAATTGCGATACAAGATTGTCTTGCTTTCTTCCTCTTTCAGCTTCGCGAGTCCCGCACTCAGACGCGGAGGATAAATCGCGCCGGTGACCATCAAAAGGTCGAGCCGACCGTCGTTGTCACAATCAAGGAAGGCAGTGCCCCACTTGACTGAGGAAGTCTGGCCGCTGAGACCGGCTTGGACTGTGCGGTCCGTGAAGAACCCATTCCCCTGGTTGTGGTACAGAGACGTGGTCTGATCTGAGAAGTTGGTTTTTATGATATCGAGAAAACCATCGCCGTCATAATCGCCAGCGTCAACACCCATCCCGCCTTGCAAGCCCCCGTTCTCGTCAACGGCTACCCCAGCGAGCAGGCCAATTTCGGTGAATGTTCCATTTCGATTATTTTTGAAAAGCAGACTCGGCGTCGAATCGTTCGCAACGTAAATGTCGGGCCAGCCATCGTTATCGTAGTCGGCAACACACGGCGTAAAGCCGTAAGTCGGCTCGGGCTTTGCAATATCAGCCGCTTTCGACACATCTGTGAAGCTTCCATCGCCATTGTTGTGATAGAGAATGTTCTTTGATCCTCGCAACCCCGCTGGCCCGTATAATACCGGCGATTGCACGCCGACGAGCGAGGGGTCCGAATCGTACAGCGCGAGGCCGGATTCGTATGCCACATAGTTGCCGACGAACAGATCGAGAGCGCCGTCACGGTCGTAATCAAGAAAAGCGGCACCGGAGTTCCAGTGGTTCTCGCTCTGAAGCAGCCCGGATTCGCGGGTGACGTCGGTGAAGGTGCCATCTCCGTTGTTGCGGTACAGCACATTTTTGCCGTAATAGCTGACGAATAAATCCAGGAAACCATCATTGTTGTAGTCTCCGACGCACACTCCCTGGCCCAGCCGGAGCGCACGAGATTGGCCTTCGCCGTCACATCCGTAAATGTCCCGTCACGATTGTTCCTGTAAAGGTGATTTGTGGGCTCTTCAGCCCTCGGGAACCCACGTAGTCCCCAGCTGTTGACGATAAATATATCCAGCCATCCGTCATTGTCATAATCGAATAGAGCAATTCCGCCACCCGTCGTGGAGAGAAGAAAATCTCTGCGTTCGTCTCCCACGAGCACCGTCCTAGTGGTCAACCTCGCTTGACTTGCAAAATCAACGTAGTTAGGGAGGTACTCGTCCTCCTTGCCAATGTTGGCGCTTAAGAGCAGACGAAAAGGAAGCAAAGACGAAAGCCCCAGGTGGCAAAGGGCCTGAAGGTTCCTTCGGCGGTTCACGCGGCAGATTGTAGCATGTGGTCCAAGGAGACGTCGGTTGATATTAGGTTTGCTCTGTACCCTCTGCGGCGCATGATCTTGGTTGGCAAACTCCGGCAACTTCACGTGCACAGTGTCAGCGCGAGAAAAGCTAGGGCAGTTGTTGAACCGCCGACTTAATAGAAGTGTTTACTGCACGGCGCCGTGTGCAAGATCGCAGAATTCCGGATCGTTTGCCGCTTCATCGAGATAGCCTCGTCCAACAAGAAAACGCTTCGCAATTAAGGGTACCTAGCTCTTTGCACCCCGCCCTCTTCCAACGAACTTCTGTCCGCAAGGATAGGCCAAAGTTTTTGGCTGGACTCCTAGCAGATGGCTAATCTGTGCGTTCGTTGCTTCGAGCTGTTTGTCTATCATCTGCAAAGTGTAATCCTCAAGCGCGTTGTGCCGGCTGAATTCATAGTTACCGGTGCAGGGATGTGTCATAGAGTGGTTGCCGATCTCATGTCCATCCGCCACACCCCCGGGTGATCGCGCCTCCGGATGAAAACCTGGCGCCAGCCATCGAGACACTTCTCAACCTGGTTCCCTTGAGGGAAAAACATCACCTTGATTCCATGTTTGCGGAGCAGCGCCAACCTGTATCGACTTGGCTACACGCCCGTCGTCAAAACTCACGCTGAGTGCCATCCGTTTTCCGTCTGGCCACGGAAAGGGGCGCGCAGGTTCTCCGTTGGCGCGACTCGCGTTCCGCGCGAGCAGCTCCACGCTGCCCAAAGTCAACGCGGAGAGAAAGGCCGCAGCCAGCAAGAGCGCGACCGTTCCTCGCGTGAGCCGCTGGGTCACTAGACAACCTTAGCGAACTGCTTTTAGAAAGGTCAGCAAGTCCGCCATCTGGCCGACGCTGATCTGTTTTTCTAAGCCTTCTGGCATCATAGAGACCTTACTGACGTGCATGGCGTTGATGTCCCGGCGAGCTATGACGGTTTCCCTTCCTTGCTCCTGACGTAGCGTTATCGTTGCCGGAGTTTGGGCGCCCATGATGCCATCCACGATTTCTCCGGAAGCCACCTCAACCACATACGTTTCATAGCCTTCTTCAATCGATTTGCTGGGCAGAATGATATCGACCAACAGCTCCAATGGGGGGTGATTTCGCACCGTACCCAAGTTGGGGCCGACCGCTACGCCCACGCCGTCGAGCGCGTGACATCTCGAGCAGACACGCGTGAAGGTTTCTCTGCCGCGCGATGCGTCGCCCGGCATATTCAACGCCGCTTGGTATTGTTTCAGAACTTCTTCGCGCTGAGCCGAACTTTGCTCGAACAGCGCCCTAGCCAACTGACGGACATCAGGATCCGGATCCATGAACAGGCGCGGCTTATACGAGTCAAGCTGCCAGGTCTGAACGTCTCCATTCTTCACTGCTTCGAGCAGCAGGCGGACTCGATCAGAGCCACCGGTCAGCAATGTATTCGTCGCCTCCGCGCGTACCGGAGCGCTCATGGCATTCCACTTGGCGAGCAGCGACGGGCCGACTTTGGCGCCGCCGATGGAGTTAAGCGCCCTCACGGCCGCGATCTGAACGGTGTCAGGCTCTTTGGGATCGACGAGGCTTTCCAATAGATGTGCCTGCCGATCAGATTTTGCAAGCCCCAGCAGATCCAACGCGTCCGCCCGCAAAGCGGAGTCAGCCTTGCGATCTGCGGCTATTCTCTCTGCGCGCTCCACGGCCTGCTTGGCAGCCGTATCGTTCGGGAGACCGAGGACGGCCAGCAGATGAACCGCGGCGTGCGCCACCGGACCCGGGCGCCGCTCAAACATTCGGAGAAAAAGACCCCGGTCCTGCGTCAGAGCTGCTTTCGCTTCGGCACCCTTTGCGCGAACGCCCTCAGCGATGCCATCAAGCGTTGCGCCTGCCCACCAGTCCGAATTTCGACGAGAACCATTTGCCACCCCTGTGACGAGCCGTCGCATTTCCCTGGCGTCCGCTTTCATACCGATCACCGCGCCCACTTGCTGAAAGAAATTGCGGCGTCCCTTCGTCTCATTGTCGGCGAAGCGGGAAACTGCAAACTCAAAATACGAAAGCGCCCGACTGGCAGAGGCACTTAACGCGGCCACCTGCATCCACGGGTCTTCTACGTCATCCGCGAGGAGTTTGTTTTCGGCAGCCGTGGCCTCGGGCGAGTCAAGAAAGCCTAGAGTGCAAAGGAGCTGGAATCGAACCTTCGGATCAGGATCGCCAGCCATTTGCGTGAGCTTCCGGGGCAACTCGGGAGCTTTCGCCAGGTAAGGTTCGGCTAAGCGAATTGCGTTTTCCCGTACGCCTGCCACAGGATCATCGAGCGCCCGGGCGACGAGACTCGCGTCAAGTTTTCCCAGGCCATCGAGTGTCCACAAAGCGTGCACGCGCCCCAGAGGAGACGGGCTCTCATGAAACAAGTGAACCAGCAGTGGAACGGCTTCATCGTGATGGCGTTCCACCAGAAGCCGCTGCGCGGTGCGGCGCCACCAGATGTTCGGACTCGACAGCTGTTGGACAACTTCCACGTCGGCCGCCTGACCAAATCGAATGTTTTTGGGCAAGGGAAGAGGCTTTTGCGAATCCGGAACGATCCGGTAGATTCGACCGCGATCTTGTCCGTTGTAAAGGTATCCGGCGTGATAAGTATCCGCGGCCATCCACTCTGGGTGCTCAATGGTGTTGCGATAATAATCGATGAGGTAGAGAGCGCCGTCAGGTCCAATGTACATATTCACCGGTCTGAACCAGGCGTCCGTCGAGGCAACGAACTCGGACTTCTCTTCGAGGCGGCGCGCGCTGTAACTCGCGCCCTCATCCGACCAAACGTCGCAATGCACCAAATTGTGCGCCGATTCCGCTAGACAGGCGACACGATCAAAAGATGCGGGGAACGCGCCACCAAGATACGGCAGGGTGATGCTGCACGAGGAAGTCAGCGTGCCCACATCCGTCAGGATTTCGAATCGCGGATTGCGGGTGATTGGAAGAACTTTGTTGTTCTCAGCCGTAGAGACATCCTGCTGCACCTTAGGAACCAAGAGAGAAGGATTTCGCCGCAAATAACGTGCCGCGATGACTTCATGTCGTCCATTACTGTCGTTAGTAATGGTGAAGTGACGCCCCCATTCGTCGAACGCCTGCCCATATTGCGACCAACCGGATAAGAACTCGAGCTCATGAGTGTCTGGCCTGAAGCGCACACTGCGCGGCGCCATTTCTAGGTGCGGTCCTCGCCCATCAGCAAAACGAATGTCGCTGCCGCGATCTCCAAACGGGTCCTGGAATACCACGGTGTGAACCGGCCCTTGATGGTTGAGGTAGATCCAGTTATCCGGACCGTAGAGCGGGCCATTGACCATATGCTGCGGATTTGTAAACGCGAAGCCCGTAAGTACTCTTTCGCGAACGTCAGCCTTGCCGTTTCCCGTCGTATCTTTGAAAAACCACACATCCGGAGCGGCGGTGACCAGCACCCCGCCTTTCCAGCACATGACGCTGTTCGGCATGACGATGTGGTCCGCAAACACCGTCCGCCGATCCGGCACTCCATCGCCGTTCGTATCCTCAAGCAGCACGATGCGGCCTGTGGGCCTGGTATCAAGCGGGTAGCCGGTATCCTCGGCCACATAGATGCGCCCATTCTCGTCCCAATCCATTGCCACGGGACTCTCGATCAAGGGCTCGGCGGCAAACGGCTCGATGCGAAAGCTCGGGTCAATTCGAATCGTCCGGAGAGCTTCACTCTGAATGTAGGGCGGACCGGCTTGGCGGCGAAATCGCACAAAAAGGCCGCCCACCATGATGACAACTGTCAATAGCGAAAGGGCACCCAGAAGCCAAACGCGTCTGCGAGATAATGAGCTCACGAGTAGGACATTGTAACGCGATAGAAGCCTTGCGACGGGGTAGCAGGCGTCGGCAGAAGTCTACGCTCGCATCTCGAGATGTCAAGTACGAGCGCATGGGTGGGCATGGGTGGAATCAGAAAGTGCATCATTATGCTTCTGGCGGATTTGAAATGTTTAGGCTGAGGCGCAGGAGGCGGGTCGGCTCCGTTTGAGAAATGGCGCCCAGAATTTTTTGAAGTGCTACGGACGCGGCATCCATACTTATGAAATTGGTGATGGACGAAGATTCGTTCGGACGAAAAGGAACTGAGGTCCGTCCACACAGAGCTCCCGAACGTAAGGATCCACTAGGCCACCGACCTCAGGCCGCACTTCCACGATGGCTCGTCCGACCTTAGCTTGGTCGTAGCCATTGTCGAATGGCACGAGTTCAAACGGTTTCCTTAGACCGTTTGCAGTATGTGCTGCGGACCGTCTGTCCTTATATGTGTGGTCTTCTAAGGAGAAGGGATTGTCAGGTTGATGCCGTCGCTGAGGGAGGGATTCCAATCGTCGTGACCCTATCGGGCTAACGGTTGCACACCGTTGTGATAAGACGTGATAAAGATCCGCGCAGTCGCTCACCTTAAGCGAAAGGGGCAATCTCTCTAACTCCAAAGCTGCTTTGGGTTTAGTGGCGGAGGAGGAGGAGGGATTCGAACCCTCGAAACCCTTTCGGGTTTAACGGCTTTCAAGACGGGTGATTGCGCCGGCTCCGGCCTAAGCTAATGATAACACTAGGCGGCGTTCGGATCGCTCTGGACGGTTTGGGCACGCAAATCAGTGCATTGGGATAAATTGGGATAAAGGCTGCGAGCCGGACAAACAAACATTGACCCGCCGCCTTCCGGGACCGCCTGATGCCTGAAATGGGACTCCGGCTCGCAAGCCGGAGAAACACAAAGAGGCGAGAGGTTTGCTTTCCGTGGCCGAAAATTCCAAGCAGCCCGAGAAAAACTGGTGCTCGATTCCGTCGCGCTCTACGTACTGATTCTTCAGGAACCTGGTGGTCGCCTGCGCCGCCGTCGCTCGACACGTGGACGCCATCAGAAGTATAGCTTCAGCGCGAACTGCACTTCGCGCGGATCACCCGGCCCGCCGGAACCCGTCCCCAGAATCGGCGAAAGCGTATTGGAGACCTTGCCGAACGATCCC
>WNGJ01014998.1_pt1 | contig 14752 bp, 9 predicted proteins | sample 5400611 | NCBI WGS metagenome assembly WNGJ01 (sample SAMN13153375, study PRJNA577476) | soil metagenome | isolation source: 40 cm soil or saprolite under Garry oak tree replicate 1 | place: USA:California | collected 2016-06-15
AGATCAGCGTCGGCGACAAGATGGCCGGCCGCCACGGGAACAAGGGCGTCATCGCCAAGATCCTTCCGGTCGAGGACATGCCGTTCCTGCCCGATGGCAAGCCGGTGGACATCGTGCTCAACCCGCTCGGCGTTCCGTCCCGGATGAACATCGGTCAGATCCTCGAGACGCACCTCGGGTGGGCCGCGCAGGCGCTCGGCCTCCACGTGGAGACGCCGGTCTTCGACGGCGCGCGCGAGCCCGCGATCAAGAAAGCCCTGAGAGAGGCGGGACTGCCCGAATCAGGGAAGGTCGAGCTCCGCGACGGCCGCACCGGCAAGGCGTTCGAGCAGGACATCACCGTCGGCTACATCTACATGATGAAGCTGCACCACCTCGTCGAGGACAAGATCCACGCGCGTTCCACCGGCCCGTACTCGCTCATCACGCAGCAGCCGCTGGGTGGCAAGGCGCAGTTCGGTGGTCAGCGCTTCGGCGAGATGGAGGTGTGGGCCCTCGAGGCATACGGCGCCGCCTACATCCTCCAGGAGCTGCTCACCGTGAAGTCGGACGACGTCATGGGGCGGGTGCAGACCTACGAGGCCATCGTGAAGGGCGAGGACATCCAGCCGCCCGGAGTTCCGGAGAGCTTCAAGGTGCTCATCAAAGAGCTGCAGTCGCTCGGCCTGTCGGTCGAGGTGCTCAACGACAACGAGGAGGAGATCCGGTTCATCGAGGACGCGGCCGCGTACTCGTCGCCGGACCTCGGCATCAACATCAGCGGTCTTGAGAGTGGTGGTTAAAGAACATGCTTGAAGTCAACGAGTTCAACGCGATCCGCATCTCGCTCGCGTCACCGGACCAGATCCGCTCGTGGTCGAGCGGCGAGGTCACGAAGCCCGAGACGATCAACTACCGCACGCTGCGGCCGGAGAAAGATGGGCTCTTCGACGAGCGCATCTTCGGCCCGACGCGTGACTGGGAGTGCTACTGCGGCAAGTACAAGCGGATCCGCTACAAGGGGATCATCTGCGACAAGTGCGGCGTCGAGGTGACGCGCGCGAAGGTCCGCCGCGAGCGCATGGGCCACATCCAGCTCGCGTCGCCGGTGTCGCACATCTGGTTCTTCAAGGGGACGCCGAGCCGCCTCGGCATCCTGCTCGACATGTCGCCGCGCAACCTGGAGCGCATCCTGTACTTCGCGCTCTACGTCGTGACGCATATCGACGAGCACCAGCGCGAGCGCGTCATGCAAACGATCGAGGAGGAGTCGGAGGGCAAGATCCGCCGTCTCGAGCAGACGATCTCCGACCGCACCGGCGCCATCGAGGCGCGCGCGAACGCCGAGATCATGCGCATCCGGACCACGACCGAGCAGAAGGTCCGTCAGATGGAGGAGCAGCTCGCGCAGGACAGCGACGCCCTCACGACGGCCGCGTCGAAGGTCAAGGAGCAGCTCGAGGAGGCGGTCGGTAAGCCCGCGTCCAAGGACATCATCTTCAAGCAGGCCGACCTGACGATCGCGAGCAAGGGCGACAACGTGACGAAGTCCATGCTCACGCAGCTCCAGCGCTCGCTGCAGAAGCAGCTCGACGCGCTGGTCAAGACCGGACGCAAGGAAGAGGAGCAGGCCCGCAGCGAGTCGGAGAAGCGCATCGCGGACATCCGCATGCGCGCCGACCAGGACCTCGGTGTCGTCCGGCAGGAGATCGCCCCCGACGTTCAGGTCGTCCGCGACGAGGCCAAGAACCGGCGCGAGGATGCCGAGTCGATCAAGCTTCAGGAGATCATGACCGAGGCCGACTACCGTCAGGCCGCGGACAAGTTCCGGTTCTTCCGCGCGCAGATGGGCGCCGAGGCGATCCTCGAGCTCATGCGCCAGATGGACCTCGAGAAGGACGCGCTCCGGCTCCAGGGCGAGATGCGCACCACGACCGGTCAGCGCCGCAAGAAGTCCATCAAGCGGCTGCGTCTCATCAAGGCCCTCTTGCGCAGTGGCGCGTCGCCCGAATGGATGATCCTCAGCATCCTGCCGGTCATCCCGCCGGACCTGCGCCCCATGGTGCAGCTCGACGGTGGCCGGTTCGCCACATCCGACCTCAACGACCTGTACCGCCGCGTGATCAACCGCAACAACCGCCTGAAGCGCCTCCTCGAGCTCGGCGCGCCGGAGATCATCATCCGGAACGAGAAGCGCATGCTCCAGGAGGCGGTCGACGCCCTCATGGACAACGGCCGACGTGGCCGTGCCATCAGCGGCACCGGAAACCACAAGCTGAAGAGCCTCTCGGACATGCTCCGCGGCAAGCAGGGCCGGTTCCGCCAGAACCTGCTCGGCAAGCGTGTCGACTACTCCGGCCGTTCGGTCATCGTCGTCGGCAACGACCTGAAGCTCCACGAGTGCGGTCTGCCGAAGAAGATGGCGCTCGAGCTGTTCAAGCCGTTCGTCATGCGTCAGCTCGTCGAACGTGGCCTCGCGCACAACATCAAGAGCGCGAAGCGTTACGTCGAGCGCGTGTCACCCGAGGTGTGGGACGTCCTGGAAGAGGTCATCAAGGATCACCCGGTCCTCCTCAACCGCGCGCCCACGCTGCACCGCCTGGGCATCCAGGCGTTCATGCCGAAGCTCATCGAAGGCAACGCCATCCAGATCCATCCACTCGTCTGCGAGGCCTTCGGCGCCGACTTCGACGGCGACCAGATGGCCGTGCACGTGCCGCTGTCCGCGGCCGCGCAGGCCGAGGCGAAGAACCTGATGCTCTCGACGCGCAACATCCTGAAGCCGGCCGACGGCCAGCCGGTCGTGACGCCGCGCCAGGACATGGTCCTCGGCACCTACTGGCTCACGCTCGAGCCGGCGGTCAAGAGCGAGGACGGCCACGCACAGATCTTCGGCGACTTCAACGAGGTGCAATCGGCGTTCGACATGGACCTCGTGAAGTACCAGACGCCCATCCGGTTCCCGTTCGGCGGGAAGATCGTCGAGACGACGGTCGGGCGGGTCCTGTTCAACGCGATCCTCCCCGAGGACATGCGCTTCGTGAACCGCACGCTCGACCGCGGCGCGATCCGCGACATCGTCACGACGGTGTTCGAGCGCCACGGCAACGAGATGACCGCCGAGGTCGTCGACCGCATCAAGTCGCTCGGCTTCGCCGCCGCGACGAACGCGGGCGTGTCCATCTCGATCGACGACGTCACGATCCCGTCCGACAAGAAAGCGACGGTCGACGCCGCCGAGGTCGAGGTCGTCGAGATCGACCGGCAGTTCCAGCGTGGCCTGATCAGCGAGCAGGAGCGCTACGAGCACACGGTGAAGATCTGGACCGACGCGACGAGCACCGTCATCCACTCGATGATGGACGCGCTCGATCGCCGCGGGTCCGTCTACATGATGGCCACCTCCGGCGCCCGCGGTAATACCCAGCAGATGGGTCAGATCGGCGGCATGCGCGGTCTCATCGCCGACCCGCAGGGCCGGATCATCGACCTGCCGATCCGTTCGAACTTCCGCGAGGGCCTGTCGGTCCTCGAGTACTTCATCTCGACGCACGGTGGCCGCAAGGGTCTGGCCGACACGGCCATCCGCACCGCCGACTCGGGCTACCTCACCCGCCGTCTGGTGGACGTGGCGCAGGACGTCATCGTCCGCATCGAGGACTGCGGTGATGAGGACGGCATCTTCGTGATCGCCGACGAGCCGGGCATCGTCGAGCCGTTCCAGGACCGCATGTTCGGCCGGCTGGCCGCGCAGGAGGTCAAGCACCCGAAGACCGGCGCCGTCATCGTGAAGCGCGGCGACGAGATCGACCACGTGGTCGCGAAGATCATCGCCGAGGCCGGCGTGAAGCGCGTCCGCGTGCGCTCGCCGCTCGGCTGCCACGCGAAGCACGGCATCTGCCGCGCCTGCTACGGACGCAACCTCGCGAGCGGCAAGCTCGTGGACGCGGGCGAGGCGGTGGGCATCATCGCCGCCCAGTCGATCGGCGAGCCGGGCACGCAGCTCACCATGCGCACGTTCCACACCGGTGGCGTCGCGGCCGTGGGCAAGGACATCACGATGGGTCTCCCGCGTGTCGAGGAGCTCTTCGAAGCGCGCGTGCCCAAGGGTATGGCGATCATCTGCGAGATCGATGGCGTCGCGGAGATCGTCCGCGATCCGGATGGCTCGCGGAAGATCCTGGTGCGCAACTCACAGGACTACACCGTCCCGATCAGCGTTCCCGCCGGATACGTGCTCGCGGTCGCCGACGGCGACGAGGTCACGGCCGGCCAGCCCATCGCGAAGCCGGAGCGCCGCACGAAGGGCAAGACCGACATGCCGTCGCCCGTCTCGGGCACGCTGACCATCGCGGGCAGCGGCAAGCTCACGATCGCGATGAAGGAGGTCGAGGAGCGCGCGTACGAGGTCGAGCACACCGCTCGCCTCAACGTGGAGAACGGTCAGAAGGTCTCCGCGGGCGACTTCCTCACTGAGGGGTCCGCGAACCCGCAGGACATCCTGCGCATCTCCGGCCGCGAGGCCGTGCACCGCTACATGGTCAACGAGGTCCAGAGGGTCTATCGCAGTCAGGGCGTGACCATCAACGACAAGCACATCGAGATCATCGTTCGCCAGATGCTGCGCAAGGTGCGCATCGAGGAGGCCGGCGACACCGAGCTGCTCCCGATGGAGCTGTTCGACCGGTTCGAGTTCGAGGACATCAACGCGCGCACCATCGCCGCGGGCGGCGAGCCGGCCACCGCGCAGACCGTGCTGCTCGGCGTCACCAAGGCCAGTCTCTCGACGAGCTCGTTCCTCGCCGCCGCGTCCTTCCAGGAGACCACGCGCGTTCTCACCGAGGCCGCGACGATGGGTCAGAAGGACCGGCTCCTCGGCCTCAAGGAGAACGTCATCATCGGCAAGCTCATCCCGGCCGGCACGGGTCTGCCCTCACGCCGCGATCAGCTCGACTGGATGCCGAAGGCACGCGCCCTCGCGGCGATGTTCGGCACCGACGAGGAAGAGGAGCTGCCGACGCTCCCGCCCGAAGAGCTGTCGCTCGAGGACCTCGACGATGACGACGACGACGAGGCCGCCGAGGAGCTCGAGGACATCGCGGACGCCGCCGAGCCGACCGAGGCGGATCTCAAGGAACCAGCCGAGTAGGTCCCACGCGTACCCGCATCAGGGAGGGCCGGTCGGATTCGACCGGCCCTTCTGTTTTTCGGACGTGACTTGCATCATGACCGGCGCGATGGCATGCGAAGGTGCGCGCTCGACCCGGCTCCTCGCAGTCGTCGTTACTGCTGGCGGTGTGCTGAGTTCCTGCTTTGGCGTCCAGGCATCCGAGTCAGAGCGATAAACACCACCCGCACAATCGTGACGGTTTACGAAGAGCCTCGCGAGGCGCGATCCGATCTGACGCTGAAACCAGGCGAGGAGTTCTGGATGATTCTTTGTCGGCGGCCTGGAATCGGACCGTGCTCCGTCACCATCCGCGCAGTCGACGATGCCAAGGCCGTCGTCTTCTGTCGTAAATACGCCCAAGACGAGACGCGCGATCCGCGGGTCGTCGTGGACACTGGGCGGCGATGTTGACATCGCTGGGGCGCCGAGTAAGTTGCGCTCAACCGGTCATCCTTCGGGGGGAACGCGCACTGGGATGACCGCCGCCGGGTGGTTGGGCGCGCGGGCTTGGAGGAATGCTGTGAAGCTGCGCTCGCCGCGCCTACCGATGTTCTCGCTCGTCGCGGTTCTTTCGATCGCTCCCGCACTCGTGAGCTGGCAGGGCAGTATCCAGGTCAACGACGTATCAGCGGGACAGCAGGATCGGCCCGACGCGGCGATTGGCGCCGACTCGGCGGCCTATCTCATCTGGGACGACTATCGCACCGGAAATCAAGGCGACATCTACTTCTCGCTGCGCGACCCACTGACGGGGACCTGGAGCGCGAACCAGAAGGTCAACGACGACACCAACGGCGCTACTCAGTGGAACGCGTCGATCGCGCTGGACGCAAGCAACAACGCGTATGCGGTCTGGCAGGACCTGCGCCAGGGTACGATCAAGAACCCGGACGTCAACATCTTCTTCTCCCAGCGGAGTGCTAGCACCGGTGTCTGGAGTACGAACGTCAGAGTCAACGACGACAACTCCGGACGGGCGGCGCAGGACTCGCCGCGGATCGCCGTGAACACCACTGGCGACGCCGTCGCTGTGTGGGCAGATCTTCGATCGCATGCCTGGAACGTGTACTCGTCGCGCTTGCCGGCCGGCGGCACGACGTGGGCGGCGAACATGCGCGTGACCGACAACGGCATTTCTCGCAAGTTCACGCCGGATGTCGCGATAGGAGCGGACGGCACCGCCTACGCCGTCTGGGAAGACGATCGCGCCGGCGATTCCGACGTGTGGTTCTCAAAGTTGCCGGCTGGTGCGTCGACGTGGACCCTGAACCAACGGATCAGCGATGACCCGGGAACGGCGGATCAGTACGAACCGCGTATCGAGATCAACGCGAGCGGTGATCTGGTCGTCCTGTGGCTCGACGACCGTGTGCCAAGCACCGAGGTCCGGATGGCCCGACTCCGTGCGGGGAGTATCGCGTCGTCAGCGACGTCGCGGCGGTACCGGTCAGTCTGGATCTCAGTGTCGCGAGCGATGGGTCCGCGTTCGCCGTGTGGCAGGACGGGCGCGGAGCGAGCTACGACATCTGGGGCGCCGAGTATGACGCTGCGGCCGACGCGTGGCTGACCCCGGCGCTGGTCAGTGACGATCCCGGAACTACGGCGCAGATGCGTGCAACGGTGGCGCGCACGTCGAGCGGCGTTGTCGTCGCATGGCGAGACGATCGCGTCACGGGCGGGGACGTCCGCGCTCGCTACGCGACGAGTGGGGGACCGTAAGGCACTAGCCTTGGCGCGGATGGCCACGACCTCTGTCCCCTCCTTCGAGGTCGTCGCTGGCTGGGAGCAGCTCCCGGCGGGATACGAGCACCCCGACGTGGCCGACGTCGCCGTCGATTCGACCGGCCGCGTGTACCTCTTCTGCCGTAGCGACCACCCCGTGCTCGTCTACGAGCGCGACGGTCGCTTCGTTCGCTCTTGGGGCGAGGGCGTCTTCTCGATGCGCGCACACGGCGTCACCGTCGCGCCCGACGACACGCTCTGGTTCACCGATGACGGCGATCAGACCGTACGGCGCTTCACGCGCGACGGCCGTCTGCTGCAGACCATCGGCACGAGCGGTCGCGCGTCCGACACGGGCTACGACGGCAAGTCGGTCACGTCGATCACGCACGGCGGGCCGCCGTTCAACAGACCGACGAGTCTCGCGCTCGCGCCGAACGGCGACCTCTACGTCTCGGATGGCTATGGGAACGCGCGCGTCCATCAGTTCTCAGAAGCCGGCCAGCTGGTTCGCTCGTGGGGCGAGCCCGGCAGCGGCCCCGGCCAGTTCATGATCCCGCACGGCGTCACGGTCCATCGCGACGGCCGCGTCTTCGTGTGCGATCGCGAGAACGATCGGGTCCAGGTCTTCAGTCCCGACGGTGAGTTCCTCGCTGAGTGGACCGAGGTGCAGCGGCCGACGAAGCTCGTATTCGATCCGCGCGGCGTCGCCATCGTCGCCGAGCTGACGTGGCGCGAAGGTCTCCGGTCTTTCCGCACCGGACCGATCACGCGCCACCGTCCGAGCCGCATCGCGATCCTCGACGACCGCGGCACGGTCCTGGCACGGCTCGGCGATGATGGTCCGATCGACGAAACCTGGGGCGCCGCCGATCCGTGTCGCGCCGGGAACTTCTGCGCACCGCACGGTCTGGCGCTCGACCCGAACGGCGACCTCTACGTTGCCGAGGTCACCTGGACGATCGGCACGAGCAAGGGTCTGGTCTCGTCGGCCTGTCACACGCTCCAGAAGTTCGCCGCTCGCACCTAGCGGGTAGAGTCCGCGCGACATGTGCCACCCCGAGGTCCCCGAAGGCACGACGCCGCCCAACGTGCGCACCGAGGAGCTGGCGATCAGCGTCGACGGTGGCGCGATGCCGACCTTCGTCGCATTCCCCGAGCGTGCGCGAGCGCCGGCGGTGCTCGTGATCAACGACGTCTTCGGGCGCAGTCCGTTCTACGAGCACACTTCGCGGCGTCTCGCGCAGGCGGGATTCGTCGCGGCGACGCCGGAGTTCTTCTTCCGCGAGGGTCCACTCCCGGAGCCGACGCGCGACGCGGCGATGGCGCGGGCGAAGCGCCTCGACTTCTCCAGACTGGTCGACGACATGTCCGCGGCCATCGACTGGCTCCGGACGCGACCCGAGACGAACAGCGCCGTCGGCACGATCGGCTTCTGCATGGGCGGGACGATCGTGCTGCTCCTGGCGGCTCGGCGACGCGATATCGCGGCCTCCGTCTGCTACTACGGGTTCCCGGCCGACATGCGCACGCCGGCGCGACCGATCGACCTCGCGGCGAAGATGAAAGGTCCGATCCTCGGTCTCTGGGGTGATCAGGACTCTGGAGTGGGGATGGAGAACGTGAAGGAGCTCGACGCTGAGCTCACCGCGTCCGGCGTCGAGCACGAGTTCCACATCTACCCGGGTCTCGGCCACGGCTTCCTCAAGGCCTCGCTCGACGACGAGGGCACGCCGGGGTACCGACAGGCGTGCGAGTCGTGGACGCGCACGATCGCCTTTTATGACGCTCTCCTATAACCAGATCGCGGCCCGTGGGCTGGAGCGAATCGCGGCGCTCAGCGATGGACTCTTCGCCATCGCGATGACGCTCATCGTGTTCGAGATCCGGATCCCCGATACGGCCGCGATCTCATCCGAGCAGGATCTCTCGGCCGCGATCGTCGGCCTGGCGCCGCGGTTCGTGACCTATCTCCTCAGCTTCCTGACACTCGGTATCTTCTGGAGTGGTCAGCAGACTCAGCTGAACCATCTTGCGCGAGCCGACCGCAGCTTCGCCTGGGTCAATCTCGCCTTCCTCGCGGCCATCGCGGTCATGCCGTTCTCCACGTCGCTGCTCGCAGAGTTCATCACTTACCGGCTCGCGCTGTTCGTCTATTGGCTCAACATCTTCGTCGTCGGCCTCGCGCTGTACGCGACGTGGGCGTACGCGACGCGCGCGAGTCTGCTGAAGGATGGGACCAGTCCGGACGTGTCGCGCGCGATCAAGCGACGGATCATCGTCGGTCAGGCGCTCTACGCGCTCGGGGCGCTGCTCAGCGTGGTGAGCACGTACTGGAGCATCGCTTTCATCGTGCTCGTGCAGCTCAACTTTGCTGTCGCGCCACGTGTGCGATGGCTGTCCCGCGTCTGATCACTTCGCGAGATCGGTGAGCCGCGCGTCGAGAGACGCGAAGTCCGCGTCGGTGATGATGGCGCCCCCCTGCTGGTGATCGGTCGGACGCACGAGCTGGCGACTCGCATCGTCGATGGCCACCGATCGGAACGGGCAGATGATCCTCCACGGCCTACCGGTGTCACGCGCGAGGAAGAGGACGTAGCGCATCGTCGGTGTGATCCGCGGCTCGGCATCGGAATCGCTGAGCAGCTCGAAACCGTCCCCGGCGGAGATCGGCCCCTTCCACGCGCGGGAGACGTAGAGCGTGTACCAAGTGAACCCGGGAAAGCTTGTATCGGGGATCTCGCGAGCGCTCGTCGCCAGGACGACGGCGTCGCTCTGGGCGTAGAGGTCGGGAAGGTCCTCGCAGCGACGCCTCGCGCCCGAGTAGGTCTCCGGATAGACGGACACGACGAAGCGCAACTCGCTCCCGGCCGCGCGCCCCACGACCTCCCAGCAGCCAGGGGCGGGAAAGGTCACCCCGCTGGCCTGGTAGCTCTCCTTCTCATAGCCGCTGGATGATGTGATCGCCGGTACGAGTCCGCTCGTGTCTCCCCAGAGGCGTCCAGTTAGCGCGACCGTGGTGCCGGGTCTTTCCCACAGCACCTTGTTCTCGCCGGCGTACAGACGGCCCGTGGCGCTCGCCCACAGCTTTCGGTCAGGGCTCACGAACCACGCTCGGCTGAAGGACGCGGTGTTCGCGTCCCTCGGATGTTCGGTCGTTGTCGGCGCCGTGACACGGCAGCCGCTCGCGTCCGCAAGGTCCTGGGGCCGCTCGGTCGTGGGGACGCCGGTCGGGCTTGGGACCGTAGTCGGGCGAGCCTCCCACGCCGCGGCCGCAAGACAGAACAGGGCTGCAACGCCCGCAAAGAGCCCTTTCATCTGCACCCTTTGCTACAACTGAGCCGCCTGCGTCGTTCCGACGGGGGTTTCGGTTGACCGACCCTCATGAAAGCCCCTAAACTTTACGTTCGGCTGTCTTTCGAGACGGTGACCGCCTGTGACAGGGCGGTCATTTCGCGCATCGGCCCGTTCGCGATTTTGTGACCGCGGCCGCGCTGCGCCTGAGGACCGCACCCGCGAGGGTCGGCTCTTCGGTCGGTTGGGGGCCCAATCGCACATCGGTCAAGCGTCCTCTTTGGCGCGTCCGCGTGCCCTGGAGAGACGTAACAGAAGGAGTCAACGTGCCGACGATCTCGCAGCTGGTCCGCCGGGGGCGAAAGGCGCAAAAGAAGAAAGTGGATACGCCTGCCCTGCGCACCACCTGGAACTCGCTCAAGGGTCGCCACACCAAGCTGCGTCGTGGCGCGCCCCAGAAGCGCGGCGTCTGCACGGTCGTCCGCACCATGACCCCGAAGAAGCCGAACTCCGCGCTGCGAAAGATCGCCCGTGTGCGCCTGACCAACGGGATGGAGGTCACCGCCTACATCCCGGGCATCGGCCACAACCTTCAGGAGCACTCCGTCGTCCTCATCGAGGGCGGCGCGGTGCCCGACCTTCCGTCGGTGAAGTACCACATCGTCCGCGGCACGCTCGACACCGCCGGCGTCAAGGACCGCAAGCGCGGTCGCAGCCTCTACGGCGCGAAGAACCCGAACCCGAAGAAGAAGGCGTCCTAGCGTGCCACGACGAGCTCGTCCCCAGGAACGCAAGACGGCGCCCGACCGCAAGTACGGCAACGTATCGCTGGCGCAGTTCAACAACAAGCTCATGCAGCGCGGTAAGCGCACGACCGCCGAGGGCATCATCTATGGCGCCCTCACGCAAGCCGAGACGACGACGCGCAAGCCGGGGATCGAGATCTTCGAGCTCGCGCTGAAGAACGCGATGCCGCTCATCGAGGTCAAGCCGCGCCGCGTCGGTGGCGCCACGTACCAGGTCCCGGTCGAGATCCGCGCCGACCGCCGCACCTCGCTCGCGATGCGCTGGCTCATCCAGGCCGCGCGCAAGCGTCCGGGGAAGTCGATGGCCGACCGTCTCGCGGGCGAGCTGGTGGACGCGATGAACAACGCCGGTGGCGCGGTCCGCCGCAAAGAAGAGACGCACAAGATGGCCGAGGCCAACAAGGCCTTCAGTCACTACAAGTGGTAGCGGCAGCTGAGATGATCGAGACAAAGACGAGCAAGGCACCGAAGATCGCGCGCGAGTATCCCCTGGAGCGCTACCGCAACATCGGGATCATCGCGCACATCGACGCGGGCAAGACCACCGTGACCGAGCGCGTCCTCTTCTACACCAAGAAGATCTACAAGATCGGCGAGGTCCACGACGGCGCCGCGACGATGGACTGGATGCCCCAGGAGCAGGAGCGCGGGATCACGATCACCGCAGCCGCCACGACATGCTTCTGGAAAGATCATCGCGTCAACATCATTGACACGCCCGGACACGTGGACTTCACGGTCGAGGTGGAGCGCTCGCTGCGCGTGCTCGACGGTGCGGTCGTGGTGTTCGACGGCGTCGCCGGCGTCGAGCCGCAGTCCGAGACCGTCTGGCGCCAGGCCGACAAGTACAAGGTCCCACGCATCTGCTTCGTGAACAAGCAGGACCGCCTCGGTGCGGACTTCAAGCGCTGCGTCGAGATGATCGTGGACCGCCTCGGCGCGAACCCGGCGGTCATCCAGCTTCCGATCGGGAGCGAGGACAAGTTCCGCGGTGTCATCGACCTCATCGAGATGAGGGCGCTGGTCTGGCCGCAGGACACGCCGGCCGACCCGGTCGTCGAGGAGATCCCCGCCGACATGCTCGAGGAGGCCAAGCAGGCGCACGAGCTGATGGTCGAGAAGGTCGTCGAGACCGACGACAAGCTGCTCCACCGTTACCTCGAAGAGCACCGCATCACGCCCGAAGAGCTCCGCACCGCGCTGCGCGCCGCCACGATCGCGAACAAGGTCGTGCCGGTGCTCTGCGGTGCCGCGCTACGCAACAAGGGCGTGCAGCCGATGCTCGACGCGATCGTCGACTACCTGCCGTCGCCGCTGGACGTCCCGCCGGTCGAGGGCGTCGACCCGAAGAGTGGCGAGCCGCTGGTGCGTGAGGCGCGCGACGCCGAGGCCTTCGCGGCGCTCGCCTTCAAGATCATGAGCGACCCGTTCGTGGGCAAGCTCGCGTTCTTCCGGGTCTACTCGGGCTTCCTCAAGGCGGGCGACACCATCTTCAACCCGACGAAGGACCGCCGCGAGCGGATCGGGCGGATCATCCTGATGCACGCCAACGACCGCGAGGACGTGGAGTTCGTCGCGACCGGCGACATCGCCGCCGCCGTCGGGCTGAAGCAGACCTTCACCGGCGACACGTTGTGCGATCCGGACAAGCCGATCGTGCTCGAGACGATCAAGTTCCCCGAGCCGGTCATCCAGATCGCCGTTGAGCCCAAGACGAAGGCCGACGAAGAGAAGATGTCGCTCGCGCTCGCGCGCCTCGCGGAGGAGGATCCGACCTTCCGCGTTCACACCGATCCCGAGTCGGCGCAGACGCTGATCTCGGGCATGGGTGAGCTGCACCTCGAGGTCATCGTCGACCGGATGCGGAGGGAGTTCAAAGTGGCTGCCAACGTCGGGCGTCCACAGGTCGCGTATCGCGAGGCGATCACCAAGGCGGTCAAGGCCGAGGGCCGGTACGTCCGCCAGTCCGGCGGCAAGGGGCAATGGGGTCACGTCATCGCCGATTTCGAGCCGCTGACGCGCGGCGCGGGCTTCGAGTTCGACTGGAAGGTCAAGGGTCAGGGCCTGAGCAAGGAGTGGTCGAAGGCGATCCAGTCCGGCATCAAAGAGGCGATGGAGAACGGCGTCATCGCGGGCTATCCGGTGGTCGACCTCAAGGTGACCGTCGTCGACGGCTCGCAGCACGAGGTCGACTCCAACGAGATGGCGTTCAAGATCGCGGGCTCGATGGCGCTGAAGGAAGCCGTGCAGCGCGGCAGTCCCGTGATCGTCGAGCCGATCATGAAGGTCGAGGTCGTCGTCCCGCAGGAGTACATGGGCGACATCATCGGCGACCTCAACAGCCGCCGCGGCCACGTCGCGGGCATGACCGAGCGCGGCAACGCGAGCGTCATCACCGCGTACGTGCCGCTCGCGACGATGTTCGAGTACACCACAAGCCTCCGTTCCGCGACGCAGGGCCGCGGGACGTCATCGATGGAGTTCGACCATTACGAGGTCCTGCCGCAGAACCTCGCGGACCAGATCACGAAGACGACCAAATGAAACCGAGGGGGTGGAAGGGGGCATAGCCCCCTGCGATATATGGCCAAGAAGAAGTTCGAGCGCACCAAGCCGCACGTGAACGTCGGCACCATCGGTCACATCGACCACGGCAAGACCACGCTCACCGCGGCCATCACCAAGACGCTCTCGCTCAAGGGCGAGGCCGAGTTCCGGCCGTTCGACTCGATCGACAACGCCCCCGAGGAGCGCGAGCGCGGCATCACCATCTCCATCGCCCACGTCGAGTACGAGACCGACAAGCGCCACTACGCCCACGTCGACTGCCCGGGCCACGCCGACTACATCAAGAACATGATCACCGGCGCCGCGCAGATGGACGGCGCGATCCTGGTGGTCTCGGCCGCCGACGGCCCGATGCCCCAGACGCGCGAGCACATTCTCCTGGCCCGCCAGGTCGAGGTGCCCCAGATCGTGGTCTTCCTCAACAAGGTCGACATGGTCGACGACGAGGAGCTGCTGGAGCTGGTCGAGCTGGAGGTGCGCGAGCTGCTCACCAAGTACAAGTTCGCCGGCGACAAGACCCCGATCATCCGCGGCAGCGCGCTCAAAGCCCTGGAGTCGACCTCCAAGGACGTCAACGCCCCGGAGTTCAAGTGCATCCTCGAGCTGATGAACGCCGTCGACAGCTACATCCCGACCCCGGCGCGGGCCAAGGACAAGCCCTTCCTGATGCCGATCGAGGACGTCTTCGCCATCAAGGGGAGAGGCACCGTGGCCACCGGCAGAGTCGAGCGCGGCATCGTCAAGGTCGGCGAAGAGGTCGAGATCGTGGGCATCCGCGACCCGCGGAAGACCGTGGTCACCGGGGTGGAGATGTTCCGCAAGCTGCTCGACCAGGGCGAGGCCGGCGACAACATCGGTCTGCTCCTGCGCGGCCTGGAGCGCGAGGACATCGAGCGCGGCCAGGTCATCGCCAAGCCCGGCTCGGTCAAGCCGCACACCAAGTTCACCACCGAGGTCTACGTGCTCTCCAAGGAGGAGGGCGGCCGGCACACCCCCTTCTTCAACGGCTACCGGCCGCAGTTCTACATCCGCACCACCGACGTCACCGGCTCGGCCGAGCTGCCGGCCGGGACCGAGATGGTCATGCCCGGCGACAACGTCACCCTCACCGTCACGCTCATCACCCCGATCGCTCTCGAGGAGGGTCTGCGCTTCGCCATCCGCGAAGGCGGCAAGACCGTGGGCGCCGGCGTGGTGACGAAGATCCTGGAAT
>WNGJ01006829.1_pt1 | contig 14748 bp, 17 predicted proteins | sample 5400611 | NCBI WGS metagenome assembly WNGJ01 (sample SAMN13153375, study PRJNA577476) | soil metagenome | isolation source: 40 cm soil or saprolite under Garry oak tree replicate 1 | place: USA:California | collected 2016-06-15
TCATCCATACTTGGTCCTACAAGCTCGCCGACGCCGCCTGATATGATTCGAACCACGAAAACGCTGAACTAGTTGCTTCGTGGCGTGGCGATCGCGCCTGCGTTGCTCAGGCGCTTCAGCCATTCGATAATCTCGTCGTCAACGCAATGAACAGTGGAGGCAACGTGCTTGTCGGTGGCCTTCGCGCCGCGGTAGCAGACGATGACATAGCAATCGTCGAATGGGTCAGGATCGGGACCTTGCATAGCGGCGACGCTGACGATGTCTGCTGTCAGGGTAATACATACATCCCATTTTTCAATGACGTCAGGACTGTTTTTGGCACCTTTGAGACTTGCCGAAGTATTCCGGGAATGTCTGTTCACCGGGGCAGACCAGGAGTAGCCGGCCGATGGTCAAAATGGCGCCAATGACCCAAACTGGACATCGAGCATCGCACGGCTTTTCGTCGAAACGTGAACCCCTTCACACTCGTAGTCCGTCGGCCGTCCTACGTTTGCTTAACCAACCATGGGACTGCTCTCAAACAGTAGAGGAGGTTGCAATGCGTGAACCAAATCTTGAAAAGTTGAACGCGCTCGTAGGAAAGCTGGTCGGCGATCTCGGCATCTCACTTGGCGGCGCAAGCATACTCCTCGGCGATCGCCTCGGGCTCTACAAGGCGATGGCGGATGGTGCGGTGGTCACTCCGTCCGAGCTTGCCAAGAGGACCGGTCTGCATGAGCGTTATGTGCGCGAATGGCTGTCCGGGCAGGCCGCCTCTGGATACATCGACTACCACCCCGAAAAAAACGCGTTCTCGCTCTCGGCCGAGCAAGCCATGGCGTTCGCCGAAGAGGGGTCGCCCGCTTTTTTTGCCGGTGCATTCGATGTCGTGCAGTCCACCTATCTCGACGAACCCAAAGTCGCCGAAGCGTTTCGAACCGGGAAAGGCGTTGGTTGGCACGAGCATTCGAAATGTCTGTTCTCGGGCACCGAACGCTTCTTCAGGCCGGGCTATAATGCCAATCTAGTTTCGAACTGGATTCCTACGCTCGAGGGCGTCGAAGCGAAACTGAAAGCCGGCGCCAGGGTGGCCGATGTCGGATGCGGCCACGGCGCGTCCACTATTGTGATGGCCAAGGCCTATCCAAATTCGGAGTTCTTCGGATTCGACTACCACCTGCCTTCGATTGAGCGCGCCAGGCTGCAGGCAAAGGAGGCCGGCGTCGGCGATCGCATCACGTTCGCACAGGCCACTGCCAAGGATTTCCCGGCGAAAGGCTATGATCTGGTGGCTTTCTTCGATTGCCTACATGACATGGGTGACCCCGTGGGCGCGGGCAAGCATGTCAAAGAAACGTTGGCCAACGACGGGTCGTGGATGATCGTTGAGCCGTTTGCTCATGACAATCTGAAGGACAATCTCAATCCGGTCGGGTGCATCTTCTATCATGCTTCGACATTCATTTGCACACCTGCATCGCTCTCTCAGGAAGTGGCCTTGGGGCTCGGTGCTCAGGCGGGAGAACGCAGATTGCGCCAGGTCGCGACTGAAGCGGGCTTCAAGAGGTTCCGCCGCGCGACCGAGACGCCGTTCAACATGATCTTCGAAGTGCGTTCTTGACCGATCGGAGCGACGGTGCGCATCAGTCCGGATGCTGTTGTAGGAAGTGCGGCTCCCAGCGCCCTGCATTCGCTCCGGACCGATGTCGCCGATTGTGACATCGCGTCGATTTCGGAATGTCCGCAAAACGGTCGCTGTTGAGGAGAAGCGGACCTTCAGTCCACCGCGCTCATCGCCAATGAAGTCCGCCGCAAATCCGTGGTGCGCGAGGTGCATGCGTGGCAAGTTGTCCCAACGGCCCGTCGTCGGATCAAAGCTTTGGACCGCCCAAAAGGCCTTTGCGCCTTCCCAATCCTGGTATTCGCCGCCGGCTACGTAGATCTTCCCATCAAACACGCCGCCGGCGCTCCCGCTTCGGCGGATTGGAGCACGGCCTTTGTCGACCCACTGGTCCATTGCCGGATCATATTCTTCGACAACATTGGTGTCGTCCGCCACGGTGATCTGCGCAGAACCCAGCCTGCCTCCAGCGGAAAACCTCGTGCGTGACATGTGGTCGAGAGCAATTGGGGGCGTTGGCCGGCAAGCACGTCGAGGCGGCGGAATAGCCTAGCGTGGACGCGCGGCTCGCGAATATCGGCATGCCTGTGATGTGATCGCGGCGTGAAGTTGACCAGTAGCCCCCGGCGGCTGCTGGCCGCTGGGTTCATCGCCGCGCCGGGGTGGTCTGAGTTTGTTGTTCGTGCGAACGCGGCGATGAAGAAACAAGCCTTGCCCTGCGGCGAAGCAGATCAGCTATCTGATCGCGGACCTCCCTGACCGGAACCATGCCAACGGTATCGTTAGCTCGATCCAGGATCAGTTCCTGGGTTGCCATGGATAGCTCGCCCCAACACAGCAACACCGCGGCTCCCAAGTGCTGAATTGTCATTAGGTCGAATGGAGTTTGGTCGTTGTCGCTCATGCGCCCTCGAGAAATTTGCTGCAAGTCTTGTTTACCCCTGATGGCAGGCATTCGGCGGCGCTGCTTTCACGGCGGCCCGGCAACCCGGATGAATGGCTGAGCATTGTAGTCGATGGCTTGACTCAGATTATCCAATTTTGGACACTTCGCAGCAAAAGCTGGGTAGGATTGAGCCGATGGACGCAAAAACCGGCGTGCGGGTGCTGAGCGAACGTGGCTGGCTAAGCCGAACGCCGGCGCCGTTTCGCAGTGCCATGCTGAAGCGCTGTCAATGGCGGCGCTACGATGCCGGCGAAACGCTGTTTGTCGCGGGCGATCCTCCGGGCGGCATTTTCGGCGTGGCTGACGGATCGGTTGGCGGCGCCACCGGTCTGGGGCCGGCCGAAACACCAACAATGCATATTGGGCAGCCGGGCTTATGGGTTGGCGAGGGGACAATCATAACCGGAGACCCTCGGCGAATAACCGTGTTCGCCGTGACGGCCGCCTATGTGGCTCAAGTTCCCCTGGCAGAGCTGAAAGCCGCACTTTCCGATCGCCCCGAATGGTGGCAGCACATTGCCCAGCTGTCGCAATCAATGAACGACATCGTCGGCAATGCGCTTGCCGACTCCATGATCCGCGACGCGGATCGGCGTTGTGCCGCGATCTTGTTGCGATTGTGCGACTGCCGGTTCATCGACAATCACGTTGAAATCGAACGCGAAGTGATGGTCACGCAAGACGAATTGGCGGCGATGGCAAACCTGTCCCGCAGCAGCGTCAACCCCATCCTCCGCCGGTTCGCTAAACGCAAGCTGATCGAGATTCGGTATCGTTCAATCGTGGTGATCGGTACAAAAAAACTGCGGGACACCATCGAGGGACGTTGAACCGCTCGTGTCGGCGAACAAGTCCGATGGATGTGGGCATCGAATAGACTAACGCGCCGCAACGAACGTTAATCAGTGCGCGGCCTCGGTTCGGGCAGGATGGGAACCGGGGCGCTTTTGCGTGCCTTCGCTGAGCGGCCCTGTTGGATCGTCCGCTCGATGTCCTACTCGCGTGAGTTCCGAGGCCAGATAAAAAACAGCCCCGCGCGGCGCGGGGCTTCTTCTGCTCGGCTGACAGGGCGCACGCTGCTTTGTCCCGCATCTCGCAGCCTTGCAGCCGGTCCGCAAACCGTGATTGGCCGTGCCGGAACATCAGCCAGTGTGGTCGGTTTGCCCGTGACCACCAAAGAAGGAAATGACCATGAGACTTGCAACAGTAGGATTGGCGACGGCGCTCGCACTCTCAAGCACGGTCGCGCTTGCACAGTCTGCCGGTGGTTCCGTCGGTGGAGGTTCGACCGCCGGTGGCTCAGCCGCAAGCGGCACGACTAGCGGAACGACAACCGGTAACTCGACGAACACTACCGGTAGCTCGACGAGCACAACCGGCAGCTTGCCCAACGGCACCATCAACAATGATGCCGGCAGTGCTGCTGCCGGAGCCAACAGCGCCGCGAACCCGTCGGGGAACAGCCTCATCAACCCTTCGCCCAGCGGATCAACATTAGCGCCGGGCGCGCCCGGCTCCGGTGTCGGCAGATAAGTCAAAAGCCCCGCCTTTTCGGCGGGGTTTCTTGTTGCGCGCTTCGTCGAGAGCCGGGGTCACACCGCTGCGTTGACATCGTTCAGGCGATTGAAATAAGACTGATGTACCATTGAATACTCCTGCTCTGGGAGGCTGGGGGCGGACATTCAAATCCTCTCGCTCCGACCAAAATCAGGCGTCAGAACCGCAAAAGGTCAGCGATTCCCCCATGAAAGATTTTGCCGGAAGGATCGCTGTCATCACCGGGGGCGGCACGGGCATGGGACGCGAACTCGCGCGCCAATTGGTAGCCGAAGGCTGCAATGTCGCGATGTGCGATGTGTCAGCCGATGCGATGGCCGAGACCAAGCGGCTGTGCGAGGCGGAGAAGCTGCCGCAGGGCCTGCGCGTCACCACGCATATCGCCGACGTCTCGATCGAGGATCAGCTCAAGCGCTTTCGCGACGAACTCGCCGAGCAGCAGGCGACCGACAGGATCCATCTGTTGTTCAACAATGCCGGCATCGGCGGTGGCGGCAGCCTGTTCACCAACACGCGCGAACAGTGGGAGAGGACCTTCAACATCTGCTGGGGCGGCGTTTATCTCGGCGTCCGCACCTTCCTGCCGATGCTGCAAAACGCCGACGAGGCCCACATCGTCAACACTTCCAGCGTCAACGGCTTCTGGGCCTCGGTCGGCCTCGGCGTATCGCACACCGCCTATAGCGCCGCCAAATTCGCGGTGAAGGGATTCACCGAGGCGCTGATCAACGATCTCCGGCTCAACGCCCCGCACATCAAATGTTCGGTGGTGATGCCCGGCCATATCGGCACCTCGATCGTGTCCAATTCCCGTAAAGTCCAGAGCGGCACCGATTCGGAGCGCCTGAGCGAGAACGAAATCGCCCAGAGCCGCGTGCGTCTGGCCACGGCCGGCATCGACGCATCCAAGATGTCGGACGAGGATGTGCAGGCGGCTGCCGCCGAACGCGCCCGCAGTTTTCGCGAGGACGCGCCGACCACAGCGGCTGCCGCCGCCAAAATCATTCTCGATGGCGTCAAGGCCGAGCGCTGGCGCATCCTGGTCGGCGACGACGCCCATCGCCTCGACGAGCGCGTGCGGCAAACACCGGAACGCGCCTATGATCCCGAGTTCTACCAAAGCCTGGTCGCCGAGGTCGGCTGGCGGTTGGGCTAGGGAATAATGGCCAGATCCGGATTCGACGCGGAGTTCGACGTCGTCGTGGTCGGCGCCGGCTCCGCTGGATGCGTGTTGTCCGCCCGCCTGACGGAAAACCCCAAAATATCGCTCTGCGCGATCGAGGCCGGCGGACGCGACCGCAATCCCTGGATTCACATTCCACGCGGATTCGGCAAGCTGGTCCCCAATCCGAAGGTGAATTGGGGTTACGAAACCGAGCCTGAGCCCGGGCTTGGCGGCCGCAGCATCGTGTGGCCGCGCGGCAAGGTGCTGGGCGGGTCGGGCTCCATCAACGGCCTGGTCTTCCTGCGGGGCGCGCCAAGCGACTACGACGAATGGCAACGATTGGGCGCGCAGGGCTGGGGCTACAAGGACGTGCTGCCCTATTTCAAGCGAATGGAGCATTGCGTCGACGGTGCGAACGCGTGGCGCGGCACCGGCGGCCCGATGACGATTTCCAACATCAAGCGTCCGTCGACGGTGGCGAAGGCGTTCGTCGAAGCCTGCGAGCGCCTGCAATATCAACGCAATCCCGACTTCAACGGCGAACATATCGACGGCATCGGCTTCGCGCCGCTCAACGTCCACAACGGCTGGCGCCGTTCAACCGCGGTGGGCTACCTCAAGCCCAACCTTAGCCGGAAAAATCTGCAATTGATGACCAGGACCCATGTGCGGCGGATCCTGTTCGAGGGACGCCGCGCTGTTGGCGTCGAGGTCGAGCGCGACGGCCGGATGCAACGCATCGGCGCGCAGCGGCAAGCGAACTGGCGCAACACGGCATCGACGTGAAGCTGGATCTGCCCGGCGTCGGCAAGAATCTGCAGGATCATTACCAGGCCAGTTTCGCCTTCAAGACCCATGCGGGCGACACGCTCAACGAAGCCGTCATGAACCCGGTCAAATCGGCAAAGATGGCGCTGCAATGGCTGTTCGCGGGATCGGGCCAGTTCGCGGTCGGCGCTACCGAAGCGACGCTGTTCGCCAAATCCAGCCCGTCCGAACCGGTGCCTGATATCCAGTACCAGGTGCTGAATTTTTCGTCCGATAGCCTCAAGCTCGGATTGCATCGCTGGCCGGGCTTTACCTTCATCTTCAGCGTGTGCCGGCCAAAGAGCCGCGGCGAGATCACGCTGCGCGACGCGGAGGGCAAGATGCCGCCGCGCATCCTCGCCAATTACATGACCGATCCCGACGACATGCGGATCATGCTGGCGGGGTTCCGGATTGCCCGTCAGATCGCGGCCACCGAGCCGTTTCGCTCGCTGGTCACAGAACAGATACGGCCGGGTCCGGATGTTTCCAGTGACGAAGAGATCGCCGACTTCGTCCGCAACATGGGCTCGACCGTCTATCATCCCTGCGGCACCTGCCGGATGGGCGAGGATGACGGCGCGGTGGTGGACAGCCGGTTGCGCGTGCGCGGCATCGACGGACTTCGCGTGGTCGATGCTTCGGTGATGCCCGCGATGCCGTCGCCGAACATTCATCCCGCAACCATCATGATCGCGGAGAAAAGCTCCGACATCATCGCGCAGGCGATCACGAGTTGAAACGGTCCGCAAGCGGCCGTCATTAAAAACACAAGGGAAACGCCATGACCAAGCTTTCGAAAGTGCAAAGCGTCGACATCATCTCCTGCGATGCCGGCTGGCGGAACTACCATTTCCTCAAGATCACGACTGAGGACGGCGTCATCGGCTGGAGTGAATTCGATGAGGGTTTCGGCTCTCCCGGCGTCGGTGCGATCATCCAGCGGCTGTCGACGCGCGTGGTCGGACAGAACATCTTCGCGCATGAACGAATTTACGCGGAACTGTTCGCCGCGACACGTCCCGGAACCGGCGGCGTCGTAACGCAGGCGCTCGGCGCGATCGAAAACGCGCTGCTCGATGCCAAGGCAAAACTGCTCGGCGTGCCCTGTTACGAACTGCTCGGCGGAAAAATTCGCGATCGCGTCCGCCTTTACTGGTCGCATTGCGCCACCTGGCGTATCAACCATCCCACCTGGTACAAACCGGCCATCACCGATCTCGACGGCGTCAAGGCGATCGGGCGCGAGGTGCGGGAGAAGAAATTCACCGCGCTGAAGACCAACATATTCACCTACGATGACGGCAAGCCCAGCGGCTGGCGGCCCGGCTTCGGCTCGCCGTTCGAGCCGGAGATCAATGTCGATCGCAAGGTGTTGCGCGATCTGCGCACGCATCTCGAGGTCATCCGCGACGGCGCCGGGCCTGACGTCGACATCCTGCTTGACCTCAACTTCAACGCCAAGACCGAAGGCTATCTCAGGATCCTGCGTGCCGTCGCCGACCTCGACATGTTCTGGATCGAGATCGACAGTTTCAATCCCGACGCGCTCGGCTATATCAGGCGGCAAAGCCCGCACCCGGTCTCGTCGTGCGAGACGCTGGTGGGCTTGCGCGAATTCCTGCCCTATTTCCGCGAGCAGGCCATGGATGTCGCGATCATCGACACGCCGTGGAACGGCGTCTGGCAGTCGATGAAGATCGCGGCCAGCGCCGAGGCCCACGAGGTCAACGTCGCGCCGCATAATTTCTACGGTCACCTCTGCAGCATGATGAACGCGCATTTCTGCGCGGCGGTGCCCAATCTGCGGATCATGGAAATCGACATCGACCGTCTGGAATGGGATCACGAACTCTTCACCCATCTGCCCGAGATCAAGGACGGTTATCTCGTGATTCCCGATCGCCCGGGCTGGGGCACCGAGCCCAACGAAGAGGCGCTACGCGCGCATCCGCCGAAGGGTCTCGGCGGACTCTTGAACTATGGCCGTAAAACCTAGGGTTCAGACTCATCCACAGCCAGAAGGCAAGTGCGGTCGCGAGCGCCACGCCTGACAGAAGTTGGCGGCGAGCTTGTCGTAACGGGTGGCGACACGGCGGAAGTCGTCGAGGCGGCAGAAGGCGTTCTGGATTAGGCGACGACCAAGGTATCGCTGCTTGTCGTAGCGAACGGTGCGCTTGCGGTTGCGACGACCTGGGATGACGGGAGTGGTGCCGGCGTCACGCAGTGATCGGCGTAGCTGGTCGGCGTCACAACCTTTTGTCCGCGAGCAGGTAACGCATGCTCGATGGCCGTCCACGCCTCATCCGACAACCAGAAAATGCCATTTCATACCTCCCGCGATTCGCGCCATTGCTGATTCAGCAATGTCGTTCCAATTCAATCAAATGATTGGACGCGAACTCGTTGTTCTGGATATGTTTATGCTCCGGACAAAAACGTGGAGCATGCTTGTGGCCGAACCCCGGATTGTCCTTACAGACACCATCACGCCGGAGATGGAGGAGGCGATTGGCGGCGGGTTAAACGCTTTCAATGACGAGATAGCAGGCTACGCCGACCGCAAGCCTCTCGCCGTCGTAGCGCAAGATCCTTTGACGGGTGGAATCATCGGTGGAGCGCTTGGCCGTTCGTCCCTCGGCCTTCTTTTTCTCGACCTGTTCTACATTTCTCCAGATCATCGACGCGCCCGTATCGGCACGACGATCCTCCATGCCTTCGAAGAGGAAGGCCGGCGGCGTGGTTGCGTTGCCGCCGTGCTGTATACGATCAGTTTCCAGGCCCCAGGCTTCTATGAGCGTCACGGATGGCGCCACTTCGGCGAGGTCGCCTGTCTGCCTCCCGGAACAAGTCGGATTTTCATGTCAAAACAACTCCAGATTACCTGAGTCCGCTTCCTGCTTCCCGCCGCCATCTGTAATTGGGTTTTGACCCTTAGAGCGGGATGGTTTTAGAGCGTAGACTCATAAACGCCTGGCCAAATCCGGACGCGCCCGGCAAAGATACGGGCTGAAGCAAATCGGCTCTTTCCGATTTCGCTTCGGACTTCGGCCATTGTCGACGTAGGGCCGTTATTTTGCGCTTACTTTATGCGCTATCGTATCTCGGCCATCAGCCAATCGCGAAACGTCTTCACGTTGGGCCGCTGCAGGACGCGGGGCGGATAGACCACGTAATACGCGAAGCCGGCAGGCAGGCTGAGTTCGAACGGCCGCGCCAGTCGGCCGGCGGCAAGGTCGTCGGCGACCAAGGCGCTGCGGCCGAGCGCGACGCCTTCGCTCTGGACTGCAGCCTGGATCGCGTGATCGGAAGACAGAAACGTCGGACCGCGGTGCGGATCGACATTGTCGATGCCTGCGCTGTGCAGCCACATCGCCCAATCGACACTGAAAACGTCATGCAGGAGCGTGTGGCGAACGAGGTCGGCGGGCGTCCGCAACGGATGCCGACCTTTGAGCAGTTTCGGGCTGCAGACCGGAAACAGATCTTCCTTCATCAGCAATTCGGATGAGAGACCGGGATATTGGCCACCACCACAGCGGATGGCGATGTCGATCCCGTCGCTGACGAAATCAGTAAGCCGCTCCGACATCGCCACCCGCACGTCGATATCGCCGTGGGCCCGCCGGAACCGAAACAGCCTGGGCATGAGCCATCGGGCGGCGAACGAGTCGATCGTGCTGACGCTGACTGATGTCGCCGCCGCGAGGTGCTCCAGGACGTCGCGAATCTCGGCCGCATAGGATGCGCCGATCGGCGTCAGCCGCACCGAACGGGTCGCCCGTATCATCAGTTGCACGCCGAGATGATCCTCGAGATTGCGGACGGCGCGGCTCACGGCGCCGTGGGTCACGCGCAGTTCGTCGGCTGCTCTGGAAAAGCTCAGGTGGCGGGCCGCGGGCCTCGAAGCCAGGCAGTGCATTCAGGGGCGGGAAACGGCGCGGCATGGATCGCGGTCGATCTGTGAGAGATACTCACAGATACCGTACAATTTCTCGTTTGTCATCAATACCGAATTGACCCATTTAGTCTCATTCGAAAAAGGCGCAGCCAAGCAGTGGCATAACCTCGCGTACGCCGACGCGATCACGGACACGCGCCGCGACGTTGACGACGAGCTGTTCGCGCGCCTGCAGCGACACTACGACGACGACACCATCGCGGAGCTGACGATGATCATCGCGTGGCAGAACGCGGGCTCGCGCTTCAACCGGGCGTTCCGCATCCCATCGCAAGGGTTCTGGAAGACATGACTGAGGTGGACCCCGAAACGACGATCCGATGAACGCAGTAATCGAATTTCGATTTCAGACTGGTGAAGGATTGAGGATGGTTGCCAGCGACGGCTTTGCCGAGTTCCTGCGCGATCAGTTCGCCTCGCTCGGCCGCATCACAATGCGGCGTATGTTCGGGAAGACCGGCGTGTTCTGCGACGGGGCGATGTTTGGGATGGTGACGGAGAACACCCTCTATTTCCGAGTTGATGACCAGAACCGGGTGACATTCAAGGAAGCCGAGTCCTTTCCGCCTCTCAACTACGAGAAAAAGGGCCGCACCATAGACCTCTCTTTTTGGCGCGTGCCGGAACGGCTGTTCGACCAACCCGACGAGCTTGTCACCTGGGCGCGAGCAGCGCTGGCGGCGGCGCGCCGGGTTGCGGCGAGGAGAGACCGGCCGGCGCCAAGGCGAAAATCAAAGCCTCAATCGACGTGAAGGTGGAATTCACTGAAGCGAACCCGTCGGCAGGACCACACCGGCCGGTTTGTTAGGGCGTGGACTCATAAGCGCGTAGCCAGATGCGGGTGGCGATACGCCGACACTGCTTGATCTTGTTGAAGAACGGCTCGACGAGGTTGCGCGCGCGATACAGGTAAGGGCTAAAGCAAATCGGCTCTTTTCGATTGCGCTTCGGCGGAACGTTGGCCCACGCCTTGTTGTTTGACGAGCGCCCTGATCGACGCGAATGACCCGACGTGGACTTCGGACCAAGCGAATATTTACTCGTTTGCCTTCGGCCGCTATGTTCGGTCATGCTCCCGACTTGCTCCGTTCTCCTAGACCTCGACGGTACTTTGATCGATTCGCAGCCGGGCATTTTAGCAAGCTGCCTAGCGGCACTGCGCGCCCTTGGACATGAACCGAATGAAACCCTCGACGTAAAGCGCGCCATCGGGCCGCCGCTCGAAGACATGATGCGGGTCTTGCTGCAACCATATGGGGACGACAGAGTCGGTGAAGCAGTAGTGGCCTATCGTCAGCACTACGGGGAAAGCGGCCTGCTCGGTAGCAAGCCTTATCCGGGAATTGGCAACTCCCTTAAAGAAATGCAGCAAGCCGGATTGCAAGTCTACTTGGCCACGTCGAAGCGAGCAATTTTCGCACGCCGCATCTTGGAGCATCTGGAATTTGAAACATACTTCGATGGCATCTACGGCTCAGTGCCCAGCGGCGAGCTAGATCACAAGCCTGAACTGCTCGCCCATATTTTATCCGAACGCAATATTTCACCTTCGCACAGTCTAATGGTTGGGGACCGCCGATATGACATCTCTGGTGCTCATACGGTTAGAATGCGCGGTCTTGGCGTTCTCTGGGGTTATGGTACCCGAGATGAACTTGAAACTGCTGGCGCAGATCAGCTAGTGGAATCAACTGCTGATCTCGCTCGCACGGTCCTGTCGATGGTAAGCGGAAGACAATCCTCCACTTGACCTCAGTTGGGGCCTCCTCCCCTTAAGCCAGCGGCCTTATGTCTTCATGGCACTTTTTCGGGCCTCACGCGATGTCCGACTTAAGTCCGGAACGCCTTCAACCGACATCATCGTTGCGCAGGCAACCGTTCTGCTGAGCCCGGATTTATGCACAACTCGGGCGGCTTGCGCCGCGAGATCGCGAGAGCCTCTCCGCCCGCTACGATGGTCTCGCTACTTCTGGCCGTTTGAAAACTGAATCGGAAATTTGCGCCAACGGCGCATACAAAGACCGCGCTAATCTTACTGCGTCATTAACCCTCATGGTGAGGAGGCGCGAATGCGCCGTCTCGAACCATGAGTCCTCTGTCGATCCTCGGCCTCGTCCTTCGAGACGCCGCGCGAATCGCGGCCCTCAGGATGAGGAGATAAAGCGGCCTGTGACGCGGTAAGACTAACGCAATTTCCACTTCAATGGCTTCATCCTTCGAGACGCATCGCGGAGCCTGTCATCGGGCGCGCATTCGCGCGACCCGGTGGCGATGCTCCTCAAGATGAGGTCTCAGACCCTCATGGTGAGGAGCGCGTCTTCGCGCGTCTCCGGACGATGCTTCGCATCGCCGGGAGAACCATGAGGCAACCGGAGAAGCGGCAATGATTCAAGCGAACCGGAAAACACGCCAGTCCCGCTCAGCCATGCACGACCGCCTTCGCTATCATGCAATGGATGCCTTTGGAGCCGTTGACGGTCTGTGTCACCCGCAAATCCGCGGCCAGGCTGCATAGCGTGTAGGCGTCCTCGCGCGACAGGTTCCGCTTTTCGCCGAGCAGCACGATCATGTCGCGTAGCGCCTTTACCACGCATTGGTCGAGATCGGGATCCATCGCCATCGTCATGTAATGCGTCGGCGTCTCGGCGCGGGGATAGTCCAGCCGCAAATCCTTGCGCAGCGTCAGCCTGAAACGGCCCTGCAGCGCGGTCTCGATCGCGGTGACGCAGACCTCGCCGTCGCCCTGGACGCCATGACCGTCGCCGCAGGAAAACAGTGCGCCCGGCACGAACACCGGCAGATAAAGTTTGGCGCCCGGCGTCAGCTCCTTGTTGTCGAGGTTGCCGCCCATCGCGCGCGGGATCAGCGAGGTGATGCGGCCCCAGGCCGGCGGCGGCGCCACGCCCATCACGCCGAAGAACGGTTTTAGCGGCAGGTCGAGCCCCCATGGCAGCCGGCCGACCATCTTGGCTTGATCGAGCGGAATGTTCAGGAGCCGCGTTTCATGGAAATCGTCGGGCAGCGTGCCCGCCAGCGGCCGGATCATGTTGTAGCCCCAATCCTGCCGGAGCGTGACATCGAGAATCTCGACCTCCAGCACGTCGGCCGGCTCGGCGCCTGTCACCGCGATCGGTCCGGTCAGGATATGGCCCGGCACCATCCGCTCGTTCTTGGCGTGAACCTCGGCTAATTCGGGCGGAACGTGAAATTTGCCGGCGTCGGGGACCACGTCCGGGCCGCCGCTGATGGTGTCGACGGTGACTTCATCGCCGCTGGCAACGGTGAGGACGGGTTTTAGCTTGGCTTCGAAAAAGCCCCAATGGCAGGTCTCGGGGCTGGAATGCAGATCATGATGCGTCATGAGGGGACTTTGGGTTGGGGCGGGGGCATCATAGTGCCCTTGGCGGGAGGCGATGTCGATATTTGCCGCTCGCTGCGGCCCTCTCCACCGTCATTGCCGGGCAAAAGCGCGAAGCGCGTCTTCGCGCTAGATGACCCGGCAATCCACCATTTTCGAATAGTGCCCTTTGTGAAAATGGATGGATACGCGGGTCAAGCCCGCGTATGACGCTGGATGCGCAGCCCTTCAGCCTGCCTTCAGGGAGTGTCAGTTCATGCCGCAGCAAGCCGAGATGCAGCAGGAAAAACCCGATCTGGCCGGCATCGTCGCCGACCTCAACAGCCTGCTCCGCCTGAAGACCACGGTGATCGGCATGAAGATGTTTGCCGAAGTGGCCGAGATGGAGGCGATTCCGAAAATCAGGCGGCCGAGCGCTGTCCACACCACCGACCAGATCATCAGCATGGCCTCGCGGTTGGGCTGGACCGTCGGTATCACCTCAGACGATCTCGTCGGCGCGCAGTGCCGGGCCGTGATTGGGCTGGCGCCGCAGGATGACAAGTGGCTTGCCGGCGAAAACTATGTCGGGGTCTGGCATGGGACCGCTGAGGACGCGCGCAAGCGCCAGGAGGCGCTCGATGTGGTCCCGTTCGGCCAATATCAGGCGCTGGCGGTGAGCCCGCTCAGTAGCGGCCGGCTCAACCCGCCGGATATTTGTCTGGTTTATGCGACGCCGGGTCAGATGATCATCCTGATCAACGGGCTGCAATATACCGGCTACAAGAAATTCGAATGGGGCGTGGTCGGCGAGACCGCCTGCGCCGACTCGTGGGGACGGGCGTTGAAGACCGGCGAGCCCAGCCTGTCGCTGCCGTGCTTTGCCGAGCGGCGCTATGGCGGCGTGCCGGACGAGGAGATGCTGATGGCGTTAAAGCCCGCGCATCTGGCCAAAGCCATCACCGGCATGAAGCAACTCGCCAAGAACGGCCTGCGCTATCCGATCGCGCCCTATGGTATCCAGGCCGACGTCCGCGCCGGCATGGGTGTTTCCTACGGCAAGAAATAGTGGGCGCTTCTGATAAAGATCGTCATGCCCGGGCTTGTCCCGGGCATCCATGTCTTTACAACCTGGCAGCAAGGAAGGCGTGGACGGGCCCGGCCACGACGGAGAAATTTCTAATCAAAACTCTAGAGAACCAAGAATGAAGCCTTCGTCGAAATTCGACATTATCGTCTACGGCGCCAGCGGCTTCACCGGCCAGCTGGTCGCCGAATATCTGGCGGCGCATTATACCGGCAAGGACGCCCCGAAATGGGCGATGGCCGGACGCAACCTCGCAAAACTCGCATCCGTCCGCGATGCGAT
>WNGJ01005176.1_pt1 | contig 14746 bp, 16 predicted proteins | sample 5400611 | NCBI WGS metagenome assembly WNGJ01 (sample SAMN13153375, study PRJNA577476) | soil metagenome | isolation source: 40 cm soil or saprolite under Garry oak tree replicate 1 | place: USA:California | collected 2016-06-15
AGATTCGACAGTAAAAATATTCCGCCCGCCGCTCTTGTTTCAAAGGTCACGGCAAAGGATATGGAAGCGCACCGTGAAAGAGATCGGATGGCGATCCGGTGGTGTAATTTTTTGGGTGTACCGGCATTGATGGAACAATTTCCACTCGATATCCGGCAGGGGCGTATTGAGGTCGCCATTGTGGCGCAGGCTGTATCGACCGCGCGTCACATCTACACGGACGGGCGGGGCCACGTCAATCCGGACACGTTCGATCCCACAACAAACGGTCATTCCATCGGCCGATGGGAGGGCGACACGTTCGTTGTGGATACCATCGGATTTGCTGCCGACCGTGGAATCACGAGTATTCCTGGCGGCGGATATAAGACGGCCGATTCCCACTTGGTCGAACGTTATCGCCTGTTGAACGGTGGGAACCAGCTGTCTGTGACGTTCACATGGGAAGACCCGAATGTGTTGCGCCAAGCCGCATACGTACGAATTCAGGTACTATCGCGCGTCCAAGGACACGAACGCGCGCAACTGGTCTTGCGATCCTTTTGATGAAGAGCGAGCGAGGTTTCTGACACAATCGCCACGGAATTAGAATTTCAGGAGTAAGAAGATGAAAGTGAGTATCGCATTGTCGACGGGCTTGCTGGTGACGATTCTGGTGGCGGCCGCGCCGGTATGGGGGCACCATTCGTTTTCGATGTTCGACATGACGAAAGACGTGGCTTATAAAGGCACCGTCGTCGAATATAAATGGGTCAATCCCCATGTGCATGTGACGCTTCAAGTCGATGGGGAATCCGGCGACGCTTCGACGGTGGGCACATGGGATATCGAAGGTGCGAGCACCAATATCATGGCCAGGCAGGGCTGGACGAGAGCAACGTTCAAGGCAGGCGACAAGGTTACCGTCATCGCGCATCCACTAAAGGACGGCTCCAAGGGTGCATCGATGTTTTATGTCATCCTGCCCGACGGCAAACGTCTTTACCAGGATATTGCGCGGCCCAAAGCGGACCAGCAGTAGACTAAGGCTAACCATGCACATGAGAAATGTCCTCCTCAGCATTGCCACTTGCGTTCTCACGGTTGCGGCTGCCGCACAGAATCCGCAAGCGCCCGGAGGCGCGCGAGCAGGTGGAGGCTTCATTGCATATCCCCAAAGGCCGGTCACCGATCCGGCTGCGGTGGCGCGCGGCAAAGTACTGTTCGACGTCAACTGCAGCTTCTGCCACGGAGCTGATGCTCGCGGCGGTGACGACGGACCCAACCTGCTCCGATCCGAGCTTGTACTGGATGATCAAAAAGGCGAGTCGATCGGTCCCGTTCTGCTGAACGGCCGCGACCGGGGAATGCCGAAATTCACGTTCACCGCCGATCAGATTTCCGACATTGCCTCCTACATTCACAGCTTCCCTGTCAGCAGCCGCACCGGGCCCGCTAATATCGATATTGTCGTGGGCGATGCAAAGGCCGGCGAAGCGTTCTTTAATGCAAAGTGCGCTTCCTGCCATTCCGTTACGCGCGATCTGAAAGGCGTGGCGTCCAGGTATACCGATCCGAAAGCACTCCAGCAGACATGGATCTTGCCAGGCAGTGGGGGCCGCTTCGGTGGCGCCGGTCCAGCCCGGACGCCGCCGCCCATGACAGCCATCGTCACATTGCCTTCCGGTGAAAAGGTCGAAGGAAAAATCGACCGCATGGACGATTTCGTGGTTTCTTTGACGCTGGCCGACGGCACGCACCGATCGTTTCAAACTGAAGGCAACACGCCTGCAGTCGAGATTCGCGATCCTCTCGAAGGGCATAAGAATTTGTTGCGTGCGTATGCCGATGCGGACATCCACAACGTAACCGCTTACCTTGTGACTCTGAAATGAAGATAAAGAATCCAGTGAATTCCCCAAGCGCAGCACTACTCGTTACGCTTTGGCTCTGGATAACGCCGGCGCTGGTTGCCGCGCAAGGACTCGATCCGGCTTCGCTGCTGAAGCCGCTTTCGGATTCCTGGCCGACATATTCGGGTGATTACAGCGGAAGGCGTTACAGCTCCCTGACCCAGATCAACCAATCCAGCGTGAAAAACCTGACGCTCGCGTGGACGCGCCGTCTGACCAACGGACCAAATGCCGGCGGGCAACAGGGTGCGCCCGGCGTACCGCCGCTGATCATCGGTGGAGAAGGTCCGGGCGACATCGTGGCCGCGGGCGCCACGCAAGTAAAAGGCGCTGTACTTCAAGTCAACGGCGTCTTGTACGTCACGACACCCGACAACACATGGGCGCTCGATGCTCGCGACGGCCACAAGCTGTGGCATTACTTCTGGAAGACGAGAGGGGGCACTCACATCGGAAATCGCGGTGTGGGGATATGGGGAACCTATCTCTTCTTTGTCACCCCCGACGATTACCTGGTTTCTCTCGACGCTCGCAACGGCACGGAGCGCTGGCATAAGGAAATTCTAAGTTTCAACCAGCAATACTTCGCGACAATGGCGCCCATCGTGATCCGTAATCACGTGCTGGTTGGTTCGAGCAATGATCTGGACGAACCGGGATTCATTCAGTCTTTCGATCCTGAGACCGGCGAGCTTCAATGGAAGTTTTATGCGGTGCCGATGAACCCTGGCGACCCCGGGCTTGAAACGTGGAAAGATCTCGATGCGGCCAGACACGGCGGCGGTCAGCCCTGGGTTCCCGGTTCCTACGATCCTGAAACAAGTCTTTATATTTTCGGTACCGGCAATCCCTCTCCGGCATACACCTCGCAAACCCGCGGCGAAGGCGACAACCTGTTCACCTGCGCGATCGTCGCTATCAACGTCGATACAGGCAAGATGGCCTGGTATTACCAGACCTCACCGCACGACACCCACGACTGGGACTCTGCGCAGACTCCCGTTCTGGTCGATGGAGAATTCAATGGCCGGCCTCGGAAGCTGGTCTTGACAGCGAGCCGCAACGGTTATTACTTCACGCTGGATCGCCTCACGGGCGAACATTTGGTCACAGGCAAGTTTTCAGATACTGCGAATTGGGCAAGTGATCTCAATGCGAAGGGGCAGCCCATTCGGAATCCTGACAAGGACTTTCACATTGCCGGTTCGCTCGTCTCGCCCGCCAATCAGGGCGTGACCAACTGGCCGCCCCCAGCCTTTAGCCCCGAAGCGGGACTGTTCTTTGTTCCATCCACCGATACCTATGCCATGTACTACCTGACGGAAACCGATCCGCGCGGCGCGATGGGCCTGGGCGGCAAGGAAGAGCTGAACGTGGCAACCGTTGGGAGTTATCTCACAGCGATCGATTACAAAACGGGAAAGATTGCTTGGCGTCATAAGTATCGAACGTTAGGAAATGATGCGCGAGCCCCTGGGTTGCTGACGACGGCCGGAGGATTGCTTTTTGCCGGCGACGTTTCCGGGAATCTGATTGCGTTCGACCCGCCGAACGGAAAGATCCTTTGGCACAGCTATGTCGGTCAAGTAACGAATGCTCCGGAAACCTACATGATCGATGGCCGCCAATATATATTGACGGCCGCGGGAGATACGCTTTATGCCTTCACTCTCTACTGACAGGATCGTTGCCGCGAGCCTGCTCTTGCTGTCCTGTTGGTGTGTGTCAGCGGCCGTGCAAGGCGCAACCGATATTTCAGGAATGTGGATCGTCCAGGATCCGGGATCTGGAAACTGGAGTGATTGGTACAACAACGTTGCAAAGCCGTCACTCCGCCCGGAAATCATCAAGGACAATGAAGCCATCGCTGCGCGTGAGGCTGCAGGAGAGGTCGTCAACCGGGCCGCCCGTCTGGCAAGCTGCCCGTTCGGTAATCTGCCAATGATGATGGCCTCATCACCGCCGCTCAATATCGTCCAGTCCAAGGAAGAAATTTTGATCGGCGCGGAAGCGAATCGCGGGCGCTTCATCTACACCGATGGGCGCGGCCATCCCGATATAAAGAGTGGCGATTACGTTCCGAGCGGGTTTGGGCACTCCATCGGCCGGTGGGAAGGCGATACGCTCGTCGTCGATACGATTGGATTCCCCGAGAGGGTCTGCGACAGCCGCCGGCCTGTGATCGTCACTCCGGGTGGCGGGCGCGCCAAGGAAACCACTCACCTCATCGAGCGCTTTCGCTTGTCGGAGAGCGGCGAGGCATTGTCGGTAACCTTCACATGGGAGGACTCCACAGTGCTGCTGGCCCCGCACACGTATTCATACACGTACAAGAAACTCGTCGGAACCAATCCGATCGAGAATAACGACGATCCCGGCGATCCGGCATATCAGCAGAGGCAACTCCAGTCGGTCGTACCGCCTCCGCAAAGGTAGATGCGATGAACAAGGGTGCACATTCATTCCCCTCCTCGCAGAGGAGGGGAGGCGCGGCAGCCGCAAGGCTGGCGCGCCGGGGTGGTCAGTTCGGCCGAAACGTTTCGCCGGTCCGACCACCCCGTCTGCGCCGCCAGCCCGCTGGCTGTCGGCGCATCCACCCCTCCTCTGCGAGGAGGGGAATACTTCACTTTGTCGCGATCGTGGTAATCTCCGCTTCCGCAACCGCTGCGCAAAACGCTACGTCGGACTCTGTAAGTCATCCAGACCTATCCGGATACTGGGAACTTCGCTACGACAGCTCCAGCATTCCAACAGCTTCTCTCACAACCCAAGCCGCCGCGGATCAGCCCAACCAACGGCAGCGCGACCTGGAGGCCATTCGCTGGTGCATCAATGTGGGTGTGCCCGCCCTGATGGGAGATCCCGCACCACTGGATATTCGACAGAGCCCCACCGTCACTGCTGTTGTTGCCAAATCGCCGTCGTCTGTGAGGTACATCTACACGGATGGACGCAATCACCCCGACAAGGACGACCTCGAGCCCACAACCAACGGCCATTCCGTTGCGCATTGGGAAGGCGATACGCTGGTTGTCGATACCGTTGGATTCAATGACCGCGGTGTCCGAAGCATTCCGGGAGGAGGCGTCAGAACGCCCGATTCACATCTGATCGAGCGATATCGTTTGTTGGAAAACGGCCGGCGGTTGTCCGTTACGTTTACATGGGACGACCCAAAGATCTTTCAGAAGCCGCATACCTACGAGTTCCGATACTACAAAGTTTCCCGAATTAGCGAACCCCGCGTCTACAACTGCAACTCTAACGACGCGGACCGTGCCAAATTCCTGTTGAACGAAAGGTGACGCACTATGCATTCACGGCGTGAATTTCTAAAAGGATCACTCTCAGCGCTGGCCTTGTCCGCGATTCCGCCGGCAGCTTCTTCGGCCGCGCGACTCGATTCCACAGTGCGGGGTGTCAAGGTGGGTTTGATCACGGGCTCCCTCAATCCCCTGCCCACAATTCCCGGCAAAGACCCGATCGACATCATCATCGAACAGTGCATTCAGCTTGGGGCGGCCAATGTCGAGCTCGTCAATGTGCTGATGCTGAACGAGCCGCAAGTCGTCAACGGCGGACGTTTTGGTCAACCACCCGACAAGATTACGCCGGAATATCTGGAGTCCCGTGAAAAGCTGCGGCAATTCCGGCTGGCGCTTCCGCTGGATCGTTTCAGGGAAGTCCGGAAGAAATTCGATTCGGCGGGACTCAATCTGTTTTCTTATGTCATGACCATCGGGGATGACTTTACCGATCCGGAGATCGAGACTGTCTTCAAGCAAATGCAGGCACTAAAGATAAATCTGTTCACCACGAACCAGACTCGAGTCGGTATGGGGCAGCGCATTGCGCCTTTTGCAGAGAAGTACAAGATCCGACCGGCGTGGCACCCGCACGCGATGGTCGAAGATCCGAATGAAGTCGCTACAGCCGAGAGCATGGAAAAGCTGTTAGGCATGTCAAAGTCATTCGTGATCAACCTCGACATTGGTCATTACACCGCCGGCAACAACGACGCGGTGGCATTCCTCCGGAAGCATCACGACCGGATCACGCACCTCCACATTAAAGACCGCCAGCGGAATCAGGGGCCCAACGTTCAACTGGGTACCGGCGACACGCCCATCAAGGAATGCCTGACACTGATCCGCGACAGCCACTATCCGATCATCTGCCTGCTCGAGCGGGAGTATCGAGGGCCTGGCAGCCCCGTCGAGGAAACCAAATGGCAGATGGACTACATGAAGAAGATATTGGAAAGCTGACGAAACATTTCGGCCGAACTTCAATTGAGGCTTCGCCCTGCCGGGCTCGCGCTTCGCGCCACCCTTCCTCTGCGAGGGCATCAACATACTTGACGAATCAAGCGCGCTGGCAGCCGGATTTGAAATTGGACGAAGCGAAACCTCAAATCCGAAATTTCGAAATCTCAGATTGGACCGGTCCAATTTGCAATTTCGGATTTCGGGTTTGAGATTTCGCTTCGTCCAATTTCAAAATCTCCTCCCCTTTGGGGTCGGATTGCTCAAGTATATTGTTTCCCTCTGCGAGGAGGGGAATGGCGCCGTGCTGGAACGGATGACCAACCTGTGCGGCAGCGTGATCGATTCCGGAGGCGTGGTTTGGCCATTCAAGATTTGCAACAGGAGCCGCACAGTCCCTTCGCCGATTTCCCGCATCGGTTGGGCCACGGTCGTGAGCGGCGGATCTGTGTAGCGCGCAAAGCGGATATCGTCGAACCCTGCGACCGACAGACCTTCGGGAATGCGGAGCCCGAGGCGCTTCGCTGTATCGATCACGCCGATCGCCATTTCATCGTTAAAGCAGAAGATACCTGTTGGACGTTCTGCCGCGCCAAGCAGTTGCTCCGCAGCTGCGCAGCCGGACTCGATCGAGAAATCGCCGTTCACCACAAGACATTCCTTTTCTGCCCCCTGGAGTTTCGCGCTCGAGAGAGCGCCCCTCAGCCGATCGCGGCTGAGGGGACTGACGAGCGGTCCGGTAATAACGCCGACGCGCCGGTGGCCCAGCTCATAAAGATGGTCCATCGCCTCGGCAGCGGCTTTTCGATTGTCGATGTGAACGCTGGGCACTCCCAATCGCGGACTGAATTCGCAGCCATTGACGACTGGCGCGCACCGCGGCGCCATCGATTTGATGAGGCCGGCTGCCTCCTTGGGCAACCGATGACCGAGAAAGATAAGGCCGTCCGCCTCGCGCCGCTTGAGCATCTGCGCGTAACGCTCCTCACGCTTCACATCATGTTGTGTATCGCCTACCAACACCGAGTAGCCCTGGCCCAGTGCGGTGTCTTCGATGCCTTGAAGGATCAAAGAGAAAAATGGATTCGAGATGTCCGGAACCGTCACGAGAACTTTCCGGGATCTCAGAGTTCGCAGGTTCTTCGCGGCCGCATTCGGCGCATAACCAAGCACCTCGACAGCGCGCATGACCTTTCGACGCGTGCTCGGAGCGACGATCTCGGGACGGCTGAGGACACGCGAAACGGTTGCCGTCGAGACACCGGCACGCTTGGCGACAGCATAGATATCGGGTACAGACCCTACAGGCATTGGCGCCGTCATCATAACACCACGATTGAGCGTTTTAACGAGAAGCCTTCTGCATCCCCGGATGAAATCGATTACATCGAAGGCTGGCTGAAGTATAATGGCCGCCCGTGAAGAAGGCGTTTTGGATCAGACGGAGAAAAGAATGGGCAAAGATCGGTTAGGAATCGGCATCATCGGCAGCGGCTTCAACGCCCGCTTTCACCTGAAAGCGTTCGTCGGCGTCCGCGACGCCGATATCCGAGGCATCTGGAGTCCCAACGCAAACAATCGAGCGGAAGCGGCGAATCTTGCGCATGCCCTGGAAGTCGGAGAACCCAAACTCTACCACTCGATCAGCGAGATGGTCGCCGATCCCGCAATCGAGGCGATTTGGGTTTGCGGGCCGAATCATACCCGGCTCGAAAATTTTGAGGAGATCCTCGAGGCCGTCACGCATGGCCGCGCAACGCTGAAAGGCGTGGCTTGCGAGAAACCTCTTGCCAGGAATGTCGCCGAGGCGAAGCGGATTGTCGAACTCATCGAAGGCGCCGGTCTGCCGAACGGCTATCTCGAGAATCAGCTTTTTGCGCCGCCGGTCGAGGCGGGGCGTGAAATCGTCTGGAAGCGCGCCGTTCCCTGCACCGGCCGGCCCTACCTCGCGCGAGCAGCAGAAGAACACAGCGGCCCCCACAAACCCTGGTTTTGGCGCGGCGATTTACAAGGCGGCGGCGTCTTGAACGACATGATGTGCCATTCGGTCATGCTCGTACGACATCTCCTGACTTCGCCCGGCGCTCCATATTCTTCTCTTCAACCGGTCCGCATTTCCGGCCAAATCGCCAGCTTGAAATGGACGCTGCCCGAATACGCCGAACGGCTCGAAAAGATCATGGGCGACGGTGTGAACTACCGGGCCAGGCCCGCGGAAGATTTCGCCCGTGTGACCATCGATTTCAAAACCGAGGACGGAATGCTGGCGATCGGTGAGGCTACGACCTCATGGAGCTTCGTCGGAGCGGGACTTCGACTTTCAGCCGAATTGCTCGGCCCGGAGTATTCGATGTTGTGGAACACGCTGGACAGTGGTTTGAAGTTGTTTTTCAGCCGCGAAGTCAAAGGCCAAACCGGCGAGGATCTCGTCGAAAAACAAAATGCGGAAATGGGTCAGATGCCCGTCGTGGCGAATGAAGCCGCCGCATACGGCTACGAAGCGGAAGATCGGCATTTCGTGAGAGCTTTCCTGAAGAATGAAAGACCGGCGCTTACTTTTGAAGATGGTCTACAAGTTGTACGAATTTTGATGTCCGGATATCTGAGCGCCGAACAAGGCCGCACCATCGAGTTTCCGCCTCCGGGTCTGGATACCTATATACCCACTGTGGCACAGGGGACCTGGAATCCGAGACGGTGGTGAGAAAAAATTTCGAAATCGGACGAATCCTGCATCTTAAATCCGAAATTGGACGATATCGGATTGGACTTCGCATCTCATAGAGTCCAATTTACGATTTCGAAATTTCGGATTTAAGATGCAGGATTCGTCCGATTTCAAATTTTTCGTTATGCATAAAACGACACGTTTAAAACTCTCTGTCATGATGTTTCTGCAGTATTTCGTGTGGGGTGCGTGGTCCGTCACGATGGGGACATGGCTGGCCCAGACGCTTCATTTCTCCGGCGAGCAAATTGGGCTGGCCTACGGCACCACGGCGTTGGCGGCGATGGTCTCGCCGTTCTTCGTCGGAATGGTTGCCGACCGATTCTTCGCGGCGGAGCGGATTCTTGCGGGTCTGCACCTCGTTGGCGGCGTGGTGTTGTTTTACACGTCGATGCAGACAACGTTCGTGCCCCTGTATGCCGTGCTGCTCGTCTACACGCTCACCTACATGCCGACGCTCGCGCTTACGAACTCACTGTCGTTTCGGCAAATGGATGATCCCGGCCGCGAGTTTCCGGGCGTTCGCGTTCTCGGCACTATCGGTTGGATCATCGCGGGTTTGACGGTGGGTACCTTAGGCATCGAGCCAACGGCAATACCCATGCGCATTGCGGCCGCCGCGTCAATAGTGCTTGGAGCATTCTGTTTCTTACTTCCCCATACTCCTCCACAAAGAATCGGACATCGCGCCACATGGCGCGACGTCATCGGCATTGATGCACTCAAATTGATGAAGGATCGTTCTTTCGCGATCTTCGTCCTTGGTTCGTTTCTCATCTGCATTCCGCTTCAGTTTTACTACACATTCACGAATCCTTTTTTGAACGAGCTGAACGTGACGAATGCGGCCGGCAAAATGACGCTCGGACAAATGTCGGAATTTTTTTTATGCTCGTCATGCCGTGGTTCTTCCGGAGACTTGGCGTGAAATACATGCTGCTCACGGGGATGGCGGCATGGGCAGCCCGCTACATGCTGTTCGCCGGCGGCAACAACGGACCGCTGGTATGGATGCTATACGCCGGAATCCTCCTGCATGGCGTCTGCTATGATTTCTTCTTCGTCACCGGACAAATTTATGTGGACCGCAAAGCGCCAGCCGATCTCCGCGCCGCGGCACAAGGTTTCATTGCTTTTGCCACTCTCGGCGCCGGCATGTTTATCGGTTCCTGGTTCTCAGGAAAGATCGTCGATGCGTTTGCAGTTGCGAACGGGGCTGAAGTGCTCCACATCTGGGGAACGATCTGGGTTTTACCCGCCGCAGGCGCGGCCGCAGTTTTGATTCTGTTCGCGCTCTTCTTTCGGGCCGCGGAAGAAGCCGGCGAGGCCGCAGCAGCAGGTATGCCGGTGGTTATCTCCGCAACACAGGACAAATAAGGAAGTTTTGTAAAGGGTCTCGGTTTCTCCACGGACTTCAAGGCCACGTTGGACGTTCGTCATTTTACGGCTGCCAACGAGGATTGCCTCGGCTTTCTCGAACGCCACCACGCAGGGGTTTCCAGCGTCCATCTTGGAGATTTCAGAAAGAATAACGGCCGGAGTACACCTTTCGGTGAAGGCGATGCGCCGCTCATTCAAATCCTTCGGATGATCCGGGACAACGCGTGGCCGATTGTCGTCCTGCTTGAATTCGAGCACGGAACGTTGAGGCCGGAAGTTGAGGAAGTCGACTTGATGTTTGATTACTGCAAGCGGGCTCTCGGCTAGGACCGCGGACGGTTGTTCTGTAGCGGCGGTCTGTGACCGCCGGCAACTCGTTGATCTTGGTAGAGACCGGCGCTCATAGAGCGCCGCTACAGTTAAGGAGAGACGAACGTGTTACGGTATCACTGGTCCGGCGTTTTGTTGTACGGGTTTGCCGTTGCGGCCGTCATCGCAGCCGTCCAGGTTGGCCAGGCTCAGTGTGCGGCCAGGCCTGGATACGACATCGACTTCATTGGAGAGCCGATGGCGGATCCTGTATTGCAGCACGGCAAGCGCCGTTCTCGCCCTTGTGTGAAATCCACCACTTGCGTTTCCCACCGGACCACATCTCCAATGAACTGGCCATCACGTGCTCCTCGACAAGGCACAGCAGCACGTCTTGCTCGCTAGAAATGCTGCCAAGATCATCGGGCCTGAGAAATGGACAGCCATACTCGTTGTACCAGATGACTCGCCACCCCGTGTCGAGCTTGGCGGTCGATATGAGTGATTCGGGAAACTCCTCTGTCTTCCCTGTCGGCGATAGGCCGAGTTGTTCCAGAAGCTTTTGCGCACCTTCCTCGCGAACCGCACACCACGTTATCGAGAATCCCATTCGCGACTGCCTCTTACTACAACGCCGAACGGCCGCCTCAGCCGCGGCGCGTTTTTTGCGCCGGCGGCTGCAACGGCTTGTCCAGCGGTCCGTCATGGTTCGCGACAGCAACCTGAACTGACTTCCACCGACCGGGCCATCTTCTTGTCATTGAAAGTTCCGTCGTCCCATCTGAGAGAACGCGATCCCAATGGTTCCCTTCCTCATCAAGTAGAGGGCTCCGCAATTGTTGCAACGATGGACGAAGGAATGGATCGCGTGCTTCTCGATCGAGAAAGACGAAATCCCTGTGGCTCCGCACACACATACGGGCCAATCGTCGGGATGAGGAACAAGAATACGCGCGAAAAGGTACATCGCTGCAAAACCTACGCCGGCGCCGGCAATCATTCCGCGAACATGACCGACATAGTAGCCCAGCACACCACCGCAGCCCAGCCACAACAAAAACCACAAGAGTTCAAAGGTATTCATCGTTCATCGTTACTCGCACGCTTTGTCCGCCGAATGGCCTGCCGATAACCCGCGCCGAGCGAGCGTTCTTTACGAGCGATGGAACCGCTACGGGCGCGACAGCGACCGTAGCGGCGACGGGTTCATCGGCTTGTTATGCCGTCTTTGCTTTCTTGGGTTTGCTCCTGGCCTGTCTTTTGGCAACCTGAGCAAGGACACGGAGCGCTTCATTGACTGCTCGCGAATCCGGAAAGACTTTGGCCACATCCGGATCAAGGAGGACAACATTCGTGCCTTTCATGTACTCCTTATAGAATTTGCCTCGTACCCCGCCGCTGAAGTCATACTCTGGACGCATGTCGTCCGGCGGCCTCGGATTAATTTTCCGATTCATATTGCCTTCTTTCGTTCCTCGTCGCCCGTCGGGCGCTGATGATCCGAATGACGCCTCCCGCGTAAGTGTGAGCGACAACGAGGAGCCTCCAACCCGTTGAGATTCCCTTGGTCAGCAAACGATTTTCATCGGTGGAGCTATCCGGGTCATTAATTGTGACGGCCAGCGGATCACCGAATACGGTGCTGGCCTCGTCGAACGAAACTCTGTGCTTGGCAAGATTCGCGGCCGCCTTCTTGGCATTCCACTCGAAACGCACCGCTCAGTCTAGCATGGAGCTCTTCAGTTCAAGGGCCATGGGGTTTGGGTATCGGAATACCATCCTCACGATCAGCCGCAACCGGCGCAACCGTTACACGCATTAAGCGAAACCAAGGTGCGCCGTTTGTCGGCTGCATCGTGGTGTTATGCCGTCTTCGGGTTTGAGATTTCCAAATCACGACAGATCTTAAGGACCAGAAAATTATTGATCTCTTTGTGCCGCGGAACTGACGACGCTTTGCCCTTCGCTCGGTTGACGTAGATCGTATGGTTGACTCCCTCCCGGAGAAACTCGCAGTCCGTTCTATTCCAAGCGCCGGATGACGTCGCGACGCTTCACTAAGAAACGATCACGAATGGCTCACGAATAACGCTGCGACCATGGAGCGCCTGTTCGGCGAGTGCTCGATTCGCATCGAGCACCATTTCAACCGCTTCCTGAAGACTCGATCGTACCTCCTCCGGCGTCCTACCCTGCGTGTTTGCGCCCGGCAGCTCCTCGACGAATGCGATGTAGCCTTCAGGCACTTTTTCAAAGACTGCGGTCAGCCTCATTGTCATGACTATTCCTTGCCGCCATTTTACATCGAGCGCTGAGTCCCTGGGCGTCGGCATAACGGTTTGGGCATGAGCCGCGGCGCGTTCTTTGCGCCGTCGGCTCCATGCCCTTGTTAGCCAGCTGTTGGTTAAAGGAACCGAACTTCGTGCACGCGATGAAGAGCGTCAGCCCACTCAACAATCAATTCATCCACTCCAAGAATTTCTGTTTCTCGCCGTTGAATCTTTGACTTGAGCCACTGACTCATCTTGTGAACATAAACAGCCGCAAAGTCCGCCGCCGCTAACTTGGAATAATCAGCTCGATTAATACCGTACAGAGACAAAATCTGAGGTCCCATACGGGGCACCGACAATGAAGCAACGACTGAGCCTTGAAGGTCTCGCCGATTGTAGCAGCGAGAGTCGAACGTGAAGGTCTTGCGAAGACTTCCGAAGTGAACTGATAAATCTTCAAAATCGCTGAAGACACTCTTCACGGTTCGCACCGCGACACAGAATTGTTGTGACTTCGGCAGCCGGATGCTCGTGACCCTCATGCTATCGATGCCTGCCATCGCGGTAGGACGGCCAGTTGCCCGAACCGCCCCCGCACAGATCCCGGCGTGCCGTTTTCTAGCACCGGGCTCTTCAGAAATACTCGTATCCGCGTCAGACTCGTACAAAGAAAAACCAGCGCTGTAATCCAGGACGGCTCCGGCGTTGGATTCGTGGACGCGGCACGCGGAAATGGTCCAATAGGTCGTCAAAAGCCGCCCGCGTGAAACTGCGGCGCTGACTGCGACGATTTAACCACTTCCACAGAGTCCCCATGGCTTCATTGAAGAACTCCCGCAGTCGATCGCTGTTGCCCGAGACACCATAGTAGTTGTAGTACCCACGGAGTTTGAGGTTCAGCGATGCGAACAGTTTCTTCAACGGAACGTGGCGGCTCTGTTTGCACCATGCGGTGAAGTTGGACAGCGAGTTGCGAAGCTTCTTGCGCGATGTCCGCCGCTTCAGGTGCGGTTTGCCGGCGCGATCCTTCCCCCAGTGAAACTCGAACCCGAGGAAATCAAACCGCGTTGCTCCCGGCTCGCCGTTCCGGCTGAAGGGAATCACCCGGCTCTTGGCGGCGGCCAACTGAAGCCCGAACTTGCCCAGACGATGCTCCAGCGCCCCAAAGAAATGGCGCGCTTCGTCCTCATTCTGAAACGCGCAGACAAAATCATCCGCGTACCGAATCAGGCAGGCCTCGCCCGTCGTATGCCACTTGACGACTTCCTGAAACCACAGATCCAGCACGTGGTGCAGATACACGTTAGCCAGTATTGGCGAAACGATTCCGCCTTGGGGAGTCCCCGTCAGCGGGTGCGTCACCTTCCCGTCGGTATCCAGCACCCCGGGCCCTGAGCCATTTCCGAATCAACCGCAGCAGTTGCTGGTCGCCAATCCTCCGACTCAACATCTCGACGAGTGCGTCCTGATCGAGATTGTCGAAGAATCCTTGAATGTCCGCTTCAACCACAAAGTTGTAGTCGCCGAACTGGAGCTTGACGGTCAGCTTGTCGACCGCATCGAGTGCGCCCTTGTTCGGACGGTACCCATAACTACAGCGCAGGAAATCCTGCTCGTCGATGGCTTCCAGTATCCGCGTAACCGCTAACTGCAACAGCTTGTCCTCGACCACCGGAATACCTAACGGACGCTGTCGTCCATCCGCTTTGGGAATCCAGTGGCGCCGGACCAGTCGCGCCCGGTAAGTCTTCCTCTTCAGCCGTTCGACCAGGTTCCCGATGTTGTCCATCAGGTTCTCCTCGTATGCCTTGGCGCTAACCCCGTCGACGCCGCTAGCGGCGTTCTTCCGGATATCGTGCCAGCATTCTCGCAGGAGAGCCTCGTCGATCAACCGGTAGA
>WNGJ01004345.1_pt1 | contig 14744 bp, 13 predicted proteins | sample 5400611 | NCBI WGS metagenome assembly WNGJ01 (sample SAMN13153375, study PRJNA577476) | soil metagenome | isolation source: 40 cm soil or saprolite under Garry oak tree replicate 1 | place: USA:California | collected 2016-06-15
AATGTTCAATGAATCGAGAAGTGTAACAAGGTCTTCCGCATCATCTCGATAAAAGGAAAGAGCGTAGTTACTACGGTGTGTTGAACGCCCATATCCATGTAAATGTGGAGCTATAACGCGATAATGGCTCCGCAAAGCAGGCAACTGCGCTCCAAAATCGCTTTCGGGTGTCCCTCCGAAGCCATGAATCAAAAGAACTGTAAATACATGAGAAGAATAGGGTGTAGTGGTGAAATCTGGTTCAAAAATATCGTAGTACATTGTAGTATTTGGCGTATCGAGAAAGGGCATCGTTCACCTATCTTGGAGAACTTTGTATTTCAGATTCGTTTCGTTCAATGAGAATAGTATAGCACCTGTATCGGGTGCATAAAAGTTGAAAAAATCCTTGACAGGCTGTATGCTCATCATTATACTGTATGGCAATACACAAGGCTGCAATCATCCAGGTGTTCTATCTGCCATGTTTCACCATGCGTTAAGTAAAGGAGTGGCCTATGGACTCCGAACAAACCATACCAGATGACGCTTTAACCCCTATCATCAGCAGTGGAGACCTGGCTCAAGCAATAAGTCCCATTGAGGATGAGGTCATCATTAGCGCCACCAAGGTCAACAAATACTTCGGTGATAAGCATGTCCTCAAAGATGTCGATTTCGAGGTACACAAAAGGGAAGTTGTAGCGCTGATTGGTCCAAGCGGCTCGGGCAAGAGTACCCTCATTCGCTGCTTTAATGGCCTGGAAAAGTATACAAGCGGCGAAATCTACATCCATGGTCAAAAGCTCGACCCTCGCTTCGCAAACAAACAACTTGCACCAATACGACGCGAACTGGGTATGGTCTTCCAGAATTTTAATCTCTTCCCCCACATGACTGTCTTACAAAACGTAATCGAAGCCCCTTTACTCGTTCGCAAGATGCCAAAGGATCAGGCTGTGGCTCTTGGCGAAAGATTGCTGGCAAAAGTTGGCCTTGAGGAGAAGCGCGATGCCTATCCAAATAGACTCTCAGGTGGGCAGAAGCAGCGCGTGGCCATAGCGCGCGCGCTCGCCATGCAGCCCCAAGCTCTGCTCTTCGACGAGCCAACCTCCTCACTCGATCCCGAACTGGTGGGAGAGGTACTCAAAGTGATGCGAGACCTGGCCTATGAAGGAAGTACGATGGTAGTAGTGACGCATGAAATGCAATTTGCGCGTGATGTTTCCGATCGTGTCGTCTTCATTTCCGATGGTGTAATCGTAGAGCAGGGCGATCCCGAGGAAATATTTAAACAGCCCAAACATGAGCGCACGAAGCTATTCCTGGAGCGCTTGCTCTCGTATTTACCGTAGATGTAATACAGTTGAACCGGATTACTAACAGAAAGGCAAAGCGTTATGGTACCTGAAATTGACAGACGAACATTTCTCAAGCGCATGGGTCAGGCAGGAGGACTCATTGTTGCAGGAGGAACCCTTGAATCTTTCCTGGCGGCCTGTGGCGGAAATGTTTCTACAGGAGGTGGGACTACACCTACCCCAGGGGTCACTCCTATAGGCAATGCCGGGCTCAAAACTCCAGGTATTTTGCAATGGGGTTCAGACTTTGTTAGTGGCGCGCCCTACGTATTTAAAGATCCCAAGAACCCGGCCAACCTTATCGGCTTTGAGGTCGAAATTATGCAGGCTGTGGCTAATTCGATGGGTGTCACCCAGCGACAGGTAGAGACGTGCTATGGTCAACTCGACCAGGCACTGGCTGCTAACAATTTTGACTTTGTCTTCAATGGTTGGGAAATTACCGACGAGCGCAAGAAGACACAACTGTTCTCCGACCCTTATTATCGCTATGCACAGCAGATTGTAGTGCGATCGGATGATTCACGTTTTACCCAATATGATACAAACAGCAATCTGTCATTGAGCATCCTGTATGGCATGACGGTTGGCACCGGCGATGGCTATAAAGCAGCAACAATCTTGCAGGGTTTTCCGCAAATCACGACCAAACTCTACACTGGCAACCTGCCTTTTGATGATGTCAAACAGAAGAAGCTTGATGCCACGTTTTTAGATACTCCTCTAGCAGCGTATTACGTATTGGGCGCTGGCCCAGGTGGGGTGCCTGACACAGCCTTGAAGCCGATTGGCAAGCCGATTTACCCAGATGTGTACATAGCGGGCTTTAATAAGAGCAATTCCAATGCCCAGATTTTGCTCAATGAGCTTAATCAGGCTATTGCCCGCCTCAAAAAAGACGGAACGCTCAAGAAAATCTACATCACGTGGAAGATGTGGAACGACCAGCAAGCTCAGATTGGTATTACGTAGATCAAATAGTAAGTAAGACGCGATGCATGCGTCGCGTCTTACTTAACCCATATCACTTTTTCAAAGGCGGAGTATCTTATGAGCCTTATCCAACAAGCTCTTCCTGCTTTTCTCATAGGCGCCAGAAATACGCTGATTTATTGTTTTGTTTCTTTCCCGCTTGCACTTCTGCTTGGCCTTCTACTTGCATTAATGCGCAGTTCGCGTGTCGCCTGGTTTAGCTCGCCTGCTAAGATTTTTATCGAGGTCATGCGTGGTACCCCTATCATCACACAGATATTTCTCATTTATTATGGTATAGGTGCAGTCCTGGCAGTCTATAACCTGTCAACGATTGATAATGCATGGACAGCAGGCATCGCAGTGCTGGCATTGAATTATGCCGCATATGAAGCTGAGGTGTACCGCGCGGGTTTTCTTTCAGTTGAACATGGACAGACAGAGGCAGCGCTTTCGTTGGGCATGACATCCGGGCAAAATTTCTTCCGCATCGTTTTACCTCAGGCCATACCACTCATGATCCCTCCCTTCGTGAATGATTTCATTTATATGCTCAAAGACTCTGCCATTGTGTACGTGATTTCTGGCACTGAACTCACCTCTGTACTACAGCAGTGGGTATTTACCCATAGCAGTACTCCAATACCGCTTTATGCGCTGGCGATTGTGTTATATCTGTTAATGAGCTTACCAACTTCGTATGTTGCAAGGTGGTATGAGCGCAGATTGCGCGCAGCATTGTAGCAGGAGTAAAAGGAGAAGTACATGCAACAGACTATGACTGGCGTTGAGCCGAGGACGCGAAGTTGGCTTCCTGTTATCAACGCATTGTATTATGTTGTGCTTGCAGTAGCTGTTTTGGGTTTTGGTTATTATCTCTATAGAAACCTTGATCTTATTACCCTCTACTTGCCCTTTTTGTTGCAAGCGGCTGGCACGACTATTGGCATCACGGTAGTGAGTATGGTGCTGGCGATGATTTTTGGCTTTATTGGAGCCCTGGGTCGCCTCTCTCGTTTTGCACCCAGTCGTGCGATTGCCACTGTCTATGTTGAGGTAGTGCGTGGTACGCCCATTCTTGTGCAGTTGCTCTTGTGGTACTTTGGCATAGGTCAACTCCTCTCGAAACTAGGCTTTGATCCATATAACCTCGCGTTTAACTTCATGACGATTTTTCAAAGTAATTCCCTTGTGCCAATTATATTTTCTGCCTTCTTTTATGGAATTATTGGTCTGAGTTTCAACTATGGCGCATATCTGACTGAGGTTTTCCGTGCTGGCATCGAGTCGGTAAATAAGGGACAGACCGAAGCAGCATTGAGCCTGGGAATGAACTCCCGGCAGACAATGCGCCATATCGTACTGCCCCAGGCGATACGCATTACTATCCCGCCCTTTACAAACTACTTCATCACATTAGTTCAGGACAGCGCCTTGCTCTCTGTGCTTGGTGTGACTGAACTAGAACAAACAATAGGATCATTTGCTTACCCACTGCTCAATCCTAACCAAAAATTGTTTGTCTTTATTCTTGGCGCCATGATCTACTTTGCAATTTGTTATCCGATTTCGCTGCTGGCTCGCTTGTTAGAAGGACGATTTGCAAGGGCGTATCAGATAACTGGAGATAAGGCCGATATGTTGACGACCGATATGTTGACGTCTGATATGTTGGGCAAACAAGTAGTATCTTTCTCAGAAGATGAGGGTAATAACAAGTGAAACACGTGCGGAATCGAGTTTGAAAGCTATTTGCTGAGCTCGTTTGGGTCCGGTACCTGATATAACAAAGGAGCTAGAGAGTAAATCTTGTAATTGACGAAAACATTAGCCGTGAAATCATAGACAGGCTCCGCTCTGATGGTCACACTCATCTGAAAGGAACTGACCTATGGAACACCCTTTAATTACGACTAATCCAGGTATAGAGGGTGGAAAGCCTATAATTAAGGGCACGCGTATCACCGTGGAAATGCTTGCGGATGAGTACGCGGCAGGAAGAACCATTGAACAGCTTCTCTACTCCTATCCCCATCTAACGCGGAAACAAATTGAGACGGCGTTAGCCTATGCTGCCGATATGAAACAAACGAGTTTGCATATAGACTAGAGATCAGCATCCTTGGCTCTAACTATAGGATTGACTCTTCTTTTTCATCTTCGACTTTTGAGAAGCCCTGAACTAAGTTCCTATAAAGAAACCACAGCCTAGCCATACTATGCTATAATAGAACTGACCTCCAGGCCGGTTGTTCAGATAGCGAAAGGCAGATTCCCAATGCCAACACAAGAAGAGCGGTTAACCATACTAGAGTATGATCTCAAACAATACAAGACCGAAACCATCAAGGCCTACGGAGAAATGGCCATAGAAATGATAATGGTTAAAGGCCTAATGGAAGATACCGTAAAACGGTTAGCATCGCTCAGAACACAGGTTGAACAACGCTTTGAGCGCGTAGACACACGCCTGGATGCAATAGATGCCCACCTGGAGAGCATGGACACGCGCCTTGACCAAATGGATACACGCTTTAATCGAATGGACGCACGCCTGGATGCAATAGATGCCCACCTGGAGAGCATGGACACGCGCCTTGACCAAATGGATACGCGCTTTAATCGAATGGACGCACGCCTTGATCGAGTGGAAAACGTGCTCGCGCAAATCCTCGCACGACTGCCTGAAAACCCCTAGCTACCTGTTTTCTAGTGGCGAAGCGCAGAGTTTATCCTTATCGTATTGAGGACAATCCTCGAAATAGGGAGAACCAACCTTGCTTTATTCCTGGCTCATAAGCTATACTGTAAGTAAGCTCACGTATATCGTACCCAAACCAGTGAAATTTGGTGTTTTTCGTGAAACCATCTGACATACCAGGAAAAAAACGAGGCCGTTACATTCCGAAATTCTACGTATTTCGTGGTTTCCACATGTCCACTTGCTATCCTTGATCTTTCTACCCCAAACTTCTGACTGAATTCGCCAGACTACAATGGCGTCTTATTCAGTTCGCATTTCCACATCGCTGTTCATCCTAAAACGTCGTAATTTGCTCAGGTTTTCCACAGATCAGGTAGAGTTTACCTCGTAGCAAGCGTTCTTAGTTTTTACTTTCTTATATCGTTTATCCACAGGGATAGGCGATAACGTGCATACCCACAAGCTAAAAATCTAACTCTACACTATCAGTGCCGATAGTAGCTAACCCGGTAGGCGGGCCGGCGTGGGATGTCTTTATCAGGCCGCATTACCAGAAAGGATTTTTATGAGTGCCGATGGTTTACTAAAGGCCCTCAACGATTCCCAGCGGTATCTCGACATTGTTCAAAAACAGGAATTGGGCAAAAGTGAAGCGGAGTGGCTAGTTGAGACCACTGTCAGCAACTTTGCCAGGTATTACAACAGTGGTTTTATCGAGTACCGTAAGTCCGTCGCTGAAGCAGGTGACTTTGCGGCAGTCGAATGGACAGGACGCGGCGCAACGTTCAAAGATGTGCTGGGTCGCGAATACATCGATTGCCTGGGTGGGTTTGGCTTGTTCAACCTTGGTTGGGCCCATCCCAAAGTCGTGGGGGCCGTTCAAGCACAGTTACAAAAAAGCCCGTTGCCTACACAGGAACTCCTCGACCCTCTACGCGGTATGCTTGCCCATTTGCTGGCTGAGATTACCCCCGGTGACATTCAATACAGCTTCTTTGTGAGCAGTGGTACAGAGGCCGTCGAAGGCGCTATGAAACTTGCCAAACTGTACACACGCAAGAGTGGCTTCATCGCCTCGGTGCGCGGCTTCCATGGCAAAACAGCAGGTTCTCTGTCCCTCACAGGTAAAGCCATTTTCCGCCGTCCTGCCTTGACGCCCCAAAATAATGTCTTTCATGTTCCATACGGTGATGCCGATGCCGTCGAACAGCAGTTGCGTATTGCCCGTGAGGTTGGCAATGATATCGCTGCTGTCATTATGGAGCCTGTGCAGGGCGAAGCAGGTGCTATCGTGCCCCCCGATGATTTCTGGCCGCGTCTGCGTCAGATTTGCGATGAATATGAAGTATTACTCATCGCTGACGAGGTGCAAACGGGTATGGGCCGCACCGGCAAGTTATGGGGTGTTGAGCATTGGGATGTTGAGCCTGATATCATTACCTCGGCCAAAGCATTGGGTGGCGGGGTAATGCCCATCGGTGCCTTCATGTCAACTCCGAAGATCTGGAGCGTGATGAACAGCAATCCGTTCATTCATACGTCAACAACGGGCGGGAATCCCCTGGCCTGTGCTGCTGCCATCGCCGCTATCAATGTGACGCTCGAAGAACGCGTGCCTGAGCAGGCCGCTGAAAAAGGCAAGTACTTCATCAAGCAGTTGCGAGAGATCGCTGCACGTCACAATGATGTATACACGAACATTACCGGCAAAGGGCTGCTGATTGGTCAACACTTTGTCAATGACGACATCGGCTATGCTGTCGCCTCTGGCCTCTTCAAACGAGGCGTGCTCATTTCAGGTACGCTCAATAACTCACGGGTCGTTCGTGTTGAGCCTCCGCTGATTATCACGCGTGAAGAGATCGATACCATTCTGAATCGCCTCGAGGATACGCTTCAGGAACTACATGCATCTGTCTCCACTCCTGGTGTGCTCGATGCAGGGGGCCAGCTCATTGCGCCTGCCTCTGAAGACGTAATAAAGCCCTCTCCCACTCATGAATCCAATACCGCAGTAGCATAAAAGGAGTCGATTCTCATGCATATTATCGTTTTAGGTGGCGCTGGCGCCATGGGGCGCATTGCTGTGCGCACGCTGATAGAATATCCGGATGTTGACCAGGTCACCATTGCGGACTACAACGAAGAACGCGCCCACGAGATTGCCGCTTCGCTACACAGCAGCAACATTCAGGTCAAACAAATCGATGTCAATGACGAGGAGCGCTTGCGTGCCCTCTTGCGCGGAGCCAATGTTGTTCTGAACGCCGTTGAATACGTCTTTAACCAGCCCGTCCTCAAAGCATGTATCCGTGCGAAGGTGCATTATGCCGACCTTGGTGGCCTCTTCCATATGACACGCAAGTTAATGAACATGCATGCTGAGGTCGAGGAGGCTGGCATAACCGCTATCCTGGGTATGGGTGGCACTCCTGGCGTCACCAACGTGCTCGCTCGCGCAGCTGTTGATAAGCTCGATCGTGTTGAAAGTATCAAGGTGCAACTTGGCTGCAGTGATAACACGCCTTCATCGGTGCCCCTGGTTGCGCCATATTCTATTCGCACAATTCTTGACGAATTTACCAAAAATCCGCAGGTTTTCCAGGACGGCGTATGGTATCCGCAGCAGCCATTAAGCGGTCAGGAAGAGATGGTCTTCCCTCTACCGGTTGGACGTGCCACAGCTATCTATTCGCTGCATTCTGAGTGCGCGACATTCCCGATCTCGTTCCGTGACAAAGGCATCCATTACGTCTCGTTCAAAATAGCGTTCCCATCTGACTTCATGACGAAATTGAAGTTCCTGGTCGACCTGGGCTTCGGCAGTGATGAGCCGATCAATGTACGTGGCGTCAGAGTATCGCCACGTGAGGTGCTGGCCCGATTACTGGAGATGGTCCCTGCTGAAGATGTCGAACCACAAGACTGCGATGTATTACGCATCGTCGCTACTGGGGAGGCAGGAGAGCAACAGGTAGAAATTACTAACCAGGTCGTGGTGCTGCCTTATCGCCGTTGGGGTATCAGCGCGGGCGCCCTTGACACTGGCACGCCGCTCGCCATTGCCGGTCGCATGCTGGCAACTGCTGAGATTACTCGTCGTGGGGCCTTTGGCCCAGAAATGTGCGTACCCGTCGAGTCATTCTTCCATGAACTGGCCCGCTACGATATGCATGTAACCGAAACCCGCACAGTAACGATATCGTAAAACTCATACAACCAACATTGGCGCTGTGATAAAATGTTGTTAGTAGATTGACCCACGTTCAATAGGTTCGTGGCAGATTTACTGTGTTACTGCGAATAACGAACAATTGAGTGCTATTTCTTGCGGTAAGGGCCAGATGATGCAGATGAACAAATGAATCGCATAATAGATGTAGGGGCGCAATGAATTGCGCCCTGCGATAAGGATCGCCTCCCCAGGAGGGCGCAATGAATTGCGCCCCTACATCCATTTTCCTATTACCCCACTATTTTGTTATTTTGCATTATCGCGCCCTGCTATTTCGCACATCCGAAAGGAGCTATTTAGGTGGCTGATTACAAACTTTTCATTAATGGCGAACTTGTCAAGAGTAGTTCGGGCAAGATTGTTGAGGATGTTGGCCCGGCTACGGGCGAACCGATCGCCGAAGTGCCTTTAAGTTCAGTAGATGATGTAGAGCGTGCTGTGGCTGCAGCGCGAGAAGCGTTTGATGATGGTCGCTGGTCTGGCCTGCCTCATGGAGCACGCGCCGCAGCGCTGGAAAAACTGGCAGTGACTGTCGAGAGCTATGCTTCTGAACTGGCTGAACTGGACTCGCTGGACGCTGGTAAGCCAATCAAACTAGCCCGTGATAGTGACATCCCGTTCTCTATCGATAACCTGCATTTCTTCGCGGGCGCTGCACGCCACCTTGCTGGCACAGCAGCCAGCGAGTACTCCGGCGGACATACCAGCATCATACGCCGCGAGCCTATCGGCGTAGTTGCTTCGCTCGCTCCCTGGAACTATCCCTTCATGATGGCTGCCTGGAAGATCGGGCCTGCATTGGCTGCCGGCAACACCGTTGTCCTCAAGCCATCAGTTGAAACGCCACTCTCCACGCTTAAGTTGGGTGAAATTGCCCTTGAAGCAGGTCTGCCTCCCGGTGTGCTCAATGTCATCACCAGTGGCCCTGGTGTGGCACAGGCGCTTTCCAGCCATAGCAAAGTCAATATGGTCTCGGTCACAGGCAGCACGGAGAGCGGCAAGTACATCATGCGTGCGGGCGCTGAGAGCATCAAGCGTGTGCACCTGGAGCTTGGTGGTAAGGCGCCGTTCATCGTCTATGATGACGCGAACATCGAAGCCGCCGCCAACGGGGCCGTAGTGGGAGGCTATGTCAACACTGGTCAGGACTGCACTGCTGCCACTCGTATCTATGTCCAGGACAAAGTCTATGATGAATTCTTACAGTCGTTCCTCAGCAAGGTCAAGCAGATTCGTGTCGGGAACCCATCAAATGAAAGCACCGATATGGGTCCATTGATCTCTGCTACCCAGCGTGCTACCGTTGAAGGCTTCGTTGAGCGTGCTCTGCGTGATGGCGCGAACATAGTAACAGGCGGTAAGCGTGCCACCGTTAGAGGTTTAGAAAAAGGCTACTTCTTCGAGCCGACCGTTATTGCGCAAGACCGCAACGATGCCGAGATTGTGCAGAATGAAGTCTTTGGGCCGGTTGTCGTGGTATGCCGCTTCAGCACCGAAGAAGAAGCGTTGCAGAAAGCCAACGGTGTGGTGTATGGCCTTGCCGCTTCCGTCTGGACAACCGACATCTTCAAGGCCATGCGTGCCAGTCAGGTACTGCAGTTCGGTACAGTGTGGATCAACGATCACCTGCCGCTCACATCTGAGATGCCGCATGGCGGCTACAAAGAAAGTGGCATAGGTAAAGATATGTCCATGTATTCCTTTGAAGAGTACACGCAGATCAAACATGTGATGATTGAATTGAGCAATGATGCTCGCAAGGGCTGGCACTACACCATCTTCGGTGATGCAGAGTAGAGACTATTAATAGCGCAACCTGGCGAGGGCAAGCCTCGCCAGGACCTTTGCCCTGTTTCTTTCTTGTTTAGTGGTCACCTCAAGTATACGAAAATGGGTTAACAATACGTAACCCATTTACTCTGTTAGCAACTGTTTCTTAACCAATCCACCACTACCTCGTAACCTCTGAAATATACCTTATACCCAATTTTATTGTTGTTTCTAAAGCTATGCTTTTGAGACCATTGTATGTAACTCACAGAGGAGGAACTATGCACCAGATGCAAGAACTCTGGCAGTACAAATTCACCCGCGTGTTTGTTGTGGCAACTCTCCTGACGATGGTGTTGGGATTAGTGGGATTGCCGATGCTACACTCTCACACACCTGCGCACGCGGCTACAGCGACAAATAGTTGCCAACTTAACTCACCCAGTGGCAACGTTCAACATGTTATTTACGTTCAATTCGACAACACCCATTTTATGCAAGACAACCCCAACGTCCCCTCGGACTTGCAGCAGATGCCCCACCTTCTCAACTTTATTCAGAGCAACGGCGTGCTGCTCTCAAATCACCACACGCCACTCATCGCTCATACGGCAACCGACATCCTGACCTCGTTGACGGGTGTCTATGGTGATCGCCACGGTGTACCGGTCAGTAACAGCTTCCGCTACTTCAATCCAGATGGTACGAGCAACCTTGGTGTTTCCTTCGCTTACTGGAATGGTGCTATTTTTGACCCAACTACCATGACGCCTACCGATACCACGCCCAATATGCTGACAGCCCAGGGCAAGAATGCCCCTGCACCATGGGTGCCCTATACGCGTGCTGGCTGCAACTTTGGCTCAGTTGCCACAGCGAACACGATATTAGAGAATACCTCTGTCGATGTCTCCCGGGTATTTGGACCCAATTCACCACAGCAGCAAGAGGTAATCGCGAACCCACCCCCTTCAACATTGCCACAAGCTGACTTCGTCGGTATCGGCGTTCACTGCGCAAGTGGCAATGCACTGTGTTCCAGTGCCAACACAGGAGTAGCAGATGTGCTACCTGATGAGCCAGGTGGTTATACAGGGTTTTCGGCACTTTTCGGTAACAAGTACGTCTCGCCGCAGATCAGCCCGAATGGGCCAATGACGGACTTGTTCGGCAATGTTATTAAAGACCCCAACGGGAACGTTGGTTTCCCCGGTTTTGATGGCATGTCTGCTGCCGTATCGCTTTCCTACGTGGCTGCAATGCAGGAGCATGGCGTTCCCGTCACCTACGCCTACATCTCCGATGCACATGATAAACATCCTAGTGGACCTGCTTTTGGTCCAGGTCAGGCTGGCTATGTCGCAGCGCTCAAGTCATATGATATGGCCTTCGCCACATTTTTCGCCCGGCTGGCAAAAGATGGCATCAATAAAAGCAATACGCTGTTTGTCTTTACCGCCGACGAGGGCGATCATTTTGTAGGTGGTGCCCCCAACCCGCCAGGGTGTGATGGGGTGACCATTCCTTGCTCCTATAGCCAGATCGGTGAGCTCAATGCCAACATGACAGGCCTTCTGGCTACTCAGCAGAATATCACGACTCCATTTTTAGTCCATTCTGATTCCGCTCCTACCGTCTATATCACGGGCATTCCAGTTCGAACCGATCCTACGACTCGCGCTTTCGAACGTGCTACTGGTCAACTCACAGCGGTGAATCCGATGACAGGCAACACTGATACACTTACCAATTTCCTGGCCGACCCTGTAGAGATGAACCTGCTACACATGATTACGGCTGACCCTGCGAGGACGCCGACATTCACGATGTTTGCTGATCCCAATTACTTCCTCTTTGCAGGTGCGCCTAATTGTAATTCGCCGTGTGTCACACAGCAACCAGGTTTTGCCTGGAATCATGGGACTGTGTCGCCAGACATCAATACCACCTGGCTTGGTATGGTTGGGCCAGGCGTGCAACGCATAGGTGTGAATGGTAGCGTCTGGTCGGATCATACAGATATCCGCCCAACTATGATGTTACTTCTTGGTTTGAAGGACGACTATTCACATGATGGACGCGTACTATTCGAGGTACTTCGGAAGTCGGCATTGCCGCCAGCGGTACGGCTACAACTCCCGACCTTGATCTCCCTTGCCCAGGCATACAAGCAGATCAATGCTCCAGTTGCATCATTTTCCCAGACGACGCTGGGTATCTCAACTACTGCGTTAGAGAGTGGCAGCTCGACGAACGATAGTACCTATACCCAACTCGAAAACCAGCTTATCAATATGACGATCGTGCGTAACGCCATCGCAGCTCAGATGATTGCCACTCTAGAAGCTGCAGAATTTGGTGGCAGCAGCAGTAATGCATCTGCCAATGCGCAGGTAAGTAGCTTGATCACCCAGGCCAACGCTTTATTGGCTCACGCCAAGGCTTTGGCGCAAAGACATTAAGTATGGGAAACAACCCGATCTGGACTACAGGTCGGTTCTCCCGCGCAAATTGTCGGTCTTCTAAAGGAGGTACTCTTTACGAGTATCCTCCTTTAGTTTATGCTTATAAGCACTTACTCCTGAATGATATGAAATACTATTTAGGTTAGGTTTGTTCTCATTGAAAGATACACGCTGATGTATTTGGAAAACAATGATCTTTAACCAGGAGCAAACCATGACCAGTATTGCCGAGTTGGTAGAACACGAAGTCATGAGTTGGCCTAACGTGGAAAAACTTCCTCACCGTTTTGGTGGAATTGAGTTTCGCGTCAATGGCCATGAGATCGGACACCTGCATGGCAACCGGCAGGCCGACCTTCCGTTTTCTGTGCCTGTGCGCGAAGAGCTTGTAGCAGCAGGACGAGCATCGCTTCATCACATCCTGCCACAGACTGGATGGGTCAGTTACTACATTTGGGGGCCTGAAAGTGTACCCGGTTTGATTGAGCTCTTCCATCTGAACTATGAGCGCTATAACCGTTCTGTTGTATCTCCTCAGGCAAAGCAGGAGTAGAGCTATGCCAGTATTACAAAATCGTCCACTATCTGTTACTTCTCTTATCAGTGGTTTGGCATAGAAGGAGAATGATATGAGTAATTTTACCCCGGCAGAGATCGAGTACCTCAACAGTCAGCGTCTAGGTCGACTTGCAACGGTAAACAGTAAAGGCGAGCCTCATGTTGTCCCTGTCGGCTTTCGCTACAATGCTGAGTTGGATACCATCGATATTGGAGGTCGCAATATTGCTCCAACCAAGAAGTATCGTGATGCTGCTCGCCAGGGACGGGTTGCCTTTGTGGTAGACGATGTGTTACCCCCGTGGAAGCCACGAGGCATCGAAATACGTGGGCGTGCCGAGGTTTTCCCCACAGGTGGTCAGGAAATCGTCTCAAGCTTCGCTCCAGAAATCATACGAGTGTATCCTATCCGTATCATTGGCTGGGGTATTGAGAGCGATGCTTATCAAGCTCAAAGCCGAACAGTGGAATGATACAGGACGAGCATGCCACTGTTGTGTGATCTCATCGATCTACCAACCAATCCGCTGATTGCTATCATCGGTGCAGGCGGTAAAACGACAACTATGTACACTCTCGCCAGCGAACTGGCACAGTGTGGCAAGCGCGCAATCACAACTACTACAACCCAAATCTTTTTCCCAAAGCCAGGTGAAACTGATACCCTTATCTTTGCCGCAGAGACTCCTACCCTCCTCAAAAAAATTGATGCTGCCTGGCAGCACCATAAACGCATCACAGTTACCGGGGTCCCCATCCGTGAGGATAAACTTGGCGGACTTCAGCCTGAACAGCCCTATGAGCTGCTCATGAAAGGCGGTGCCAATGCTGTGATTGTCGAAGCTGACGGCGCTCGTCACCGTATGATCAAAGCTCCGGCGGAACACGAGCCTGTGATACCACCTCAGACAAATGTTGCTCTATTGATGATGAGTGCCGGGGCGATCAACCAGCCGTTGAGTGACATGATAGCGCATCGTCCAGAACGGGTTGCAACGGTGACAGGTATTAATATGGGTGATATTTTATCTCCGGCCGTTATTGCCAGATTGATAACCAGTGAGCATGGCGCGATGAAGAATATTCCCAAAACTGCTTCCGTCTACCTGCTCATCACCCATGCTTCTATGGCCCAAAACAAAGCTATTCACGAACTAGTATCTCTGATGCGATGCTCACCCCGGATAGCGGACGTATTGAGTTCAGAAATGCCCGGCGAGTGGTTCGCAAACGCATAGTCTCTTATCGTCTGGCACTATTACAGGGAATCGCTCAATCTATACCCAAGATGTGGCTCAGTGAGGATGTACTGTGGGTGGGCGGGATCAGGTTCCAGTTTCACGCGCAGTCGACGTATGATTCCCTTGACATAGTCGGTTGCGTCACTATATTGGGGGCCCCACACCCTTTGCAGAAGCAGATGGGTGGTTAACACCCGTCCAACGTTTTTCGCCAACTCTTCCAACACTGCATACTCGATTGGTGTAAGAGTGATGGTGTGATCGGCAACAGTAACTTTGTGTTTCTCAGTGTCAATTTCTAAATCACCACATATTACGTTTGTTGCCAGGGTCTTGCTCCCACGGCGCATTACAGCTCGTACGCGAGCATGTAGCTCAGCTAAGCGGAAAGGCTTCACCAGGTAGTCATCAGCACCCAGGTCAAGCACAGACACGATGTCGGCCTCGCTGCCCTTGATG
>WNGJ01008899.1_pt1 | contig 14742 bp, 9 predicted proteins | sample 5400611 | NCBI WGS metagenome assembly WNGJ01 (sample SAMN13153375, study PRJNA577476) | soil metagenome | isolation source: 40 cm soil or saprolite under Garry oak tree replicate 1 | place: USA:California | collected 2016-06-15
GGAACCGACCTTGGTATCCCGGGGTTCAACTTCGACACCACCGACGGAAATCCCGGCATTCCCAACGTCAATGTAACCAATGCCACCGGTATGAATGTTGGCAACAACGGTACCAACTGGTTCCAGGACGATCGTTCCATCGACGCCTATGAACAGATCAGCTACACCCGCGGAAAGCACAACATCATAGCTGGCATAGAGTTCCGTAAGCTGGATACAGGGCGTATCGCAACCAACCTGTCGCTCGGGCAGTTTACTTTCAACGGCACGATTACTGGCGACTCCCGGGCCGACTTTGCGCTTGGCCGTCCCTCTGCCGACATAACGCCGTCCACTAGTATTAAAGGTTCCGTGGCGGAGTGGCGTGACGGCTTCTTCGTCCTTGACAACTGGCAGGCGACGTCGAAGCTCACGTTGAACTACGGTCTGCGCTACGATCTTCCTACCGTTCCTTACAGCCTCAACGGTTACACCCGCATCATGAACGCCGCCCAGACCGCTCTACTCCCTGTCTCAACTGCCAACTCGGCCGCCACCTGGGTTCCAGTTCCGGGGCTGAAGCTCGGCAGCCCGACTCATGACAACTGGGGGCCGCGCCTTGGCTTCGCTTACCGCGCCACGGACAAAACGGTTCTACGCGGCGGCGTTGGCTTCTATTACAACGCCAACCAACTCAATAGTTTTACCCTGCTGACCAGCAACAACTATCCCTTTGGAGCCAATTTCAGCTACAGCGCCGCGCAGGGCACCGCCGCAAATCCGTTCTCGTTTACCAATCCAACTCCGGGCCAGGCGACCGCATCGCCGGTCACCGGCGTCTGTCCTACTCCAACAACCTGCACCTATGGCAGTGCGGTTACTTACGATCCCGCGAACAAAACGCAGCGCAGTTATCAGTGGAATCTCTCCGTTGGGCAAGAGCTATGGAGAGGAGCCGCAGCCGAGGCCCAATACATAGGCTCGCATTCTCTGGATCTGGACACGAGTTGGTACTCAAATATGCCGCCACAGATGGTAGCTGGCGTCGTCTTCCGTCAGCCCAAGAGCGTTGCCCTCAATTCGCCACAAGGGAGTTGCGGTCAGGCAACTTGCCTGGTTCGCCCAAACCAGCTCTTTGGCTCCATCCGCGACTTGAGGAACTTTGCCTGGGCCGAGTACAACGGTCTTAGCCTCATCCTCCGTCAGCGGATGCTTCACGGGCTTTCGGGGCAGGCCAGCTACACCTGGGCGCACGATCTGGACGTCTCTACGGATTCCAACGGGGGAGGCGTTCCCTCACAGCAATACAATCTCGCCGCCGACTATGGGAACTCCAACTGGGACATCCGGCATCGTTTTGTCGGAGTCCTCACGTATGAACTACCTTCCTTCAAGGGGAAAAATTTACTTGTTCGCGAAACCCTTGGCGGATGGCAGATCAACACCATCCTCAATTTACAGACCGGTATGCCGTATAACGTTTCGCTTGGCTACAACAGTGCCGGCCTCGACCAGGGTACCCAGCGCCCCAACTGGGTACACAAGCCCAAAGCGAACTGCAGTCTGAAGAATGTCATCAATGGAGTCAACGGGACCGCTGCTTCGGGGTCATGCATCGACCTCAGCGCTTATACGCTCCCAGTTGCTCCACAAACGCTTGTTCCCGGGACGACTACAGTCGCTTCGTACAACTATGCCTTCGGGAACACGTCAAGAAACACCTTGCACGGACCTGGTTTCTCCTACGACAATCTCTCCATCTTCAAGAACTTCCAGATTTGGGAGACGGCGAAGTTCCAGTTCCGCGCAGAGGCATCCAACGTGTTCAACCATCCCAGTGCAGCCAACCCAAACTCTTCCAATGGCAGTGGCAATCCATCACTTAACGCGGCATCCCAAACGGGCACCGCGATCAGCCCCGGCAGTGCCGGGACGATCATCGATGTACAGAAGACAAACTCGTCTTTACCTCGGAGCCGCCGGAAGGAAATTCCGGCGGCCTCCACTGTTTCAATTCTTCCGGGGTTAGCATCGCAGCATCCTCTCTTGCTCTTCCGGTACCATGCTCTCAGTCATCATGAGGTCATTGAAATTGAACCCGATTCTGTCGTCGAGCCGAGCACGCATCGCCATTGCCATCGCCATCGTCTGTTCCACCCTTCTTACCATCACCCACATTGTCCACGCAGACACGCCAAAGACAGCCGCCGAGTACGCCGCGGACCCTGCTGCCATGCTCGACGCCTACCGCCACGTGGAGGCCGCCTCCGTCTCCGACGCTATGGAACAGCTGTTCCACCAGAAGCGTTATATGTCGCATCGCATGCAGTCGATCTTCCCCACCAAATTCGCCGGAAACGCGATCACAGTCAAACTAGTAAAACAGGAGAACCACGACGCCGACGCGCTCACGGGCATGCTCAAGGCGATCGACTCGGGCGGCCCCGGCTCGGTCTACGTCATGCAAGTCGAGGATGGAGCCGACATCGCCGGTATGGGCGGCCTGATGGGCACAGCGATGTTTGCGCGCGGCTTCGCAGGGGCGGTCATCGACGGCGGGGTCCGCGATCTGCCGCAGCTCAAAAAGATCGGCTTTCCCGTCTACGCTACCGGCCCGGTGCCCTCCACCTCAGTCGGTCACTATCGTTTCGGCGGCATGAATGTGCCGGTCGACTGTGACGGCGTCAAAGTCTCCGCAAACGACATCATCGTCGCCGACCAGGACGGCGTTGTCGTCGTACCCCGCGACCATGCCGCGGAGATCCTCGTCCTCGCCCAGAAGCTCGACAACAGCGAACATTCGATGTATCCATTTATTGAAAAGTTTCATTCGATAGAGGAGGCGGTCAAACAATTTGGACGAATTTAGAACCGGCTACGCCGTCTGTCCCTTACCACGTCTAAGTGTCACAGAAGTAGACGCAATCATCTCCTTATTCCACCTTCCTCAGAGAAGACAGTCAGAGGGTTACCATGTCAAGTAGCGCAGAGCGCGGTCTCTTTACACGGCGGAGTTTTCTCCGCTGGTCGCAGTCGGCCATGGCGCTTTTAGGCGCAGCACCGATCGTAGGAGTAGGTACAGCATCGGAAGCATTCGCGCTGCCCGCGGCGTCGAACTCCGCAGACGACTACTACGCGAAGCTGGGCGTAGAAAAGATCATCAATGCAGCGGGCACCTACACTTATCTCACTGCGGCACTGATGCCGCCACAGGTGCAGCGCGCCGTCGCACAGGCGGCTCTTCATCCTGTCCGCCTCAAAGACCTTCAACAAGCCTCAGGCGAATACATCGCAAAAAAACTTCGCTGCGAAGGAGCTGTCGTCAGTTCCGGAGCCTCCGCAGCCCTTACCCTCGCTACTGCCGCCTGCATCGCGTCGGCAAATGACACTAAGCCGGACCAGATCCCGGAGAACGTAGACCGCATGAAGCATGAGGTCATCGTTCAGAAGGCGCACCGCTATGAGTACGACCATGCCATGCTGATCTGCGGGGCGCGCATCGTCGAAGTGGTCACTCTCGACGACTATAAACGCGCCTTCACCCCGAACACGATCATGACGAACTTCTTCAATTCTGGTGAAGGTGGCCAGATCGATCGCCAGACATGGCTCGATGTCGCTCATCAGCATGATGTTCCCTGCCACATGGACGCCGCGGCAGACATGCCTCCCATAGAGAATCTGTGGAAGTACACCGGTATGGGCTATGACCTCGTCAGTTTCTCCGGTGGCAAGGGGATCCGCGGACCTCAGAACGCCGGCCTGTTGCTCGGCAAGAGACATCTCACTGATCTCGCGGCAGCCAACAATAATCCAAACAGCGACGCCGTAGGCCGCGGCATGAAGGTCGCCAAGGAACAGATCGTAGGCATGGTCGCTGCCGTCGACTGGCTGCTTGAGCAGAACGACGAAGCTCTCGAAGCAGAGTACATGCGACGCGTCGATATCATCAAGCAGGCGGTGAAGGACGTTCCAACCATGAAAGCAAGCGTCCACATACCCGAGGTGGCGAATCACGTTCCACACCTCATGCTCACCTACGATCCAAAGGTCGTCGGTATCAGTCCAAAACAGGTCCAGGAGCGCCTCCGGCAACAGCGCCCGTCGATTGAGCTGAACCCAGCTACCGGTTCAAGCGGCCGCTTCGGCACACTATCAACCGAAAACACCATCGTCATCGGCACGTGGATGCTGCAGCCCGGCGAGGCCGAGATCGTAGGCCAACAAGTTCGCGCAGTTCTCATGCATCCCCAACCATAATGCGTCTCTTTCCAAAAGGAGTAACACAATGCAACAGCAGTCCCGAAGAGGTCTACTGAAGAACGCGGCCAAGGCCGCAGCAGCTGTTACAGGCGGCGCCATGCTGACCAAAACCGCCACCGCACAAGTCTCAGGCAAGCTGGAAAAGAAGTCCTATCCAGTCAAGCCGAGTTCAGACCAGGCCCCGGCCGCCCCGCCACTTTTTTCAAGCGCCGTCTCGTACGGCAACCTGTTGTTCCTCTCCGGTGTCGGCGCACACTTCCAGGGGACCATCGAAGAGCACACGAAACATGTGCTCGACGAGCTGGAAAAAAACCTCATCGGTGCAGGATCGTCGATGGAGAAGGTGCTCAAGGTCAACGTCTACCTCAACGACATCAACGACTGGGCCAAGATGAACACGGTCTATGCCGGTCGCTGGGGCAAGGTTCCTCCCGTGCGTACGACCATCGCGCCTGCTGGCGGCATCCCCGGCAACTCGTTGGTCGAAATCGACCTCATCGCCTACATCTAAGGTTTCGAAATATTGGCAACAGGTCATTTACATCAAAACAAGAAAAGGCGAGTCCATGTCCCTCTTTCGCAATGCGCGCTGGTCAAGGCGAGAAGTCCTCAAGCAATCTGGAATTCTCTCTGCCCTCGGAGCTGCTACCGCTGTTTCACCTTTTGCTGCAGGTGCAACTGCGTTGGCAGAGCCGCAGGCTCAACACACTCTTCCCCCAAGGGAGGGCACTGACCAGGACAATCTCTTCACCCGTATCGGCGTACGCCCGCTCATCAATGGCCGCGGCACCTTTACCATCATCAGCGGCTCACGCTCACTCCCTCAGGTGAAGCAGGCGATGTTCGAGGCCTCCAACTACTTCGTCCAGCTCGACGAGATGATGAACGGCATCGGCGCGCAACTGGCCAAGCTCACCGGTGCGGAGTGGGGCATCACCACGACGGGTTGTGAGGCCGCTATCTGTCTCGCCACAATTGCCTGTATCGCCGGCACCGATGTCGAGCGTTGTCAGGCCCTCCCGTACATCAAAGGGCGGGACCAGGTCATCATTCCCAAACACTCTCGCAACCCTTATGACTTCGGTGTGCGCATGGTAGGTGCCGAGATCGTCGAAGTCGATTCGGCAGAGGAGCTACGCGCCAAGCTCTCCGATCGCACCGCGATGATCTATATCCTCTCCAGCCCTGCTGCAGAAAAGGGCCCGCTGAGCATCAGCAGTATCTGCGCCATCGCGAAGGAAAAGGGCGTTCCCGTCTTCGTCGATGCCGCTGCGGAAGAGCCTATCGTTCCGAACATCCACCTCGCCGCAGGAGCAACGCTCGTCGGCTACTCCGGTGGCAAGTGCCTGCGCGGACCACAGTCTTCGGGGATGCTCATCGGCCAGAAGGACCTGTGTAAGGCAGCCTACTATCAGGCCTCGCCTCATCATTGCTATGGCCGGGCTTTCAAGTGTAGCAAGGAAGAGGCCATGGGCCTGCTCGCCGCTGTCCAGCAGTGGTACAAGCGCGACCACGCCGCCGAGCAGCGCGAGTGGCGGTCCTGGCTCAACAACATTGAGGCCCGGTTGAAGCCTCTACCCTCTACCAGTTTCGAATACCTGGAGCCCGAGGATCTGTCCAACAAGTCCCCGCGTCTGCGCATCCACTGGGACGCCAACGTACTTAAGATCACCGGCACGGAGTTGGTTGCCCGACTCGACGCAGGCACGCCTCGCATCGTCATCGACGGAGGGGTGGGCCGCCGGCCTGACATGATGAACAGCTCGGTCACCATCATGCCTTACATGATGGACCCGGGCGAGGATCGCATCATCGCGAACGCTATTTACGAGGGCCTCACCAAACCTGGTCACTATGAAGATCCTGTCATCCCGACCGGCGCTCCCGCTCCTGTCCAGGGAATGTGGGCCGTCACCATCCAGTACCCCCGCGGGATCGGGGAGCAGAAGTTCACTCTGGAACAGAGCGGCAATGATTTAACGGGGATGCAGAATGGCGAAATCTACAATGCGAAGCTCAAGGGCGTCATTCACGCCAACCAGATCGAGCTCCGCAGCAGCATGGAGGTTCCAGGAAACATCGTCCCCTGGACCTTCAAAGGAATCGTTCAAGGCAGCGACATCGCCGGCACTGTCCACATGGGCGAGTACGGCGACGCAACCTGGAAGGCAACCCGCGCCTGACACTCTACCCACCAATCGCGTGGCAACCCTCCGCGTTGGTGCCGTACGAACCCTCGCCTCGTTGGAAGGTTCTACGTCGCAACCCCGAGCATAGATTGGAGATCCAATGACGAAGCAGTTCCGCAAAAAGACTATCGCCCAATGCTGCGCCGCACTCTCGCTATTTGCAGCTTCGAGTGTCTTCGCCCAGACCGCACTTCCGGCCTACGATCTCCTGCTTCACGAAGGACACGTCATCGATGCCAAAAATCACATCGATGCCGTGATGGACGTTGCGATCAAGGACGGCAAGATCGCCAAGGTTGCGCAGCATATCCCTTCGAGCGACGCGCTAAAAACCATCGATGCCAAGGGTCTGTACGTCACCCCCGGTCTCATCGACCTTCACGTCCACGTCTACAACGGAACCGGTGAGCGCGGCTCCTACGCCGGTGACAACAGCGTGCCGCCCGATGGTTTTACCTTCCGCGTCGGCGTCACGACCGTCGTAGACGCAGGCTGCTCCGGCTGGAAGAACTTTGAAGACTTTAAACAGCGCATCATCGATCGCTCGAAGACCCGCGTCCTTGCGATGCTCAACATCGTCGGCTCCGGCATGCGCGGCGACAAGTACGAGCAAAACATGGCGGATATGGACGGTGAGGCTACAGCGCAAATGGCGCTCAAATATCCTGGAACCGTCGTCGGCATCAAGACCGCACACTTCGGCGGTCCGGAGTGGACCCCCGTCGAGCAGGCCGTCATCGCCGGCACCAAAGCCAATATTCCCGTCATGGTCGACTTCGGTACCGATCGCCCCACTCGCCCACTCTACGACCTGTTGACAGTAAAGCTGCGTCCCGGCGACATCTACACTCACATGTACTCCGGCCTCCGTCACGAGCAGGACCCGACGACCCTTGGCCCCAGCAAAGCCTTCATCGAAGGCCGCAAGCGCGGCATCTACTTTGATACTGGAACCGGCGGAGGCAGCTTCAAATGGTCGCTCGCCGTCCCCATGGTGAAGGCCGGATTTATTCCCGACTCCATCTCAACCGATCTCCACATTGGCAGCATGAATGGCGCGACCAAGGATGAGCTCAACGTCGCCAGCAAAATGATGGCCATCGGGCTTTCCTTGCAGGAGGTCGTAGCTGAGACGACCTCTCACCCCGCCCACGAAATCAAGCACGAAGAGCTCGGCAATCTCTCGGAAGGCTCGGTCGCCGACATAGCCGTCCTGCGCGTAGAAAAAGGCCACTACGGTTTCACCGACATGCAGAACACACGAGTCGATGGCACCGAGAAACTCGTCGCCGAACTCACCATCAAAGACGGCAAGATCGTCTACGACCTCAACGGAATGGAAGCGAAGCTATGGAATGAGCCTCCCGACCCAAATGCCAAGTACGCGTCGCGCTGGACAACCTTCGCACCCCGTCCGCCGGATACCCACAACGCTCCCGCAAAAGAAATGCCCCACTAACAGGCCGCTGAAAAAAGTCCGCCTTGCTTAAGGCACGGCTTCACAGGCTGCGGAAAATCCCGTTTTGCTTAAGGGCACGGCTGGTAGCCCAAGGCTTTAGCCTTGGGTCTCCGTGCCGTAAGCATTCTGTCTGCAATGGGGCTTTAGCCCCTGAGGTACGCTTTCTATTTCGGAAGGACACTTTTTCCGCAGCCTCACTAAGTCGTGATGAGCGCAGCTGGCGATTCAGCTCAGGGACGAACTGACATGGCATGGTGAAAGATATTGTTGGGATCGTAGCGCCGCTTGACGCCCTGTAGGAACGCATACAACTGGTCGCCATAGTACAGTTGCGGCCAAAAAGGATAAGCGAGCATATCCTTGTCCGGGTAATTGATATAGCACCCGTCGTACCGCTCGCCAGGATAGGGTGTTGTGCTGTATTTCGAATCCACGTCGGCGCCCGAGTACATCTCGCGATAGAAATCACGAATCCACGTCAGATGCGCATCGTCGTCTTTCTCTTCTTTCCAATACGTCTGGTACTGCAGCTTTATCACGGATGACCGCTGCGCCGCGGCGGTCTCCTCCACCAAATTCTTGCGGTTGATGGCGCCTCCGTACGAATCGATCTCCACCATCGAACTGCGCAGATCGACCCCCGGTATAGTCCGAGTCATGTGTTTGTACATACACCGCGCATCTTCAGCCGTGAAGCCGCGCTTCATGTAGGCGGACTTGTATTTCGCACGTGAGCTGCTACCGCCGCCGATATCCGCCTCAACCGCGAGCAACCAGTCATAGCGTGTCATCGTGTGCGCCCCGATGCACACCGGTTGCCCCGCACTCGCCGGCGGTGAGCCAAAGGCCGAAGGGGAACCTTGATTACCTGACGTAGGCTTGCAATCCTGAAAGCGATCCAGATACTCAGTTAAGACGCTCAAATCCTTGCAGGTCCCATCAGGATTACAGAACTGCACCGACATGCCGAATCGCCCTCCGGCCTGATGCGACACAACGAGAACAGCAAACATGCCCCAGGTATCCGCATCCTTGCCGCGCGTCTCCCAGTAATCGCCAAACGTCGTCAATATTTTAGTAAAGCGTTCCGGCGTCATGTCAGCCCACGCCCAGGATATGTATGCCAACATAACCTCCTGTGGCGGCTTGGGCAGCTTGTCGAACGTATAGCTTGTGATTATGCCGAAGTTGCCCCCACCAGCTCCTCGACATGCGCGGAATAGATCAGGATCGTGTGTGCGGTCCACTCTGCGCGCGACCACCCTTCCCTTTGCGTCAACAGTTAAGATCTCTACTTCAGAGAGCCAGTCCACCGTCAGCCCATGCAGTCGCGACAGCACGCCGTAGCCGCCACCACTGATGTGGCCTCCGGCACCCACCGAGCCGCACGTTCCGCCGGGAAGAGTCACACCGTAACGCTTGTACAGCTCCACATAAGCTTGCCAAAGCTGCGTCCCGGCACCAATCGTGTACGGTGCACCTTTGCCCGGAGGATTGGTTTGCGTGAGCAGACTCAAATCCAGAATCGCCCCATCCGGATTGTTGGCGAAAAAGTCTTCGTAGCAATGTCCACCGCTGCGCAGCGTCGGCCGCAGTCCCGCATTCACAATCCGCTGAAGAGCATCGGCCGCGTCTTCAGCGCTCTCGCATACCTCGATTCGGCCCACAGCGTCCGCCTCAGATGCTGGCCAGCGAAGGTTATGTCCCTTTTTCAGCGTGTTGTAACGCGGATCCTGTCGGAGAACGGTAATCGCCATATCGCCCCATTGCCAACGCCATGCATAACTATTGCCGGGACAAATGCGCATGGTTCCATCGGCATTTCGTTGTTTTTTTGATTGATCATCGCATAGTTCTACAGGCCTGTAACTTCTAAAAAGTACGTATGGCGAATGACCTATAGACCTTTAACTAAGAGAGCCGGCAAGGACGTAAATCCACGCGCGAGATCCCTGACGCCATCGTACTCGCCGATGACCTTGGGGCGAACAACGTAGCAAAAAAAAATCATCTCAAACCAAAAATAGAACGATCATGGCGCGTCTTCGGCAGATGCGGGAGTGGCTTCAAGTTCGATGGACCCCTCCTTAAGCGAGGTGCCGGTGATCTGCCTCGCGCGGGCAGCCTGGAGATACCAAAACAGACGGCTCGCTGCGAATTCAGGAGAGAGCCCGCCATCGCGAATGTTGGAGAGACAGTTGCGGTCGGCGTCGGTGCGATCCGGGTGGGGATGCCAGGTGAGATAGGCTCCGAGGCTGTCCGGCGAGGAGAGGCCGGGGCGTTCGCCGATAAGAACGAGGCTAAGTCTGGCCCCGAAACGAAACCCGATCGGATCCCCAATGGCCACGCGGCCTTGTTGCACCAGACTGAGTGGAGCGATAGTCCACCCTGCACTGAGGAGCTGCGGAAGAAGGTGCGCAAGCAGGGAAATGGCATGACGCTCGACAGCCAGAGCGGACAGACCATCGGCGATGATGATGGCAAGGTCGCTGGAGGCAGGTAGAAGCTGCACGACGGAATCAGAGTGGAGCGTCCTACCAAGAGCAGGCTGGCGGAGATAAACAGCCCGATCAGGGGCGTTGCTCTGAAGCTGAAGAACAGGAATCGATGCTTCAGCAAGAATGGGGAGTTCGGTGCGCACGCGTTGCGCAAAAGAAGGAAGGTGCAACACCGCATGCACCGCGTCGCGCGCCTGAGCATGCGCAAGTTGGAAGTTGAGCACCTCACTCGTGGCGATGCTATGGCCGCTGGCAGGCAGGGATACCCGGGCCGGCGTGAAGTCGCGGAGGTTGAGACGGCGAGCTGGGATGGTAGATGACATGGAATCGTTCAACTTTCAGCCGGCAGCTGCATTAGCTTCGGCAGAGCAAGCTGCCCGGGAATGTCGCTTCGGAGCCACGCTTCAAACTCCGGAGCTGGACGGAGGCCAAGAGTAGAACGAAGATAAAGCGCATCGTGGAACGACGTGCTCTGGTACTGGAGCATGACATCATCGGCGCCAGGAACGCCCATAATGTAGTTGACGCCAGCTGTGCCAAGCAGAGTGAGGAGCGTGTCCATGTCATCCTGGTCGGCCTCAGCATGATTGGTGTAGCAAACGTCGACGCCCATAGGCAGGCCGAGCAATTTGCCGCAAAAGTGGTCTTCGAGGCCCGCCCGCAGGATCTGTTTGCCATCGTAGAGGTACTCCGGGCCGATGAAGCCGACCACAGTATTGACGAGCATAGGCGAGAAGCGGCGTGCGACGGCATACGCGCGCGCCTCACAGGTCTGCTGGTCCACCCCTTGATGGGCGTTCGCGGAGAGCGCGCTGCCCTGGCCGGTCTCAAAGTACATGACGTTATCCCCCACACTGCCTCGGTGAAGTTCGAGGGCGGCCCGGTGGGCTTCATTGAGCAGACCAAGATTGATACCGAAGGAGGCATTAGCGAGTTCGGTGCCGGCGACAGACTGGAACAAGAGATCGATAGGCGCACCCTGCTCCAGCGCAGCAAGCTGTGTGGTGATGTGGGCGAGAACGCAACTCTGTGTCGGAATCGAGTAGCGTTCGCGAACCGAATCGATGAGTTGGAGGAGCCTTCTCGTGCTGGCAACATTATCGGCCACAGGATTAATGCCGATAACCGCATCGCCCGATCCAAGCAGTAGGCCATCAATAATGGCCGCGGCGATCCCGATCGGATCATCCGTGGGATGGTTAGGCTGCAACCGAGTTGAGAGGCGCCCAGGCAAGCCCACCGTGGTGCGGAAGCGCGTAACCACCCGAATCTTGCGCGCAACAGCGACAAGGTCCTGCACCCGCATCAGCTTGGAGACAGCCGCAACCATCTCGGGAGTCAAACCAGGAGCAAGCGCAGTGAGCGACTCACCAGTCGTCTCGTACGAAAGCAGCCAGTCCCGCAGCCCGCCAACGGTAAGGTTGGCGACCGGAGCAAACGCGGAAGCGTCGTGCGTATCAAAAATAAGCCGCGTCACCTCATCGCTCTCATAGGGAACAACCGCCTCGTTCAGAAACGCAGTAAGGGGCAGATCGGCAAGGACCATCTGGGCTGCAACGCGTTCAACCGAACTACGCGCGGCAATCCCGGCAAGCTCGTCCCCAGCGCGCGGAGGCGTCGCCTTAGCGAGCAAGTCCTTGAGGTCCCGAAAACTATACGTGACGCCGTCGATGGTGTGGTTCGCAGACACAAGTTCCCTCGCGGGCAATGACTGGGGCAATGCCCAGGGCAATGATTGCTGGATGCAGTCTATTATGTTGACGCTCCGGAGCCTGAAATCCGCAGGCGATTCACCAAATTCCATCCCCGCTTGCCTGTCGCTTCCAGAACAACGTAGAATCCCTGCTCATTAGATGAGTCACCAGTGCCCAGGCACTGGGCCCGTGAGCCTCGGCTCGGAGAGGGATGATTCGTATGAGGCAGTCTTTCGCCGTTGCTATCGGAGGTGCAGCCGGACAAGGCGTCGCAACCCCCGGTGATATCTTCGCAAAAATCTTCAGCCGCCGTGGCCTTCATCTGAACGCCTACAACGCCTATCAATCCATCATTCGCGGCGGCCACACCTTCCTCACGGTTCGCACAGGTCCCGACCCCATCACCAACATGGGCGACCGCCTCGAGCAGTTCCGAAAAAAAGAAAAGTCAATCACCGACGAAAACGTCAGCGTAGCCCGCGCCGGCTACGACTACGCCACTGAAAACTTCAAGCCCTTCGCCTGGCCTCTCCCTACGACGGAGAACAAATACGCCGTCCTCAGCGGAAACAGCGCCCTGGCCATGGGAGGCGCCGCCGCCAGCGTCAAATTCTACTGCGCCTATCCGATGAGCCCCTCCACCGGCGTTCTCCACTGGATGGCCGATCACGCCCGCAAAGCCGGAATCGTCGTCCGCCAGGTTGAGGATGAGATCGGCGTCATCAATACGGCCATCGGCGCCGCGCACGCCGGCGTTCGCTCCATGTGCGCCACCTCCGGCGGAGGCTTCGCCCTCATGAGCGAAGGCCTCGGCCTCTCCGCCCAGGCAGAGATTCCCTTCGTCGTCATCGACTGCCAGCGCGCAGGCCCGTCCACCGGCGTGCCGACCAAGACAGAACAGGGCGACCTCTGGCAGATGCTCGGCGCAGCCTTCGGCGACTACCCAAGAATCATCGCCGCCCCGCTCGACATCGGCGACTGCTTCACCCTCATTCCCGAAATCTTCAATCTCGCCGACCGCTTCCAGGTTCCCGGGATCGTTCTCTGCGACCTCCTGCTCTCCGAAGGCAGACTCAGCGTCGACCCGAAGGTCCTCAACTTCCAGCCCCACATCGATCGCGGAGAGCTCATCACCTCGAACGGCGCCGAAACTCACGAAGAGTACAAACGCTACCTCATCACCGAAAGCGGCGTCTCCCCGCGCGCCATCCCCGGCGTGCCCGGCTACACCCACACCGTCTCCAGCGACGAGCACGACGAAAACGGCGTGCTGATCAGCGACGAATACACCAACGCCACAAAACGCCGCGCCATGATGGAAAAGCGCATGCGCAAGATGACCGGCCTTGAACAGTCTGTTCCGCCGCCGGAACTCATCGGTCCGCGCGATGCCGACGTCACTCTCATCGGTTGGGGATCGACCTACGGAGTCATCGAGGAAGCGTGCGAACTCCTGCGCGACCAGGGCATCTCCGCGAATCAACTGCAGATCCGCTGGCTCGTCCCCCTGCATGGCGACGCCATCGTCGACATCTTGAAGAATGCGCGCCGCACGATCATCGTCGAAAACAACTACAGCGGCCAGTTCGCCCGTTACCTGCGCAGCGAAACCAGCTTCGTCCCCGACGGAAACATTCGCAAATACGATGGCGAACCGTTCATGCCCCACCACATCGTAGAAGCAGTCAAAGAACAACTAGCCGGCAACACCAACCTCTCCGTGCCGGCCCACGAAATTATGGTTTGAGAGTTTCGATCTGAGAGAAGCAAAAGAATCTTAGAAAATTCGAGAGGATTCCATGGCGACTGAAGCAATACTTCCCAAGCAGATGGTAATGGCCGATCTAAAAGGCAAGGTCGACCCCGACTGGTGCCCAGGGTGCGGGGACTTCGGCGTCCTCGCCGCCGTACAAAAGGCGCTGGTCGAACTGCAGATTCCGAAGCACGAAGTAGCAACGATCAGCGGCATCGGATGCTCCTCGAACTTCCCCGGCTTCATCGACACCTACGGCATGCACACGCTACACGGCCGCTCGCTCCCGGTAGCAAGCGGAATGAAACTCGCCAACCATGCCATGACCGTCCTGGTCACCGGAGGCGACGGCGACGGCTTCGGCATCGGCGCCGGCCACTTCGTCCACACCATGCGTCGCAACCTCGACCTCACCTACATCGTCATGGACAACCAGATCTATGGCCTCACCACCGGCCAGACCTCGCCCACCAGCCGCATCGGCATGAAGACCAAGAGCATGCCCTTCGGCAACGTCGACGCTCCGGTGAATCCCATCTCCCTCGCCCTCGCCGCCGGTGCGACCTTCGTCGCGCGTGGCTTCAGCGCCGAACAAAAACACTTGACCGAGTTGCTCAAGCGAGCCATCCAGCACAAAGGCTTCTCCTTCATCGACGTCTTCAGCCCATGCGTGACCTACAACCACGACAACACCTTCCAGTGGTTCCGGCCGCGCGTCAAAAAACTCGAAGACAATCCGGCCTACGATCCCACCGACTTTCAGGCTGCCGTTGAAAAATCGCTGCTCTGGGGCGATGAGATTCCTATCGGACTCTTCTTCGAGCGCACCGACATACCCGCAGCGCACGAAGCCGAACCGGTCCTCAATCCAGGACCCCTCGTCCACCAGGACATACGCATCCCCGCC
>WNGJ01004493.1_pt1 | contig 14740 bp, 14 predicted proteins | sample 5400611 | NCBI WGS metagenome assembly WNGJ01 (sample SAMN13153375, study PRJNA577476) | soil metagenome | isolation source: 40 cm soil or saprolite under Garry oak tree replicate 1 | place: USA:California | collected 2016-06-15
CCTCGGGCGCCTCAGCTACTGTCACGCCCTCGACGGCCGTTGGCAGTACGGTCAGCAGAGTGGGGTCGCTCCGTACCGTGCCTGAGGAGACCGGCGACGAAGCCGGCGACGATGACGCTGACGACGCTCCGCTTCCCGCCGAAGCGGCTGGCGTCCCCGTGGCGGGCGGTGGAAGCGATCCCGAGAGGCCTGAGGGCAAGGGTGTCGCCGACGCCCCGGGCGAGCAAGCCGCCACGAGCAGAGGCATGGCGGAGACGAGCAACATTGCAGCCGCGCTGACGAGCCAGCCCCCGGACCGGGAATTGAGCGATGGTCTGCGATCGGTACCGGCCCGAACCGTCACCCGGTCGTCCGCTCCGGATCGGCGTCGGGGCGCACAAAAGCCGACTCGTAGAACTGGAGCGGGTTCCCTTCGGGGTCCCAGAAGAAACAGAACTGACCCCACGCAGTCCGGACGACGTCTTCGTGGCGGACTTCCGCGCTCGCCAGACGACGCATTGCCAGCTCGAGATCCGATAGAAGACGAGCTCGCGCTCGATGTCTTCGACGAAGATGAGGGCGCCCCTGACCTTGGTGACGTTGCCCAGGGCCTGGATCGTTGCCACCGCACCCTCCTTGCTACCGGCGTCGCTGGCCGGACGTTATCACTCCGTGGCACGAGCCCGACGGACGGCTCCCGCGACCGTCCGCCTCAGGTGAGGTCGCGGCGCATGACCGGAAAACGTTCATCCGCGACGGCCAGCTCGAAACCGGCCTTCGTCCAGAACTCCGGCGTGGCCGTGCTCGTCGAGTCCGGTCGAGCGCCGACCTCAGGGTAGGCCTCGACGGCGGCGAATCCGCGGGTGCCGAGGTCGTCGCAAACGGCTTGGATCAGGCGCAGCGCGTGGCCTCGACGGCGAGCTTCGGCGGTGGTCGCAACACACGTGATGACCGCCGGCAACGGCGACTCCGGAAGCTGCGGGTACAGGTCCCGCAGACGGAGTGCACGGGGGTACGCGGATAGGGGCCCGAACTGTGCGTAGGCGACGGGCGCCTCGTCCACGAGCATCGTCTTGGCATAGCTTCCGAACACGACCAATCCTCGGCCGAGCAGCTGGAGCTTGCGCGGGGCGTCGGGCTTGATCGGCGGTCGAGCCTCGCGCTGGGGCGCAAAGGGGTTGTCCGCGGCATCCGCCGGGCCGGCCCCGAAGAGTGTCGCGAGAGGAGGATCATCGTCCCTGCGCGCGAAGGGATTGAAGACCGGCCGCTCGGCGGGCGCGAAGGGGTTCTCGGAAGGGCTCGGGCGACCTCGAGGGGCAGTGGTCGAGGGGGTCAGCCAGGCGGCTCGGGCGGCCTTCGATCCGCGGTTCGCGTCCTCCCAGTAGTCGCACGTCCGATGGTCGAAGCCGGGATCGGCGCACGGCGGCATCAGCCCGAACGTCGCCTCGTCCGTCACCTCGACGATCCGGATTGCCACTCCCGGGAGTCTACCCGGCGGCGCGGTTGCTCTTGGTGGCCGAATCCGCCGACGCGGCCCTGTCACCGCGAACGAGGTCGGCGAGCGCCCCCGAGCGCACGAGCTCCATGGCGGCCGCGAGGTCGGGCCCGGGCTCGCGGTCGTCATCGAGGTGGGCGATCCGGTCCCGAACGAGCGATCGAGCCTGGCGCACGCCCGTTCCGGGGAGGGCTGCGCCAACCTGGGAGAGGCGCAGGTCGAGAGCCTGCGCCGCGACGAGCAGCTCGATCGCGAGGACCTGCTGCGAGTTCTGGAGGACCGTGCGGGCGTGACGAGCGGCGATGGAGCCCATCGACACGTGGTCCTCCTGATTGGCACTCGTTGGAATCGAGTCAACAGACGCCGGGTGCGCCAGGACCTTGTTCTCGGACACGAGGGCAGCCGCCGTGTACTGGTACAGCATCATCCCCGAGTGGATCCCGGGCTCCGAGGCCAGGAACGCGGGCAGGCCGCCGTTGAGACGTGGGTCGACGAGCAGCGCCGTTCGGCGTTCGCTGATGGACCCGAGTTCGGCCACAGCCAGTTTCGCGAAGTCGAGGGCGAGGGCGACAGGCTCGCCGTGGAAGTTGCCGCCGCTGATCACCTGGCCGTGACCGGTCCCGACTGTTTCGGGCCCGGCTACCGCTCCATCAGGGAACACCAGCGGGTTGTCCGTGGCGGCGTTGATCTCGATGAGGAGCACCCGCCGGAGGTGGTCCAGGGCGTCCCGCACCGCGCCGTGGACCTGCGGCACGCAGCGAAGCGAATAGGGATCCTGGACTTTGTGGACATCGCCGTGGTGGCTGTGCTGAAGGGTGGACCCAGCCAGAAGCGTGCGCAGGTCTGCTGCCACGGACGCCTGGCCGGGGTGCGGACGGGCGGCGTGGTACGGCGCCGCAAAGGCGACGTCGGTGCCGAGGAGCGCCTCGAGGCTCAATGCAGCGGCGACGCTGGCGGTCCGCACCAGGCGGTCCGCGTCGGCCAGCAGAAGTGCTCCGACCGCGGACATCATCTGCGTTCCGTTGAGGAGCGCCAGGCCCTCCTTGGCCTCGAGTGCGAGGGGCTCCAGCCCGACCTCACGTAGCCCGACGAGCGCGGGAATGCGACGGCCCTCGAGCTCCACCTCGCCGCGTCCGATGATCGGCAACGCGAGGTGGGCAAGCGGCGCCAGATCTCCCGAGGCGCCCACGCTACCCTGCTCCGGTACCACCGGATGGACGCCGTTCGTGAGGAAGGCCAGGAGCGTGTCGACGATGAGCGGACGACAGCCAGAGTAACCAAGGGCCAGAGTGTTGGCGCGCAGCACGAGCATCGCGCGAACGACCTCCTGCGGAAAGACGTGCCCGACCCCAACCGCGTGGCTCATCAGGAGGTTTTCCTGGAGCCGCCCGGTTCTTGCGGGCTCAATGAACGTCGTCGCCAGATCGCCGAAACCGGTGGTTACGCCGTACACGACTTCGCCGTCGGCGACGAGTCGCTCGACGACGTCGCGCGAGCGCTGCATCCTCGCCCGAGCCTGGTCCTCGAGCACGACACCTGCGCCGCGCCGGGCAACCGCCTCGACCTGCTCGATCGTGAGGTCGCTGCCGGTCAGCACGATGGGAGCCACGGCGCGAGGATAGGGCCTCGCCGCCTCCGGTATCCTTCGGCGCCGTGCTCGCCTTTATCGACGGCGTGGTCATCCCCTTCCTCAACGGCCTGTATGGCGCTGTTGGCTACATCGGTGTAGCCGTCGCCATGGCGATCGAGTCGGCGATGGTGCCACTGCCTTCCGAGCTCATCCTGCCGTACGCGGGTTTCCTCGTTTCCGACCCTACACAGACGGAACGGCTTACCGCGGCGCCATGGAACTTCTGGGTCGTCGTCGTGGCGGCCACCGTGGGGAACACCGTGGGGTCGCTCATCGGTTACGCGATCGGCGCGTGGGGTGGGCGGCCGTTCCTGGAACGATACGGGCGCTACCTGCTCATCCGGCCCCACGAGCTGGAGCTGGCGGAGCACTTCTTCGAGCGCTACGGATCGGCAACCGCGTTCTTCAGCCGCCTCCTGCCGATCGTGCGCACGTTCATCAGCTTTCCGGCGGGTGTTGCGCGGATGCCCCTGCCGCGGTTCATTGCCTACTCAACGGCAGGGGCGTTCTTCTGGTCGGCGGCTCTCGTCTACGCGGGGGTGCTCCTCGGGGCGCGCTGGCAGGACATCCGCCACGCGCTCCAGCCCTTCGACCTGCTCGTCGCGATCGGCGTGATCGCTGCCATCGGGCTGTTCGTCTGGTGGCGCCTTGGCACGCCGGGCCGCCGCCGCCCCGCCGACTGATCGGCGGGGGCGCGCCTACTTGCGAGCGCGAGACGGGCGTTCGCCAGGCGCAGGCGTGGATCGGAAGAGCCGGTACAGAACGAGGTCGTAGACGATCTTGAGGCCACCGGCGAGAACGAACGGCAGTGCCGCTAACTCCGGCATCGTGATCATGGGAGCCGCAACGAGCGGCGAGAGAGCCGCCCCGGTCGTGCGCGCGATACCGGTTACTCCTGCTGCCGCAGACCGCTCGTCCGGGTCGACGACCGCGATCGTGTAGGACTGGCGGGTCGGTACGTCCATCTGGCTGATGCTGAAGCGAGCCAGCAGTACCAGGATCGCGAGGGGCAGATTCGGCATGAACGGCACGAGGAGCAGCAGCACATTCGACGGTAGGTGCGTGAACACCATCGTGTTGATGAGCCCGATCCGGGCCGCTAGCCGGGCCGCCGACAACGCCGAAACCGCGGCAAGAATATTGGCACCGAAGAAGATCGCGCCGAGCAGGGCGGGATCGGCGCCGAAGCGGACGTGGAACCAGTAGGCCAGCAAGCTCTGGGTGACCAGTCCGCCGCCGAATGCGTCGAGCGAAAACAAGGCCGCCAGGCGTACAACGATGCCGCGCGATCGATGCAGCCCGAAGCGGCCGGCGAGCGGGGAACGTGCTTCGGGCCGAACCTCGATGGCGGCCGACAACCGGCTGAAGGCAAGCACGAGGACGACGCCCAGAGCCGCGTAACCGAGGACGATCGACCGGTAGCTCTCGACGGGCGCCAGGCCGGCGGACTGCAGCGCCTGGGCGAGGAGGCCGGAGGCCAGCGACCCCGACGCAGTCGCGACCGACCCAACGAGGTTGTACCAGGCGAACACTGCCGTGCGTTGCGCGTCCGGGATCGTTTCGGCAAGGGAGGCCTGTTCGATCGCCAGGAACGGCCCGACCTCGTTGCCCGAGGGGCTGATGACACCGACCGTTGCCGCAACGACCAGCAGGGCGAGATTCCGCGTGGCCACGAAGGCGACGCCCGCCCCGATCATGAGTAGGCCACCGGTAATCAACACTCGGCGTCGGCCGATGCGGTCCGCGCTGGTCGTCAGCCAGAGCGAGATGAGCGTGTCGCCGACGAGCGTGAGGCTCAGAAGGAGCCCGATCTGGCCGCCATCGAAGCCGAGCTCGGCAAGGTAGAGGGCGAGGACGACCGCGAGGAATCCGTATCCGAACATGCGGACGACGCGGGTCCCGAAGAGCAGGCCACCATCCCGCTTCAGGACGCTGAGCGATTCGACTCTCACTCCCAGGGTGTCGCCCCAGCAGGACGGACGTGAGCGAGGTCATTGGCCAGAACCAGGCGCGCGTCCGTAGGGCCGTCACCGTGCTCGAAACGCAGGACGGTCAGATTGACCTGTCCCTGGGAAAAGCGCTGGCGGAACTCTCGGACGGGCAGGTCCAGAGCGACGCACATCAGGATCCTGTTCGTGCTGCTGTGCGCTACCGCCAGCACCGGCCATTCCGTTGTGCCCGCGTGTCCGTGCCGCCTGACGTGGTCGTCGACGAGGTCGGCAAGGAACGCTCGCACCCGGGCCGCGACGTCGTTGCCCGATTCGCCGCCCGGGTATGCGCGTGAGGCCGGGTCTTCCTGCCAGCGCCGCCGTTCCTCTGCGTCCGTTTCGTTGATCTGTTCGTAGGTCAGGCCTTCCCAGCGTCCGTAGTCCATCTCCGCCAGTCGCGGCTCGATCTCGACCTCGCGTCCACCAGCCACGATCTCGGCCGTTTGGCGGGCCCGAAGCAACGGGCTGCTGATGATCCGCTCGAAATCGACGGGTTCCAGCCGGGCGGCAAGCGCGGCGGCCTGGGCTCGCCCCTCCTCCGAGAGTGGCACGTCGATCTTCTGCCCGAGGTGTTGCTCCGGTCGGGACCGAGACGTCAGCCCGTGTCTGGTCAGGACGATGGTCAACACGTGTCAGCCGTCGGCTGGGCGATTAGGCGGCGGTTCAGTCAGCCTACCGTCGAGCCGCTGGTCGCCAGGACGAAGCAGAGCCACATCACGAGGCCGATGGCGACACCGAGGGCTCCGGCCCCCCAGGCTGTGTAGTCGACCGGACCGAGGAGATCCTCGTCGGCGTGGCCCTGGTCGGCGTGATCCTCGTCTGCGTGCGTCGCGCTCACCCTGGTGCCACCTCCACCCGCATTCTGGCACGCTCCAGCACCGGGAACGAGGTGGGACCGCATCTTCATGGCGGCCGACTGGCGGGCCCAGCCAGCCGCGAGGAGCGTCAGAACAGGCCGATGATGTCGCCGTTCGCGTCGATGTCGATGTTCTCGCCGCCCGGCCGGGACGGCAGACCGGGCATCGTTCGCATCTCGCCGAGCAGCGGCGTAACGAAGCCGGCACCCGCCGACAGTTTCACGTCCCGGATTGGAACGCGGAAACCGGTCGGTCGACCACGCAGAGCGGGATCGTGACTCAACGAGTACTGCGTCTTCGCCATGCACACGGGCAAGCGTCCGAAGCCCAGGGATTCATAGAGGGCCAACGCCTTGCTTGCAGCCGGAAGCTCGTCGACGCCGGCCGCTCCGTATATGCGCACCGCGATCGTCTCGATCTTGTCGCGCAGGGATGCATCGTCGGCGTAGAGCATGTGGAAATCTGGGGCGCCTTCCTGGGCAGCGGCCCACACCGCGCGAGCAAGTTCTTCGGCGCCTGCGCCGCCGGTCTGGAAATGCGTGCTGACGACCGCCGCGCGAGCGCCCGCCTCGAGCGCGGCTTCGCGAACAGCGCTGACTTCGCCTGGAGTGTCGGTCGGGTACGCGTTGATCGCCACGACCACTGGCACGCCAAAGGCGAGGACGTTTTCGACCTGCTTTGCGAGGTTCGCCGAACCGGCGCGAACCGCGGGTACGTTCTCCTCCTGAAGCACGGGGTCCAATGGCTTGCCGGCCACGATCCTGCCGACGCCGCCGTGCATCTTCAGCGCCCGGATCGTCGCGACCACGACCGCCGCATCGGGCCGCAGCCCGCTCGCCCGGCATTTGATGTTGAAGAACTTCTCGGCACCCATGTCTGCCCCGAACCCGGCTTCGGTGCAGACGATCTCGTTGGTCGCCAGTCCGAGACGATCAGCCAGGACCGAATTGTTGCCGTGGGCAATATTGGCGAAGGGACCGGCGTGGACGAAGGCGGGGCCGCCCTCCAGCGTCTGTAGCAGATTGGGCTTGAGGGCGTCGCGCAGGAGCGCCGTCATGGCTCCGGCGACCCGCAGGTCGTCGGCGGTGACGGGCGCACCGTCGTACGTCTGCGCGAGGACCATTCGTCCGAGGCGGGCGCGCAGGTCGTGGATGTCCGAGGCAAGGGCGAGGACCGCCATCACCTCCGAGGCGACCGTGATCTGCCACTCCGTTTCGCGCGGCGGTCCATTCTCGCGGCCGCCCAGCCCGATGACGGCCCGACGGATCGAGCGGTCGCTGATGTCGACGACACGCGGCCATTGGATCGATTGAGCCTCGATGCCCATCGGATTCCGGTGGTGAAGGCTGTTGTCAATGAATGCGGCCGCCAGGTTGTGCGCGGCGCCAACCGCGTGGTTGTCGCCGGTCAGGTGCAGGTTGAAGTCCTCCATTGGGATCACCTGGCTGTGGCCTCCTCCGGCAGCGCCGCCCTTGATCCCGAACACTGGCCCGAGGGATGGTTGCCTGATGGCTACGGCGGCCCGCCGGCCGATTCGACTGAGTCCCTGGGCAAGCCCGATGGTCGTCGTCGTCTTGCCCTCGCCGAGAGGCGTCGGCGTGATGGCCGTCACGACAACGTACTTACCGAGTGGGTTTTGCGCCTCGAGCCTGCGAATCGCCTCCAGGCGGACCTTCGCCTTCCACGGGCCGTACAGCTCGATCTCGTCATCGCGAAGACCGAGCTCGCGCGCAACCTCGACGATCGGCCGCGGCGTCACCGAGCGGGCGATCTCGAGATCCGACGGGAACGCCTTCGTGCTCGTCACCGGCGCTTTGGGTTCATGGGCGGGCCTGGCGGAGGCCGCGACGCGGTGTGTCGGCAGTCTGGGCCTGGGCGACGGCGGCCCGCATCAGGTGGGTGAGTAGCAGCGCGTTCGTGACGGGGCCAACACCGCCGGGAACGGGCGTGATCGCCGAGACGACGTCCTTCGCCGTTTCGAAGTCGACGTCGCCAACGATTCGGTCGCCGACCACGTTGATCCCGACGTCGATCACGACAGCCCTGCGTTTGAGCATCGAGCCCGTGATGAGGCCGGGCTTGCCCACCGCCACGACGAGCACTTCGGCGCGACGCGTTTCCGCCGCAAGATCCCGCGTGCGCGAGTGACAGACCGTCACCGTGGTGTTTTCGCGCAGGAGCAGGATGGCGGCGGGTTTTCCGACGACGTTCGAGCGCCCGACGACGACCGCGCGTCGGCCTTCCAGCGAGATTCCCGAGCTCTTGAGGAGCTGGACCGCGGCCTGGGCTGTCGTCGGCACGAAACCCTCGTGCCCGAGCTCGAGGCGGCCGGCGTTGAGCGGGTGGATGCCGTCGATGTCCTTGGCAGGATCCAGCGTATCCGTCACGGCCGAGAGGGGAATACGCCGAGGCAGCGGCATCTGGACGATGATTCCGGCGACGAGCGGGTCCTCGTTCAGTTGGGCGATTCGGCTGCGCAGCGCCGCGGCGGACACTCGCCCCGGGATTTCGACCAGCCGCCCCGATATCCCGACGTTGCGGCAGCTGCGCAGGATCTGCTGCAGGTAGACCGCAGACGGGGCGTCGCGACCGACCATGACGATGGCAAGGGTTGGCGCGAAGCCGTAGCGACGCTTGAAGGCGGCAACATCGTCCTTGACCTGCCCCCGAATCTCTGCGGCGATCGGGGCGCCGTGAAGGAGCCGGGGACCGTTACGGCTCATCGGAGCGTTCCGGCTGCGACCGTCTCGCGAGTCAGCTGGGCGAGGCGTTCGATGTCGTGCAGCAGGTGATCCACCCGGCTCGACATTTCCTCCGCCATCCGCGCATCGCCGATCGATGGCAGGTTCACGAGCACGTTCTGCGCCGCGCCACGGGCGGCCGCCTCCCCGAGCAGGGAGGCTACGGACAGGTCGCTCGAGGCGTTCTGATTGCTACGTCCCGCCAGGGATTCGGCGGCCCCCACCAGCTCCAGGCACGTCTCGACGCACGACAGTGGCACCGCCGCCGCCGTTCGAGCAGCAGCCGCCAACGCGTCCGAACGGGTGGCACGCTGCTCGTCGGTGTCCCGAGGGAGCTTGAGCGCCGCCGCGAACCTGCCGTAAGCCGCCGCGTCCTCGTCCGCCAGCGCCAGGAACCTGTCGGCCAGGCGCCGACCGAGCTCCGCTCCACGCGCGTGCAGGTCGCCGTACCTGGCGTATTTGGGACGACCCTCCGACAGGTTGGCGACCATGGCGACAAGAGCAGCGCCCAGAGCGCCTGTTACGGCCGAGGCGCTTCCACCCCCCGGTACCGGCTCGGAGGAAGCGAGTCGCTCGACGAACCCGAAGAGGGTCAGCTCGCGAAAGCGGGGTTCTTCGGCCGACGCCTCCTCCACGGTCGAGATTGTAGTTGCATGACAAGGGCGGGCCGCCGAAAAGCGCGCCAAGGACTGGTCGGGGAACCACTTGGCGGGGGCAGGGCGAACACGGTACCGGCGCGCTCACCCCGCCGCCCATCGGGCTGATCCGCGTCGTCCGAGCAGGGAGGAACCCTCGGCCGACGAAGGGGAGCCCCGGTCCTTATGTCCGATCCTCGTCGAGCCCTTCGATGGTCCACCGTCGGGACCTGTGGTCGAAGCTCAGCGCGAGTCGCGCCCGAGAGGTGTCGACCTCGAAGACCGTCCGTGGCCCGACCGAGGCTTTGTAGGCGGCCGCCTCCTGGCGGACAGCCGAAAGGCGCCTTACTCGAAGTTCCTCGGCTCCCCACGTGATCGCGCAGGGACGCCCATCAAACCAGTCAGTCCGGACGCGCACGGCGACCGGCTCGACGCGGATCATCGCCATTGGAATGGCTCCTTTCCCGGGGGCAAGCAACGGATCAGCCCGGGCACATCGGACAGAACGCATGTTCGGTTACGACGCTGACTCTAATCAGAACAGGCGTTCGATGTCAAGCGTCGTTGGGCGCACCATCTACCTGGTTGGTGCCACCTGTCGTGGCACGCCGCTCGAGCGGATTTGCCGTCGCTTCCGGGTCCGGCCGTCCAACCCGGCGCTCGGGAGCCGTCGTCGGGTCGCGCTCGAACGGCGCGGGGAGCCCAGTTCCCAGTAGACGTGCGCGGATGACCGCTCGCTCGCCGTACCGCCGACGCAGGCGGTCCGCCGCCTCAACCGCACGGCGGCGGCGCAGATCGACACCTCCGAAGAGACCCATCTGCCCCGGCTCGCCGAAGTTGGAGGCCGTGACCCCGAGGAGACGGACGCGCATGCCCCGCACTTCCGGCCGAGCCAGCTCGAGGGCCGCCTGCCAGATCGGCTCGGTCATATCGGTCGGCTCGTTCAGCGTCCGCTGGCGAGTGAGGGTCCGGAACTGCGAGTCGCGGATCTTGACCGACACCGTCGCCGCGCGCAACCCAGCCGCGCGCAGACGGCCAGCCACGCCCTCGGCCATCGCCAGCAGCGTTCGTTCGATCATTTCCGTGTCGGACGTGTCGACGTCGAACGTGTGCTCGTGACCCACCGACTTGGCCGCGGCCTCCCCGGAGACCGCATCGCCGTCGATTCCGCGCGCCCGGTCGACCAGTGCCGCACCGTGCTTTCCGAATCGGCGGACCAGCAGGTCGGGCGCCAGTCGGGCAAGGTCTCCGATGGTCGCGACGCCATACTCGCTGAGGGCAGCTGCCGTTTGCCCCCCAACGCCCCACAACCTGGAGATCGACAGCGGCGCCAGGAATGCGGCCTCGTCGCCCGGTGGGACGACGACCAGGCCGTCCGGTTTGCGCAGCTCCGACGCGATCTTGGCCACAAGCTTCGTGGTGGCCACCCCGACGGAGGCGGTGAGGGCGAGCTCGTCGCCGATGGCGGCCTTGATCTCGCGCCCGATTCGCTCGCCGTCGCCGAAGAGCGCGATCGAGCCGGTGACGTCGAGGAACGCCTCGTCGATCGAGATGGGCTCGATCTGGGGCGTGTAGCGGCGCAGGATGGCCATGACCTCACGACTGACGGACAGGTACTTCGAGCCGTCGACGGGGAGGAATACAGCGTCGGGGCAGAGCGCTGCCGCCGTCCGCAAGGGCATCGCCGAACGGACTCCGAAGCGTCGCGCCTCGTAACTCGCCGCTGATACGACCCCGCGGTCGTGGGGACCACCACCGCCCACGACGACGGGACGGCCGCGCAGCTCCGGCCTGTCACGCTGCTCGACGGCCGCAAAGAAGGCGTCGAGGTCGACATGCAGGATCGTCTTCGCCGAGGCGCCCATCACGAGCGGTATCATCGCGCGCCGTGAACCCTCGGGCCGCTGGTTTCGCGCTGCTGGCCCGTATGCGTGACATCCTTGCGCTCGGGCTGCGTGGATGGAGCCTCCAGAGGTGAGCATGATCGCGTCGCTGGCTCTCCTGGCAGCGCTGGCCGCGCCTGGGATCGCGGTTCTCGTGCGCCTGACGCCCTTCCTCACGCCCCTCGAGCGCTTCGCGCATGGAGCCGTGCTGGGCATCGTCGTCGGCACGCTGGCGATGCTTCCCCTCGGGACGTTCTTCGGGCTGTCACCGCTCGTCCTCTTCGCGCTTGCGGCCGGATGCGTCGTGCTGGCAGGCTGGTTGCTCCTTCACGGCGGATTGCTGGGGGCCTTCACGGGGTCGCCGGAACAGATCCTCGGGAGCCTGTTCGAGAGGATCGAGCCGCTCGCCCTTCTGATCATGGTCGGTTTCACGATCCGCTGGCTCGCGCTGTGGGCGAGCGCCATGACTGTCGACGGCGTCGGGTTGTGGGCGGGCCACGAATATCTCTGGAGCGACTGGCCGACCCACCTCGGTATCGCCAGCAGCTTCGCCTACGGGAACAACTTCCCGCCACAGCACACGCTCTACGCAGGCCTGCCGATGAGCTACCACTTCCTGACCGACCTCACCCCGGGGGCCATGATCGTCCTGGGGATGGATCCGCCGGCAGCCCTTTCGTTGCACAGCTTCGTGCTGTCGGTGCTGCTCGCGCTATCGCTCTACGCGTTCGCTCGCCGCCTGGCAGCGGGCGACCGGGCCATCGCCGGCCTGGCGACCGTCCTGTTCCTGCTCGGAGGTTCGCTCGTGTGGGTGGCGACCGTCGCCAACATCGACCAATCGCACGACCTGTTCGGCACTCTGGCGAAGGCGCCATTCGACCGGGCGGCTCAGGACGACCTTCATATCCAGTTCCTGAACCCTTATATCGCCTTCATCATGTCGCAGCGCGCCTACTTGTACGGGCTGCCGCTCGTCATGCTCAGTCTGAGCATCCTCCTCGTCGCCGTTCGCCGCCGGGCACTCCGCCTCTTCGTGCTCGCGGGGGTCGTCGCCGGCTTCCTGCCGCTCGCGCATCTGCCGACGTTGCTGGCACTTGCGATGGTCACGCCATTCCTGGTCTTCCTGCTCAACCGGCGACTGTTCGCCATCACCTCGATTCCGTGGCCAGGATGGATCGCCTTCCATGCGAGCTGGGTCCTCGTTGCACTACCCCAGCTGGCCCTCCAGCTGCGCGGCGGCTCCAGTGCCCTGTCCGCGTTCAGGGTCGAGCTCGGCTGGCTGAGCGCACCGGATCCATGGTGGTGGTTCTGGTTGAAGAACCTCGGGCTGTTCGCCCCGCTGCTGGTCCTGGCCTTCTTTGGCTATCGGCTCCTTCCCCCACGCTCCTTCAGGCTGCTGCTCGGATTGATGCCTCTGTTCGTGATCGTCAACGTGCTGGTTTTCCAACCGTGGGATCGCGACAACAACAAGCTCCTTGTGTATTGGTTCCTGGCAGTGACGATCCTTGTGGCGGCACTTGTCGTGCGGACATGGCGGCGACATCGTTCAGCGACGGTCAGGTTCCTGCTGGCCGCGGCCGTCGCCACGTTGATCGCGGGCCCGATCCTGGAAAACGTCGCCCAGTGGGAGGGACAGGGTCGCTACCTGGTGCTCAGCGCGGAACAGATCGCCCTGGACGGCGAGATCCGCGACAAGACGGACGCCCACGCGCTCTTCCTCACGAGCGCCGGGCACCACGACCCGGTCATGATGCTCACGGGCCGCCGCCTCTTCATGGGCTACTGGGGCCAGCTCTGGGTGAGCGGCATCCCGTACGAGCAACGCCAGGCGGAGGTCAGGGACCTGCTCCAGTTCAAGGCTGGAACCGAGATGCGACTGCTGCAGGAGACCATCGACTACGTCGTCCTCTCGAGTGAGGACGTCTCGGACCCGAACGTGCTCGCGAACGAAAAGGCCTTCGAAGCGCGCTATCCGGCCGTCGTGAGCACGCAGCACTACCAGGTGTTCGCCGTCAGCCCGGAGGCGATCAGGGCCGCCAGGCCAGCCGCAGCGAACGGTCTGCAACACGGCGGCCAATGACCGAACGCGTCGAGATCGAGCCGACAGCCGGGACCGGCGCGCAGGCCGGGGACCTCCCGCCGAGCCGCTGGCGACGCTTCATGCCCGAGGGCTCGATCGCCCGCTACGTGGCCGACGAGCTCGCCATGGACAGCCCCGCACTGGACCGCTGGATTCCGATCTTCCTGTTCGGAATCGCGCTGTTCGTGTATGCGTGGTTGAACCACCACAGAACCGCCGGGCTCAACTACTTCGTCCCCCTTGCCGACGCCTTCCTGCATGGCCGGCTTGGGCTCACCTCGGCGCCGTCGTATCTGAACGAGGTCATCCCGAGCGCAACGGGGCTTTTCTACGTCGTCTATCCACCCGTTCCGGCGCTGGTCGTCTTGCCCGAGGTGCTGCTCTTCGGGCCCGGGTTCCACCAGGAGTGGGCATCCATCGCGCTCGGGGCCGCCAATGTCGCTCTGGTCTTTTGGATCGCCACCGGGATGGGTGCTCGCCGTCGGTTTGCGCTCGCCCTATCCCTTGTTTTTGGGTTCGGGACGATCGTGTGGTTCTCCGCTCAGGTCGGGACCTCGTGGCACTTCGCGCACGTCGTCGCCCTGTTCTTCATGCTGCTGGCGATTCGCGCCTGCCAGCTGGACGCGCCAACGGCCTTGATCGGCCTGCTGTTCGCCGGCGCTTTCCTGTCTCGGTTGCCAATGGCTCTCGCCCTGCCATTTTTCCTGGCCTATCTTGCTCACCGGTCAGCCCGGGAACGCTCCCAGGCGTCGGAGGCCTTTGGCACACTGACGCCGGCCACCGTTCGCGCCGAGCGATGGGCGATTGACCCGAGACGATTCGTTCGGCTGGCCGTGCCGATGGCACTCGGCATCGGCATCCCGCTGGCCGCGTACCTCCTCTACAACCAGCTCCGTTTCGGGTCCTACGCGGAGAACGGCTACGCCCTGATCCCGGGGTTGCTCCAGGAGGCCCAGTACCGCCACGGCTTCTTCAGCGTCTACAACATCCCGCGGCAGCTCTACGCGATGTTCCTGGCCGCACCCGTCCAGGTCGCCGGCTTTCCATGGGTGCAATCGCGCGCACTTGGCGGGCTCAGCATCCTATTGACCTCGCCGATCTTCCTGTGGGCGATAAGGGCTCGTCGCCTGGATTGGTTCGGTCTCGGGACGTGGCTGTCGATAGCCCTGATCCTGATCCCCAACCTGACCCATGCCGACCCCGGCGGCATCCAGTTTGGCTATCGCTACGCCCAGGACATCTATCCCTTCCTGTTGCTGCTCACCGCTCGTGGGCTCGCCGGACGGGTCGGCTTCGAATCCGGCCTCGCGATCGCCATCGGCTTCGTCGTGAACCTGTGGGGCATGGGCTCGACCTATTACGACTGGTGGAACCACTGACCGCGGATGCCCCGCCCCTTCCCGCGGAAGGCGGCTCAACGCGGCAAGGCGGGACGGGGGCCGACGCAGGAAC
>WNGJ01007251.1_pt1 | contig 14739 bp, 17 predicted proteins | sample 5400611 | NCBI WGS metagenome assembly WNGJ01 (sample SAMN13153375, study PRJNA577476) | soil metagenome | isolation source: 40 cm soil or saprolite under Garry oak tree replicate 1 | place: USA:California | collected 2016-06-15
GTATTTGAACTTGCCCATCACTCGGTCCTTGAAGAAGGCCTTGGCGTCATCGGCCAGCACCGGGCTGAACATCGGCCCGAAATTCTTGTGCAGTTCCGTGGTGATGAAGTTGAGCCATTCCTGCAGCTTGTAACGCTCGGCGCTGTCGCGGGCGGGCGCGAGGTTCTTGGCGGCGGCCTTGTCGGCAATCATCTGGACGATGACCGGCCCCTCGGTCACAAGTTCGCCGCTGTCGAGGCTCAGCGCCGGCACCTGGCCCTTGGGGTTGACCTTCAGGTAGTCGTCGCCATTTTCGAGCTTCTTGGCCTTCAGGTCGACCTTGACCAGATCGTAGGGAAGACCGGCTTCCAGAAGCGCGATGTGGGGGGACAGCGAGCAGGCCCCGGGCGAATAATACAGTTTCATCGGAATTTTCCTTCCCTTGGATTATTGGTTATGCGAGACGGGGTGATTAAATGCATCTGCATGAAATAGTCAAGATTGATGCAGGTGCATTTAGTGCGGTACATTGATCTGTGACATGTATGGACCGGGCCATGAAGCGCAAACCATCGACTGAGGCGACGGCAGCCTGGATCCGCCTGATGCGGGTCCAGAGCCGGGTGCTCGATGCTGTCGAGCAGGATTTGAAAAAGGCCGGTTTTCCGCCGCTGGCCTGGTACGACGCGCTGCTTGAACTGTCGCGCGCGCCGTCGGGCGAGATGCGCCCGGTCGAGCTGGAAAAGCAGATGCTGATCCCGCAATACTCGACATCGCGGCTGATCGACCGGTTGGTGGACGAGGGACTGGCGGCGCGCCGCGAGTGCAAAATCGACAAGCGCGGTCAGTTCGTCGAGATTACCGAGGCCGGGCGCGAGCTGCAGAAGAAGATGTGGAGCGCGTATTCCGCCGCGATCGAAAAGCACGTCGGCTCCAAACTGTCCGATGCGGACGCGTCAAAGCTGTGCGGGCTGCTCGACCGGCTGGGCTGCTCGTGCCAAGACGCCCAGGCATTCGCCGCAAGAGACGGCGCACCCGCACGATGATATTGTTTTCACCTTCATCCGCGCGCCGATTGGTTCGCGGATGGCCCCCACACCATGCGCGTTCGGTCGAAACGCCCCACATCCGGAATTTGTATGGCGCGTGATCAGATCGATATGAGGCCGCTGCAATCGCGCGACGAATTGGTTGCGTGGCTGGCGGCCGGCGTGAAGCCGGCTTCCGAATTCCGGATCGGCACCGAGCACGAGAAAACGCCGTTCACGCTCGAGGGTCATCGTCCCGTCCCTTACGAGGGCGCGCGGGGCATCGGCGCGGTGCTGGAGGGCATGCAGCTCCTGCTCGGCTGGGAGCCGATCATGGAGCGCGGCAACATCATCGGCCTGTACGATGTCACCGGCGGCGGCGCGATTTCGCTGGAGCCGGGGGGCCAATTCGAGCTGTCGGGCGCGCCGCTCGAGACCGTGCATCAGACCCAGTCCGAACTGATGGCGCATCTGGCGCAGGTGCGTGAGATCGCGACGCCCTTGGGCATCGGCTTTCTTGGGCTCGGCATGACGCCGTCATGGGCGCGGTCGCAAATCCCCATGATGCCCAAGGGCCGCTACAAGATCATGACCGACTACATGCCGAGGGTCGGCCAATACGGCATCGACATGATGTACCGGACCTGCACGGTGCAGACCAATCTCGACTTCTCCTCGGAAGCCGACATGGTCAAGAAGCTCAGAGTATCGGTTGCGCTGCAGCCGGTGGCGACCGCGCTGTTCGCCAATTCGCCGTTCACCGAAGGCGAGCCCAACGGCTTCCTGTCGTTTCGCTCCGAGATCTGGCGCAATACCGACAATGCGCGCGCCGGAATGATTCCATGGGCGTTCGAGGACGGCATGGGGTTCGAGCGCTGGGTCGATTATGCGCTGGATGTGCCGATGTATTTCGTCAAGCGCGGCGATAACTATATCGACGTCGCCGGCTCGTCGTTCCGCGATTTCTTCGCCGGCAAGAATTCCGCCTTTCCGGGCGAGCGCCCGACGCTGTCGGATTGGGCCAATCATCTTTCGACGATTTTCCCCGAGGTGCGCCTGAAGCGCTATCTGGAAATGCGTGGCGCCGATGGTGTACCGTGGGGACGGCTGCCGGCGCTGCCGGCGTTTTGGACCGGATTGCTTTACGACGACACCAGCCTCGATGCGGCGTGGGACATCGTCAAGCACTGGAATGCCGGGGAGCGTGAGGCGTTGCGCGACGACGTGCCGCGGCTCGGTTTCAAGGCCAGGATCGGGGATCGCTATCTATTCGAAATCGCCAAGGAATGCCTGACGCTGTCGCTGTCGGGGCTGCGCCGGCGCGGCCGCATCGATCATGTCGGCCATGACGAGACCCGTCATCTTGAGCCGCTGGAGCGGATCATCGATTGCGGACGAACCCCAGCGGAGGAGATGCTGGAGAAATTTCATGGCCCTTGGCGCGGCTCGGTGGAACCGGCCTACGATGAATATGCTTTCTAGATCAGTCGGTTGACAGGTTTTTGCGCCGTTCATCCGGCGTACAGGTTGATGGCGATCAAATGGCGGCCCCGCGGATCGCGGGTAAGTCCAATCAGTTGAAAGCAATCGCATATGGGGAGAAGCCGCCTGCTCAGGGCGTGTTGGGTGACGCTCGCTCTGTTGGCGGCTGTCATTTCCACGCGACCGGCGCAGGCGCAGGCCAATTTCGATCGTCCGGGCGGCGACTATCAGAGTTCGCCGGTCTCCTCAGGAGATCCGGCGGATTGCGCATTGGTGTGCGAGCGCGACCGGCGGTGCCGGGCGTGGAGCTTCAATTACCCGACCGATATCGTCGGCGGCGCCGTCTGCTGGCTGAAGAGCAATGTGCCGCAGCGGATCCAGGACAATTGCTGCATCTCCGGCGTTCGCGGCGCCGGCGTGGTCGAACCCCGGAACGGCGCGATCGAAACCTCGATCGACCGCTTCGGCGGCGACTACCGTAGTTTCGAATTGAAAAGCAGCGACGGTGCCGATGAGTGCAAGGCGGCCTGCACCGCCGACAATAAATGCCGGGCCTGGACCTATGCGCGGCCCGGATATGCCGGAAAAGCCGCGCACTGCTTCCTGAAAAAGGAGATCAAGCCACCGCGGCGCAAGGCCGGGTACATCTCCGGCGTGGTGAGGTAGGGGATCGTCGAAGCTGTGCTTGCTCGACTGCGTCACAAGCCGTCCGCCGGCAACACTGTGATTTCCGGCCACAGACTTTTCCAGCGCCTTGCCTTCGCACCATAGTTTGTCGCCGAAAAATTCGCTCCCGGGTTGGGCCGCACGACCATGCCGGCGATATCGTCAAATCCATGCGGCGCATAGACGTCGTAGCCGTCCCGCGTGCGGCGGATTCCGACCTGGGTATTTTTGGTGAGAAAGCGGTCGATGCCATCGGTCGAACCGTGCAGTTCGGGGTAGGGCAGTCCGTGCTTTTGCGGATACCACAGATGAACCCGCGCCTGATTGCGCACTTCGACCCTGGCGCCGGTCGTTGCGAACCGGCTCTGCAATTCCCGGATCACGGCGTCCTCGGCCTGCCACGAGGTATCCGGATCGAAATAGAAAACATCGTAGTCGGCGATGCCGTAATCGACGGCGCGCTTGGTCAGCACATTCCATACGGTCTGCACGAGGCATCCCGACACAATCCACGCGTCCGGCAGCATCAGCCGGAACAGCGCGTTGGCAATGATCTCATGGACCGGGTTGCGCAGCGCGGCGGCGAGAAACGCGTCTTGGTCCATCTCGTCTTGGCCCATGGCGTGCTAACGCGCGTCAGCTCAGGTCGGCGTCAAACGCCTTGATCGCCGCCTTTGAAGCCAACGCGCGCCACTGCCGGCGCAGCAGCGGCTCGACGGTTAAGCGCTTTGCCTTCGACAGCCGGATCAGGACCATCGGGTAATCCTTGTAATGATCGGTCAAGTAAAACACCTTGGGCTGGCTTTCCATCAGCATGTCGCGCTCATCTGGCGGAATGCCGGGCATGACCAGGCTGTCGCCGTCTTCCTTCAGCCGCACCAGCATTTTCTTGCGCACCTTGAGCGCCGGCGTGCCGTAGGAGGTGCCGTCCTCGACCTCCGGCCAGGCAAGCGCAATCTTTCTGACCTCGTCGAAGGTCACGGCGCAGTGCTTAACGGACCGCTGTGAAAAACCGCGAGCCGCGAAAACCCGACAGCCAGGTCCATACCGGCTGGCTGCGCATGCCGAGATCCCAGGAGCCGACCACGGCATCGGCGCGGCCGACCAGATTGTCCATCGGCAGCAGCCCGACCCCGCCCTCGCGCACGGGCACGCGGCTGTCGGCGGAATTGTCGCGGTTGTCGCCCATCACGAACAGCCGGTTCGGCGGCACCGTCACTTCGGGGGTGTTGTCGAGCCGGCCATTGTCGCGAAGCTTGAAGATCGCGTGGCTGACGCCGTTGGGCAAAGTCTCGATGTAGCGATAGGCCGATTCGACCGCGCCGTTATCGTCCTCGGCTTCGCCGGTTCCATCCGGCTTCAGCGATGCGGCATGACCGTTGATGAAGAGCTGGCCCTGCCGCATCTGGATGCGATCGCCGGGCAGGCCGACCACGCGCTTGACCCAGGCCTGCGAGCGGTCGCCTGGCCAGCGGAACACGACGACATCGCCGAGCTTCGGCGGTTCGCCGAACACGCGTCCGGTCTCGGGCAGATTGATCTGGATCGGCAGCGAGGCGGTGCCGTAACCGTAAGGATATTTCGACGCCAGCAGCGCATCGCCGATCAGAAGCGTCGGCTCCATGGAGCCCGACGGCACGTAGAACGGCTCGGCGAAGGCGCCCTTGGCGATGAAGACGACCAGGACAATCGACGCGAGCTGCAGCAGCTGGGCGCCCCAGCCTCGCGCCTTCGAGGCCGCCGATTCGGTATCGATGCTCATTAGCCGGTTCCTCCGACGGTAATGCGCTCCATCCGCAGTGTCGGCTGGCCAACGCCAACCGGCACGCCCTGGCCGTGCTTGCCGCAGGTGCCGATGCCGGTATCGAGCGCGAGATCGTTGCCGATCATGGTGATGCGATGCAGGTCGGTCGGTCCGTTGCCGATCAGCATGGCGCCCTTTAGCGGCGCGCCGAGCTTGCCGTTCTCAATCTTGTAGGCCTCGGTGCACTGGAACACATATTTGCCCGAAGTGATGTCGACCTGGCCGCCGCCGAAATTCGCGGCATAGATGCCGTTCTTGACCGAGGCCAGGATTTCCGCGGGGTCGCGTTGGCCCGCCAGCATGTACGTGTTGGTCATGCGCGGCATCGGCACATGGGCATAACCTTGCCGGCGGCCGTTGCCGGTCGGCTTCATGTTCATCAGCCGGGCGTTCTGGCGGTCCTGCATATAGCCGACCAGGATGCCGTCCTCGATCAATACGGTGCGGCTGGTCGGCGTGCCCTCGTCGTCAATCGACAGCGAGCCGCGCCGCGCCGCCATGGTGCCGTCATCGACCACGGTGACGCCTTTGGCCGCGACCTGCCGGCCCATCAGGCCGGCGAAGGCGGAAGTCTGCTTGCGGTTGAAATCGCCCTCCAGCCCGTGGCCGACGGCTTCGTGCAGCATCACGCCAGGCCATCCGGCGCCGAGCACCACGTCCATTTCGCCGGCGGGCGCGGGCACCGATTCCAGATTGACCATCGCCTCGCGGATCGCGCCGTCGGCGGCCTCACGCCACGCCTTGGTCTCGATGAAGCGCGCATAGCCCTCGCGGCCGCCGTAGCCCTTGCTGCCGCTTTCCTGACGGTCGCCTTGACCGGCGACCACCGAAATATTCACCCGCACCAGGGGGCGGATGTCGCGGTAGCTCTCGCCGTCGGGGCGCAGGATCTCGACCACCTGCCAGGTGGCCGCCACACTGACGCTGACCTGCCGCACCCGCGGATCCTTGTCGCGGACATAGGCGTCGATTTCGGCCAGCAGTTTGACCTTGCTCTCGAAGTCCTGGGCCTCCAGCGGATTGTCGTCGCCATAGAGCCGTACATTGGTATGCGGCGGCGCCGCGGCGAAATTGCCGCTGTAGCCGCCGCGCACCGCCTGCACGGCGTCGGCGGCGCGGGTCAGCGCCGGCAACGAGACGTCAGACGAATGCGCGTAGCCGACCGCGTCGTCCTTGACAGCGCGAAGTCCAAACCCCTGTGAGGTGTCATAGGTGGCCTGCTTCAGTCGGCCATTGTCGAACATCAGCGCTTCGGTCTGGGCGTACTCCAGGAACAACTCGCCGTCGTCGGCGCCGGAAAGCCCCCGCGCGACCTCATCGCGGACCTGGTCGCGGTCGAGGTTGGCGCGGTCGAGCAGCGAGGTCGTGGCGGGATTGGTCATGAAGGCTCCGATGCAACACAGATGTCTTTGTCCTCCCGCGCAGCGCTTGAGCCGGGACGAACCCGGTCAAAGATAGGCGCTATTGCTGCAAAAAGGGAGGTGCGCTACCGCGTAAGGTGACGCAAAAGGTAACCGGCTCACGGTAACTTGTCATACCCCTCGCCGATCCCGTTCAAACTCAGGGGAAAGCCGATGCCCTCTTCGGGGGTCTCGAAAATGATGAAAGTCGCGGTCTTGGCGGTGCGCAGCTGGCCCAGCAGCTTGTCGTCCATCACGACCTCGGCCACGCAGCCATTGGGCAGGCATCGGACAAAACCGGCGCGGCCGACATCCTGATTGTCGAGTTTCAGGCCGAGCCCCGAGGGCAGCAGCACGCCGAGCGGCGCCACCACCCGCATCAGCTTGCTTTTCTGGTCGGCGGTTTTCAGCACGATCACGGTCAGGCCGGCATTGGAGCGGTCTTCTGCCACCACGCTCTGGATCAGGGCGCATTGCTCGGCCTGGGCGCCGGGCGGGGTATCGCAGCGGATCTGCCAGTCGCCGTGAACGGAGCGTACCGCGCCTTGCGCGTTCGCGGCCCCACACAGGCCGAGAAACAGCGCGACGGCGAAACTTGCGGCGGCCAACGGAGTACCGCGGCTGGCCGTGCTTTTCGCCTGATGTGTCGAACGCCTCATCCGGGTCGATCCCATGATATTCCCGTGGCAAATGTCGGTCCGGACGCTGGCGGTCCGGATACTGGACTGATAGCCAATGACGGCGTCTTGAAGGCAGTCTTCAAGCCATCCTTGCGCAGCGATCGGCGCTCCCTGGCTCCGAATCAGGTTCCTGTGGAGCAGCTCGCCCGTGCCTACATCGGGCCGCCGGCCTGTCAAGCGCTGTCGGGTGCCAAAGTGGTAGTTTTGCCTGATTTCACGAGAAAAAGCGAGCGTCGGCGAATAGCCGGTAATGCATCGCGCCGCATCCTACTACTGCATTGCGAGAGGCAGAGAATTATGGTTTGAGAGGCTGGATTTCGACGCGTTCTAGCGATCTGGCCCAGGTACTCCTAAAGTACATCCCACGGCCGTTTGTCAGGGGGCGGATCGTGCAGCATTTCTTGGCCATCCGGCGAAATGCTTTGGGGTTCTATCAAGGGAGCGCGAACGGCATGAAGATGTCGAAGGGCCAAATCGGCCGGCGGTTGCTGGGATTAGCGGTGGCAGGCGTTGCGCTGGCGGCTGGCGGGGCGGCATTCGCCGAATTGGGGCAGCCCGCGCCGTGGGAATACAAGCTGCAGGAATCGGGCTCGCCGGTGATGGACAACATCACCTGGTTCCATAATTTCCTGTTCGTGCTGATTACCGTCATCACGCTGTTTGTTCTGGCGCTGCTTGTGATCGTCGTCATTAAATTCAACGCCAAGTCCAACCCGGTACCGTCCAGGACCACCCATAACACCCTGATCGAGGTGGCTTGGACGTTGATTCCGGTGCTGATCCTGGTCGGCATCGCCGTGCCGTCGTTCCGGCTCTTGTTTCAGGAACTCGACATCCCCAAGGCCGATCTGACCGTCAAGGCGACCGGAAAACAGTGGTATTGGAGTTACGCCTATCCCGATAACGGCAAGTTCGAATTCGACTCGCTGTTGGCGCAAGACAAGCAGCCCCGGCTGCTCGGCGTCGACAACGAAATGGTCGTGCCGGTCAACAAGGTGATCCGGATTCAGACCACCGGCGCGGATGTGATCCATTCCTTCGCGATCCCGGCTTTCGGAATCAAGATCGATTCGATACCGGGCCGCCTCAACGAGACCTGGTTCAAGGCCACCAAGGTCGGCATGTTCTACGGCCAGTGTTCCGAGCTGTGCGGCAAGGATCACGCCTTCATGCCAATCGCGGTGCGGGTGGTGAACGACCAGGAATTCGCAACCTGGGTTGAAGGGGCGAAGAAGAAGTACGCGACCAACCCAGCGAACTCGTTCGCCTCGGCGGGCGCGGCAGCGCAATAAGCCCAAGACCTTAATAGGTACGGGCTAATAGGTACGGGCTCTACGCGCTTCGATGGGACAAGGGCGACGGGACCGCAAGGTCCGAGATGACTGCAAGGCAGGATTTGAAAATGGCAACGACCGCAGCGACACCGGCTCACACCGATCACGCCCATGACGATCACGCGCACGACCATCCGACCGGATGGCGGCGCTTCGTCTATTCGACGAACCACAAGGACATCGGCACGATGTATCTGGTGTTCGCGATCATCGCGGGCGTCATCGGCGCGGCGATGTCGATCATGATCCGCATCGAGCTGATGTATCCAGGCGTGCAGATCTTTCACGAGACCCACACCTACAATGTGTTCGTGACCTCGCACGGCCTGATCATGATCTTCTTCATGGTGATGCCGGCGATGATCGGCGGCTTCGGCAATTGGTTCGTGCCGCTGATGATCGGCGCGCCCGACATGGCGTTCCCGCGCATGAACAACATCTCGTTCTGGCTGCTGCCGGCCTCGTTCGCGCTGCTGTTGATTTCCACCTTTGTCGAGGGTGAGCCGGGCGCCAACGGCGTCGGCGCGGGCTGGACCATCTACGCGCCGCTGTCGACCTCGGGTCACCCCGGACCGGCGGTCGATTTCGCCATTCTTTCGCTGCATCTGGCCGGCGCCTCGTCGATCCTCGGCGCCATCAATTTCATCACCACGATCTTCAACATGCGCGCGCCCGGCATGACGCTGCACAAGATGCCGCTGTTCGTGTGGTCGATCCTGGTGACGGTATTCCTGCTGCTGCTGTCGCTGCCGGTGCTGGCCGGCGCCATCACCATGCTGCTCACCGACCGCAATTTCGGCACCACGTTCTTCTCCGCCGAGGGCGGCGGCGACCCCGTGTTGTTCCAGCATCTGTTCTGGTTCTTCGGCCATCCCGAAGTCTACATCCTGATCCTGCCGGGCTTCGGCATGGTCAGCCAGATCGTCTCGACCTTCTCGAAGAAGCCGGTGTTCGGCTATCTCGGCATGGCCTATGCCATGGTGGCGATCGGCGGCATCGGCTTCGTGGTGTGGGCGCACCACATGTACACGGTCGGCATGTCCAGTGCGACGCAGGCCTATTTTGTCGCCGCTACCATGGTGATCGCGGTTCCGACCGGGGTGAAGATCTTCTCCTGGATCGCCACCATGTGGGGCGGCTCGATCGAGTTCAAGACGCCGATGCTGTGGGCGATCGGCTTCATCTTCCTGTTCACGCTTGGCGGCGTTACCGGCGTCGTGCTGGCGAACGCCGGCGTCGACCGCGTGCTGCAGGATACCTATTACGTCGTCGCGCACTTCCACTACGTGCTGTCGCTCGGCGCGGTGTTCGCGATCTTCGCCGGCTGGTACTACTGGTTCCCGAAAATGTCCGGCTACATGTATTCGGAGACGATCGGCAAGCTGCACTTCTGGTTCACCTTCATCGGCGTCAATCTGGTGTTCTTCCCGCAGCATTTCCTCGGTCTTTCCGGCATGCCGCGCCGCTACGTCGATTATCCCGATGCGTTCGCGGGCTGGAACCTGGTGTCCTCGATCGGCTCCTACATTTCAGGCTTCGGCGTGCTGATCTTCATCTATGGCGTGATCCAGGCCTTCGTGCGCAAGGAGCAGGCGGCTGCCAATCCGTGGGGCGCGGGCGCCACCACGCTGGAATGGACGCTGTCGTCGCCGCCGCCGTTCCATCAGTTCGAAGTGCTGCCGCGCGTGCAGTAATGCGAGTGCGCGGCACGTGACGGCGTGCCGCGTTTTCTTGAGGGAAGCGAGACTTAATCTTGTCGGTTGTCGATCACAACGCCATCGAGCTGTCGCCGCGGATTTCGGAAGCCGACGTCGCCGACTACGTCGCGCTGTTGAAGCCGCGGGTGATGTCGCTGGTGGTTTTCACCGCGCTGGTCGGCCTCGTGATCGCGCCAGGTCACTTCCATCCGGTGCTGGCATTCACCTCGATCCTTTGCATCGCGGTCGGCGCCGGCGCCTCGGGCGCGCTGAACATGTGGTACGAAAGCGATATCGACGCGCTGATGTCGCGCACCGCCAACCGGCCGATCCCGCGCGGACGCATCACCCGGCCGGAAGCCCTTACCTTCGGCATGACGCTGGCGTTCTTCTCGGTGATGACGCTCGGCATCCTGGTCAACTGGATCGCCGGTGCGCTGCTGGCGTTCACGATCTTCTTCTATGTCGTGATCTATACCATGGCGCTGAAGCGGTGGACCGCGCAGAACATCGTGATCGGCGGCGCCGCCGGGGCATTGCCGCCGGTGGTGGCGTGGGCAGCGGCGACCGGCTCGCTGTCGGTCGAGCCACTGCTGTTGTTTTTGATCATCTTCTTCTGGACTCCGCCGCATTTCTGGGCGCTGGCGCTGTTCCGCAACGACGCTTACGCCCGCGCCGGGGTGCCGATGCTGCCGGTTGTCGCCGGTCCCGACGCAACGCGGCTGCAGATCCTGCTCTATACCATCGTGCTGGTCGCGGTGGCCCTTGCGCCATGGCCGCTCGGCTATTTCGATGCGGTCTACGGCGTTGCGTCGCTGATTCTCGGAAGCTGGATGCTGGTACTCGCCGCGCAGGTCTATCGGCGCCGCGAGGGCGTCGAAGCGTCGCGGGCGACGCGCAAGCTTTTCGCATTCTCCATTCTTTATCTATTCGCACTGTTCGCGACCTTGCTGCTCGAGGTCGTCGTCCACGCCATCGCACCATCGATCTGGTAGGGGGCGCATGGCTGAATGGACAACAAGCAGAAGCCAAACGGAATCGTCCTCACCGAGGCGCAGAAGAAGAGCCGCCGCTCGCGATCGATCGCGATCGCGTTGGCGCACGGCGTCCTCGTCGTGCTGTTTTTCGCAGTCACCATGGTCAAGGGGCCGGGCGTTCTAGTGCGGCCGATGTGATCGAGATGGAGAACCAGCCTGCGATGCTGCGACAGTCGACCAGCAGCCAGAAGTCGTCCCCGCGCCGCGAGCCAAACGCGCGTCTCGGCCGCGATGCGGTGGTGGCGGCGCTCTGCGGCCTGGTCGTGGTGTTGATGGTCGGCGCATCCTATGCGGCGGTGCCGTTCTACAACTGGTTCTGCCGCGCCACCGGTTTTAACGGCACCACCCAGGTCGCGACCTCGGCGCCATCCGGCGCGCCGCTGGCGCGCAAGATCGCGGTGCGCTTCGACGCCAATGTCGCGCCCGGATTGCCGTGGAAGTTCGAGCCCGAGCAGACCGAGATCGAGATCAGGATCGGTGAAGTCGTCACCGTTTTCTACAACGTGACCAACCAGTCGGCGCGGACCACGACCGCGCAGGCCGCCTATAATGTGGCGCCGCTGACGGTCGGCGCGTTCTTCCAGAAGCTCAACTGCTTCTGCTTCACCGAACAGACCATGGGGCCGGGCGAGAAACGCGAGATGCCGGTGGTGTTCTACGTCGATCCTGCGTTGGCCGCGCGCGAGCGAGCCGGACAAACGCAAGGGAAGCCTCTGACCGCTGGAGTCTTTTGCAGTACCGAGACCCCCCCGCAATTGATTTTTGAGACGAATACGTGCCGAATAGCACGGCACTAACGGAGAGACCGCAATGGCTACGGCGCAAGTCAAGCACCACGACTACCACCTCGTTGATCCCAGTCCGTGGCCGATCGTCGGCTCGGTCTCGGCGTTCATCATGGCCGTCGGTGCGATCACCTGGATGCACCACTCGTTCGCGGCTGCGCCAATCATTTTCGGCATCGGCGCCATCGGCGTGCTCTATACCATGGCGGGCTGGTGGACGGATGTGATCCGCGAGGCGCAGTACAAGGGCGATCACACCCGCGTGGTGCAGATCAGCCATCGCTACGGCATGATCCTGTTCATCGCCTCCGAGGTGATGTTCTTTGTCGCCTGGTTCTGGGCCTTCTTCAATTCGTCGCTGTTTCCGGGCGATCCGGTACACGCCACCCGCGAGGCGCTGTTTGGCGGCGTGTGGCCGCCAAAGGGCATCGAGACCTTCGATCCCTGGCATCTGCCGCTGTTGAATACGCTGTTGCTGTTGACCTCGGGCACCACGGTGACCTGGGCGCATCATGCGCTCCTGGAGAACGATCGCCAGGGGCTGAAATACGGCTTGATCCTGACCGTCCTGCTCGGCGCGACCTTTACCTGCGTGCAGGCCTATGAATACGGCCACGCCGCCTTCACCATCTTCCTGATCGTCTGCCTGATCCGCGCCTATGCCGGGCATTTCTCGCCGACCCAGCATCTCGGCTTCGAATTCGCCGCCTGGTACTGGCATTTCGTCGACGTGGTCTGGCTGTTCCTGTTCATCTGCATCTATGTCTGGGGCCACGGCGCCGAGACCATGGCCCACGCGCATTGATCTCGATCCCATAGCGTTTCCTGGGCGAAGGCCTGCCCCGGACTTGAGCCGGGGTGGCTGCCAGTTCGCGTAGGAAGCGAGTCAGACCAAAAGACCATTGTGCTACAAGGGGGGCGGCCGAAGGGGCCGCCCTTCTTGTTTCGCGACGCGCGAAAGACCCACAAATGCCGGACCAGAGATTACCCACCGTCTTCGAGAGCGCGATGCGCGGCCTCGCCTGCAAATGCCCGCGCTGCGGCAGGGGCAGGCTGTATGCCGGCTTCCTCAATTTGCGGCCGAACTGCGAAGCCTGCGGGCTCGACTATGCCTTCATCGACTCGGGCGACGGCCCCGCGATCTTCATCATCATGATCGCGGGCGCTATCGTGGTCGCCTGCGCGCTGATCGTGGAGGTGAAGTACCAGCCGCCGTTCTGGCTGCATGCCGTGCTGTGGCTGCCGCTCATTCTCGCGACCACGCTGCTGCCGCTGCGGGCGATGAAGTCGCTATTGATCGCGCTGCAGTACCATCACAAGGCCGCGCCCGGCCGGCTGATCGACCGCGAGCCGAAATGATCGCAGCCTCCGCGACCCGGAGCGGCGTCGCCGGCTTTGGTGTTTTCACTCTTCTGATGGTCGCGTTGCTGGTCGGCCTCGGGGTGTGGCAGTTGCAGCGCCGGGTCGAGAAGCACGCTTTGATCGCGGCCCTTACGGAACGACTCGCGGCGGCGCCCGGATCGCTGCCGTCATCCTCGCAATGGAGCGCGCTCACGCCCGAGAGGGACGAATTCCGCCGCGTCGGTTTTGTGGCGACCTATCAATCCCGCCCCGATGCGATGGTCTACAGTTCCGGCTCCGCCGTCCGCAACGATGTCACCGGCCCCGGAACTTGGGCCTTCATGCCGGCAGCGCTGCCGACCGGAGAGGCCGTCGTCATCAATGCCGGCTTCGTGCAGAACACTATGCAGGACCGCGGCCAGCAGGATCGCGCCGTGCTGCGGCTGGTGACCCATCAGCCGGTCATGTTGACCGGCTACATCCGCTTTCCGGAATCGGCCGGCGCCCTGACGCCGCCCGAAAATCTCGCAAAACGGCTGTGGTTTACCCGGGACCATCTGGCGATGGCGCGGGCGCTTGGCTGGGGCGAGGGCGGCCAGAAGATTGCGCCGTTCTACATCGATCTGGAGCAGCCGGTGCCCTTAAGCGGCGTACCGAAGCCCGGTCCGCTTGAGGTTCATCTCAAGGACGATCACCTGCAATATGCCATCACCTGGTTCGGGCTCGCGGGCGCGGTGGTGATCGCCTTCGGGATCTGGCTGCGCGCGCAGGGGCGATAGAAGCCGCGTGTCGCTAGGACGTGCTTCGCGCCGCGGCGCCATGATCGCAATCTGGCCTTCGAAAGCCTCAGAATTTGGCCTTGAGTGGTTTTGCGCCCGTGGCCCCAAGGGTTTTGCCGAGGCCTTCGATATCTTCGAACTCCGATGCGAACGCGGGGACGACGATGCACCGGGTTGCCAATTGTGCCGCGCGCGGGAGAGCGTTTATTCGCTGCTGCACCATGGACCGCCGGCGGCGGCCGAACGGGAACCGGCGGCCCCGCCGGCGAAATATCCGCAGGACAGCGTCGCGCGCTACCACCGCACGGCCGGTCTCAATATAGCGGCTCCACGAAGTGAAGGGAAAAGAACCGGTTTCCCCTTCCTCCTAAAACGCTTTATGGTGCGGCACGACTTCGCCATCGGCAAAGTTATATAACTAAACAATATCAAAGGCTTGTTGGAAGGCCGGCCTTTGGAGGGTGGTTTGACGCGATACATTTCGACGCGGGGGGAGGCCCCGGCTCTGGGTTTTTGCGACGTGATGCTGACCGGGCTCGCCCGCGACGGCGGCCTCTACGTGCCCGAAATCTGGCCGCAGCTTTCGCCCGAGGCCATCGCCGGCTTTTTCGGCCGGCCCTATTGGGAAGTCGCGGTCGAGGTGATCCGCCCGTTTGTCGGCGGTGAGATTTCCGACGCCGACCTCGGCCGCATGGCCAATGAGGCCTATGCCACGTTCCGCCATCCG
>WNGJ01004349.1_pt1 | contig 14737 bp, 14 predicted proteins | sample 5400611 | NCBI WGS metagenome assembly WNGJ01 (sample SAMN13153375, study PRJNA577476) | soil metagenome | isolation source: 40 cm soil or saprolite under Garry oak tree replicate 1 | place: USA:California | collected 2016-06-15
GGCCAGGAACAGCGCGGCGGAATCCAGCACGGCCAGCAGCGCGGTCACCCAGGACGACAGCGGCAGGGGTGAGCGGAACCGCACCAGCGGCAGGTAGGTGGTGTGGCTTTCGGCGATGTCCGCGGCCCAGCGTTCCCACCGGGCATACAGATCGGGCATCGTATCCAGGGTCGAAACGCCTGTTCCCAGCGCGTAGTGGGTGCGCGCCAGCAGCTCCGGGCCCCAGGACGGGACGCCGGCCCGCGCGTTCAGCAGCGCCACCTCGGTTTCCCTGCGGTTGAACGCCGAGTACAGGGTCGGCAGGTAAGCGATCTGCAGCGTGACGATCACCAAGCCGGTCGCCGCGGCCAGGAAGACGATCGCCGACGGCGCGGCGCCGGGCGGCTCGGCGAATCCCAGGGTGAACATCGAGGACCCGGCTTCGGTAAAAGCCGATGCCACACCGCGGGTGGCGAAGGGCCACAACAGCAGCCCGAACCCGGCAAAAGATATCCCCAGCCAGGCGGCCAGCTGCGCCAGCAAGATCGCCGCCGGCTGCGTGGCGAGCAGCCGGTCACGCCGCCTGTAATCGGTGATGGGGACGGCCGCCAGCCGGAATGCCCCGGTCACGATCCGGTCCACCCACCGTGTCAGCCAGCTGCCGACCGAACGCGACACGATAAGCGTCCCGGTGACGCTGGCCCACGCCGCGAGCACGAGCAGGCCGCCGGCCACCGCAGCCACCAGCCGGGCCGCCAACGGCACCACCATGGGATCTCCTCCGCGTTAACAGCTATGCCGAACCTATCCAGGCCCGGCTGGTGCGGGCGTGGCATTGCCACTAGCGGTGCCGCAGCCTCTGGGTAATGGTGGCCGATCTATAGCGGAGCCCGGCCAGTGGCCGGGGAATTGGCTCTGCCGCCGGGGCTGGCCCCGTTCTAGGCTCGGCGTGTGACACTTCAGTTTCGTCAGGTGGATGTCTTCACCGATACCCCGTATCTCGGTAACCCGGTCGCGGTCGTGCTCGGCGCCGACGGCCTGAGCGGCGAGCAGATGCAGCTGTTCGCGCGCTGGACGAACCTGTCGGAGACCACGTTCGTGCTGAGGCCGCGGGCGAGCGGGGCCGACTACCTGGTCCGGATCTTCACCCCGACCGGGGAGCTCCCGTTCGCCGGGCATCCCACGCTCGGCACCTGCCACGCCTGGCTGGAAGCCGGCGGCCGCCCGGCCGATCCGGGCGCCATCGTGCAGGAATGCGAGGCCGGTCTGGTTACGGTCCGGCGGACTCTCCGGGGCGAGGTGGGCCTGGCGTTCGCGGCGCCGCCGCTGCGGCGCAGCGGGCCGGTGGAGGAGCCGGTGACCGAGCGGGTGGCGCGGGCGCTGAACATCGCGCGATCCGACATCGTGGACATCCAGTGGGCAGACAACGGCCCCGGCTGGGTCGCCGTCCTGCTAGCGAGCGCCGAGGCGGTGCTGGCGGTCCGGCCGGGCGTGGTGGACCTGGACATCGGCGTGGCCGGCCCCTACCCATCGGGGTCGCCGGCTGCCCTTGAGGTGCGCGCGTTCAGCCCGAAGGTCAGTTCGGTCGAGGACCCGGTCACGGGCAGCCTGAACGCCTCGCTCGGGCAGTGGCTGCTGGCCGCCGGGCGGGTCACCGCGCCGTACGTGGCCAGCCAGGGCACCGTGCTCGGCCGCCGCGGCCTGGTGCACGTCTCCCGCGACGGTGACGGTCAGGTCTGGGTGGGCGGCGGCACGATCACCTGCGTCAGCGGCACCGTCGAGCTGTAGCACGGCTTCGTGAGTACGGCGCTCGTGCTGGTGGCTGGCGTGCGGATCTGCCCGGATTCGCCAGCCGGCGCAGCCTGACTCAGAGCTTTCCATGGCTCTGCGCGCTCAGGATGATCTGGGTTACCAGGTACGTGCTCAGCCTCAGCTTCCGCGCTATCTCATCCGGCCGGAGCCCCTGCTCGTTGTACAGTAGCGCCAGTTTCTGCTGCGACCTGGTCCACGGCTGCCGTGTCACCTTGCGGCTTAGCGCCCGCGGCCGCGGCTGCCTGACCGGAACGGGTTCCGGTGCCTGCGCGGGCGTCGGCGACGGCTCGAGCGTCCCGAAGAACTCGCGCCGCTGATCGTGGTACTTGCCGCTCGCGAGTTCATCCCTGGTGGTCTCGTCCAGAATCAGGTACTGCTCAGCCGCTTTGTTCACCCCGACCGCCACCATGGTCAGGCCTTTCAGGTTTTTCTCCTGACACTCACGCGACATGCAGTAGTTGTACTTCTTCGCCCTTTCAGGATGCAGTTCCCGCCCGCACGTTATGCACTTATCCATAGCCCTCGTACAACACCATGACTGGCGCCGGTGTTCCCTATCTGATTACCCGCCGACAGCACGCGCCGGGGCCTAGTCGAGCGTCCGGTAGCCGGCTAAGTCGGCAAGCGTGCCCGGAACAGGTCCGCGTTACGTTCCAGGTGCGCCAGCTCCGCCGATCCCCAGTCCATCGCTCCCCGATCCGGCGGCGCGACGACCGCATGGAAGTGCCTGACGGTGGTCAGCATGGCGTCCACCAGGCCGGGACCTGACCAGCCGTAGGCGTCGGCCGCTACTCGCAGCATGCGCGCGGGCGCCTCACCGTCGCCGTACATGGCTGGATGCACGAATGCCCAGAGGAATTCGGCGAAGTTGGCCAGCCTGGTTCCCGGCCGCGTCCCGTCCCAGTCGATGATCGCGACCGGGATCATGTCGCGGAAGATGAAGTTGGGCTGGGACAGGTTCGGGTGGCAGGCAACCTCGGAGCCAGCGGAAAACTCGGTGCCCTCGGTGAGGTCGTGCACCCGGCGCACCAGCCGCGCCCCGGCCCGGACGCCCTCCTCGGTGAGCCAGAACCCGTTGTGGGGCGGCGCGAAGCCGTCGATGAACGACAGGATCTCGCGGTGGCGCGGGTCCACTCCCAAAAACCGCGGCACGCCGTAGAAGCCGCAGTTCTCGAAATGGGTAAGCAGCCGGTGAATCCGGCCACTGTCAGGATTCAGTGGCCGACGGACCGTGTTGCCGGCGCGTACTACCCCAGGTGTGTGGCCGCCGGTGAGCGGCACCTCCGGCTCGGCGCCATCCACAGCCGAATTATCGCAGACCCGGATACGGGCGCGCCGCGGCCAGGCCTGTGGCCAGATTGGGGCAGGACCCTAGTCCGGAGCCCGCCCGCACCTACTGCGCCGGACGAGGCTCACGGTTCCGGCCGCGGCGGACGGGGCGGTCTGGAGCGGCCGTCGTGGGCGCCAGCGGCAGCCGGGACGGGGGCTTGACCTCGGCCAGCCGCAGGTACGTCACCAGCCGCTGGCCGCCGCGGGTGGCCAGGCTGGCCAGCACCGTCTGGAGCTCGGCGACGTCCCTGGCGACGACGGTGAGGAGATAGTCGGTCTCGCCGGCCACATTGTCCGCCGCGATGATCTGCGGCAGGGCCCGGATCATGTCGTCGAACACGCGGCTGGACCGCGGGTCGTGACGGGCCAGCGTGGCCGTGACGTACAGCTGCAGCGGGAAGCCCGCCGCGGCCGGGTCGAGCCGGGCGCTGATGACCCGGATGACGCCCGACTCCTTCAGCCGCCGGACCCGGTGCAGGGTCGCGGCCGGCGACAGCCCGGCCAGCCGGGCGAGTTCGACGTTGGTGCGGTCCGCGTCCTCCTGCAGGGCAGTGAGCAGCAGTACGTCAATTTCATCAAGTTCGGCGGCCATAATACAAAATTATATGTCGTAGAACAGTTCAGGTGGCGAATGCTGTATGCCTACCGGCGAGTATGGATGCATGAACACCAACCGCCGTCACGCCGTCACAGCCCTCATCGCGGCCGGGCTGCTGTGGGGCACCACCGTGCCGCTGTCCAAGCTGGCCCTGGAGTGGCTGTCGCCAGGCTGGCTCACCGCCGCGCGCTTCGGCCTGGCCGCCGCGGTCCTGCTGGCCGCGGCTCTGCTCACCACCGGGCGGACCACCGGGCGGGCGAGGCTGCGCGCCGCGTTCACGCCCGCGGTGCTGGTCTCGGGCGCGCTCGGGTACGGGGGTTCGGTCATGGTGCAGAACGCCGGCATCCTCCGGACGAGCGTCACCCACGCGGCCCTGCTCATCGGGGCCGTGCCGGTGCTGGTCGCGGTCATCGCCGCAGTGTGGTACCGGACCGTGGCCCGGCCGGTGGCCTGGTTCGGCTTCGCGGTATCGCTCGGCGGCGTCGGCCTGATCACGGTGGGCGGCGGGGGCGGCGGCGCGACGCTGGCCGGCGACGGCCTGGTGCTGGCGTCGCTGCTCCTGTCGGCTACGGTCACGGTGGCCCAGAGCCGGCTGCTGGCCGGCCGCGACCCGGTCGCGGTCACCGCCGTGCAGTTCCTGGGCGCGGCGCTGGGCGCGCTGCCGGTCGCTCTTTGCACCTCAGGTACGCCCGCCGCGCCGGGCGGCCCGGGGCCGGTGCTGGCGCTCGCCGCGCTGGCGGCGGCCGGAACGCTGCTGCCGTTCACCCTGTTCGCGTTCGGCCAGAGCCGGGTGTCCGCCGAGGTCGCCGGGGCGTTCCTCAACCTCGAGCCGCTGGTCGGTGCCATCGCGGGCGCGGTGGCGTTCGGGGACCCGGTCGGCCTCGCCCAGGTGGCCGGCGGCGCGGCCATCCTGGCGGGCATCGGGCTGAGCAGCCTGCCGCTGGTCGCGGGCCGCCGCGCGTCCCGGCGCGTGGCGGCGCCGGCCGCGACCGTAGGTGCTGGCGTGGGTGCGGGCGTGAGTGCTGGCGTGGGTGCTGGCGTGGGTGCTGGCGCGGGCGTGGGTGCGGGCGTGGGTGCTGACCCGGCCGCGGCCGCGGGTGCTGGCGCGGCCGCAGCGCCCGGCGGAGCGCAGGCGCGAGGGGTGCGGCGCGGAGGGCAAAATGGGGTATTTGTGGTGGTTTATGAGGGCAAGTTTGGTGCGGGCCGACCAGGCGGCGCGCGACCGAGACCGGAACCGGCTGGGCGGGGGCTCGCTAGACCGGGGCGGCGGGACCGGAGCACGGGACCGAAGAGCTTGCGGCCCGGCGGGCGGGTGGCGGAACGGCCACCTGCCCGCGGGCGGCGGCCGGGCCGGGGCGGGCGAGGGCCGGGCGGGCGGGGGCCGGAGCTACTGCAGGTGCGGGGCCAGGAGCGTCAGGTCCGCGGGCGATAGGCGGTCACGGGCGGTCTTGGCCTGGTGCCAATAGGGGTAGATCAGCGGCGGGGCACTGGCCTTGTCCAGTTGGGCGCGCTCGTCGGCGCTGAGCGTGAGGGACGCCGCCGCCAGGTTGTCGGCCAGCTGCTCGTCGGTGCGCGCGCCGATCACTACCGACGTCACGGCCGGCTTGCCCAGGGTGTAGGCCAGGGCCACCTGGGCGGCCGACACGCCGTGCTGCTCGGCGATCTTGACCAGGACCTCGACGGTGTCGTACAGCCCCTCCTGATCGTAGACCGGAGGCTCGCCCCAGTCGGTGAGCTGCCGCGATCCCGCGGGGGCCTCGTGACCCCTGCGGTACTTGCCGGACAGCAGGCCGCCCGCCAGCGGACTCCAGACCAGCACGCCCAGGCCCTGGTCGACCGCCAGCGGGATCAGCTCGTACTCGGCCTCGCGGGCCTGCAGGGAGTAGTAGATCTGCTCGCTGACGAACTGCGGCAGGCCCAGGCGCCCGGCCGTGCCCAGCGCCTTCATCAGCTGCCACGAGGCGTAGTTGGACGCGCCGACGTAGCGGACCTTGCCCGACTGGACGAGCAGGTCCAGCGCGCGCAGGGTCTCCTCGAGCGGGGTCTGGCCATCCCACTCGTGCACCTGGTACAGGTCAACGTGGTCGGTGCCGAGGCGACGCAGGCTGGCCTCGCAGCCGGAGATGACGTGATGGCGGGATAGCCCGGCGTCGTTCGGCCCCTGGCCCATCGGCATCCGCACCTTGGTGGCCACCAGCACCTGGTCCCGGCGCCCCTTCAGGACCTGCCCGAGGATCTCCTCGGCCTGGCCGTCCGAGTAGACGTCGGCGGTGTCGATGAGGTTGACCCCGGTGTCCAGGCACATGTCCACCTGCCGACTGGCCTGGGCCACGTCGGTCGACCCGACGCTGGCGAACGCGCCGCGGCCGCCGAACGTCATCGTGCCCATCGTGAGCACCGAGATCCGCAAACCCGAGGTGCCTAGTGCGCGATATTCCATATACCCGACCCTACCTACCGGGGACAGGGCGGGACCCAGCCGCGTGCCGCCGGGCCAGCTCGCGGTAGACGGCGGGGTTGGTCTCCACCCACTGCCTGGCCTGCCCGGTGACCTCCCCGGCGACCCGGGCCGGGATCCCCACGGCGAGCATGCCGTCGGGGACGACCATCCCCGGCGGCACCGTCGCGCCCGCCGCGACCAGGGCGCGGCGGCCTACGCGAGCGCCGTCGAGCACCGTAGCGCCGTTGCCCACCAGCGCTTCCGCGCCGATGACGGCCCCGTGGATCACGCACAGGTGACCGACGGTGGCGCCCTCGCCGACCTCGGTCACCGGGTCGGCGCCGCCGTGTAGCACCGAACTGTCCTGGATGTTCGCGCCGCGGCGGACCAGGATCGGGCCGAAATCGGCGCGGAGCACGGCCCCGTACCAGATGGAGGCTTCGGCCTCGACCCGGACGTCCCCGACCAGGGTGGCCGTGGGCGCGATCCACGCCGTTGGGCTGACGTCCGGCTCGCGGCCCTCAAAGGCGAACAATGGCATCCGCCCATCATGCACCTGGCAGCGGCTAGGCCTGCGGTGGGCGATGCGGCGGCTAGGCCTGCGGCTGGGAGATGTTGACCAGCCAGGGGACGCTGAACTGGTCGACGCACATGCCGAACTCGTCGCCCCAGGCCTGCTTGGCCAGTGGCATGGTGGTGGTCCCGCTGGCGGACAGCTTCTCCCAGTAGCCGTGCAGGGCGTCGCCGTCGTCGCCGCTGAGGCTCACCGCGAACCCGGCCGGGGCGTGGTAATCCATGTCGCTGGTGGCGTCGGCGGCCATGATCGTGTAGCCGGCGTCGGTCTCCAGCTGCCCGTGCATGATCCGGTCGGCGTCGGGCGCCCCCTGGCCGCCGAACTCGGCGAACGTGCTCAGCGTGAGGTTGCCGCCGAACACGCTGGTGTAGAACTCCAGCGCCTGCCGGGCGTTGCCGTTGAAGTTGAGATATGGGTTGAGCCGAGAGGTCATGGTCTTCTCCTGTACCTTTGTTCGAATGAAATCCCTAGGCCCGACGCTACCAGCCAGGTGCCGCGACGGGCACGGCGCCACGGGAAAATTCGCGTGCCCGGCCGTGGTCTGCTGGGGTACCGTCCAGCGAATGGAAGACCAGGACGGTTACTTCGGAGAACGCGTCGCGGCCACCTACGACGACTCGTCGGAGGGCATGTTCGATCCGGCGTTCACGGACGCGGTGGCCGGCCTGCTGGCCGGGCTGGCCGGCGGCGGCCGGGCGCTGGAGCTGGGCATCGGCACCGGCCGGATCGCGCTGCCGCTGGCCCGCCGCGGCGTGGAAGTACACGGCATCGACCTGTCCCGGGCCATGGTCGCCCGGCTGCGCGCCAAACCCGGCGGCGACGCCATCGGCGTCACCATCGGCGACTTCGCCACCACCAGGGCCGACGGCACCTTCTCCCTGGCCTACCTGGTCTTCAACACCATCAACAACCTGACCACGCAGGACGCCCAGGTCGCCTGCTTCCGCAACGCCGCCGCCCACCTGGAACCCGGCGGCTGCTTCGTCATCGAGGTCGGGGTCCCCGAGCTGCGCAGGCTCCCGCCGGGGCAGAGCGTGGTGCCGTGGCAGGTGAGCCCGACATGCTGGGCGTTCGACATCTACGACACCGCCACCCAGGCGATGAGCTCGAACTACATCACCCTCAGGGGCGGCCGCGGCGAGTACCGCTCGATCCCGTTCCGGTACGTGTGGCCGGCCGAGCTTGACCTGATGGCGCAGCTGGCCGGGATGCGGCTGCGCGACCGCTGGGAGGGCTGGAACCGGCAGCCGTTCACCAGCGAGAGCCGCGAGCACGTCTCGGTCTGGGAGAAGGCTTAGGGCCGCCCGCGGTCCCAGTTCGGCTTGCGCTTTTCCAGGAAGGCTTGCATCCATTCCCGCGCCTCGGGGAGCTGGCTGGTCGCGGCCATGACCTCGACGGCGTAGGCGTAGGCCTTGGGCTGGTCCAGGTCGATCTGCGCGTACAGCGCCTGCTTGCCGATGCCCTTGCTTTCCGCCGATCCCTTCGTGACCCGGTCCAGCAGGTCCTGCACCGCGGAGTCGAGCTGGGCCGCGGGCACCACCCGGTTGACCAGGCCCCAGTCCAGCGCAGTGTGCGCGTCGATGACGTCACCGGACATGGCCAGCTCGGCGGCCCGCTTGCGGCCCACGTTCCTGGCGATGGCCACCATCGGCGTGTGGCAGAACCACCCGCCCTTGCCGCCGGGCGCGGCGAAGCCGGCGTCCTCACTGGCCACGGCCAGGTCGGCGGTGGCCACCAGCTGGCAGCCCGCGGCGGTGGCCAGCCCGTGCACCCGCGCCACCACCGGCTGGGGCACCGCCTGCATCAGCGTCATCAGCTCCGTGCACGTTGTCAGCAGCGAGCGGATCTGCGGCAGATCGCCGGCGGTGACCTCGGAGAGGTCGTGCCCGGAGCTGAACACCGGGCCGGCGCCGGCCAGCACGATGCCGAGGGCATCGCTGTTCCCGACATCACCGAACGCGGTGATCAGCTCGCGCATGTGCGCCAGGGACAGGGCGTTGCGGCGCTGCGGCCGGTTCATCGTGATCGTGGCGAAGTCGCCGGAGCGCTCGACCAGGATGTGCTCGAAACCCATGGACCCTCCTTTCCCGCAGCCTACGCGTCCGTCCACGGTGGAGTAAGGGGTGCGCGAACTGAGGGCGGGGCGGATAACCCGGGCCGTTCGGGATAATCCGGCGGCGCGGACCGGGACCGGCCGTGCGGCGCGCCAGGCCACGGCGGTGGCGGCCAGCGCGGCCAGCGCCGCGGTGAACATCGCGGCGCGGTCGCCGGAGACCCCGCCGCCGCGGCTGACGGCCTCGGCCACGGCCGGCAGCAGGGCGGCGCCCACCGCGGCGCCGATCTGGCGGCTGGTGTTGATCATGCCGCCGACCAGGCCCTGGTCGGAGTCCGCCATGCCGCGGCTGGCCAGCACGGTCGAACCAAGCGCCGTGCCCGCGGTGCCGAAACCGATCAGCGTGACCACGAACAGGACCGGGCTGTAGCCCGCCGCGGGCAGCTGGGTCAGGACGAGGAAGCCGGCGGCGGCCGCGGCGGCGGTCAGCACGAGCAGCCGCCTGACGCCTATCCGGCCCGCCAGCCTGGGCCCGAACACGCCCGCGACGAACCCGACCACGCCCTGCGGGGCGATGACCAGGCCGGTGAACAGCGGCGATTCGTGCAGGACCTGCTGCAGGTACAGCGAGAGCACGAGCATCTCGCCGCCGTTCCACAGGCCGAGCAGGAAGGCCAGCGTGGTCCCGTCCCGCAGCCCCCGGCGGTGCAGCAGGGCGGGCCGGATCAGCGGTTCTGGGTGCCGGGCCTCGGCCCGTACGAAGGCGGCCGTGGCCACGGCGGCCACCACGGCGGCGGCGATGACCAGCGGAGAGGTCCAGCCGAGCACCACGCCCTGGGACACGGCCAACACCAGCAGGGTGACCGCGCTGGTGATCAGGAGCGCGCCGCGGACGTCGAGCCGCCGCGCGACCCTGGCCGCGCGCGCCCCGGCCGCGCTGGCCGTGGCCACACTAGCCTTGGCCGCGCTGGCCTTGGCCGCGCCCAGGACGGCCGGGGACAATGCGGCGGCGATCAGGCCGACCGGGACGTTGACCAGGAACACCGCGCGCCAGCTGGTGAGCTGCACCAGCACCCCGCCCAGGACCTGGCCGGCGACGAACCCGACGGAGGAGACCGCGCCGTACAGGCCGATGGCGCGAGTACGTTCGGGGCCTTCGGGGAAGCCGGTGGTGATGAGGGACAACGCGGCCGGAGCGACGACCGCGGCGCCCGCGCCCTGCACGACCCGCGCCGCGATCAGCAGCGCCGTGTCCTTGGCCAGCCCGCCAGCCAGGCTGGCCAGGGAGAACGCGACCAGGCCCGCGACGAACATGCGCCGCCGGCCGAACAGGTCCGCGGCCCGGCCGCCGAGAATGAGAAGGCCGCCGAACGAGATGGCGTATCCCGTCACGATCCACTGGACTGCATCGGCGGGCATCCGCAGTTCCCGCTCGATCGAGGGCAGCGCGACGTTCACGATGCTGAAATCGAGGACGACCATGAACGCAGCGACGAGGATCAGGGCTAGCTGCAGCGGCTGGCGGCGGGGAGGGACGGGTGGCGTTGCGGCGGGTGTTGTGATGGGTGTTGTGGTGGCGGGCACGGATTCGCGGCGGCCGGAGGGCGGCACGGTGACAGGCATGGTACCAATCAGATACGTTACGGATCGTTTCGGATTGCTCCATGATAGAACCGGCCGATGAACGGTGATATTCCGGGGGGCGGCCCTGGGGGCGGTGGAGCGCCGCGGGGGCGGCCGCGGAGCCAGGAGGCGGACCGCGCCATCCTCACCGCGGCCGTGGACCTGCTGGCCGAACGGGGACTGGCCGCGATGTCGATCGAGGAGGTGGCCGCCCGGGCCGGGGTCGGCAAGACGACGATCTACCGGCGCTGGCCGTCCAAGGGCCTGCTCGCGCTGGACGCGTTCGTCACCTCGTTCCGCGAGGAGCAGCCGCTGCCGGACACCGGCACGCTGCGCGGCGACCTGCTCGCGGCGCTGCACGCGTGGGTGCGGGCGGTCACCCAGACGCCGATGGGGCCGATGCTGACCGGGCTGATCGCCGAGGCGCAGCACGACCCGGAACTGCGCGGGGCCTGGCGCGACCGCGTGCTCGAGCCGCTGCGCACCCAGCACCGGATCATGCTGGACCGGGCGATCGCCCGCGGCGAGATCCCGCCCGGCGTCGACCGGGACGTGGTCCTCGACCTGTTCTTCGGCGCCGCCGAGCACCGGCTGCTGCTCGGCCACCTGCCGATGACCGGCGACTTCATCGCCGATGTGGTCGACGTGATCCTGGCCGGCGTCCAGCGGTCAGGCTAGGCGCGCGCCCCGGCGCCGGGGAGCAGTGTTTCCGGGAGTAGGGCTTCCGCCTCGATCTCCACCAGCCAGGCGGGGTCGAGCAGGCCGGCCACGATCACGGCGGTCGCGACGGGCCGGACCGCGGCGAAGACCTCGCCGTGTGCGCGGGCGACCTCCCGCCAGTGCTCGGCACCGGTCAGGTACATGCGGGTGCGGATCACGTGCTCCAGGCTGGTTCCGGCCTCGGCCAGGGCCGCGCCGATCAGGTCCAGGCAGAGCCTGGCCTGGGCGTACGGGCCGGACGGGGGCGGGCCTGCGCCGGGCGGAACCGGCGCGGTGCCGGCCACCAGGACCCGGTCCCCGGCGACGAGCGCGCGGGAGTACCCGAACACCGGCTCGTACGGGGAGTGCCCGCTGATGCGCTGACGCTGCATGCCCGGCATTGTCTCACCGGTTTCCGCCCGCGGTCCCACCGGTTTCCGCCCGCGGTTGGCCGGCTTCCGCCCGCGGTTGGCGGCTGCGGCCCGTGGTTGGCCGGCGGGGGCCTGGGTAGGGTCACTTGGCGCAATCAGGTTTTGCGTTATATCTTGTTTATTACCTGAGCTTAAGGAGAATCCGGGATGAGCGAGATCGAACGTCAGGTCCGGGGCTGGTGGGCCAGGTTGCTCACGTGGCTGCGCGGCGCCCAGGACGGTGACGCCGCCCGCCGGGCCAAGACCGCGCTGCAGGACGTGCGCACCAGCGACGCGGGCCGCAAGGCCGAGGCCGCCCTTCGCGACATGCGCGAGGGTGACGCGGGCCGCAAGGCCAAGGAGGCCATCCGCGACCTGCGGGACAGCGAGACGGTCGGCAAGGCGCGAGACGCCGCCCGGGACGCGCTGCGCGACCTTCGGGACAGTGACGCCGGCCGCAAGGCCAAGGCCGCGCTGCGCGACATGCGGGACAGCACGGCGAGCCGCGACAAGCCCTGACCGCCCGGGAGCCTGCGGTTGGCGCCTGCGGTTGGCGCCTGCGGTTGGCGCGTGCGGTTGGCACCAGTGGCTGGCGCCTGCGGTTGCGGCGAGGCCCGGGCTACCGCCATGGCCGCACGGCGGCTACTCTGAGGTACAAGGAATCACTGCGGCTACTCTGAGGTACAAGGAATCCAGGGCGGCGGAGGACGAGGTGCATGTCGCTGTTGGGCGCTTCGAGGCGATAGCACCACCACTGACCTGCACGGATGTTAACGCTAACGTCGGCCCCGGCTGACCGCTGAGCCCCGCGGCGCGCGCGGCAGAGGGAGGCACGACGTGGCGTCGTCACGGGGTGAGAAGGCGGACAGCCGGGTGAGACCGTCCGTCGCGGGCGGCAACCTGTCCAGGCCGCCGGTCATGGCCGACGTGGCCCGGCTGGCCGGGGTATCGCACCAGACGGTATCGCGCGTCCTGAACGACCACCCGAACGTTCGCCCACTGACCCGGGACAGGGTGCTCGCGGCCATCCGCGAGCTCGCCTACCGGCCGAACGCCGCGGCCCGGACGCTGGTCACCCGGCGCACCCACACGCTCGGCGTGATCACCGCCGACACCATGCTCTACGGCCCGGCCTCCATGCTCTACGGGTTCGAGCGGGCGGCGCACGACGCCTACTTCGTGTCCGTAGCCAGTCTCCCGGCGCTGGACCGCCGGTCGATGCTGGACGCGGTGGAGCGGTTCCTCGGCCAGGGCATCGAGGGCATCATCGTCATCGCGACACAGGACACCGCCGTGGCCGCGCTAGCGCACGTGCCCCCCGAGGTACCGCTGGTAGCGGTGGGCTGCGGCACCCGTGCGCCAGTGACTTCGGTGGCCATCGACAACAGGGTGGGCGCCGCCGCGGCGACCCGGTACCTGCTCGGCCTGGGGCACCAGACCGTCTACCACCTCGCCGGGCCAGCGTCCTGCCTGGACGCCAAGGAGCGCCTCGACGGCTGGCGGGAGGCCATGCGCGAGGCCGGCGTGCCGGAGCCGGCCGTGCTGGCCGGTGACTGGTCCGCCAGCTCCGGCTACGCGCTGGGCGCGCAGCTGGCCGTGGAGCCCGGGCTGACCGCCATCTTCTGCGGCAACGACGCCATGGCGCTCGGCGCCATCGGGGCGCTAGCCGAACGCGGGCTGAGGGTGCCCGAGGACGTCAGCATCGTCGGCTTCGACGACGTGCCGGAGGCGGGATACTACCTGCCGCCGCTCACTACCGTGCGGCAGGACTTCGGCGAGGTCGGCCGGCGGGCGCTGGGTACGCTTGTCGACCGGATGTCCGGCGCGATCCCGGTCGGACGCAGGGTCCGGGTGGCGCCCGAGATGATCGTCCGGGCGAGCGCCGCCGGGCCGCCATGATCAGGCCGGGGCGGGCCGGGCCAGCCTAGCTGGGCCGACATGGCTGGCGGGCTGAGCCTGGCCGGGTTGGCGGGCTGAGCCTGGCCGGGTTGGCGGGCTGAGTCTGCCGGGGCGGCTGGTTGAGTCTGGCCGCAGACGGCAAGAATGCACTGGAAGGAACGTACGATAAGGCGGACAGATGGATGTTAGCGCTAACATAAGCGGCGCCTATGTCGTCGGCGTGGACTTCGGCACGCTGTCGGCGCGGGCTCTCGTGGTGCGGGTGAGCGACGGCGCCGAGGCGGGCACCGCCGTCAGCGAGTATCCGCACGGCGCGATCGACCGCATCCTCGCCGGGCACGGCGAGCTGCCCCCGGACTGGGCCCTGCAGGACCCGGCCGACTACACCGGCGCGCTGGCCGCCGCCGTCCCGGCCGCGGTCAGGGACGCGGGGATCGACCCGGGCCAAGTGATCGGCATCGCCACCGACTTCACCGCATCCACCTGCATGCCGGTGCTCGCCGACGGCACGCCGCTGTGCCAGCTGCCCGGCCTGGCCGCGCGCCCGCACGCCTACCCCAAGCTGTGGAAGCACCACGCCGCCCAGCCGCACGCGGACCGGATCAACACCGTCGCGCACGAACGGGGCGAAAAGTGGATCAACCGCTACGGCGGCAAGATCTCCTCGGAGTGGCAGTTCGCCAAGGCGCTGCAGCTGCTCGACGAGGATCCCGAGCTGTACCAGCGGGCCGACCGGTGGATCGAGGCCGCCGACTGGATCATCTGGCAGCTTTGCGGGACCGAGACCAGGAACGCGTGCACGGCCGGGTACAAGGGCATCTACCAGGACGGCAGCTATCCGTCCCGGGAGTACCTGGCCGCGCTGGACCCGCGCTTCGCCGGCTTCGCCGACGACAAGCTCGCCCATCCGATCTCCCCGCTCGGCGCCCGGGCGGGCGGCCTGACCCCGGCCGCGGCCGCGCTGACCGGGCTGCCGTCCGGTATCGCGGTGGCGATCGGGAACGTGGACGCGCACGTCACCGTGCCCGCGGCCGGCCCGGTCGCGCCGGGCAAGATGGTGGCGATCATGGGCACCTCGACGTGTCACGTGATGAACGGCACCGAGCTGGCCGAGGTTCCGGGCATGTGCGGGGTGGTCGACGGCGGCATCGTGGCCGGGCTGTGGGGCTACGAGGCGGGGCAGAGCGGGGTCGGCGACATCTTCGCCTGGTTCACGCAGAACGGGGTCCCGGGCGAGTTCGCCGCCGAAGCGCGCCGGCGCGGCGTCTCGCTGCATGAGCTGCTGACGGAGAAGGCGTGCGCGGATCCGGTGGGCGGGCAC
>WNGJ01004575.1_pt1 | contig 14733 bp, 10 predicted proteins | sample 5400611 | NCBI WGS metagenome assembly WNGJ01 (sample SAMN13153375, study PRJNA577476) | soil metagenome | isolation source: 40 cm soil or saprolite under Garry oak tree replicate 1 | place: USA:California | collected 2016-06-15
CGCGATATAGCCACAAACTGTTGGCTCCCTTGAACTACGGCGTGAGATCCGCTCGTTGTGGTCAATCGATTGCCGCTCTTAGATGTACCATCAGGGTGGGTAAAATCTCCATGATGGCCGTTAGCATGCCCATTGGCGCCATTCAACGGCTTCTGGTCTCCCGACACGCTTGTGACGGCAGGTAACGCGCCCGGGTTTCCCGCTAATTGAAAGGCTTCTGCCGGGGAAGCTGGGGAGCGATCGCGCAGCAGATTGACCAGCAGCAATGACACAAACAGGAACATAAACGTTCCATAGATCAACATTTCATCCGCTATCCGGGAGCGGTCTGCCGCCCCTACTATACCGACGCCTTGCGAGGGTGAAATGAAATTAAGATAGAATGGAGCATAGAAGAAAAATGAGAGCGCGGCGAGCGAAGCGCAGTTTGTAAAGACATCCAGCACCAGCTCAAAACAAAAGCGTTTGTAGGCCAACCATTGCTGTAAGGCGATACACACGAGCGCCAGGCCCAGGTAGGTCGGTAAATCCCAGCCATTCATGGTGAACAAACCGCCCAGCACGATCGCCATAAAGCCCAGATTCAGGAAGAGCCTCCACCCACGTCCAAACACGCGCAGCCCTTTCGCGTCTTCGGGGTCGCCGCTATCGCCTTGCTCTAAAAACAGGTTGAAGATGAGCCCGATGGCCAGGATGGTGAAAGCCAATGTCAGCACATGCGCATGGAAGCAGGAAAGCAGGAAGCTAAAGGCGGGAAATTCATTGATGGTCTTATCGAGAACGCGGCTGACGTTGAACCAGTAATAATAAGGTAGATCGCCATGGTCTTTCCACCAACTCTGTGTGGAGGCCAGGTTGCCCAGCACCAGGCCCATCAGGATGGAGATCAAACCAAACGGAATAGCGCCGAGCATTGACGGAAACGCGAACCCTGTTGCAGATGTGCGCCTTTTCAGGAATGCGAAAGGCGAACGCTTTGCCTGACTCACCTCGCTGGAGCGCCGTCGATGACTTGCCCATGCCACAATATTGCTCGTGACGCCAAAGATGTTGACCGCAGTCAGGCCGAAGAATGTGCAGATTCCTGTATTGAAGGCGATAGAGGACGGCTGTCCCAGCAATTTTGCCAGCACCGCAATCGTATAGTGCGCGTAGTAATAATAGTTGATAGGATAACCGGAGAGCCACATATCGTTGGGAGGAAAATGTTGACTGCGCATGATGGATGAGAGGAATCCCTCATCCATAAACATTTCATAAAAGCGGATATCCGGGCCGTAGGAGCGAATCCAGCCCAGCAAGAACATCATACCGAAAAATATCAACTCACAGGCCACTATATAAACCAGGTGAGTGCGCACCAACTGGACAAGGGTATTCCAGGCGCGCGCAAAGCCGATGACATTCAGAGCGAGCAGGATGAGCAGCACACCAAAGATGAACAACTGGCTGAACGGTAAGAATTGTAACGTCATCAATGGCAGCCAGACGCAGAAAGCCAGCAATGCCATGCCTACAATTTTTGTAAAGGCCCAGCCGCGGTCAGGCAGATTCTTGAATACGGTAATGGTGAGTGGGAGGCACATAAGACCCAACACTTCAACCAGCGCCCACATCTGCAATAGCTCAAGCATAGATTCTCTCTAATATATCTTCAGGAAGTAGCAATAAGTACCCCTATAATAACACGCATGCTACAGCACAATTTTACGAACTGCACAGTTCGTTTCATTATAAGACGTTTTCATTATCTCATATGTTCCTAATTTGTGCCATTTATCTTATTGCAAACGCCCATCTCTCCTATTCGCTGCCATCTATCACCTCGTATATAGTGACGCCATGATAACGATAGACGAGATGCAGCGTTTTTCCTACCATTTTATCAAACTTATCCAGGCCCGTCGTCGATTGTTGGGCGTAGGCATCGCGCTCCAGTTGGCCCACGTAGATATAGCGTACATGATAATAGCGCAATAAGAGTATGGCCAGCTTCACATTGGGCGTTGTATAGATGATACCAACATCGGTCAGACGGTTCAAGACCTGGTCGTTGGTGCGCTGCTCACCGACGTGATCTGGCCAACCCAACACACCCGGTAAGACCGTGTAGACGGAGACGCGGCTGAACCACGAAAATGAATGCGACGCTTCACGCTCTGTATTTCTTCCTCCATCCTCGCAGTCAGGAGGATGAGTCAGGTAGATAAACTACCTCAACAATTTGCTCTAGTATACAGAGGGCATCACCGTGGGTCAAGCGTGTATTTGCTGTACTCCAGGGTCTGTGAATTATTGCCAGGGCGACCGCGAGGGTCGCCCCTACAATAGACGTTTACGTGTAAAATAGGCAATTTGGTATTGTAGGGGCGACCCTCGCGGTCGCCCTGGAAGTCAAAACGAACATTGGAACACTCACATATATATCCAATAAAGTTTTAATGAACCCGTGCTATCCTTATCAATGTCAAAGGAGAACACTCTCCAGTCACAAATGAACAAGTGAAATCAGAAGAACACCATAGGAGGTTACAAATCATGAATTATGCAGCAACCCTTGAAACGTATGAACCGTTGACTATTGAAGAGCTGGTGGTTGAGCAGCCGCCCATGTCCACGAAGTCGACACTTCCCGCAACTCCGTTCCCTCGTAAGTACGTCCATAGTGTGTTTGCCGATCTACAAGACGCCAGGCAAGCCGCGCAAGCGCTGCGCGCCGCCGGTTTCGATGAACGCGACATCCATGTCTTTCAGAGCCGCGATTTTGTGGAAGCGGTGTCACGGGAACAGTCGCCTTTAAACATCGTTACCTCGATGGACTACGATGTATACCTGCGCGAGGCAAGCCGAGGGCGCTCTTTCCTGGCGGTGCGTCCTGCCAGCTATGCCCATCTGAAGCAGATCCGCGATCTGCTCGCTCCCCGTCACGCCTTCCTCGCCAAATATATCGATACCTGGACGGTGACTGAGCTGCTTCCGTAACTCTGCTGACCAATCGATGTCACCGCCGGTTGATGCAGATTGGGCGACCCTCGCGGGTCGCCCAAGAAATCAGAAATCGCACTCAGCCAGGATTTACAGCCCTAACACAGGATCTCAGGTGTTGTTACGATTTACCCCAACTCCCCAATCTATTCCACACCTTTCGTACCAAACCTTCGCCATCAGCAGGGACTAATTCCAAATCGCATTCGTCTACCTCAAACGCATCTTCATGGATCGAGAGCGGCAAGGGCTGCACTGTAATCCCGTCAAACTGCGGCTCGCGTACGTCTTCTTTGGGTGCAAGGCGAAGCGCTTCCGAACTATGCCCATCATTGACCGGCATGGCCTTCCGCCCCGTCGCTGGTTGCCCAGGTCGGCTACCATACCGACGAACAACTTGCGCCTTGCCGGGTTGAGCGGTTCCAGCATAGTAGGGCAGCCTGACAGTAGCAACATGTCGACCCGGAGGGTTGAAGGCACACTCCAGCGCATTTACGAATTCATGGACGCTTTTATAGCGGTTAAACGGGTCTATTTGTAAGCCCTTCAATATGACTCTCTCAACCGCAGCCGGAATGTCTGATGCGAACTCCTGCAGTGAAGGGGCCGGGTAAAACTGCCTCTGATACAGTATCTCATCGGCTGTTCCCTCGAACGGCCTGCATCCCGCGAGCCACTCAAAGAGCATGGTGGCCAAGGCGTACTGATCGGAGGCAGGACAAGGGACTCCTTTGGCTTGCTCAGGGGCCATATACACTTTCGTGCCACCGTATTCCAGGAAACTGCGCGGCATCTGCCTACTCTGATCCTCGGTCACCAGCCCAAAATCGCCCAGTAACACCTGCTTGTTTGCTCCCAGGAAGATATTGCCGGGTTTGACGTCGCGGTGAATCAAACCCGCGTCGTGCAAGGCTTGAAGCGCGCTGCCTATCTGCTGTGCATACCTGCGAATGCGAGCAAAAGACAGTTGTTCATCTGGTTGGTGGAGCGATGCCAGCGAGCCATAGGGTGCAAATTGCATCACCATATACCCAATGCCATCTTCCTCTCCATAGTCGTATAGCTCCACAATATGAGGGTGACGTATATGTTCCAACCGGTACGATTCCTGGCGGAAACGCTCGGCGGCCCGCTGACGCTCGCGCTTGTCTCGCATCTCGCACAGGTAGAGTGCTTTAATAGCTGCCCTTCGTCCGAGATCGAGATGGACACCCTCAAAGACATCCAGGTGCTCCTTACTGGCAAGCGTACGCAGTAGGCGATAACGACCTAGCTGATCTATCGTATTCGATTTTTGCATTTCCCGATTCTCCTTGCTGAATTTTTGGATAAATGGAAGCTTGCCACGTCTATTATGTAAAGTCACCATTGGGGATGTTCAGCGCCTGCACGCCGCTCCTGATTGATAACTAACCGAAGCTGGTTGTCGCGATTGTCATTATTTTTGACGTTTGCGGACCAGCTATGATTATCGTGTACTTTTGCGTCACGTCCTATTAGTCCTTCTATACCTTCAAAATGCAACTTTGTCAATGCCTGCGTTACCTTATTGTCGATTTATCCGTTTCATATTAGTATGACGTATTCTATAAGAAAAAATAAAAAACAGTAAGCGTGAACATTTATGAAAGAATGACATACGTCTCATGGATGACTTTTGGGTATTTTTCAGTAAAATACTTGACATTTTGTCTGTTTTGGGCTATGATGATTGCAAGTATTTATGTTTTGAATGGGGAACGTGCGAACAGGGGTAGCTTTATTTATTCACGGGATGCTCTATAGTATGATGTTCGTACTTGTCCATACCTGGCCGCAGTCCCCCGTAGCTGGCGTCGTAGCTCCAAGGATCACAGGAAAGGCATCCACAAAATTTCGTTGGATCGCGCGTTTGTCTTAGTGAGCAGCACGCATAAAGGAGACGGCCTCATGGAAGAGGAGAAGCTATTAGATGTGCAGCATGTTGCCGCGCGTCTTGATCTCAACCCTCGCACTATCATTCGTATGGTTGAACGTGGTGAATTACGAGCTTTCAAAGTAGGGCACCGCCTGCGTTTTCGACCTGCTGACCTGGAAAGATACTTGCATACTCACCTTTCTACGAGCGCCTCAACTCCAATTGATGATGCTTATTCTCCGGCCCCCCCACAGGTACAACACTTTACCTCGGATGACTGGTTCGATAACGAAGAAGAAAGCGTATTCGCTACACCTGCACAGACAGGGGCGGCTCTTAAAGAACATGCTCTTCTGCCCGGCAATTCCACGACGCGGCGCAGCAAGCAGGCGGTTCAGCTTGAACTGGAAAAGCAGAAGCTGGAAATTGAGCAAAAAAAATTAGAACTGGAAAAGCAATGGCTGGAACTGCACACGAAGCGCATTGATCATGCCCTTGAGTCTGCCACTCGAGCGGTGAATATGCTGAATACGTTACCGCCAGAAGTTGACCCTCATACTAGAACGTTGTTCCTCAAATCACTGCTACCAGGCATATTACAGGCGGAACCCCATCCCACTCCAGGCTTAGCGATGATGATGCCGCCAACCAACAGGGCTAAAGAAGATAGGGAGTTAAAGGTTCAGTAGTTAACATTTACCAGGGCGCCCTGGTAAAGTTCGCCTTGGGTTTCCATAACCACAAAATGAGAGTACAATAGAAGGCAGGGAATGTAATCAGCTAGCCGGTGGGAGTCTATGGAGCATAAGCTTTTAAAACAACTACAAAAACGCCCGTTACTGTGCGATGGCGCAATGGGGTCGCTGCTTTATGCGCGCGGAATTACCTACGAAAAGTGTTTCGACGCGCTCAATCTTTCGCAGCCAGAACTCATCTCGAGCATTCATCGCGAATATATCAGCGCGGGCGCGCAGATCATCGAAACCAACTCGTTCGGCGCCAACCGCGCCAAACTGGAGGCGTACAACCTGGAAGGACAGGTGCGCGACATCAATCGCAGCGCGGTGCGCCTGGCACGCGAGGCACGCGAAGTATCGGGCCAGCCAGTCTTCGTCGCTGGAGCGGTCGGCCCAACGGGGCGTCCGCTACAAGCGCCCGATGAACATCGTTTGAGCGAATTGCGGGCCATTTTCCGCGAACAGATCGAGGCTTTACTTGAGGGTGGAGCCGACTTACTCATACTCGAAACGTTCTCTAGCCTGGCTGAACTGCGGCAAGCTGTGCTGGCCGCGCAGGAGGTAGGTGGCTTGCCTATTGTCGCCCAGATGAGCTTTTATGAAGATGGGCATACCCTCTCCGGCCAATCTGCCGCGCGCGTTGCCGCGGTATTGAGCGACCTGGGCGTTGATGTCATGGGCGCGAACTGCAGCGTCGGGCCAGCCGCGACTTTTGATGCCTTGCAAGAAATGATCACGCAAATAAAGCAGCAGCAGAATGACAGGACACCGTTGTTCTCAGCCCAACCCAATGCAGGCTTACCCACACGCATCGATAACCGTTTCTTCTATGTCGCCACCCCCGACTACTTCTCTGATTATGCATTACGCTTTGTAAAAGCCGGTGTGCACTTAATTGGCGGCTGCTGCGGCACCACTCCCCGGCATATCGCGGCTATGCGCGCAGCGCTCGACGGACTCTATGGCACATCGCTCCAGAGTAGCAACGGTGCTACTGAGAAAACAGTCCCATCTGTTTCCGTCGCTGCCTCTTCTGGACAGGAAATCATCGCCAGGTTAATCGAAGAAGAGATCATCCTGCCTCAACAGGGTTCGAAGACACGTTTGCAAGAGAAACTTGCTGCCGGAGAATTTGTCGTCAGTGTAGAACTCGATCCACCCAAGGGTCTGAATCCAGGCAAAATTCTGGAAGGCGCGGCGCTGCTGCAGGAAGCCGGTGTGGACTGCATCAACATCGCCGATAGCCCGATGGCGCGCGTGCGTATGGGCTGTATTGCCCTGGCCCGGCTGATCCAGGATCATCTCGGCATTGAGACCATCATTCACTTTACCACGCGCGATCGCAACCTGATGGCGCTGCAATCCGAACTGTTGGGAGCACACGCGCTGGGCATACGCAATATCCTGGCGCTAACGGGCGACCCCCTGCGCGTCGGTGATTATCCCAACACAACGGGCGTGTGGAACGTCGATTCCGTGGGCCTCATGGCGGTCATCAAGGGTATGAACGAAGGACACGATGCGGCAGGCTCATCCATCGGCGCGCAAGGCTCGTTCCATATCGGGGCCGCGCTCAACCTGAACATGACCGAAGAACAAACTGAACAGGAGATCGCCAGGTACCGGCGCAAGATCGAGGCAGGCGCGCAATTTATTATGACGCAGCCCATCTACGAACTGGCCCCATTACTGGACTTTTTAGAGCGAGTCGGCACACCGCCCATTCCGCTCATTCTCGGCTGTATCCCCCTGCACAGTTCCCGCCATGCCGAATACCTGCACAACGAAGTGCCCGGCATCACCATCCCTGATGACGTGCGCGCTCGTATGCGGCTGGCCGGCGAACATGGCCATGAAGAAGGGCTGAAGTTGGCGCAAGAACTGCTTATTGCCGCACGCAGCCAGATACAAGGTGTCTACCTCATGCCCTCTTACGGACGGTATGACGTGGTGGGCAAGCTCACCACCATGTTACGCGCACGACAGAACGCGGCGATTTAATTTGACTTGCCTTAAGCAATATGCTACACTTTATAAGGCATTTTATGTGTTGTTTTTCATTTGTTTCATTGTTGACACAACCAATTGTATCCAAGAAGGAGGTCCAGCCTATTAACAGGGATTTTCGGGGGAACGACCGTCCGCGCGAGACGCGGGTCAATGAGCGCATACGTGCGCGTGAGGTGCGCTTAATCGATGAAAATGGCGAGAGTATGGGAGTGATGCCCCCCCCGCGTGCGCTTGATATCGCCCGTGAACGAGATCTCGACCTGGTCGAAGTTTCGCCCAACGCCAATCCGCCTGTCTGCAAATTGATGGACTACGGTCGCTACAAGTACGAACAGGCAAAAAAAGAGAACGAGGCTCGTAAGAATCAAAAAACCGTCACTTTGAAAGAAATTCGTCTCAGCCCACGTACAGACGAGCATGACGTAGACGTAAAGACACGCAAGATTCAAGAGTTTTTGGCCGAGGGTGATCGAGTCAGGGTGAGCATCAAGTTCCGGGGAGCAGAAATGCGTCACCCGGATATCGGGCGGAAGTTGTTGGACAGTATCGCAGAAGTCTTAAAGGGATCGGCTGTCATCGAGCGTACTCCCGTCATGGAAGGCAAGATGATGTCAATGATCGTCTCCCGCGCGCCCGGCTGGGAACCACCCAAGAAGCAGGCCCCTGCTGCTGCCCCTGCCAAAAAACCGCAAGCGAATCAGGCAAACACTGCCGAAACCACCCCAACAAGCCAGGAGGCTCAAGCCGCGCCAACGCCTGCCGTCGTCCCAGAAGATCAGGAGGCATCCGCTGCCTCGCATGACGTTTAGTGTTTCCCGGCGTCGTTTGTACAGCCCGGGCGCTTTGCGTCTGGCCTTAGACATGAAGTACTATTGGAGAGACAACAGGGTTTACACAGAAACCCTGTTGTTTTGTTCTGTGCATGTCAGTTGACTTACCCAGGTCTGGACGACTACGATAGGAACAATCAGTCATCACATATACCTGTTTGCGAATACACATAGTGCAATGAATAATGTAAAAGCTCAATGAAGGGAGGCCTCAGGTGAGTAGCTACGACGACCCCCGCTGGTATGAACGATCTGAACAACAAGAACAACCAAAACCATCTGAGCAAACTGAGCAGTCAGAACATCCTGAAGAATTTGACCGCTTTCCTCAAAAAATACAAAATGATGCCCTCAACACGTCACAGGCAGAGCAATCTAATGCTCGTTCTTCCCTGTCCCAGAAATATTCCCCTGGACAGCCCTTTCGAGACGAAGATAGGAGAAACGATGGCTATAGAAGCGGCGGAAGTGGGGGATTGGGGGGGAATGCCAGTCGGAAGTTCAGCCAGATTACCGTCACCATTGCTTTGCTGCTCATCGCGTTTACCGGAGGCTGGTTCAGTCACCAGGTCTACACAAGCTCGCTGCTCTCAACAAACAACCAATCGGCGTACTATGCTAACCTGTTCCAACAGGCCTGGACGATTGTCGATCAAAACTATGTTGACCGCAAAGCCATCAATTACCAACATATGTCCTATACCGCCATTCGTGCTATGTTGGGCGTCCTCAACGATACCGGCCACACCTACTTCCTGACTCCCGATCAGGTGAAGGCGCAGCAGCAGGAGTTAAGCGGCAACTCTACGGGCATCGGCATTTATATAAGCCAGGACCCCACTACCAAACAGGTGATCATCACGGCTACCGTCCCCGGCGCGCCCGCGGAAAAGGCGGGCTTCAAAAGCGGAGACGTCATTGTCGCGGTCAACGGCGTCAATGTCGTGGGCAAAGATCTGAATACGATCCATTCGCTCATCGAAGGCAAAGTTGGCACCAGCGTCAACATCACTGTTTTAAGGCCCTCGCTCAATAAAACACTCACCATCCCCGTTACGCGGGCAGAATTTAAGGTACCCGGCGTAATTCTACACTATATTGCCGAGGCGCATATGGCGCACATACAAATACTGGGCTTCGATAATGGCGTCTCAGAACAGCTCAAGACTGACTTGATCCAGGCCAAAAGGATGGGCGCGACCAGCCTGATACTCGATTTGCGTGACAATCCCGGCGGCTACCTGCAAGAGGCCATCAACACCGCCAGCCTTTTCTTGAGCAGCGGGAACGTCCTCCTGGAACAAGACAGTTCCGGCAACCGCACCGCTGACCCCGTGACAGGCTCACCCGTCGACACTCACATTCCCATGGTTGTACTCGTCAACGGTAACACCGCCAGCGCAGCGGAAATCGTCTCCGGTGCGCTGCAAGACAACAACCGCGCTGTCGTTATAGGTACAAAGACATTAGGGACGGGAACCGTGCTGAATGAATTTGACCTTCCCGACGGCTCGGCCATCTTCCTCGGCGTCATGGAATGGCTAACGCCAAAGGGTCACTTTATTCGCGGCCAGGGCATCACTCCTAACATTGTTGTTCCATTAAACAATGGAGCAATTCCTCTGACGCCTAATGAAGAGAATCAGCGCAACATGACTTTGCAACAAATTCTCAAGAGTGGGGATAATCAACTGGCGAGCGCGATCCAGTACTTGCAAACGCATAAATGATGCTGAGGACGGGTTGTAGGGACGCGATTTATCGCGTCCACTTCGGCGTACATGGAACCGGGGCCTGGACGCGATAAATCGCGTCCCTACAACCCGTTCTCCTCACACGTAGCCGCCTGGTGGACGCGATAAATCGTGTCCCTACGACCCGTTCTCCTCACACGTAGCCGCCTGATAGTACTTGCTTGTTGGCGCATGCCCCAGATATGGCGTAATGAAGCGAGTAGCCTCCACAACCTTCTCCAGATTTACACCGGTCTCAATGCCCATGCCGTGCAGCATATAGAGCAAATCTTCGGTTGCCAGGTTGCCAGCCGCGCCTGGAGCATAAGGGCAGCCGCCCAGGCCTCCCGCGGAGGAATCGACAATGCTGACCCCCAGCTGCAGGGCTGCCAGTACGTTTGCCAGCGCAGTACCGCGTGTATCATGGAAGTGGACTGCTACTTGCTCGACGGGGATAGCGCCCTCATTCACGAAAAGACTGATCACATCGACTACCTGGTTCGGCGTTGCTACCCCTATGGTATCGCCCAGCGACAGCTCGTTGATGCCCATCTCCAGCAGCGCCTGGGCCACGCGCAGCGCCTGCCGAGGATCAACGGCGCCCTCATAAGGGCAGCCAAAGACAGTTGAGATATAGCCGCGCACCGGCACACCTTCCTGCCGGGCCATCACGACCACCGGGCGGAAATTGGCGAGGCTCTCGGCGATGGTTGCATTGATATTGTGGCGAGTGAAACTTTCGCTGGCGGCGGTAAACACGGCTATAGAGCGCACGCCCGCGGCAAGGGCGCGTTCCATGCCTTTTACGTTCGGCACCAGCACAGGATATGCAGTGTCAGGAAGGCGCGTCAGGCCAGCCATCACCTCGCTGGCATCGCTCAACTGGGGAATGGCACGGCGGCTGACGAATGAGGTTGCTTCGACGACGGGTAGACCGGCCTCGGCCAGCATCTGGACGAAATGTATTTTCTGCCCCGTCGGTACCGACGCTTTTTCGTTTTGCAGACCATCTCGTGGGCCAACTTCAACCACGCGCACGCTTCGCGGCACAGCAGCAAGTGGTGATTGCATCAATCATGCACCCCGGTATTCATAGTGCGAACCCTGTTCATTTGAGGATGGCGGCTCATCCTTGCCATCTTGCCCATCGTTTTTCGCTGTTTCAACAGGGCGTAACATCAATGGTTCTGGACGCGAGGCATCTTGCTGGCGTTCCACTCTCACTTTCATAATGCGTCTCCCGCGAGTTGCCAGAACTGTGAAGGTGAGATTCTTAAAGGTAATGGTATCGCCCTCGACCGGAATTTTATCAAGCTGGGCATAGAGAAATCCACCCAGCGTATCGTAATCCTCGTTTTCCAGGTCGGTCTCCATCAGTTCGTTAAACTCATCAATACTGATCCTGGCATCAACAATATATTCGTGCTGATTGACCCGCTCGTACAGGTTTTCTTCGTGGTCATATTCATCGCGAATATCCCCTACGATTTCCTCTACCAGGTCTTCGATTGTTACCAACCCGGACACCGAGCCATATTCATCTACGAGAATCACCATGTGCACGCGCTTCTGGCGAATTTCGCGCAACAGGTCATCCAGCTTTTTGGTCTCAGGCACAAAGTAGGCCGGGCGCACCAGGCCGCGTATCGGCAAGGTATCATGACCTTCGCGCAGTTGTTTCAACATGTCCTTTGTATAGAGCAAGCCGATAATGTTTTCAATGCTATTTTCATAGACAGGGATACGCGAAAAGCCAACCTGCATCGCCAGGTCTACCGCCTCGTCAACAGTCGCGTCGCCTCTCAGCGTCACCATGTCTATACGCGGCACCATCACCTCGCGCACCGTCCTATCCGCAAACTCGAAGATGCTGTGAATCATCTCCGTTTCTTCCTCTTCGAGCACGCCTTCTTCCTCGCCAACCGTGACCAGCAAGCGCAGTTCTTCCTCTGTCACAAAGGGGCCGCGGTGTTTCATCTGCCCACCCAGCAGTTGCACCAGGGAGTTCGTGATCGCACTCAACGCGATCACAATGGGACGCAGCAGCCACGCCGCGCCGCTCACGATGTCCACCAAAGAGCGTGCCCAGCGCAGGGGATTCTGCACAGCGGCAGTTTTCGGAGTGATCTCACAGAAGATCAGGACGACCAATGAGATCAGGATAGTAGCGATAAGTTCGCCAAACGTCGGGGAGAAACGCAGCGCGAGCACCGTTGCCATACTTGAAGCAACGATCACCGCCACGCTATTCACTACGAGGATGGTCGAGAGGTAGGTGTTCGGATTGGCAAGCAGGCGATCAATCTTGATGGCTTTCGGGTCCCCCGATTCCACCAGGTTTTTGAGTTTAATGCGGCTGATAGAGGTAAGCGCGGTTTCAGCAGCCGAGGCTATGGCACACAAGATTAGCGCTACAATCAGTATCAAGAGTTGTAGCCATGCCACAGCATCGAACGATACCATTTGAGAATCACTTGCGGCGCGGGCGACTGACAGAGTCGCCACAATACTTCCTACTAAACCAGCGCCGTCCATAAGACCCATCACTCCTTCTTCTCATCCACTGCCTGGGAGCCAACTTGCGGCTCTTTCATACGCAGGATGCGCGCAGGCACACCCGCCACGAGCGCCCAGGGAGGGACATCGCGGGTCACTACAGCGCCAGCTCCTGTTGTTGCATGTTCGCCAACGGTTACAGGCGCTACTAACATTGTATCACTTCCAATCGAGGCTCCGTCACCGATGGTGGTGTGGTTTTTGCGCACACCATCATAATTGCAGGTGATCGACCCCGCGCCAATGTTCACCCGTTCACCTACTGTGGCATCACCCACATAGCTGAAATGGTGCATATCGGTTTCCGTGCCAATATACGAATTTTTCACTTCTCCAAAATTGCCCATACGTACATTACGCGCCAGGTACGCTCCTGGACGACAATGACTAAATGGCCCGATGCTCACACCGTCCTCGAGCGTTGTCTCTTCAAGCACTGAATTGCGCACGATGCAGCCATTTCCTAGCGCAGACTGTTCTATTGTCGTTCCCGGGCCGATACGACACAACGAGCCGATGCGCGTCTTACCTGTAATCATTGTACCGGGGAGAATAACAGTATCAGCACCAATTTCAACATCTTCGTCGATATAGGTAGTTGCCGGATCGATGATCGTCACACCCGCGTACATATGCCGTTCGAGCACACGCCGGCGCAGCAATTGTTCGGCCTCAGCCAGTTGCACGCGATCATTGATACCAATCGTTTCGTCAAAAGAACCGCTCACAGTAGCAACCTTCCTTCCTTGCGCACTGGCAATGCCGACCAGGTCGGTTAAGTAATATTCGCCAGATGCATTCCTGGGCAAAGCCTGCAACGCGGGCCAGAACCAGTTGCTCTCAAAACAATAAACGCCAGAATTGACTTCCTGAATACGCTTCTGCTCTTCCGTCGCGCGTTTCATTTCGACAATCTCGCATACCCCCCCCTCGGCATCGCGCACTACACGCCCGAAATCGGATGGCTGCTCGGTGATGGCTGTGAGGAAGGTGATGGTAGCCTGGCTGCTCAGGTGTTCAACCAGCAGACGCGCCAGCGCCTCGCTACTGACGAGCGGCGTATCGCCATAGCATACCAGCACGGTTTGTGGAAGAGGATTCAGGGCGTCAACGCTTTCTTTAGCCACCAGTACCGCGTGACCCGTGCCCAATTGTTCTTGCTGGAGCACGTAGTGACAACGCTCACCAAAAACGCCCTCGATCTGCTCTCCCTCATATCCAACCACCACAACAGGTCGATGACCGCTGGTGGCAGCGAGCAGGGGCGCGAATGCAGTAGTGGAGGGAATGGCTTCGATAGCACGGAGGACATGCGCCAGGAGGGGCAACCCCGCCAACTGGTGCAGCACCTTTGGCAGAGTTGAACGCATTCGAGTACCTTTACCCGCCGCCAGCACCACGGGCGCATACGTATTCATAGCGAACGTTACAAACCTTTTAATAACAACGACCCAGCATCACATCATAAAAAAAGCTCGGGCGCCAGGATTCGAACCTGGGAATGGTAGATCCAAAGTCTACTGCCTTACCGCTTGGCCACGCCCGATCATCGATCAGCCTACAGAACCGCAGGCACGTTGCGATTATATCATGCTGCAAAGGGATTGACAAGATGCCAATACATTGTCAAGGTTATTCCAAAAATTACTTTTCCTCCTAAACTCAATCAAGAAAGAAATCAAGAAATGCAGCGTCTTGTGCGCCAACTGCCACGCTATTCGACACTTCAATATGCGAAATAAAAAGCATACCAGCCCAAGGGATCGCCGGGGAGCTCGAGAAACTCAACATCCTCCTGGCCGTCAGTCCAGAAGAGGAGGATGCCTACAAGCAGTAGTTTGGCGATAGCGGTGACGTCGAATAGGAAGCCATCGAGTATCACGAGTACTACGGCAACTATAGGCACCGGAAGAAGTAAAGCGAGGTCATAAGGGGGTTAGTCGCATCTCTTCAAAAAGCTGTTGAAAAAGGCGGGTTTACCTGAT